>WNGE01022902.1_pt1 | contig 13417 bp, 16 predicted proteins | sample 5400651 | NCBI WGS metagenome assembly WNGE01 (sample SAMN13153370, study PRJNA577476) | soil metagenome | isolation source: 60 cm soil or saprolite under grassland replicate 2 | place: USA:California | collected 2016-06-15 | reverse complement strand
TGATGGACTTGAGGTGGACCTTCTTGGTGGTGAGAAGCGGGAAGCCGCCGGCGAGGTCGAAGCGCATCTGCCGGCCGAACGTCGACAGCGTGCCGGTGCCGGTTCGGTCGGATTTCTTGTGCCCGCGCTCGAGCACGTGTCGCATGAGATCCAGGTATTGCTTCATCGGGGGTCGGCCGGAAAGCCTTTCGAAATCATAGCGCGTTATCCGAACGCGTTGAACGCGCGTGCGGCGGCACGGCGCGCCAGCACCCGATCACCGCAAGCGCGAAGACGGCATAGGCCAGGGCGAAGACCCACTCTGGAAGATCGTAGTAGAGCAGCCACGCGAGCCAGCGGCCGATGAAGCTGCGCTCCCCGCGCCCGGTCCCCCGAAGGATGTCCTCCCAGCGCGTCAACGGGCAGGTGATGCCGAGCACGGCCTCGGCGGCGACCAAGGCAATCGCGGCGAGATGCACCATGCGGAACGCGCGATTGCGCACCCAATTCCAGCGCCGCGCCCCGATGAGGATAAGCGCGAAGCCGCCAACCACGAACAACACGAACAGCACGTGCACGATGAGAACGGCGTCGGCGAGCCATGCTGCGGGCATAGGCCTCCAGCTTGTCATTTCCGACGAGGAGAGTTAAACCGTGACGACGCTCAGCCCGATCGCCTTTGCGCTGCCGCTCATCGCTTCATCTAGGCAAAGGATACTCTGCACCTTGGTCGCCTCCGCGATTGCCAGGTGAAGAGCATCGCCCGCTCGGAGCTTCCGTGCGGGATCACCCGCAAGCTCGGCGCCTTGGCGGAACTCCGCGCGCCCCGGAACGGCGATCGAGCAATGCTTCTGAGCGAAGTCAAGGAATCGCGTTCTTGCCTGCTTCGCCAACGCCGCGGTGATCTCGCCAGTCCGGACCTTGATCGCTGCGGCACTCGCGAATTCAGTAATGGACCATTCGCTGACAACGAGTCGCGTACCGGAGGACTCAATCCATGCGAGAACGGCATCGCTCTTCGGTTCGCGAATGAACGCCGGCACGAGGGCGCTTGTGTCGAGGTAGACCATCAGTAGCGCGCGCTCTTGCGCATGCCTGCGATCACCGGGGCAGTTTCCTTCTTCTGATGCGCGACGAATTCGCGCATCCGGCGGATCTCGGCCTTCCCGATTGCGCGACCCTCGGGAGTCAGTATTAGCCGGCCGTCCGGCGCGATTTCGCCGATCAGGGTATCGCCCGCTCCCACGCCGATCCGCTTAGCCGACTCCGCCGGCAGCCGCATCGCTAGGCTGTTACCCCACTTGGACACCAGGAATCCCATCCGCTCGCCGCTCTTACCTATTTTCATGATCAAGTCCCAATGTATATCCACGTAGATACATCATAGTCTTGTGCTCGGCGCGGGTCAACCTCCGGAAGGGGCGGTAACTGTGGCGCTTATGGCTCGCCTCTGGCGACGGGCCGCGAGGGGTCGGCGCACCATTCGCTCCAGGACCCGGGATAGAGGCGCGCGCCGCGCAGCCCCGCGGTCTCCATCGCGAGAAGGTTGTGGCAGGCGGAAACACCCGAGCCGCAGTAGTGCACGACGCTTTCGGAATCCGCGCCATCGAGGACGCCGGCGAAGTCTTGCCTGAGCGCCGCGGCCGGCTTAAAGCTGCCGTTCGCGTCGAGGTTGTCGCGATACCAGCGGTTGCGCGCGCCGGGAATCCGGCCGCCCACCGGATCGAGCGTCTCGTTCTCCCCGCGAAACCGGTCGGGAGCGCGCGCATCCACGAGCACCGTGCCCGCATCATCGAGATGAGAGCGTACGTACTCGGCGTTCACCCAGCTGCTGCCGGGCTTCCCGGCAAAACGCGCAGGCTGCGGCCGCGGCACCTCCGCGCTCTGCGGCCGCCCTTCGGCGGTCCACTTGCTCCAGCCGCCGTCGAGCACCGCCACGGGCAGATGTCCGAGCCAGCGCAGCAGCCACCACAACCTCGCGGCGACCATGCCGCCTTGAGCGTCGTAGGCGACGACCTGTTTTTTCGAATCGACGCCCGCGCGACCCAACTTTTCCATGAGCGCATCGGGATCGGGCAGGGGATGCCGGCCGTTCTTCCCAGTCTTCGGCGCCGACAAGTCCTCGTCGAGGTGCAGGAACCGGGCACCGGGTATGTGCGAGCTTTCGTAGTCCGCGCGCCCGCGGGCGGGATCGGCGAGGTCGTGCCGGCAGTCGAACACCACCCAATCGGGATCGGCAAGCTGCCGCGCGAGGATTTCGGTGCTGACGAGCGCGGTGAGGATCATGCCGCTATCTTAAGCCGCGCAGGAAACTGCAGCATCACGGTTCCGTCACTCCCGCGAACGCGGGAGTCCAGTGACCTTGCACAGCTAACGACACTGGATTCCCCACCCGCTTTCGCGGGTGCTAAAGGCCGCGGGAATGACGGCGGTCGTTCAAATGTGTCCGGCCAGCCCCCGGCGCAGATACTCATGGAAATGCATCATGCCGTCTTCCATCGGCGACTGGTACGGGCCGGCTTCGTTCTCGCCGCGCTCCCACAGGGCGCGCCGGCCGCGGTCCATGCGCCTGGCGATCTCGTCATCCTCGACCGCGGTCTCCCTGTAGGCCGCCTGCTCGGCCTCGATGAATTCGCGCTCGAACAGCACGATGTCTTCCGGGTAGTAGAACTCGACGACGTTGGTCGTGTGCGTGGGCGAGCGCGGAAGCAGCGTGCTCACCACGAGCACGTGCGGATACCATTCGAGCATGACGTTCGGGTAGTACAGGAACCAGATCGCGCCCTGCTTGGCCTGCTTGCCGGCCATGTAGCGGGTAAGCGCCTCGTGCCATTTGGCATAGACGGGCGTACCCGCCCTGGCGAATCCATCCTTCACTCCCACCACCTGCGCCGAGTAGGTGTCCGCAATGTCCCACTTGAGATCGTCGCATGTGACGAAGTTGCCCAGTCCCGGATGGTAGGGGATCACGTGATAGTCCTCGAGGTATACCTCGATGAAGGTTTTCCAGTTCTGCTCGAACTCCTTGATTTCGACGCGGTCCAGCAGGTAGCCGGAGAAATCGAAGTCATCGGCGCTGGCGAACCCGGCGAGATCCTTCGCCACGTCGCGCTTGCCCGCGAACAGCATGCCGCGCCAGTTCTGGAGCTTCGTCTTGCTCAAGCTCAGGCAGGGATTCTCGGGAAAGTGAGGCGCGCCCAGGAGCCCGCCGGCCATGTCGTAGGTCCAGCGGTGCAGCGGGCAGACGATGTTGTGCGCGTTGCCCCGGCCTTCGAGCAGGATCGCCTGGCGGTGGCGGCACACGTTCGAGAGGAGCTCGATGCCGTTCGCGTTCCGGACCAGCACTTTCCCGTGGTCCATCCAGGCGAGGGTGTGATAGTCGCCGGTATTCGGCACCATCAGCTCGTGCCCGACATAACCGGGACCGCTCGCGAAGAGCTGCTTCTGCTCCAGCTCGAAGATCTGCGGGTCGAAGTACCAGGAAACGGGAAGCTGTGACGTGTTGGGTGTAAGCGTTCGCGAACTGGGCAGGTCGGACATACGGCTGGAGGGTTCCTTGGGTCACTAAATCGTAAAATGCGCGCGATTCTAGACCTTTTTTCCAGGAGGCACCAGAGGTTTTTCCCCTCCGAGCCTCCCGCTTCCCGCCGGACAACGCTCCCCCGCCAGGGGTCGCTCTTGAGCTTCATTTGACCGTCCTTTCCTCATGGGCTATTTTGCCGTTTCCTGACAGAACGGCGCGCTCCCGGGCCGGCCTCTCCACCATGTCCAAATCCGCCAAGACCGATCAGCCCGAAAGCTTCGAAGCGGCCCTCGCCGAGCTGGAGAAGATCGTCTCCAGCATGGAGTCGGGAAAGCTGACTCTGGAGCAGTCCCTTGCCGCGCACAAGCGGGGCCTAGAGCTCGCGCAATACTGCCAGGGGGTCCTCGCCCGGGCCCAGCAGGAGGTGAAGGTGCTCGAAGAAAACACGCTGAAAAACTTCTCCGGTGCCGACGACGACAAGTGATTTCACCGCCTGGATGGCGAAGGTCCAGGCCCGGACCGAAACGGCGCTGGAGCGCTTTCTGCCCCCGGCGGGCATCGCGCCGCAGCGCCTGCACGATGCGATGCGCTACGCGGCGCTAGGCGGAGGCAAGCGGATACGGCCCCTGCTCGTGTTCGCCGCGGGAGAAGCCGCGGCAGATGCCGATCCGCTCAAGCTCGAGATCGCGGCCTGCGCGGTCGAATACATTCATACCTACTCGCTGGTGCACGACGACCTTCCGTGCATGGACGACGATGTGCTCCGGCGCGGCAAGCCGACCTGTCACGTCGAGTTCGACGTTGCGACCGCGCTGCTCGCGGGCGACAGCCTTCAGTCGCTCGCATTTCAATTGCTCGCCGAGCACCGGCTCTCCGACGATCCCGCGGTTCGGGTGGAGATGGTGAAGATCCTCGCAATCGCCTGCGGCAGCCGCGGCATGGCGGGGGGACAGGCGATCGATCTGGCGAGCGTGGGCGGGACTTTGACGCTGCCCGAGCTCGAGCACATGCACATCCACAAGACCGGCGCGCTGATCCGCGCGTCGGTCGCGCTCGGCGCGCGCTGCTCGAACGCGCTCGCATCCGGACAACTGGCGCGCCTCGACCACTACGCGAAATGCGTGGGGCTCGCTTTCCAGGTGGTCGACGACGTGCTCGACCGGGAGTCCTCGACGGCGACGCTCGGCAAGACCGCCGGCAAGGACGCGGCGAACAACAAGCCGACCTACGTCTCGGTGCTCGGGCTCGCGCGCGCGAAGGCGCTCGCCGAGGAATTGCGCGAAGAAGCGCAGGCCGCGCTTTCCGAGCTGGGCGCCGGCGCGCGACGGCTCTCGGAGCTCGCGGATTTCATCGTCCTGCGCAAGTTCTAAATGAATGAGCCCCGGTGAACGGCCTGCGGCGAATTGACGGATAATTGCCCCTCATGAGCGCAATCGGACAAGCGGATCTGCCCGGCAAAGGGCCGGGAGCCGGATCGACCGAATACGATCCGGGCGCGTACGAGCTGCTGAAGACCATCGACGATCCGGCGGCGCTGCGCAAGCTCGACCGCCGCGGGCTGCGGCGGCTCGCCGAGGAGCTGCGCACCTTCATTCTCGAATCGGTCAGCCAGACCGGCGGCCATCTGTCATCCAACCTGGGGACGGTCGAGCTGACCATCGCGCTGCACTACGTCTTCAATACGCCTCGCGACCGGATCGTCTGGGACGTGGGGCATCAGACCTATCCGCACAAGATCCTCACCGGCCGCCGCGAGGCCATGGCGCGATTGCGCATGATCGGCGGCATTTCAGGTTTCCCGCGCCGCGCCGAGAGCGAATACGACACTTTCGGCACCGCGCATTCGAGCACTTCGGTGAGCGCTGCGCTCGGCATGGCCCTGGGCGCGAAACTGAAGGGCGAGGCCGGCGACGAAAAGCGCCACGTCGTCGCGGTGCGCTCAACAACGCCGGCGTGACGGACACCGATCTGCTGGTGATCCTGAACGACAACGACATGTCCATTTCGCCCGCGGTCGGGGCGATGAACCGCTATCTCGCGCGCCTGATGTCGGGGCGTTTCTACGCTGCGGCGAAGAAGGCGAGCGAGAAAGTGCTCGCCGGCGTGCCGCCGCTGTGGGAGCTGGCGAAAAAGGTGGAGGAGCACGCCAAGGGCTTGGTGGTGCCCTCGACCCTCTTCGAGGAATTCGGGTTCAACTACGTCGGCCCGATCGACGGCCACGATCTCGACTCGCTCATACCGACGCTGAAGAACATCAAGGAGCTGAAAGGCCCGCAGTTCCTGCACGTGGTCACCAAGAAAGGCCAGGGCTACAAGCTCGCCGAGGCGGACCCTGTCCTCTACCACGGTCCGGGCAAGTTCGATCCCGCCCAGGGCATCAAGAAGGCGAGCGGCGGCAAGCCGACCTATACGCAAGTCTTCGGCGAGTGGCTGTGCGACATGGCGCGGCTCGACTCGCGTCTCGTCGGCATCACCCCGGCGATGCGGGAAGGATCGGGACTCGTGCGCTTCGCGCAGGAATTTCCCGACCGGTACTTCGACGTGGGCATCGCCGAGCAGCACGCGGTCACCTTTGCCGCGGGGCTCGCCTGCGAGGGCCTGAAGCCGGTGCTCGCGATCTACTCGACTTTTCTGCAGCGCGGCTACGACCAGCTGATCCACGACGTGTGCATCCAGAACCTGCCGATCGTGTTCGCCCTCGACCGCGCGGGCGTGGTGGGCGGCGACGGCGCGACGCATAACGGCGCGTTCGACCTGACCTATCTGCGCTGCGTGCCCAACATGGTGGTGATGACCCCGAGCGACGAGAGCGAGTGCCGCCAGATGCTCTACACGGCGTTTTCCATGAATCAACCGGCCGCAGTCCGCTATCCGCGCGGCAGCGGCCCGGGAGCCGAGGTAAGCGAGGAGATGCATGCGCTGCCGCTTGGCAAGGGGATAGTGCGACGGCGCGGAAAACGTGTCGCCCTGCTCGCGTTCGGCAACCTGCTGAAGCCCGCGCTCGAGGCCGGCGAGGAGATCGACGCGACCGTCGCCGATATGCGCTTCGTGAAACCCCTGGACGCGGATCTCGCGGCGGAGCTGGCGGCGACCCACGAGCTCGTCGCGACCGTCGAAGAGAACGCGGTCATGGGCGGCGCGGGAAGCGCCGTCGCCGAAGCGCTCGCCGCGCGCTCGATCGGCACGCCGCTCCTTCAGCTGGGGCTTCCCGACCGCTACGTCGATCACGGCGACCAGGCGCAGCTGCTTGCCTCGATCGGCCTGGACAAGACGGGGATCGTCGCTGCGATCCGCGCGCGCTTGGGCTGACCGGAAAAGACCTACGCTGTACAGGGTCTTGAAGTTTCCGGGAACGGGACGCATGTTAGAATCGTCCAACACCGAGCGCTCATGAACATCCGCGACCCGCTTGCCATCCCCGACGTCCAGAGCTCCGAGGACAGGCGCAAGCTCGCCATCGACCAGGTCGGGATCAAGGCGATCCGGCATCCAGTCCGCGTGGCCGAGCGCAGCGGCGGCACGCAGCACACCATCGCCACCTTCAACATGTACGTGGGACTGCCGCATCACTTCAAAGGCACTCACATGTCGCGCTTCGTCGAGATCCTGAACGCGCATGAGCGCGAGATCTCGCCGGAGACCTTCCAGGTGATCCTCGAGGAGATGGTCGAGCGGCTCGAGGCCGAGTCCGGCCACATCGAGATGAGCTTCCCGTATTTCGTCAACAAATCGGCGCCGGTCTCGAAAGTGAAGAGCCTGATGGACTACGAGGTCACCTTCGTCGGTGAGATCGCGAAGGGCGAGAAGTGCTTCAAGATGAAAGTCGTGGTGCCCGTGACGAGCCTTTGCCCCTGCTCCAAACGTATCTCGGACTACGGTGCGCACAACCAGCGCTCGCACGTCACGATTTCGGCGCGCACCAAGGGCTTCGTGTGGATCGAGGAGCTGGTCGACTACGCCGAGAAGCACGCCTCGAGCGAGCTGTACGGGCTGCTGAAGCGCCCCGACGAGAAGTTCGTCACCGAGCGCGCCTACGACAACCCCAAGTTCGTCGAGGACATGGTGCGCGACATCGCGACGGAGCTGAATCGCGACAAGCGCATCGAGTGGTACCGGGTGGAGTCGGAGAATTTCTTCATCTCCATGCGGTTGAGGAAGCTCATCCCGAGCAAGGCGAAGGGCATGGGATTGCCCTCCAGCACGGCAGCGTCCACGTTGTTGAGCACGATGTCGCCGACGCGCACCGTGTCGAGCTTCAAAGCGTAGGCGGTGACCATGCCGTTGGCCGTCCCCATCATGTCGGGCCGCCCTTTGCGGTAGTCGATTCCGAGCCGAACGGCGTCCGCCGAGGAAAGCGCGATCGTGGTGGCTCCGGTATCGATCAGGAAACGCACCGATCCGCCGTTGATCTGGCCGTCGACGACGAAGTGTCCGCGCGGATCGGCGGTAAGCGTGGCGCTCTGCGATGACGGGGTCGGAGGCGGCCCCGCCTGATGCTGCCCGAGCCTGAGGGTTTTTCTCTGGCCGTCGATGTTGAACGTCGCCGACTCGCGGTCGGTCGAGATCAGCGTGACGCCCCCCACCGGCTTCTGCCCGACCGTCAGCACGCGCGGCGCGCCGCCGTCGATCACCACGACGGCCTTGTTCGGAAAGAGGCCGATCACGTTGACTTCGGCGGCGTCGGCGGCGCCGGCCAACAGCAATGAGAGGGACGCTACAATACGCAGGCTGAACAAGATGCCTCCCGCATGAAGCCTGTCGCGATCTTTCGTCACAGCAATACCGAGGGGCCGGGCTATTTTGCCACGTTTCTCGATTCGCGCCGCGTTCCGTGGCGGCTCGTCAAAGTCGACGCGGGGGAGCAGGTGCCCGCGGATCCGCGCGAGTTCTCGGGTTTCGCGTTCATGGGCGGGCCGATGAGCGTCAACGACGACCTGCCGTGGATACCGCGGGTGCTCGGACTCGTAAACAAAGCGGTCGATGCGGATATTCCGGTGCTCGGCCACTGCCTCGGCGGGCAGCTCATCGCGAAAGCCTTGGGCGGCAAAGTGACGCGCAACGCCGTGAAGGAAATCGGCTGGGGCGCCGTCGCGGTCGAGGACAACGCGCCGGCGCGCGAGTGGTTCGGCGCGACCCGCGAGTTTTCCGGATTTCACTGGCACGGCGAGACCTTCACCGTCCCGCCGAAGGCGACGAAGATCGCGGCGAGCCCGTATTGCGCGAACCAGGCGTTCGCGCTCGGCAAGCATCTGGGCATGCAGTGCCACGTCGAGATGACCCCCGGGCTGATCCGCGCCTGGTGCAAAGACTGGGAAAAGGAGCTCGTCGCCAAGGCCGGACCGTCGGTGCAGACCCCCGAGCAGATGTTCGAGCGGCTCGACGAGCGCGTGCGCTCGCTCAACGAGATCGCCGTACGCCTCTATGAACGCTGGATCGAAGGACTGAAAGTATAAGGAGACGTCCATGCCGAAAAAATCAAGCAGCAGAAAAACGCCGCGTCCGGCCGCGGGGCCGGTCGCCTTGCTCGTCGGAACTCGCAAGGGCGCGTTTTTCGTCCGCTCGGACCGCGCCAGACGGCAATGGACGCTCGCCGGGCCGCACTTTCTCGGGCACATCGTCAACCACGTCGTTCTCGATCCGCGCGACGGGAAGACGCTGCTGTGCGCGGCGCGCGCCGGCCATCTCGGGCCGACCGTGTTCCGCTCGACCGATTCCGGCCGCACGTGGAAAGAGGCGCAGCGCCCGCCGGCGTTCCCGAAGGCCGCGGAGGGCGAAAAAGGGCTCGCGGTGGATCACGTGTTCTGGCTTGCGCCCGGGCACGCGTCCGAGCCCGGCGTGTGGTACGCGGGCGTCTCGCCGCCAGGCCTGTTCCGCTCCGAGGACGGCGGCGTCACCTGGGACGGCGTCGCCGGCTTCAACGCCAACCCGATGCGCTCGCCGTGGATCGGCGGCGAGGAGAACCAAGGGCCGCCCGGCGGCGCGACCCTGCACTCGATCAACGTCGATCCGCGCGATCCCCGGCACCTCTACATCGGCATCTCCGTCGGCGGCGTTCTCGAGAGCACCGATGCCGGCGCGAGCTGGCGCGCGCTCAACAAGGGTGTCGCAGCCGACTTTCTTCCCGTGAAGGATCCGGAGTACGGCCACGACGTGCACTGCATGCGGCTGCACCCGGTCGCGCCCGATCGGATCTATCAGCAGAACCACTGCGGCATCTACCGCCTCGACCGCCCCGCGGAGCGCTGGACGCGGATCGGCGATGCGATGCCGAAAGCGATCGGCGACATCGGCTTTCCCGTGGTCCTCCATCCGCGCGACCCCGACACCTTGTGGGTGTTTCCGATGGACGGCGGCACCGTATGGCCGCGCGTGAGCCCCGGCGGCAAGCCCGCCGCCTACGTGTCGCGCGACGGCGGCAGAAGCTGGAAGCGCCAGGACACGGGCCTGCCGCCCAGGCAGGGCTGGTTCACGGTGAAGCGCCAGGCGATGTGCGCGGACGCGCGCGATCCGGTGGGCGTGTATTTCGGCACCACCGCGGGCGACATCTGGGCAAGCTCGAGCGAAGGCGCCCGCTGGACCTGCATCGCGCGCCACCTGCCGGAAATCTACTCGGTAGAGGCGGCGCTCGCCTGACGCGCTTGCGCCGCGCAGATGAACGTCCTCATCCCCTCGCAGCTTCGCGACTACACCGGCGGGCGCGCGCACGTCGAGGCGCGCGGCGCGACGCTCGCGGAGTTGCTCGCCGACCTGGAGCGCCGCCATCCGGGGATCCGCTTCCGCATGATCGACGAGCAGGACGCGATCCGCCGCCACATCAAGATCTTCGTCAACCAGGAGCAAGCGCGCGACCTCGGCGCGGCGCTCGCCGCGAACGACGAGGTGACTATCGTAGGCGCGTTGAGCGGCGGGTAGTGACACCCTCTCCCGCTTGCGGGACAGGGCAGGGGTGAGGGTGGTCAATCCCGGAAATTCTGGACCTGCACGGGAATATCCGTCACCGACTTCCGCACCAGCTGAATCACCGCCTGCAGGTCGTCTTTCTTCGCGCCCGAGACGCGCACCGCGCTTCCCTGGATGCTCGCCTGCACCTTCATCTTCGAGTCCTTGACGAGCTTCACGATGCTCTTCGCCTTCTCCTGCTCGATACCGACCTTGACGTGGATCGGCTGCTTCACCTTGGTGCCGCCGATCTTCTCGACGCTCTTGGTGTCGAACATCCGCGCGTCCACTCCGCGCTTCGCGCACTTGGTGAGGAATACGTCCGTCACCTGCTTCAGCTTGAAATCGTCGTCGGCGTAGAGCGTCAGCACCAGCTCGGCCTGCTCGATGCGCGCATCCGAACCCTTGAAATCGAAGCGGTTCGCGATCTCCTTGTTCGCCTGATCGACCGCGTTCTTCAGCTCGACCTTGTTGACTTCGGAGACGATGTCGAAAGAGGGCATTTCGGATTTCCCGCGGGTGGATGCGGAATTATACAGACCGTCGTTTTCCTCGAAGGGCGAACCCGAACACGGATGTAGAGATTATCCGGACAGACCTTCGCTGTGCCGGGTTTCGTCCCTTGAGAAAACAGACACTTGACCTTCCGCGCGCAATCTAACGCGGCTCCTTATCCATACCCCCACAACACACAGGCATGATTTTGCGGGGCATTTCCGAGAAGCGTAGACTGGCATCCCGAATTAGCACGTTTTTCGGAAGATGATTGAGCGTTATGTGTCATGAAAAGAAGTAACCGGATCATTTCAACTGAAGGAGGGCGCCCGTGAAGCAATTATCTAGGAGCACAATGCTCAGTTTGTCTCTCTTTATCGTGTGTGTGGCGTTAAGTTCATGTGCAGGTACTCCAAATAGAGGCAGTGACACCCCCTCCCGTTCCTATGACGCTCCAATTGGGAAGGTCTATGGGGCGGCGGTCAAGGCCTTCCAGAATTTGGGGCTTGAGATCTTTCAGGAAAATAGGGACAAGGGCTACGTCGAAGGTGGAAGAAGACCCGGGTTCGCAAGGGGCGCAGAGACAGTCGGGGTATTCCTGGAAAACACGGGCCCGAACAAAACTACTGTCAGTATTGATAATAAGAAAGCTCCTTGGGGCCTCTTGTTCGCTGAAGACTGGACGCCGAAGTTGTTTGACCAAATCGAACAAGAGCTAAAGCGGTAGAGTAGGCTCCCCCCGATATTCCGGTTACTTCTGTACAAGGCCGGCGCCTTACAGTGCCCAGTGCACGGGGCCGATGCGTGCCATTGCGTTGATCGCAAGACACATAACTATGTGTTCGAGGCGGACGCGGTGAGACGGCGCACCATTTCCTGTTGGGTCCGTGGCCCGCGCCGCTCAACACGGCGTTAGAAGACTAACAACCGATGGACCTTGCCGCCGCTCTCCTGACTAACACGGCTGCGTTGGGCATTCTGTACGATGGCGTTGGCATATTCGTGCTGGGCGTCCCTGCGATGCTAAGCACCACCGCAGACGTAATGCACGCGTCAGGCACTGCTTGGGGCTATAACTCAGCTTTGATCCGGGCGAACGTCATGTTGCGCCTGGACACAGGCACAGGCTCGCTGTTCCTCATTGGCGGTTTTCTCCTGCAGTTCTTCGGCACAGTTGGGATCCAGCTCACTCCGATTGCAGGCGCACTTTTGGTGGCAGCCCTAGTAGGTCTTTCAATTCTCTATTGGCTCTTTCGGACAAAGCTAGCGGACAATTGGGTCGCCGCAATTGTTGCTGGCATCGAGCGAAAACTTGCAGACCAGCGTGCGGAGAGGAAACCCAAGTGACAGGTCTTCTACCACCGCATCCAGACCGATGCGCGCAAGAGTAGCGCGCGCGGCTGATGCAGGACGTTAGACCGACCCGATGTGGTACCCGGCGCGCGACTTCACTCTTCGCGAGGCGAAGGACTTCCTTCGGAAGGACTTTCTCAAGGTGGTCCGCCGTACAAAGTATTTTTACGTGACTAAGAAACCAACGAAGAAATACGGTGCCGGTTTCTTCGAGCCGATCCTTCTTTCCCTCTGCTGGTGGGACTTCCTTGGAGCTCTCTACTGTGGGGATGGGCGCCCGCGCCACGAAGGCGGCCTGTCCAATGAGGAGAGAATGACAGCGTTTATTGTTGACGTTCTCGGGTGTGTCAACTCTCGGTACAAAGGCGTGTCTCGGGACCTTGTGCGGGTGTACCGACACGGCACCGTCCACGCATACGCTCCGGCAGGTGCGTTCTCCATCGCCACTCGTGACCCAAAGAACCACCTTCGGAAACGGAAAAACCAGCTCACAGTCAGCGTCGAGGACCTATTAGCGGACACGATCAAGGCTACGCTTCACTTCGCCACCGTGTTGAAGGCCGAACCAAAGTCGTTCAGAAAGGGCACGCTCATCGCATTCAACAAGGCGCGAGCGGAACTTCAATGAGAATTTCGGCTGGTCTAACTGCTGATTCGAGTCGGACCGTAAGCTTCGCTCGGCGGCCGCTCATTCGGATCGCAAGATCCCATGGCTGATAAGCCCATCGGCATCGATGAAGCACGTTGCCCATATTGTGGCGTGGCGCTCCCTCGAATGCCTCAACGAAAGACCAAGTGTATCGCCTGCGGAAATTTCGTCCTTGTACGTACGCGTCCAACGGATAAAAAGCGTGTACTGGTAACTGAAGAACAGGCTCATCTTCTCGAGGAACAATGGAGCATAGCTGCTGACCGAGCTCGACTCCTATCCATGAACCGCGAAGGTTACGATGAAGAGCGAGAACGATTAAGGGCGAAATTCGGCGGCGAGCCTAGACCTGAGGACGTTCTTTGGGGACTTCTAAATCGAGAACGCGTCCATTATGCGCAAGAATGGAAATGGGGTCTTTATCGCAATGCTACATTTGGTATGGGTGAAGTCCTGAGAATCGAAAATCGACCGTCAGA
>WNGE01012494.1_pt1 | contig 13418 bp, 11 predicted proteins | sample 5400651 | NCBI WGS metagenome assembly WNGE01 (sample SAMN13153370, study PRJNA577476) | soil metagenome | isolation source: 60 cm soil or saprolite under grassland replicate 2 | place: USA:California | collected 2016-06-15 | reverse complement strand
GTTTCACGTGCTGCGGCATCTGGCCAGCAACAATCCACAGATCAAGCTCGAGCCTGCGGAGGAAGCTGCGGATGATCGGTTCTCACTCCAAGAAGAGCAGTAGTGTGATCATTAAGCCAGACGAGGCTTCTCAGGGTGGACAAGATTGCATCCCGTGGAGCGACACGAGCCGTTTCATCGGGCAACTTAGTCACGATCTCCGCAATGATTTAAACGCGATCGAACTGCAATCCACTTACATCAGTGAGCTGGGGACAAGTGAAGAACTCAAAGGCGAGATCAAGCGTCTGCGGGAAATGGTCTCAATCTTGGCGTCGACGTTACAACGGCTTTCCAGGGCTGTCGGTGAGATTGCACCCAACCCGATTCCTTATCGGGCCAGCGATTTTATCGAGGACTTACGCAGCCACATCCAGCACGATTTGCCCAAGGAAAGCGCCGAAATCACGTGGGACGTTCAGCTCGAAGACGCGATGCTGAATATTGATCCACAGCTTTTGCAGGAAGTATTTAGCGAGCTCATCACGAATGCGTTTCGCCACGATCGTGGCAAAGGTCCGATTATGGCAGCAGCGAAAATCGCTGATGCCCGGTTCCTATTCACGTTTCACGAGCCAAAGTCTCGCTTTGATTCGCCCACGCAAAATTGGGGACGCGAACCGCTTCGGAAAATCACCCTGCGTCATTATGGTCTTGGTCTGAATCGCGCGCGCGCTATCGTAGAAGCGCACGGTGGCAAACTGCACGCTCAATATGATCCGAACGTTTCGGCGCTCATCACGACGCTTACGCTTCCCGTGGCAGGCAAGTCTTCGAAACAAGTTTGAAACGGCAGCCGTTTCTTGTCGTTTAAGCAACTGGAAGCTGCCGGTAATGCGTAATACCAGCGCAAATCAATGAAAACAGAAAACCATCGTGTCCTGATCATCGATGACGAGCGGCCTGTGCTGATGACGCTCGAGGCGCTGCTGAAGCGGCACGGTTATCAAGTGGAGACCGCGCCGACTGCCGCACAAGGACTCAAGGTACTGAAATCGAAATCGCCAACGCTCGTATTGCTCGATCTCCGACTGCCTGACGCCGACGGATTGGAGATGCTTGAGCGCATCAAGAGCGAGCTACCAAAAGTGCAGGTGATTATCCTGACAGCGCACGACTCGTTGCACAACGCCATCGAATCGATCAAACGCGGCGCCTACCATTTCATTAGCAAGCCGTACGCGCCCGAGGAACTGCTCAGCCTGGTGGAAAAGGCATTGGAAAAACAATTCCTCTTGCGAGAAACGGAAGAACTCCGCGTAAAAACTGAGCAACTGGAAAAACGCCTGGAGATCGCGGAGGCGCGCCCGACGCCAATTTTCAAGAGCAAACCGATGCAGGAGATCGAGGAACTGATCGATGCGATGGCGCCGTCGGATGCTAACGTCCTCATCGTAGGCGAAAGCGGTGTCGGCAAGGAAGTGATCGCCAACACGATTTGCGCGAACAGCCGGCGCGCGGGGCAACCAATGGTGAAGCTCAATTGCGCGGCGTTCCCTCAAACAATGATTGAAGGCGAACTCTTCGGTTATGTGAAAGGAGCGTTCACGGGCGCGATGCACGATTTCCCGGGAATGATCGCGGCGGCAAACGGCGGCACACTGTTCCTCGACGAGATCTCGGATATGCCTGCGGATTTGCAGACGCGCTTCTTGCGCGTGCTTCAGGAGCGCGAGTACCGGCCGCTTGGCAGCACGCAAACCATGAAAGCAGACTTCCGCGCGATCGCTTCGACCAATCGGCCGATCGCCCAGGCGCTCGCGGAGAACCGGCTGCGCTCCGATTTGTACTATCGGCTAAACACTTTTCAAATTGAAGTGCCCCCGCTTCGGAAACGCAAAGAGGACATTCCTCCCCTAATTGCACAATTCGTGAGACAATTTTCTCAGCAACTCGGCAAACAGGAGCCAGACGTTTCGCCGGACGCGTTTCAGAAGTTACTTGAGTATTCCTGGCCGGGAAATGTCCGTGAATTGCAAAACGCGATTGAATACGCGGTTGTGCTTGCGCGACAAGGCATGATCGGCGTGAAAGAGCTCCCCACAGAAATACAGTTGCCTGCCGCGTTGCAACAAGCCGAGCTCAACGCGCTACCCCGCAGTGGCGTTCAAAGTCTCGACGATCTCGAGCGAACTGCCATTCTCCAGGCGCTCGCAGAGTGCCGTGGCAACAAGAAAAAAGCAGCCGAACTTCTCGGTATTCAGCGCCCCACCCTCTACAACAAGATGAAACGCTACGCCATCGAGTTGTAGGTTGCCCAAGGAATGACGGCTTCCCAGCCGTCATGTTTGAGTCGACGGCTGCCCAAGCCTTCGTTCCCTGTTACTCGCCTCGGTAAACGCAGCGTGCGGTTGGTGTTTCGTGCACGACAATCTCGCAAAGCCCGGGACATTGGGACTCCAATTTTCTCCAGAACCATTCCGCCATTTTTTCAATGGTCGGGTTTTCCAGACCCTTAATGTCGTTGAGATACGCGTGATCCAGCATCTTGAGGAGCGGTTTCATCGCCGCGCTGATGTTCGCGTGGTCGTAAACCCAGCCGACCTTTGGGTCGACATCGCCTTCTACTGAAACTTCAACCTTGAAACTGTGCCCGTGTAACCCGCGGCATTTGTGGCCCTCCGGCACATTGGGCAAAGTCTGCGCTGCTTCGAAGGTGAAATCTTTGGTCAGGCGCGCACGCATCACGCGCACAATACCATCTCTATATCTGCATTGTCATCCCGAACGGAGTTAAGGGACCTCTCATAGGCGATGGAAAATTGTAGGGCGTTTCTGTGAGACGCCAACCCTAACAAACCGGCGACTGACACACATGCCGCCCTACAAAATCCGTTCATGCGTGCATCCTTCAGACTCCACGTTGGGTCGGGCTCCAAATGAATTTGTGCATCTGAAGTTGAAAGCGGACGTTCAGCTTGTCCGCCAAAATCCATTCGACGATCTGCCGAGGGTCGATCCTTCCGAAAATTGGCGAGAACAGAACGGCCTTGCAGCGGGACGGAAGATCGCAGTGTTGCACTTTGTCTCGCGACCATTCGTAATCCTCGCGGGAGCCCATTACAAATTTCACTTCGTCGCGCAGGGTGAGATGGTCAATGTTCGACCAGAGATTTTTGTCCGCTTCGCCGCTGCCGGGCGTCTTTAAGTCCATGATCCGATGAACGCGCGGATCGACTTTCGAGACATCGTGCGCGCCGCTAGTTTCGAGAAGGACTGTGTAGCCGGAATCACACAACATTGACATCAACGGCAGCACATTCTTCTGCAACAACGGTTCGCCGCCGGTGATCTCGACCAAAGGACAGCGAAATGCCGCCACAGCTTCAAAAATTTGTTTCAGACTTTGCTTTTTTCCTTGGTAAAATGCGTACTCCGTGTCGCAGTAGTTGCACCGGAGATCGCAAAAGGTCAGCCGTACAAAGACGCACGGCCGCCCCGCCCAGGTGCTCTCGCCCTGAATCGAGTGATAAATCTCGTTAATCGTTAACGCCTTTTCCTGCTCCGGCATACCGTTGGAAAGTTGAAGGATTCGCCAATCGCTAAAACGTCTTACGCGAACAACCGCAACGCAAGTTTGCCACGAAAAACGGTCATGCAGAGACCATCAAAGCCCCCGCGATAGCGCGGAAATCGTAGGTCGTGCTCGATTCAATTTAATGAGATTTTTTAATTGACGGGTTTATGGCGCCAATCTAGTCTCGCGGCCATGCGCACCGGTTTAGCCTTAACCATGTACCGTTCCGCTGCATTTCCAAACCGTACCGCCCGCGGGATCGCCCGCCCGGCCGTACGCCCACAAATCCTTAGCTTGGTGGCGGGAATTTTCTTTGCGACTCTTCTTGCTGCGCAGGCACAGGAATCAATTGAGCCGGACATATTACCCTCGCTAGCGGAGCCGCCGGCCGCTCCAGCGAAATCGTCGCCCTCCACCTCGACAGAGCCATTGCCCGCTTTACCTCAATCGTTACCCTCCGCTCCGGCGGAGCCTTTGCCCTCGTCATCGGCATCGTTGCCTTCTTCCGCAGAAGGGTTTCCGTCTACACCCGAGCCGTTGTCTTCTTCGATCAACTACACCACAGCGGCAACAACCGTTGTTCCGGCCCCGATGCCGGCGGGTCCGAACGGCGTGGTGAACGTATTTCCAGGCGCGGAAACGATTTATTCAGGTCAGCCGAGTAGCTTTCACTACGTACTGGGACTGACAGTGCGAGGTGTGTGGGATGACAACATCTTCATCAGTCACACACATCGGGTCTCAGACTATTTTTTTGCGATTGAACCTTACATAAGCCTTGGAGTCGGCGACATGGAGGGGCGCAACAAGAGCTATCTCCGGTTGGATTACATGCCCAGCGTTATTTTGTACACCGATCACTCCAACCAAGACGGATTTAACCAGCTGATTCACCTCGAAGGTGGGTATAGCTCTGGGCGGTGGACGTTGCGTGCTACTGAGGACATCGCGCTACTCGATTCGGCAAACCTCAACAGCTTCGTCGATACGACCGGGTTGTGGGCAAACACAGACGCGAGCGCGCCCACACGGATCAACATCTTCTACACCCGCTTGGTGGCAGATTATCAGCTGACCGGGAAAGTGTACCTGCAGGGTGAGTTTGATTCCTGGATTTACAACTATCCCAATCACATCAGTTCCTACACGATCGCTGGCGGACTGTATATTTACTACCAATGGCTGCCGAAGCTGTCAGTCGGCATTGGCGGCACCTTCGGGTACGAGTGGGTTGATGATCCGACGGCAAACCAACCTTTCGAACAGGTGAACGTGCTTGAGTTCCGCCAGTTCGATGGCGACCGGGGTGACTACATCTCACCGGTGTTTGAAGTCGGATCGATTTGGTATCCCTTCAGCGGTACCACTCTCACGCTGGCGGCTGGCCGGCGGGTGTACAGTTCTGGGTATTTGCCTGACCAAGATTTCGGGGCCACGTACGTTGTGGGCCGGTTTCAGCAGCGTGTGTTCCATCGCGTTTACCTGGGTTTAACGGCCGGCTATGAAAACGACAATTATATTGCGACAGATCGGGACGTTAGTGCAGATCGTAACGACGATTACTGGTTTATCGAACCGTCCGTTGACGTGCTGATTACCCGGTGGCTGAGTGCTGGCGCCTATTACTTGCACCGTGAGGACATCAGCTCAGACGCTTTTTTCAGTTGGTATGATAATCAGGTGGGCGTTAGGGCTACGCTCAGGTTCTAGGCGGGATTTGAACCATTTAACAGGTGGGACACCAGGGCGGTGGTTTGCGATTGCATTCGCATTGTACCTGGCTCCCGTTTTCCTGTCGGCGCAAACAATTCCGGGCACAGCCACGTCGAAGCCCGCGGCTGGCACTTCACAACAAGCGGCTGGTTCGGCAGCTGCGCCGAATTTCGGCGCCGGCGCACCCACTGGTTATATTTTGCGTGCGAGCGATCAGGTGTCGGTCGAGGTTTTTGGCGAAGACGATCTGCGCACGAACGGCAGGCTGAACCCCGAGGGCAATATCAGCGTGCCGTTGCTTGGATCGGTGCATTTGGCGGGCCTGACTCTAACCCAGGCAGCGTCAAAGCTGACCGAATCGTATGGGCGGGATTATCTGGTCAATCCGAAGGTAAATGTCATGCTCCTCAGCTACGTAAGGCAGCGCTTTTCGATCTTGGGTCAGGTCAATCGGCCCAGCAGTTACGAAATGCCAGAGGGCAGTCCCGACGGGATTGATCTACTCGAGGCGATCGCCATCGCCGGCGGATACACGCGCATCGCTGCGCCGGAAAGAATCACGGTGCGACGACATAATCCGAATGGCGATCAGATTTTCAAGGTGAATGCGAAGCGTTTTACGAAGGGAACCGGCGGGGGCTTTCTTGTCCTGCCAGGCGATACCATCACCGTTGGTGAAAGTATTTTCTAGTTGAAATTTTTTTGCCCTGGCCTTTGCGAGCGCCCTTCTTGGTGTAAGCTTTCAGCCAACATTTTGCCGTGATTGATCCTGCCCAATCCGTGACCGGAACGACCGTTCCGCCGAATTCCGATAAACCGGGCGTTCCTCTGACCGGCCAGTACGCTGAAGGACTACAAATGTTTGATTTTCGCCGCTACTGGCATTCGTTCCTCGAGCGCATCTGGATCGTCGCAATTTGCGTTCTTGCCGGCTTTTTTCTAGCGCTGGGATACCTGGCGCGAACCCCCAAGCTTTACCAGGGTCGCACAGTGCTCGAAATACAGCTTGAGGAACCGGCTCTTGTTCCTACGGCAGATGCTGCGATGCGCATGCGCTCGGCTTTTCTGGCCAGTCAAGAGGCACTGCGAACAATCGAACAAAATCTGACTAACCAAACTCTTCTTTCCCGCGTCGTGCGGTCCGAAGGTCTAGCGGACGACGGTGGACGAGCGCTTCTGGGTCAGAGCATCGGGGGTGATAAGAGTGCAAGCTCCACCCAGCGCAATGATTCGTCGCAGGCTGGCAACCCCTCGCAGAGCGCCCGTGGAGTCACACCATTTACGCCGCTCGAGGAAGGGCTAGGCCGGGCAACGGTTGGAATGGTGAAAGCGACAATCCGCCGCGGGACGCGCTTGATTGATTTGTACGCGACGCACCGCGATCCAGCTATGGCGCAGCGCCTGGCCGAAGCAGTCGGTCGCGAGTACATCCGCGACTCAATCGAGCGACGCTCTTCGTTTAGCGAGGAGGCCCTGCGTTATTTGTTTCAAGAAGAAGGACGATTGAAGCGGAACCTGCAAAAAAGTGAGGCGGCCGTAGCTGAATACAAGGCGAACAATCCGGACGCATTGCAGCTTGGCGGCGGCACGGCCGCAACGGGTTCCCAGACGGGAGCTGGCGCCGGCGCCGGCGGATCTCGAGGCGGCCTTGTGGAGGACAATCTGCAGGACTTGAATGGCAAATTGACGACAACCAAGGCCGACCAGCTTCGATTGGAAGGTGAACTCCAACAGGTCCAACAAGCCGGCAATAGCGTCGAAGCGTTGCTCGCGATCCCGAGTATTGCTACCGCCGCATTGGTAAACGAAGCGCGGCACACGGTTACGCAGTTGGAAGCGCAAATCACCACTTATGCCCTGCGATACAAGGCCAAACATCCCAGAATGATCGCTGCGCAGGCCGCGCTCGCGGAGGCAAAGGAGAAGCTTCGTAAAGCGGTGTTAGCGCAACCTCCCATCCTTCGTAACGCTATCGAACAAGTCAAGGCCACACAGGTCAGCTTGCAACAAGCCTTACAAGACCAGAAAGGGGTTGCAGTTAACCTTAACCGCACAGCGATCGGTTATCAGGAGTTAGCGCGACAAGCGGAAACCGATCGGGTACTATATGAAAGCGTCCTTCGCCAGATAAAAGACACAAATTTAACAAAAGACTTGAAGCTGAATGCAGTCAGCGTGATTGAGCACTCGCCGCTTCCAAGTTCACCTGTCAGTCCTCGTCCCACAAAAACGATCGTTCTGGGTCTGCTTGTTGGGCTGGCGGCCGGCCTTGCCTTCGTTTTTGGCGCCGACGCGCTGGATCGCTCGATCAAAACTGTTGACCAGGCGGAAACCACTCTGGGATTGCCTGTTTTTTCAGCGGTTCCGGACACTACAGACGAAGGGCCCGTTGGTCGCATAAGACGGCGCAGCAAAGCTCTTGGAAGTTCGAATTATCGCGTAGTAGTTGAAACTCCTGAAAGTCCTGCGGCCGAGGCCTTCCGAAATTTGCGCGCAGCGCTTTCGCTTCTGGGGCCAGAAGCTGAACGTAAGGTTTCGCTCTTCACCAGTGCTTTGCCTGGCGAAGGAAAAAGTTTTACCAGTGCTAATTACTCGCTTGCACTGGCCCAGCAAGGTTATCGCGTGCTTCTGATCGATGGCGACCTGCGCCGGCCGAACATGCACAAAATTTTCCGCTTTCCAGATGCCAACGTAAAAAATAATTCTGAGGAGAGCACCGCGCCCGGAGTTACGGATTGCCTGGTCGGTGAAACTGACGTAACCTCGGCAGCGCGCGAGATTCCCCCTGGGGAGTTCCAGTTCCTCGACGAGAATATTGCCCTAACAGGTAACATTCTCACGGCCGCAGGAGGTCAACTGTTCGTTCTCGCAGGTGGACGACGCGCGCCCAATCCGGCTGAGATCCTTGCCGGACCATTGTTTGGCCAGCTAATCATCGAGGCCGCGAAGCTTTTTGATCGCGTGGTAATCGATAGTGCACCGATTCTGGCAGTCAGCGACACTCTCCTGATGACTCCGCATGCTCAGACGGTTTGCATCGTCGTGCGAGCGGCCAAGACGCCGCGTCCAGCCGTCCGGCGCGCAATATCGTTGCTGGCAAAATCCGGAATTCGTCCGGCCGGCCTCGTCCTGAATCGACTGCGGCGGAGTCGCGGTGTTGGCTATTACTATTATTATGCTTCGCATGATTACGGTAAAGAAGAAGGAGCGTATTCTCGCAGCTATCGTCGCGGCTACAGTCGACAGTCGAAACCCGACCACGAAGGCAACGGAGCGTAGCTAACGGTTCCTTGCTGGACGTTCAACAGGATGTCCTAGAAGTTCAAAACGACACGCGCGTCGCTCAGATATTATTGACGGCAGGCGACACGGCTCACCCGTAGGAACCGATAGACCGCGCGCTGGCGTGTTAGCCACGACCCATTACGTCCGTTTGGTCTTAAACCGCTGACTTCTGACCAACGAAGTTTCTCCTGCGCGCCGTGAATTTCTCGTGCCACGTGGTGCTTCCCCAGCAAATACCCAGATAAGTCGCCACATACAGCTGGATCGATTCGATTTGAAGCGGAAAATCGACCAGCGCGTGCAGCGCCACACCTATAAGAGCGATAATAACCAAGGGCTGCATTACGCGTCTGCGCGGCGTCCAGTCTCGCCTGGCCATCTTGTTATAACTAAAAATCCCGACTGCGATTCCTCCAAAGAAAAGTAAACACCACAGGCTGCTTCCCAGCCATCCCCATTCCAGCAAAGTCTGAAAATAGTCCTCATGCAAAAATCGCCATGTCCCCGGAGCTTCGTTAGCCGACCCAATGTTGTAGGTTGGAAATACAACGCGAAAGGTTCCTGGGCCAAATCCGAAAAATCCCACATCCGGCAGTGCGCCCATTGCTACACGACAAGCTCGCCAGCGCGCATCGGATGCAATCCTTTGGCCCACAGATTGCCAGCGGTTAAGCGGTTGCTCCAAATGAGTCGATTGCGCTAAGGCGACCATTGCCAAAACAATCGCGAGAACGCCCGCGATCGCGACACTCTTCCGTCCGCCCGATAAGGTTCGAAGAATGGCCGGTCCGAACTGCACACAGATCACGAGCACCAGGAGAAGCGCGACTACTTGAGCCGTACGCGAAGTGTTCGCCAGCACTCCGGCAATCGTGACAATAAGAATGATGGTCCAAATTGCGCGCATGCCAGAACGGCGACGGCTGCTAAACGCCCGGATAACAAGACCGGCACTCAACGGCCACACCAGGTTCAAAAATGCGCCAGCGTTGCCGTGGTAATAATACGTCGCAAAAAAAGTGCTGACTCGCAGATCCAGCCGCGACGGGGGCGCTTGCCAGAAAATCATCTGCGCTCCGGTGGCTTTCTGAAGCAAACCGAGGAAAGCTATCGACCCGCCGGCAACAGCAATCACGTACCACAACCGCAGCAACCATCGGTCACTCTGCGAAAGATCGGCAACAAACCACATCACCCCGAGCAGCAGCGCGCCTCGAATCATCCACGCACCGCTAATCGCGTAATCAACGGAGCCGCTCAAAGGCGGCGCGAAGTTGCGCAGCGGCACGAAAACGAAAAAATCCGAGTCGTAGATCGATTTGGCGTTGAAGACCATCCATCCCCCAAGGCAGACCAAAGCGCCTGTCAAAAATACCAGAAGCTTTGGAAAGCGCGGTTTCCGGCCACTAACGAGTAATTCAACAATCCAAAGAACCAGCGCAGCCAGCAAGATCCAGTCGGTTACTTGAATGCTCGCGGAAGTTGTGGCGCCATATGCCCAAGGCGCATAGATGAGGGCGGCAAAAAAAGTCCAGCGACATGCGACGCGAAAGATACGAGAGATCACGGATGAGAAGTCAGAGACAGTTGGCGCCGAATTCGTTTCCTTCAATGGGCCAGAGTATCAAAACCGGCCCGCCCAAGCCAGCAACAACTCATCACGAATAACCAATAACCGTTGAGCTCAGCTCAACGTCCTTTGCCAAACAGCATCGTATAGAACGTTTTCAACACAATCATTGCGTCCAGCTTTAGCGAGTAATGCCGGATGTAGTAGAGGTCGTACTTTAGTTTCTCCACGGCGTCCTCGTCACTCTCGCCGTACGGGTAATTCACTTGCGCCCACCCAGTGATGCCCGGCTTCACCAGATGCCGAAAATGATAAAATGGGATCGTTTGCTCATAGCGCTCGGCGCACTTGCTCCACTCCGGGCGTGGACCAATCAAGCTGATATCTCCCTTGAACGCGTTCCAAAGTTGCGGCAGCTCATCGAGCCGGAGTTTTCGCAGCCAACGCCCAACAGACGTCACGCGACGATCATCTTTGCGCGTGTAAATGTCCTCGTCCGCATGATCTGAGCGCCGGCGCATGGTTCGGAATTTGAAAAGAATGAAACGTTTTCCGTCGCGGCCGACTCGTTCTTGTCGGAAAAAGACCGGCCTGCCGTCCTCCGCCCATATCAATAGAGGGACAAGAACGAGGAGCGGAAGACATAAAACTAGCGCTGTTGCCGACGTAACGACATCGAACAGCCGCTTGAGATAATGGTAAGGAGAAATTCGAGCCAGTTGGAAACCAGTCTGGAGCGGCCAAAATGGGTCGACAATACCCAGCGGCAGATACCGCCAATGAGTTTCGTAAAACGATTCGAGCGTATAAACGCGGGTTTCCTGAAATTGCGCGTGCACCAGGCGCTCCAGCAATTTCGTGTTGAGTGAACTCGCTCGCTCAGCGAGAATGATGCCGCTATAACCCTTGCCGAGATTGTTCAATTTCGACGCGAGGTTTCCCTGGATAACTGGTGATCCTTCGCCGGCGAGTGGCTGGCCAACCCGCTCCTCGTTTACGTCGACGAACTCAAGCGGCTGTCCGTTTGGCGAGTTTCTATAGGCTTCGTAAAAACGGGCTGCAACAGCCCCACTACCGATCACGAGGAACGACCGGCCGGCGTTGCTCGTAACCACGTATTGGCGAATCCACCGCCGATAGGCCAGCGATGCCGGAAGAAAAATTGCAAAACTCAACAGGAGCACGCCGCGGCTAGGCTTCATCGTCTGATCAAATGTCGCCGCGGAATAAATCAGCATTGCGCTGACCGCTGCTGCCGCAATGATGGCGAGAATGTGTTCGGCGGCGTAACCGAGAGTAAGCTTCTCCACAGTCCGATCGTAGCCGCCGACAAAGTACAGCGCTGCCACGATCACGCCGAGCTGAATCAGATTGATGATGAAGAATTGAAACGGCGTGGCGTAAAATGCGTCGTACCTAAACCACCCTGCAATTCGGTAGATGGCGAGCCAACTCACAACATCCAAAAAAAGGTAGAGCCCAGCCGCCGACCATTCGTGCCGGAGAAGACGCGACCACAGACCGGCGCGGCTAGCGGCGCCGGCGCTGTCGCGCTCGCCCCCACGCCTTGATTCCTCTGGGAACCCAAGCATGTGTCGCGGGATAGCCCGGGATTCTTCGCTGCTCGCCATGGAGGCGGCAATTATAGCCGACTCGCTCCGAAGTGAAAGATTACTTTCTTTTGGTGATTCCTACCGTGGCCGATTGCCATCGCTCCCGACCCCATCATCCTCAAGCCTGTCGGGTGCAATGTGATCGCTCCGACGGCCGCCTCGATTTCAACCCGGCGGCCAACCGTATTTGATTTGGCAACTCGTTGAGGACAACACATTCCACCGCTACCGTTCCCCGCAGTGGAGAGCTCCGTTTCATGAGAATGCTGGCGACTTTTTATCGGTCGTCCGTTGGAAAAAAAATGATCGTCGCGATCACCGGCATCATCTTGATTCTTTTCGTGGTCGGGCATCTGCTTGGCAACCTGCAGATTTTTATTGGACCAGATTGGATTAATGGTTACTCGCAGCACCTCCGAGATCTCGGTCCGCTGTTATGGGCAATTCGCTTGTTCCTGCTTGCCGCGGTCATTATTCACATCTGGCTGACGATCCAACTGGCAGTTGAGAATCGGCGTGCCCGGCCGGAGGCCTATATCGACAGGCGCTACGTCAAAGCAACGTTCGCTTCACGTCACATGGTGATGAGCGGCCTCATCGTGCTGGCGTTTATCATTTATCATCTTGCCCATTTCACAGTGCGAGTAACTGATCGTCGGTTTGCATTGCTCAAGCACGATCCGCTCGGGCACTATGACGTGTATTCGATGATGGTTTATGGTTTCCAAAATTATTTTGTATCCGGCTTTTACGTGCTCGGTCTGTTTCTGCTCGCGCTCCATTTAAGCCACGGATCGTCGAGCTCTTTTCAATCACTGGGATTGAACGACAAGAAACTGACGCCACGTCTTGCGCTCGGCGGGCGAATCTTCGCATGGCTGCTCTTTGCCGGTTATACCTCCATCCCGGTTGCCATCCTGCTTGGAATCATCAAGCCGACGCAACACCTATGATTGGGACGTTGGATCCAAAAATTCCACCAGGGCCGCTCGCCCAAAAATGGCGCAATCATCGTGATCATTCGCGCCTGGTGAGTCCAAATAACCGGCGAAAATTTGAGGTCATCGTGGTGGGCAGCGGTCTAGCCGGCGGATCGGCGGCGGCCACTTTGGGCGAGCTGGGGTATCGAGTAAAATGCTTTTGCTTCCAGGATTCGGCGCGGCGCGCACACTCAATTGCAGCCCAGGGCGGAATCAATGCCGCTAAAAATTATCAGAACGACGGCGACAGCGTTTACCGGTTGTTCCATGACACGATAAAAGGCGGCGATTTTCGAGCCCGCGAAGCAAACGTTTACCGTCTTGCAGAAATCAGCAACAACATCATCGACCAATGCGTGGCGCAGGGGGTGCCGTTCGCGCGCGAATACGGCGGCTTGCTGGCGAATCGCTCCTTCGGCGGCGCGCAGGTTTCAAGGACCTTTTACGCTCGTGGACAAACGGGCCAGCAGCTTTTGCTGGGTTGTTATCAGGCGCTATGCCGGCAAATCGCCGCAGGCACCGTGCGGATGTTTCCAGAGACCGAGATGCTGGATCTGGTGATCGTTGATGGACAGGCGAAGGGAATCATTACGCGGAGTCTGCGCACAGGAAAAATCGATAGCCACGCGGCGGACGCCGTCGTACTCGCCACGGGCGGCTACGGAAACGTTTTTTATCTATCAACCAATGCGCGCGGCTGC
>WNGE01006155.1_pt1 | contig 13420 bp, 11 predicted proteins | sample 5400651 | NCBI WGS metagenome assembly WNGE01 (sample SAMN13153370, study PRJNA577476) | soil metagenome | isolation source: 60 cm soil or saprolite under grassland replicate 2 | place: USA:California | collected 2016-06-15 | reverse complement strand
GTCCGCATTGGGAATCGACCGATGGCAGCAAGATCGCGGGTACCGTGAAGGCAAGTACCGATGCGCCACAGGCCGACGCCATACCATGGTTGCTACTGGTTACGAAGTCTGTCGGCTCGCAAGGTTCGTTCAGCAAAATCACGAGCATACAACGCGTCAACACCGTTGGAGGCGTAGCGCCTAAAACCGGTTGTTCCCAATCTACTGTCGGGACAACCGCACGGATACCCTACGCGGCGGACTATTACCTCCTAACTGAGAAGTAAGGTTTCAGTCGTAGTCTTGGGGGAATCGAGATCAAACTGAAATTCTCCTTCTATCTAGTCTGATGTGATCTTATGACTGGAGCGCCACAGCGATTCGAGAACGCGCCCGTAGATGAAGCGAAATTGTGGAATCAACCATTCCGGTTGAATTTGCGGCTCTAACAAATCCAGAACATCACGTATTTCCGGCGTGTCGACGCTTCTCTTCTTGCATTCCAACACTGCGGATTCGAGAATGGTGAGAGCTTCCAAGACGGTCAGGGCCACCTAGAGGTAGCACAGGCTATTTGTTAAACTCTATCTATGGCAAAAGCGAAAAAGCACAGAACCAAAAAGCCTACTAAATGCCGGTGCTTTTATGGTTGGGTCTGTGAGGTCCATCCTAAGCAACCTTGGAAACATAGTGGCTGCGACGCTGCAGCAGACCTTTGTAAAAATCCACAGTCCGATAAAAATCTCGATTCTGTTTTTGTATTAGGACAGCCCGGAAGAAGAAAACCGCCAGTTAGAAAAACTGGAATTACCAGAGAGGAGCAAAGGATTGTATGAGATTGTCGGGTAGTACTAGGCCTATAATTTTCGGTTTTATTCTCGCTATCGGCATTACGTTGCCCCAACCTTACCTTGCTTTTGGTGCGGGTCAATCTTTCGGCAGGTCGGGAAGCGTCGGGGCTTCTAGGATGCACGGGCACCGCTTTGGATTTTTTGGTCTGGATGGACTCGGCGATCAGGGCGATCAGCAGGTCATCATTATTCAGCAGTCTCCGCCTGCACCAACCGCCGAACCCAGGGAACCTGCCGAAAATAGAATTTACGTTCAGCCACGCTGGGTGGACGGCGGGTATGGAGTGCAGGTCTTAGAGCCAGGATACTGGACCGTTCCGAAGCAAGCGGCACAGCATTGATCCGCCGATTCCTTCTTAGAGACCGGTGCTAATGACAAGGGGGCCAGACCGAAGCCCGGCCTTGACTGCCTCTTCACTTCTCAAACTGTCGGCCCAATCTGTAAATCTCGTCTTGTCTTTCATTGTCGTCACCCTCGGTGTCGGTTGCCAGCTATCAAGAGATAAAGGCTTAGAGATTAGGCTTCCCTGCATCAATCCATTTTTTCGAGATATTCCTACCTTCTCGGCTTGATCAGGCCTGTCGTAACCAACCTGCCAGTCGAGCTGTTTAATAAACTCTCGCGACGCTCCATCTAGTATTCTTAGTATTCTGCAAATCGGTTTCCATGGATATGCGCCTTTAACCTTTTCTGTTGTGACTCGGATAACGTGCCCTTTGTATTGTTCTTCCATGAATGCCCATTAGCATATCATGCCTCGCCAATGTGGTTCTGTCCAAAAGTGTACAATCAATGAAAGAAAAATTAGCGACCCAGAGTTCGGGGCCAGGTCCTGCAATCGCACATTAGGGGAGAAGACCTCCGGTCAGGCTCGCATAGGTGAATAGGAGAGAAATTTCACGAGTCGCGAGGAGATCGTTTCGAGAGGATTGGGTCACTACTGACGAAGCCTCGAAGATTCCGACAACCTTCCCGATCCCGACGCTCTCGCCCAAGAAACCGTCGGAGACCTCGAGGCTCGGCTCAGCATCAACTTCGCCTAGATTGCAAATGAATTGGATTGATACCAGTGGTCACAAAAAAATCTTTACGAAGGTGAATCGATCTTCCTTAAGCTCTTAAGAAATATCGAAACGCAAATCCGCAATTTCCCTATACCAGATTTTTAGAAACTCAATGTTAGAGTGGTAGTAGGAGGTTTACGTGCTGTTCCATGGAAGGAGCAGAGATGGTAAACCGTGCACCCCGCGCCAAGCGCAGGCTGAATTGCCGCGCACCTCCGGGAGCAAAGAAGGAGAACGGGCCATGAGGCATTTCTTCGTACCGTCGCCGGAAATGACGGCGTCACGCGTAACCTCGTCTTGTTCACAATTCAGAGAATATAGGGTCATTGTGATGGTGCGACAGCAGCACAGCGATCCGAGGACAACGGCCCTGACTGCCACGTGTGGTAAAATGCTTTCAGAGTTTAATGCTACGAAGCGCGCCCACGATGAGTAGCAACCACTCAAACTCCCAATTGTACTTTCCTCCGAGTCTCCGGTTGTCGGCTTACTCGACGAAATAGAATCTTGACAAGGTCCCTTAATGACAATAAAACCGTTTCTTTCTGATGAAGTAGATATTGATAATAGGCCCAACCGAGCTACTGAGACTGCCACATGTCGAAAAGGAGGAAACCAATGTCACCAATTTCACAGGTTTCGGCAGGACTGCAAGCTGTTGTGCTTGCTCTTGTGTTCGTCGTAGGCGCTGTCCCGACGGGAGTTCAGGCCCAAGGGCTGGTCAACATGCAGAAGTTATCGGCGCCGCTTGCGAATGAGCTTGTGGGCGAAGCGGTCGCGAGTTGCGCGCAGAAGGGTTACGCGGTGACAGCGGTCGTCGTCGATCTCGACGGCGTTCGCCAAGCCATGCTGCGGGGTAATGGTGCGCCGATCCACACGCTCGACAATGCCTTTTACAAAGCCTACTCGGCGGCCTCGCTGACGCTTGGGCGTAAGGAAGAGAGCACGAAAGCCGTCGCCGACCGGATCAGCAAGAATCCTCCGACTACGGTGCCGCAGACGCCGCTGCCCAATATCACTTATGCGACCGGTGGGGTGACCATCATGGCCAACGGAACCGCGATCGGCGCGATCGGAGTGAGTGGCGCTCCTGGCGGCCAATTCGATGAAGAGTGTGCCCGCGCAGCCCTCGCCAAGATCCGGGATCGAATAAAATAGCGCAACTTCGCCTGGCTGCACTTCCCAGGCGTGAGTATGTCAGCGGCGGGTCCTTTGCCTCTCCGTTATCCATCATTCGGACGTGGGCTCTCAGTGGATCCTGCGCCAATCACGCTCGGTGAGGGGAATCCGCGCTCTCGGTTGTCGCGCCGGTGATTGGGCCGCACTGTGATCTTGCTGAGAGTGTTCCACTTTCCGTCTCGTCTGAGCCCACGACCAGTGGTTGTTTTTGCGTAGCTTGACCAACGCCGCGTAGCTCTTCTGTAGCGTCTGCTCGCTGAGTTTTACCCCACTCTTAGCGATAGCGGACTTAAACTGGCCAAACGTGAATGTTTTTAGCGCGTGCCATTGGATTGACCCTTGAGATCGAGGTGGCCGCGTGGGACTGGTTTTTCCCAGACTTTTCTTCAGGGCTCCGATCATGTCGATCATCCTCGCGTGCTCTGATCCCTTTTCGCTACGCAAGCGCCCGAGACGGTTATCAATCCACGCTTCGCCGCTCCGTAATGCGCAAGCGACGGCGTCGGCCTCGGTTATGAAACGATTGGGAAACTTGACAAACTCGGACTCGCGAGAAGGCCCGGCGCACCAGCTGATATCGGCTTGGGGCGCCCATGCATTTGTGACGGTATCGTAGCTTGGGAAGGGCATGATGACATGATTGCGGTACAGCCGGCTCCACATGACATTAACTCCTCTCTAGTGAGATATCGCGAAGAGCTAAATTTGGAACCACTCGTTGTGCCGGATGTCAATTCTCAGAAGGGGGTCCACCCGAGGCCAATGTATCGGTTTAAAATTAAAGCGCAAGGGGTTTGATCAGCGAACAAGAAACGGGAAGCTCAGAGACGAAAGCCTCGAAGAATCCGACTGGGGAAGCATCGGGCGGCTAAGAAGCCGCCGGTTCAAGCCGTTCATAAAAAGGTGGTGAGCAATTGAGGACGGAACATGGGGACGGTCGAGAGCTAATCCAAAGTTTATCGCTCATCGATTATGATCTCTCTGTAGGCACCTTGTGGGTAGATTCGCTGCGATTTTGCAGAATTGTTCGAAAAGCGGCGGCTTCAAGGTCTTCGACGATTTCCTGGGCGTTGAGGACTTGGGGATCGAGAGGATTCTCTGAGCCCAACGACTTGAACGGTTTGAACCTTTGATTGCACTGAACCGTCTTAAACAACTTGACGGCGGTCCGTGGAGGAAATACGCTACGGGCCAAATAAAATAGTTGGACAGCTTAGGAATCATACATGCAAGCGCGGGCGATCTTGGTCGTTGAGAAAATCCACGAAAGACGAGGAAAAGGGGGTAAACATGGTGGAGCTTAAAGGTCTTATCATCGACAACCCTAAAGACGGCATCTTCCGAGTCCATCGCTCCGCTATGACATCGCCTGAGATTCTTCAGATGAAGCAAGAGCGAGTTTTTAACAAATGTTGGCTGTATCTGTGCCACGAGTCTGAGGTAGAGAACCCAGGCGACTACCGGCGCCGCACCGTCGCCGGTAGGCCCCTTTTCTTCGTGCGTGGGAGCGATGGCAAGGTGCGTATTTTCTTGAACACCTGCACCCACAGGGGTGCGCTGATTTGTCGGCGCGACCAAGGGAACACTGAGGTCTTGCAGTGCTTTTACCATGCTTGGACCTTCAACAACCAGGGCGAGTTGATAGGAGTGCCGGATGAGGCAGGTTACGGTAAGGGTTTCAACCGAGCGGAGATGGGCCTTAAGTCGCCCCCTCGAGTGGACAATTACCGAGGCTTTATTTTCGTCAGCTTCAATCCGGATGTTGAAGACTTGGTGACCTATCTAGCTGGTGCGAGGGATTACATAGACCTTATCGTTGACCAGGCAGAAGAAGGAATGAGGATGATTCCAGGCTCCAACAGGTATTCCATAAAGGCCAACTGGAAGCTACTGGTTGAGAATAGCTTGGATGGGTATCACGTTAAGCCCACCCACAAGACCTACTTTGAATATGTAACCAGCCTGGGTGTAAAAACCAGTGCGGTGCAAACCGCATTCGGTAGGCCGGCCCGGGCCCTGGGCAATGGTCATGCAGTTGAGGAACATGACGGGGTACGCGGCCGACCCATAGCCCGTTGGAGCCCTCTGTTTGGGGAAGAGACCAAGGAGGAAATCGCCAGAATCCGTGCAAGACTGGTGGAGAAGTTCGGCGAGCAGAGGACTCGTCTAATGGCCGATGTAAGCCGAAACCTCCTCGTCTATCCTAATCTGATCATCATCGATTCTATCGACATCACAGTCAGAATATTCTGGCCCATAACCCCTGAGCTGATGGAGGTAACAGCTTGGCAACTAGCCCCCAAAGAAGAGAAACGCGAGCTCCTCGCCCGCCGATTGGACAACTTCCTTACCTTCCATGGTCCAGGAGGATTCGCGACACCGGACGATGTGGAAGCGATAGAATCATGTCAGGCGGGCTATAAAGCTGAAGGGGTGGAATGGTCCGAACTATCCAGAGGTATGCACCGAGAAGCCATTGCCGAGGACGAGCTACAGCTGCGGGCTTTCTGGCGCCAGTGGTACGGCTATATGTTAGGACTGGGGAAAGTTGACACTAAGGACCCAATGTTCAGGGAGCGGTCATCGGTAGCCAGCTAACAAGGAGAAGGACAATGCCAGAAGCACGTCTCGGAGGAAACGATAACAGCGTGCCTACTCTTCGAGAGGAGGTGGAAGACTTTCTTTACCAAGAGGCGGCCCTTTTGGATGAGTGGCGTCTAGATGAGTGGTTGGCCCTTTTCACCGTCGATGCCAGATATGTAGTCCCTACCACAGACCTTCCGGAAGGGGACCCTAAAAAGGAACTGGTATTCATTGACGATGACATGGTACGGCTGCGGGCGCGGGTGGAAAGACTGAAAAGCCGTCATGGTCACAGAGAATATCCTTGGTCTCGTACCAGGCGCTTCATTACTAATGTACGAGTCAAGCGTTTAGAAGGGCACAACATCTTTGTGACTTCCTCCTTCCTTGTGTATCGGTTCCGTATGGGGGACACAAGTCCCTATGTGGGGTGGTATGAGCATAGACTGAAACAGATAGACAGGGAGTTGAAAATCCACCACAAAAGAACCGTGCTGGACATGGAAACGCTAAGGGAGCACGGAGCCGTGAGCATCATCCTGTAATGGATATGCCTTGGGGTCATTGTGCGAGGGCACCGAAATGAGCTTCAGTGATCACGAATAGTCTTACGTGTCTTTTCTTGACACGATATTGGCCGCTGTCACTTCTCATTTTACGTATTATTGCTACGGAATATCCCTAAATCCTCCTGGCATGTCCGTTGCTGGGCGATTATTCCCTGGAGGAAAGAAATGAGACCGAGGGATTTTTCTGCGGTCATTTCGCTTTGTGCCCTCTTCGCAGTGCTTTTGATGACGCAGACGGTTCGACCGCAAACTCTTCCTTTATGGCTTCAAGGTGACCCCAGCGATACTGACCCGGATCTCGAACGTTTAAACCGGTCCTTTGTACGATTGGCAGAAAAGGTACGGCAAGCTGTGGTTCATGTTCGGGTTGAGCCGACCAAAGCACGTGGATCGGGATTTATCATTGATTCCCAAGGATACATCCTGACCGCCCATCACGTGGTTAACGAGGCGAAAGAGATTGAGATCCGTCTTGCCAATAGACAACGTCTTCGTGGTGAAGTCGTTGCAACGGATGCCCAAGTAGATTTTGCAATCATCAAGATAAATGGAGACCGAGAGTTCCCGGTCCTCCCCCTGGGCGATTCCGATGTTCTGAAGGTAGGAGAGTTAGTTGGGTCTCTGGGTTATCCTTTTGGATTGGAGAGCTCTTTGCACATGGGCATCGTTAGCCGGCGTGGCAGGCGCCAGAATACGTTGGCTGCGTTTGATCATATACAAGTGGACTCCTCAGCCAATTCCGGTGAGAGCGGGGGACCGCTGGTGAACATGAAAGGTCACGTCGTAGGGATGCTTACGCAGGCTTCCGAGAATAGAACTATCGGTTTTGCCGTTCCCATCAATGTTATAAAGGCTATGATTCCCCGCCTCCTGAGCGGTGAGAAAATTGTTTGGGGTTGGTTAGGCGTAAAATTATCCGAGTTGACACTGGAATTGGCCGACGGCTTAGGAATATCGCCTGTAAGGGGCGTACTGGTCAGTTCTGTAGAGGCGGATCAGCCTGCCGACCGGGCGGGGGTCCTTTCTCGAGACATTATCCTCGCTGTTGACGACATCGCCGTGGACAGAGTGGGCGAGGTTCTGCGCGTGATTAAAGGCACAGAGGTCGGGAACGAAGTGACGCTCACTATTTTTCGCAGCGGTGAAACCTTCGTGGTCCCGGTAAAGCTTGGCAAGAAGCCCATGGCTCAAGACGAGCATGAGGGGTAAAAAGGTTTGACCGTTGTCGAGTTGTAGAAGCCGAGGATCACGAGCCAGCCTTTACGCTGCTCACGAGTCAGCCGGCGGTAGCATCCTTCCCCCGGCTCACCAGCGATAAAATTTCTTGGCATTATCCGCTAGAATCTTCTGCTTTGCATTCTCCGAAATATCCTTACGCTTCGATATGGTTGAGACCGCATTCGGATACAATCCGTCCCAGTGCGGATAGTCGGATGCAAATAAAATCATATCCGATCCAAAGCGCTCGATTACATAGCGCCCAGTCAACGGCGTCAGAAATGTCTGTTTGTAGGACCAGGAAAATCAAACAAACAAGAACTAGCAAGGTGCTTCCGGCTCGAAGCAGCCAAGGCTTGGCTAAGCTGTCCTCGATATTTTCTCCCTGAGAGACGAAAGCTTCGAACAATCCGACAATCTCCCCGACCCTCGACGTTTCTGCTCCATAAGTTGTCCAAGACCCTGCCTTCCAACCATTCCGCGAGATCGCTGCGGATCGGGTAGGATGATTGGTTCTATAGTTCACTTGACAAAATTTCTGTGAAGGAGGGATATTCTGGGCAAACCAAGAAAAACTAATGGAGAAACAAACCATGAATGAGGCAAGAATCAAATAGTCTGAAGTAATGAGGTCCGACTTCTGGCTGGCATGATCTGGCAGCAGACGCTACGCGAGCTCAAGTGTTGGATTTGAGGGACGCGAGAGAACAGATAGGAGGAAACGATGCAGGATACGTCTTTGAAGGTTCTAAAATTCGCCACGCTCTGCATAGTGCTCGGCGCATTGACAGCAACTGCCCACGCGCAATCCCAGGGTAGCTGGACGATAAAAGCGCCGATCCCGCTGGCGCGCAACGAAGTCGCGCTCGCTGCAGTCGGCGGAAAAGTCCACGTGATCGGCGGAAGCGTCCAGGGTGTGGCGGGGACCTACCACGATGAATACGACCCGGCGAACGATCGCTGGCGTACACGCGCTCCGCTGCCGAACGGACTCGACCACATCGGCACAGCTGTCCTGAACGGCAAGATCTACGCTGTCGGTGGCTTCACAGCGTCCGTCCATAAGGACGGGCAGCCTCACGTTTTTGAGTATGATCCTGCAGCCGACAGCTGGCGTTCGCTCAGCCCGCTCAAGTCCGGCCTCGGTTCGGTGGGCGTGACCGTGCTCGACGGCAAGATTTACGCGATCGGCGGACGCAATCCCGCAGGCCAGACGGTGGCAGCGCATCAGGTGTACGATCCCGCGACTAACACCTGGAGCGAGCGCGCCCCGCTGCCGAAGGCGCGGGATCATATGGCGCTGGTCGCCGCCGAAGGGAAAATCCATGCCGTTGGCGGGCGCTTCGGCGCATCCAATGAACCAACGGATATGCACGACATCTACGACCCTGCGACGAATTCCTGGACGTCGGGACCGCCGCTTCCGACCGCGCGTAGCGGGCTCGCCTATACGCTTTATCAGGGTCTGATTCTGGTGTTGGGCGGCGAGCTTGCGCCCAATACGTTCGCCCAGAACGAGGCCTACGATCCGAAAACCAAAAGCTGGAAGACGCTCGCCCCAATGCCCGCGGGCCGGCATGGGACCGCCGCTGCGACAACCGGCGGACACGTCTACATCGCCGCGGGATCGTTGAAGCCTGGATCGGGGCAGATCACGGACCAGTTGATCGTTTTCACCTTGCCCTGAGACCTAGGGTCAAACTTGATGAGACCAAGACAGAACGGGGAAGGGTGGCCCCGCTGGTGTTTTTTTGCTTTCCCTGCGTGCGATGTCCTGGTAAACGATGAGCTAACTTTATAGATTCCTAATCTCCGCTACAGGATCTCTCTCTTGCTCAAAAAACTAACCGGCCTTTTCTACGGCTGGCGCATGGTGGCCGCTGCCAGCGCTTTGCGCGTGATCGGCGCGGGACTTCATAGTTTCGGCTTTACGGTTTTTTTTCTTCCGCTCAGCCAAGATCTCAACCTCAATCGAACCTCGACCTCCCTGGCTTTTTCTTTGGCGCGTGCGGAAGGCGCCGTCGAAGGACCCATCGTCGGTCACCTGCTCGAACGGTACGGCCCAAAACCGATCATGATAGCGGCAGTTTTACTCATGGGATTCGGCTATCTGCTCCTCTCCCAGGTCCATAGTTACGCAACTTTTTTAATCGTCTATCTCGGTGTTATCTCTCTCGCCCACGCCGGCGGATTTATGCATGCGCCCATGGTGTTGATCAACACCTGGTTTATCCGCCACCGCGCTCGCGCCATCACTATCAGTAGCGCCGCCTTCGGATTGGGCGGGGTTCTTGTCGCCCCGGTCCTAAGCGTCATCGTACAAACCTGGGGATGGCGTTGGGGGGCCACCATCGGGGGCGTTTTGTTCCTGGTGATCGGTCTACCGCTGTGTCTCACTATCCGCCGGTCGCCGGAGAGTATGGGGCTTCTCCCCGACGGTAGTGAAGGCGCGGCGCTGGCACCCACCCAAGACGGCGCAAAGCAGACAATCAAATCGGAAGTCGAGGTCACCTTGGCCGAGGCGCTGCACTCCTTCGCATTCTGGGGATCGGTGCTGGCGGCGGGTATTCGCAACGGCTCCTACCATGCGATCTCCGTTCATTTTGTGCCTTTGATGGTTTGGAAGGGATTGAGCCAATCGGAGGCGGCTCTGCTGCTGAGCGTCTATGCATTTCTCGGCATGGCGTTGACGCTTGTCATAGGCTGGCTCGCCGACCAAGCGAACAAACCGCGCCTGACTGCGTTCATCTTATTCGTCGCCGCCGGCGCGATGTTCCTGCCGATCGTTGGTAGCTCGCTTTGGTTGCTCTGCCTGTTTACAATTTTTTTTGCCGCGGTGGAGACTACTTTCCCGCTCGGCTGGGCAGTAGTGGGCGATCTGTTCGGCCGAAAGCATTACGCCAAGATTCGCGGCTACATGGTCTTGTTTTATACATGGGGAGGAGTTCTCGGTCCGGTGATCGCCGGAGCGATCTTTGACCGGTGGAAAACCTACGAGCCTTTGTTGTGGTGCCTCGTGGTCGTGTTCATCGTGGCGGGACTGTTCTTCGCAAGCCTCAACCGACCCTGGCAGAAAGCGACCGGCCAGATACCCGTGCTGAGTTGATCGGCAAGGGCAGAGCCTCAGACTGATGGTAGCAATTCAATCACAGCGGATTTGATTCCCCGCAGCTTGCTGCGCAAAGAGCTATTCCCAGACCTCTTTGAGTTTGTCATTCCCGAATGCTTCTATCGGGAATCCAGGCGAGACCGGAACTGGACCTCCGACCCATTCGACGTGGGCTCAGGGTCGTGGTGAGCATAGTCGAACCACGATTAAAACATTCGGGGGTGACGCTATTAGGATAAATCCTCATCGCTATGTTCTGATATTCCGGCAGCTTGCTGCGGGGTAGTTCAATTCTTTACCGCGACATCAAGTTGACTTGATGCCTAGGTGTCTGTTATTCCGGCAAAAGGTTTTAATCGCCGGCATTCTTTTCAATGCGATGAGACACTGTAAAATAAGTCTGATGCGGATTCTGATCCAAATTTTATCCATAACATTTGTTCTCGCCATTCAGCCCTATACGGTCTTCGGCCAGTCTCGCTCCAAAGTTGTTATTGGATACGCGTCCATGAGTTCCGTGGCAACTACCTTATGGGTGGCGCAAGACAAAGGCTTTTTCGCCAAGAACAATATCGACGTGCAGACAGTTTTCATCCCCGGCTCGCCAACTTTGGTTGCGTCCCTGAATACCGGCGATCTGCAATTCGGCTACACCGGGGGCACTGCGACCTTGGGCGCTGCTGTCGGTGGTCTCGATGTGAAGCTCCTCGCCGCCTTCTCAAATTACGTTCAGAACGACCTCGTGGTTCGTCCGGAAATTAAGACCCCGTCCGATCTGAAAGGGAAGCGGATCGGCGTCACGAGCATCGGCGGTACCGGGTGGATGGCGGCAATGCTGGCCTTGGAGCAGGTCGGCTTGAATCCGGAACGGGACAAAATTCTGCTTGCAGCCTTCGGTGACCAGCGCGTCATTACCCAAGCCTTGGAAACGGCGACGATCCAGGGAGCGGCGCTCGCGGGAGTGTTTAGCCAGCGGCTTAAACGCGCGGGCTACAATTTCGTGGGGGAAGTTGAAAAGATTCCGCTGGTGGGTACCGCGGTCGTCGTGAAGGGTGATTACTTTGCAAACCACCAAACCATCGCGCGTAACACATTGAGGGCGCTCATCGAAGGCCATGGATTTATCCTGAATCCGGCCAACAAGACAGCGGTAATTGAGATTATGACAAAGAAGCTCGGGATTACGGACCCGGTGGCAGCCAATGATGGATATGAGGACTACGTCCGGCGCACGGACCGAAAGGCGTTTATCATTGTCGACGGGTTGAAAAATATTCAGCGCTTCATGAAATTGCGCAATCCAAAGATCGGCGAAATGAATCTGGATCGATTGGTTGATGAGAGCATTCTCCACGAGTTGGAAAAAAGCGGGTTTCTCGACCAGACTTTGGGCGGCAAAACGGCGTCTCGCTAAAAAGAAAGGATGGACTTATGGCCATTGACGGAATGAAGGTGGTTGATCTCGACAGTCATCTGGTGGGGGACTTGGAGAGTTGGGAGCAGACGATTGAAGACCAATGGCGGCCTTTCCTACCGAAGAAACTTCCGACGAAAGATAACGAGCGACGCAAAACACTGGTGGGCAATCGCATCATGATCGGTTCGGAACTCGGCCGGCAAAAAGCCGAAAAAAATGAATGGTTCAAACCCGAGGATCTCACGCCCCACGGCCGCGTGCGCAACATGGATCTCGACGGCATCGACGTCGCGGTGCTGTCACCTAACTCACCGGCCCTCGATATTCTCTGGTTCGTCGATGACCCGGAGCTGGCGGCGGCCTATGCGCGGGCGCAGAACAATTACATGAACTACTATGCGTCACAGCAACCCGGCCGCCTCATGTGGGCGGGAGTCATTCCGCTGCAAGATACCGATGAGGCAATCAAAGAACTTCGCCGCTCCAAGGAAATGGGCAGCAAGGCACTCAACGTAAAAGCGACACCGATTCCAGGCAAAGAATGGTGGGACCCCTACTTCGACCCGATCTTCGACGAGCTTGAAAGGACCAACACTCCGATCATCTTTCACGATACCAAGACTGGCTCCATGGGCCAGGAGCGGTTCGCCGACAACTTTTTCTTCTCCCACATGGTTGGCCGCACCATCGAAAGCATGGTTTGTTTGATGATCTATCTTTGTGGCGGCGTCCTCGAAAAACATCCCGATTTAAAAATCATCTGCCTCGAAACCGGGGCCTCGCAAATGCCGTGGTGGCTGTCACGAATGGATGAGCATTGGGAGAAATTGCCGCATCTGGTACCTTGGCAGAAGCGCCGGCCGACGGATATTTTTAATCAAAGCGTCTACGTGGGCTGCGAACCCTTCGAAGACGGCCTCTTCGAATGGGCGGTGGAATATCTCGGCGGCGACCGCCTGGTATTGGCGACGGACTCGCCGCATTGGGATTCGTCGCAGCCCGGGCTGGTCACCGGACCGATTTCGAAAAGCACGAAGATCTCCGAGGAGAACAAGCGCAAGGTGCTGGGCGAGAATGCGATCAGCCTGCTCGGATTAGGGCTTTGAGTTCATTTGGCCGTGAGGATCTTGTATCACCGGTTGCTCTGCTGGTGTATCCAGGAAAGGAGTCGACAATGCGAAGGTGCATGACCATTTTTTTCATGGTCCTGGGGCTATTGATACCAGGAAAAGCTCTTGCGGCGGCCGCGTCTGCCAAGAGCGTGATTGCCCATGCCGCGGTCAACGCTAGAGTCCTTCCACTCTGGGCGGCCAAAGAGCAAGGATTCTTTTCTAAGTACGGCGTCCCAACCGAAATGATTTTCATCCGACAGGCGCCGACTCTGGTCGCCGCGTTGACCTCGGGGGATATCCAAATCGGCTACACGGGGGGGACCGCGGTGTTGGGAGCG
>WNGE01015953.1_pt1 | contig 13424 bp, 11 predicted proteins | sample 5400651 | NCBI WGS metagenome assembly WNGE01 (sample SAMN13153370, study PRJNA577476) | soil metagenome | isolation source: 60 cm soil or saprolite under grassland replicate 2 | place: USA:California | collected 2016-06-15 | reverse complement strand
GAATAATATCTCCCCTGGCGATGTTATCGACAACTTCCATCCCACGGACGACATGGCCGAAAACCGTATAGCCGCCGTCGAGATGGGGCTGTGGCGAGTGCGTCACGAACCACTGCGAGCCGCCCGTGTCTTTCCCCGACAAGGCCATGCCAACGGTGCCGCGTTCGTAAGGTACTTCGTTAATCTCGCAGCGAATCTGATAACCGGGCCCGCCGTTTGTGTCGCCCCGCGGGTCGCCAGCCTGAATCACAAAGTTGGGCACCACGCGCGGAATCGTCTGCCCGTTAAAGAAACCTTTCTTAGCAAGCTGCATGAAGTTATCAACCGTTAACGGTGCGTCTTCCGGCAGAAATTCGATCACGAAAGAACCTTTGCTGGTTACCACCGTGGCGCTTACCTGCTTGCCGATGCGCGTAATTGCCCGACGATAATCAGCTTCAGTATTCCGCGTCTGTACAGTACCGATCCGATTTGAGAAATCCCCTGCGCCATTCGCTCTTAACAGGGCGACAGCCTTTCTTCGAATCAGATGATCGGAAGAATCCAGCGCCGTCTTGATCGCCTCATTCGCTTCCGGGTTCTTCTGTTTAGCCAGCGCATTTAGGATCGCCAGCGCCGCGTCGTTCATTTCGCCTTTTTCGGTAAGTGGCAGTTCGCTTTCCAGGGCGTCGATCAACGCATGCACATTGGTTCCATCTCGCTGAAGTCCAACTATCAGCTCAGCCGCGGTCGAACGAACGATGACATCGGAGTGTTTCAAATGCTTGCGTGCTAGCTCGCCAAAGTCGCTTGGCTTAAAGGTCGCTAGTGCCTGTAAAACATCCGGCAGCGCGCTAATCGGCATATGGGTTTCATCGAGCATTCGTCGTAGGTCGTACTGGGTATCTTTTTGAACTTGGTCCCCAGCACTCATGTTCGCAGCTCCGTGAATTTCTGACAGTGAAGCTAAACCCTGAGCTATACTTGAATACTGACGCCAGTTTGGTCCGAATTGTCCTTGGTTTGTTGGCACAACAGAGGCGTTGAGCTCTGTCTCCCTCAAGTAGATGACGGGCGCGATTCGCGCGAAAGCGATTTCGACCTCAGGCGCTATTCTTTGCAGGGCTCCCCGAAACTCTCGTAACCAAGAAAGTGCTCGCTCGTTCGTCGTGTTAGGCAGAATCCGACCTAGCAAAGCTGCAACTTCAAGAAGCTCATTATTCTCCAAAGGTTGACCAATTCTACTGAATCCATTCTTGAGCGTTCCGTAATGACGACGAAAGAGCTCTTGAGCTCGATTGATGAGAGGTTCTCCAGCACGCGCGTCCTTCAAGCTCCCCAATGCGCGAATCGCGCTGACTCGGACGCGCAAGTCATTATCATGTAGTGCGCGATCGAGTAGTGCATCGAACGATTGTTTATCTTCTGTAGCACCGAGCACGCGCGCGGCGTTGGCCCGGACAATTGGATCATTGTGATTCACGAGCAGACGGCGGGCGTCGTCGTTGCCGTCTTTCAAACGCAAGCGGGCGAGTGTGTTCAACGCGTCCGCAACGATCCGTGAATCAGCATATCTCAGGAAACGTACGACGACTGGTCCGGCATTGTCTGGCCTGGCACGCAGCACAGCAGTCAGGCCAAGCAGAATCATCTCACGATCGGGTTGCGAGTGACGATCGTTTTCGAAGCGAAGGGCGTTGAGAATCGCTTCGCCGTAGGTGCGCTTCCGATCGTTCTCTGAGTCGGGCAAGGCGGCCGCGATTTTACCCAGGGCTTCCACAGCGCGAGCACGCACGGCACTGGTTGCGGGAGCCCTCCCCACCCCAGCCGGGCTGCCCGGCTGAGGACCCCGGGGTCGGGCTACTGCCCCACTAGCGTCGCTCTCAGGATTAACCCGCTCGTTACCCCGAGCGGTTCTGTATCCCAGCATGTCGAGCAGGACGTCTCCGCCAGCGGGTGATTCGATTTCCCCCAGCCCAAAGGCCGCCATTTGCCGCATGTCGTTGTCGCTGTCTTTTTGCAGCAGTTCGACCAGCGCAGGAATTGCTCGTCCATCACCGATTCTGCCCGTGGCAAGGGCCGCGCGTTTTCGAATGTTCGCATCCTTGTCGGAGAGAAAAACCTGCAACTGATGGTCCCACCGCCGTTCGTCTTCGGCGCGGATAATGCGCAGCAAAAGATTGGTGGAAATTGTCGGCGAAGAATTGCCGTTCCGCTGGCGCTGCGCGCTCGAACCGGCTATCAAAACGGTCAGCAGCAGCGAACCGGCGAGTAAACTTCGGAGGATTGCAAGTCGCATAAATTGCAAGTGGTGGGTCAGTTTGGATGTCCGACAAGCTTTAGCTTGTCGAACTTGGACGACAAACTGAAGTTTGTCGGACATTTGCATTGAAAATGACCCACTACCAAATTGCAGGGTTAGTGAAGGAATTGTACAGCGTGCAGGGCGGATTGTCGCGGTCGCTACAACGGGACTTGAGGCCGGCAGGCAGGATGCCTGCGATCCATCCGTAGGATACGTGCACTCCAGCCGAAATTAAAAAGAGCGGACAAGAAGTCCGCTCTCCAAACTCAGTTATGCCGCCGCGAGCAATTTCGCTCTGATGCGCTCAGTGCGGCCGAAGAGACCTGAGTTACCCAACCCGCTCGCTACCGCGAGCGGTTCTGCGCGCGGGCGGGATCAGCTCGCCACAGCAACCTTGGTATCTTCCGGTTTCTTACTGAACGTATCTTCGGGTTTGCGTTCCACCGTGTCAGTCTTAACTGCGTCCAGCTTAGACGTATCGATCACATGGTCTTTGCGCTCACCCTTAGACGCCTTCTCGGCGGCAGTCTTTTGCTGGATCATCTTCGAAGTTCCCTCAAAGAGCGCCCCTTGCTCGATGATCAATGACGGCGTTTGAAGATTGCCGCTCAGCTTGGACGCTCGCCCTAACTCGATGCGCTGGCTCGCGACGATGTCGCCGTTGACGATGCCCTGAATTTGTGCGACCGCGACCTCGATGTTTGCATCGACCTGTCCGCCCGCGCCCACGATCAGCGTGCCGCTGCTCGAAGTAATTCGGCCGGAAAAGCGTCCGTCAACGCGCAACATCGCTTTAAAAGTGGCCTCGCCGGTAACCATGGTGCCGCTGCCGACGAAACCACTCAGCGTACCATCCTTGATTTCGCGTGCGATCGTTTCACTTTCCGTCAAGGCCTTTGGTGTAGCCGCAGTCTCGCCCGCGGTACGATATGTCTCGCCGCTCTGACGATACGTTTCACCACTTTGATAAGGGGAATAGCTACGCGAATCTGGACTGGGCTGGGTCGGGCTCTTTTCTTCGTTTGAATTCTTTCCCATTCTGAGCATGAAACTAACCTCCGTGTATTGAATCGACGACGCGTCGTCACAAACGCTGACGCTGGTGACAGCAAAACGCGAACTGTTGGCGAACTGAAAAACTGGCCACGGTGGCCAATCGAGTTGGGGGAAACCACCCGTGAGCGGGGCACACACATAATAGACAAAGGAACCAGATACTGTCCAGCACTACTTTTCCAGGAAGCAAATCATTGCGAAGTTTTTTCTGTGCCAGGCGGATTCGCCATAACTCAAGCAGACTATTTCCGGCTTTTTTCGGCAGCCTCCAGCAAATCTTCCAGGACAATTGTTTCGCGAACCTTCTCGAGCTTATCGAAGTAAGCGGCATTTCGGTCGAGCGCAGCTCGCGGCGCGAGGCCGACAATCTCGGCCCCGGCAATCTCAACTCCCATCGAATTGGCAGCATCGCTGACGGCATCGAACGCGCGGGCTATCGTCGTCTGCTCATAGTCGGTAAGATTCATTGAAACCTGAACCAGACCTCGCGCACGCAATTCAAATCCAAGCGCTTTCACAAACGGCAGTCCTCCGTCGCGCTCGCGCACTGCTCGCGCGATGCGACGCGCGATGCTGATCTCATGTGTTTTCAAATTAACGTTGAAGGCGATCAAAAATGGCCTGGCGCCGACGGCAATCGCGCCCGCTGTCTCGTGCAGTTTTGGCTCGCCAATATCCGGCGCGCGATCGGGATTCGTCTCGATCTCTGCGCGCAATTGCTCGAATCCTTTGCCGCGCACATTCTCGAGTCGCACTCGATCTGATCGCAGGGCGGCGCGCTCGTAGAAGTAGACTGGGATGCCCAGCTCGCCCCAAATGCGCTGGCCTGCTTCATGCGCCAGCGCAACGCATTCGTCCATCGTGATGTCCCGAACCGGAACAAATGGCAAGACATCTGTCGCGCCGATGCGCGGATGCTCACCTGCGTGCATTCGCAGATCGATTAGTTCAGTTGCCTTTGCAACGGCGCGCAGAGCAGCTTCGACGATTGCTTGCGGTTTGCCGACGAAGGTGATGACCGAACGGTTGTGATCCGGATCCATATGTCGATCAAGCACGAATGCTTCGGCGACTGAATCAATCGCGCTCGCTATCATCTCGACAATTTCCGGCTTGCGGCCTTCGCTGAAGTTTGGTACACACTCGACGAGGGAATGCATGAGAAGGCAGTAGGCAGTAAGCAGAAGGCAGAAATTCGATGGCGATTACAAACAGAGAATGCGCCTTTGCTTGACACCGCTCAGCTCGGCACAGATTAGCACTGCCCACTGCACACTGCCTACTGCTTACTGATTTATGCCTATTGATCGCTTCATCAACGAACGCAAGAGCGCGTGGCAAAGGCTAGAGCAGTTATTGCAGCTGCTCGATCGGATGACATTGCGACGGCTGCACCGCGAAGAAGTGCGCGAACTTGGCCGAATCTATCGGCGCACTGCCTCAGACCTGGCAATTGCGCGCGCGGAGTCGCGGGATCCACGGCTGGTAAACTACCTAAATAGTCTGGTTATTCGGGCACACGGCCGTATTTATCGGGCCGACGCCCAGGGCCGGCGGCGCATTCGCGATTTCGTTGCGCGTGACTTCCCGCTCTCTTTTCGGCGCACGTGGCGTTATACCGCGACTGCTTTTAGTGTATTTCTGCTGTTCAGCTTGATTGCCTTCTTTGGCACCCGTCGCGATCCGGACTTTTCCGAGTTCGCCGGCATTAGTCCATTCTTTCGCGAAGTCGTTATCAATAATCGGACGCATTGGTGGGAAGATTTGAACCAGGCAAACCAAATCGAATCGAGCCAGATTTTTACCAACAATATTCGCGTTACATTCTACGCGTTCGCGCTGGGGGCGATGTTCGGCGTGGGAACGCTTTACATTCTGGCGTTCAATGGCGCGATGTTCGGCGCGATCATGGCACTCACTTACCGGGCCGGTTTCGGAAACGATTTGCTGACGTTTGTAATAGGACACGGTGTCATCGAGCTGTCATGTATCTTCATCGCGGGCGGAGCTGGATTATTGATCGGCACCGCATTGTTAATGCCGGGAGATCTCTCGCGCGCAGATGCTCTGAAGTCACGTGGTATGGAAGCAGTTCGTCTGATCGTTGGTTGTATACCGTTGTTGGTCATCGCTGGAATAATCGAAGGTTTTATCTCGCCTGCTCCGATCAATCCCGCCATCAAATTCAGCATCGCCGCGCTCACCGGTGTTGCACTTTATTCGTATCTGCTGCTTGCCGGAAGAGAGCCAGCGGAATCCTGACGACGTGAATTCTGTTGTACCCGACTAAAGCAATCCCCTTTCCTTCACGCGCAGATAGGTTTCCAGCAGCTTCGGCGCAAGGACTGCCGCTGTCACGTCCAAAGCCAGCCCGCCTTGAGATTCAACCAACCGTAGCGCGGCTTCGCGCTGATACATGATCTCTTCGGCTACGGATTGAGTGAAGAGCTCACTTTCAGTCTCGGGAGTCTCGCGTACCACGGCTTTTAGATCTCGATCCGCAATCGTTACCACCAAAGGAAGATGGCGTGGTCGCAATAGCTTCAATGAAGCCAGCAACTCGCGCGAGCCTTCTTCATCAACCAGGTCGGTGAGCACGACTACCAGTGATCGCCGCTGGCTGTTGGCGGAGACAAATTCAAATGCTCGGGAGTAACTCGGTTCGATCATCTCCGGCTCGATCGCATGCAATGCCTCCAGGGCGGCGTCCAAATGCTCGGCGCCGCGTTTCGGCGGCAGAAAAGCCTTGATTCGGCGCCCGAAAACGAGCAGCCCGGCGTTGTCGCCGGCGCGTGCGGCCGCGGACATCAACGCCAGGGCTGCGTGCACGGCTGAATCAAGTTTTGTCTCACCTTCTATACGCGCGGTCATCAAACGTCCGGCATCCAGTGCGATGAGAATCGTCTGGTCGCGCTCCATCTGATACTGCCGTGTGACCAATTTGCCCCGTCTTGCCGTTGCCGTCCAGGAGATGTGCCGCATTTCGTCGCCGCGAACATAATCACGTAGTGATTCGAAATCGCGCCCTTCACCACGCCATTGCGATTTTCGCCGCGCGGCCACAAACGAGCGCGCGCCCAATGCCTTCAATTCGGCCTCACGCGCGCGCCGCATGTTGGGATAAACCTTGGCGGCGACATTTTCGCTGGCTAAAGTTTCGCACCACGCCAGGCGCCAACGCGAAAGATAACGAACGGCAATGCGGCCAAACTCGAATACTCCACGTTTGGGTGGCATTAGACCATAGACGAGCGCCGCACTTGATTGAGCATCGACATCGACGCGAGCTTCGCGCGCGCCGGAAAGCTTCATCGGCGCCGGATATTCGTCTTTAACGATCAATGAAAGATCATGAGGCGTATGATTGGCGATCTCCACGCGCACTTCGGTCTGGGCGCCGACAGCGAAGCGGCTGCCGAAATGCCGTTCAATCTGCACGCCGGCGGGCAACTTGCTGGTTCTGGCATCGAAAATCGCGCAAGCAAGCAGGGCAAGGTCATAAGTAAGGGTCACCCAGCGAAGCATGGGATGCCCCCAGGAAAGTGAAAGCGGGACTAAACCGGCCGCGAGAAGAAGGTAGAACAGTTTGCTGAAGACAAAACGCATTTCTTGACTTTGCGTGACGAATTCTTGCGGCTCAGCCGCCTAATGTGGGAAAGGCTCTGCCTTTCCGGGACTGGCTCTAAACTTCTCTTCCGCGAGGCTGCGCCTCTCAAAAAAACCCGACGAGGCGTAGCCTTAAAGAACTTGTGGAGAACGTTGTCGGAAAGCCGCAGGCTTTCCGCACACCGGGCGGCTGAGCCGCTCGAGGCGTCGCGCCATCCAGTTCGGCTTCGGCGCGCAATGTCAGGCGATGACGAAGCACCGGGCGGGCGATGTCGCGCACGTCGTCGGGCGTGGAAAAGTCGCGGCCACGAATTGCCGAGAGCGCTTTCGAACACAGCAATAGCGCCACTGCCGCGCGCGGACTGGCGCCGTAATGCGCGGCCGGATGATCCCGCGTGCGACGCACGATATCCACGATATAACGCTGCACGCCCGGCTCGACTCGCATATTGCGCACCTCCGCGCGGCAGCGCGACATGGCGTCACCGTTCGCCAGCGGCTGAATATCGACTTGATCCAGACGGCGAGCGTTGAAGCCTGAATCCCAGCGAGCCACCACCTGATGTTCGTCATCCGCCGATAGGTAAGGAAGCAGTATCTTAAGCAGGAAGCGATCGAGCTGCGCTTCGGGCAATGGATACGTGCCTTCATATTCGATCGGATTCTATACCGGGCCGCGTCGCAAGCTGAAGCTCGACGTCGCCATGTTAAAGACGTTCGTGCCGGTAATGTCCGATGGCATTAAGTCAGGAGTGAACTGAATGCGGCCAAAGCCGGCATTAAGAATGCGAGCCAGCGTCTTCACGGTCAGCGTTTTCGCTGTACCAGGGACGCCTTCGATTAGTGCGTGGCCCTCAGCCAACAGCGCCACCAGAATTTGCTCGATGGGCTCATTCTGGCCAACGATGACCTTCCCCAGTTCGTTTGTGATGTGGGCAATTGTCGAAGAAACGTATTCTGGCATTTGGTCAGGCTCAGATTATTGATTCGCGTTCTAAGGTCTTAGAGCTTTGAATTTTGTACTTGATGCTTAGTACTTTGTGTTTTTCAAAGTACCAAGATCAAACCTCAAAGGTCAGTCTTGTCCTGTCTGGCATCTCGCGCACGTGTCCCCAGGCCGAGCCTGGCTTCAATTTCGCGCAGGCGCCTTGCCATACGTAACGACTCTCTGGCACTTGTGGGCTGGCCGTTGATCGTATCTTCACAGCTTCGCATCAATGATTCAACCTCTTTGCGGTTCAGACCTGATCGGAATGCGACGCGCGTGGCAATCTCAGCGCGCGGGCTGCTGTTGTTTAGACCCGCATGACGAATCAAAGCGCGGCGCACTCGGCCGTAAATATTCTCCAGCGCAAGGTCGTGCGCCTTTGCGCGCTGTTGCAGCTCAGCCATCGACGCGACGAACTCCAGTTTCGATCTACGGTCGATCTGTGGCAAGGGCAAGGCCCGCGCAAATCGCCGGCCACGCGACCAAATCACAGCCAGGCCGATCAATGTTAGCTGACCACAAATCGCCAGCACCGGCGTGCCTTCGAAGTATTGAATCAAGGCATTGTGCGTCGTGGCGCGACCCTGATGAAATTCGTCAAAGGCGATCACGCCGTCCTTGCCGGCAACCAGGTTTATCGCCAACAGCAAATTGTCCGCGCGACCGATACCATTGTTGGCTACGATAAACGGATCAGAAAGCAAGACGACCCGGCCTTTGCCATGCGGGTAGTCTATAAGCAAGGCACCGCGATCGTTCATCCAATGAATGGCCGGAGCTGGACTGCTGTCTGTACCCCCTTTGAAATTAGTCGATCCGAACTGCGGTTCGGGCGTTGGGCTTTCGGAAATATCGGGTTCATCAGTTGGTTCTTCGGTATCTCCGGCCGACCGATGCTTATCGTTTGCACCATTTTCATGGTTGGCGTTTACGTTCTTGTTTGGTGTGATTTCGATCGCGCCGCTAAACCGCGATGGAAGAATTGTCTCAACGCCACGCGTCAGCAAGCTGGGTTGCGATGGCGCCACCGGTTTTACTCCTGAAGTCATCTGCTCCAGATTGGCAGGATCAAGATCGGACCACGGATAAGTTGCAGCCAGAGTAGTCACGCTCCAATCGCCCGCCTTTGGCAACAAGCGACGATCCGGGCTGCGATCGATAATCACCAACCGACCGCCATATTCGACCCATCGCAGTACTTCCTCACTCTCCGTTTTGCTAAAGGGAACGGCGGTCCGACCAACGATTACCAGAGTCGCCGGTTTTGGACCATTGAAACTTAGAAGTGACGAAGACGATTCGCCCCAGCGCGTTACCTGTCGGCCGGATTCTCGCAAAAAATCGAACAGCGCCCTTGTACCCGTCGGCCCGGAATTATAGGTGGAGCGATCGGGAGATTCTTCAGAATCCGACGTCTGTTCCACCCGTACGTAGGAAGCCGCGTTCAGCCCGATCAGCACGCAAACTACCACGATCAGACTGATAATGATGACGAGACGTTGACGCATGTCAAAGGATGAAGGATAAAGGCGCCCTATCCTCCTCAGCTGGTTTTCAAAACTTGCTGATAAGTATTGCGAAAATCGATCCAGTCATTTTCGCCCGCCGGAACAAAGCCATACCAATGAAGCTCGAAACTATTCGTCAGACTGCTCATCGGAGTGTACAACGACGGACGATTGCGCAGGGCGCCGAGGTAATCGCGATTTGTTTTATGCTGAGCGAGACTAATGATCTTGCGATCGCCCAGCTCGCACAAGAGCGCAATGTAAGCTTTGCGGATCGCCGCGCGCAAATCGCCAGCACGAGCTAATGATTCTGCCTGCGCCAGCAAATCGCTGGACGTCTGGTCAGGTTCGAGCCGTTCGCCCAGCACAATTCGCGCCTCGCGCTTCTTTTTCTTCTTGCCGCGATTGCGTAGATATCGCGGCGCAAATTTCCAGATAAAAAAAACAATAGCACCCAGACAAACGATGCTTATGATAATTTGCGCGATTCCTGAAAAGACTCGGGCGTTGCCGGGTTGCAGCGGCTTAGTCTTAGGAAACAGGCTGCTGAGCCAGCGCAAAAACCGCTCCCATAAGCGTTCTAGTGCGCTGCCTTCTGCGGCGCCCTTGTTGTATTCCGGGCGTCGCAGGATTTCCGCGAGCCGTGCTTTACTCTGATCTTTGTCAGCAGTAGCCAGCGCGGTTTTCATTTCATCGAGGCGCTCGATAATCGCCAGCAAGCGTTCGCCGATATGCGCCAGCATTTGATTATGGCGACTGTTATCGCCTTTAGCCGTTTCGTATTCGCGCAGCGCTTCATGAAGCCATGTGTTGTCGACGGCGAAACTTTGGCTGTCAAAAAAGACCGTTTCATTTGCCGGCACTTCAGCGCGCAACTGAGCGAGCATAGAAGCGTTGAATTGCCCTTGCTGCGTCGGATCCTGGCCGCCGTGAACTTGTAACTGCTGAATGGAGACGAGCGCGTGCGAAAGTCTGGACCGATAGTCATCGATTGTGGCTGCGTTCGCACGGCCAGTCCCTGTGACGCAAACAAAGAAGAAACCGAAGCACAGCAGCGCGCACACGCTTTGAGGCATTAATAAACCTGGAGGACGACAAGGCCCAACGAGCCCGCGAAAGCGGGCGGCAAATAGTAGCCCCGGGCGTAAGCCCGGGGGAACGCGGTCAGTTACCAAACAATAAGCCCTGTAGGGGCGACAGAAACTCTGAATCATCCGACAACAGCTTCTCAACAAAGATATTTCTGTCGCCCTCTTCGAGGGCTTTGATGTGTTGGTTGAGACGGGATCCCCGGCCTTACGGCCGGGGCTATTGTGTCTCGCGCCTACGGCGCTGGTACTTCGCATCTTTCGGATATGCGTCGACCCGGACTTCTCTACCAAATCCCTTAAGCTCGATGTCAAAGCCTACATTATCTACCAGCCTATCAACGCAACCCTAACACCGTTCCTGTAGGCATTTGTGCCGGAGGCGGCGGCACGAACTTTGGCGCCCGACCTGTGACCAGCGCAGGCGCGAAAGGCGAGACGACTCCCGGAAGCATGGGCATTTCCGGAAGCTGTCGAGCGGCCATCAACTCAATGTCATAGCCTTCGTGGCGCACCCGTTCATCGACGTATAGCAGAGAAAGCCCCAGCATCCAGATCGGAGCGAGGAGAATATGACTGCATTGCAGGATCACCTGATAGCCGATCGCATACCAGGCCGGCCACGTCGAACCAAAGGGGGATAGATCGACGCCGTTCAGGTAACCATACCAACCGAGCGGAATCATCAGCAGCATCAGTGCGGAGTAAGTGGCGAAGGTGGTAAAGAGCGTCATCGCCATCAGCCGCCGCAGGTTCCCGCTGGCCAGCGCGAAGCTGCGTCCAACGGCTGAGGTAACGCCTCTGCCTTCCACCAGCATTGCCTGCGGCACGTAGGCCATGCGACCTGCCAAAAGAAAAAAGAGGATCAATGCAGCAATGATTGCCGCAAGAGTTCCAATTCCCCACAGCAAAGCGCTCAACCACCCCGACAGCAGCGACACAAATCCCAGCGCCGCGATCATTACAAGTGCCAGGACCATGTAGAACGCCATGAACGCTAACCAGGCGCAGAATCCAAGCCACAACGCAACCAAAATGCTGGCACTCAGCAATCCCCAGAAACGCGATTTCACCGCACGGTAGGTGGTACGAAAGCTGACCGGTTCATTCCAGAGTAAGTGCGCTACGAGATTGCGCGTCGCCCCGCCCATAACGATCAAGCTGAAGAGCGATCCGCACATGATCACCACTGCGCCGCCCATCAACATCAGAATGTAAAGAGCCAGCCGCGCGCTGCTGGCTGTGGCGCCAATTTGGCGAAATGAAATCGTGGTGATCGTCGAGCCGGCGGCGGATATCAGGACAGGCGGTGCGGCTATTCGGATCAGAGTCAGGAAGTGACGGCGATAGAGGCGCACCGCGCGATCGATAAGATCTCCGGCGCCGAGAGGAGCGAGAGCGAGGTCGCCATTGGGATTCATGCGGCGGAATGATCCTGGTTTTAGGAAGCCGAATCAAGCTTCCTGACGTGCGCTGCCAAAAGTTTTAGGAAATACGGTCGGGAGATAGGCTTTGTTATCTTGCCTTTATTGCTTACTTGTAACTGCCGCCTTGCTCAGCTTATCGATCAGATTTCGAGCTTCAGTCGCGTATTCACCCTTTGGTGCCAGGCGAAGATACTCCTGATACTCGACGACCGCGCGCTGTTGCTGATTTAAGCGCAACAGAATATTTCCGGCCAGCAGGTGCGCTTCTGCGAAGTCCGGCTTCAATTGTAGCGTGTGACCAATTGGCGGCGCGGCTTTCATTACTTCACCCTTATCCCAGTAGAGCCGGCCGAGCGTAAAGTGCCCATGCCAATTCTTGTCGTCCAGTTTAAGCCCATCGAGCAGACTGCGCTCGGCATCGTCATAGCGTTTCTGCCGCCAGTAGACTTCGCCCAGTGCCAGGAGAGCGACTGCACTGTCGGGTTTTATCTCGAGCGCGCGGGCCAGGGCTGTCTCAGCCTTTAACCACTCACGCAAATCCATCAGTGCCGTTCCTAGTAAAAACTCGGCCTCGAAAAATTCTGAATACACACGGCCACGAGCAAACTCGTCGCGGGCGCCGGCTGGAACTCTCGCGTCGACTACGTCGAGCGCAATGGCGCTCCCGGTTGCATTCGTTTCTGTGGCGGTGAGCGTGAAGACCAGGTAAGTCTTGAACAGCAAGGTAAGGTCGGCCTCTTGCTGGGCGGGTCTAAAACCGGGCGCATTTATGACTACCTTGTAGTAGCCGCGCTGTAGGTTGGCGAAACGAAAACGCCCACGCTCGTCGGTATTGATCTGATCGACTATGCCACCGCTGAATCTCTCCAGTCGCACCGGAACATTACGCGCGGGATCGTTGGTATTGACGATACTCACCTGTCCCGACACCTCGAAGGATTGATTACTAGGATTGTATGTATCGCGATCACGTTGGGCGCAAACAGATGTCGCCGACAGCAGAAGAATGGGAAGCGCGACAAAACGAAACCACCACATCTACACTAACCTCAAGGGGAACCAAGGACTGACCCGAACGAAGCGCAAGAATGATGCTACTTAGTTCGATTCAAGGCAAGTTCCTTATTTTATGGCGGACCAATCGCGTTGTGGTCAAGAAAAAGGCCGAACCGCTTCTGCAGCGGCCCGGCCAGGGTCATAAGACTTTCACTTCACTAAGCGAGCCGTTAGTGTCTGTAGGTCAATCCAAACTGGATCAAGCGCGCCGGAACTGCCGTTTCGGTAATCTGCCCGAACGTGGAGGCTGTGCCTATATCCACTGAGGACGGGAAGCGAAATATGGGATGGTTCCAGACGTTAAATACATCCATACGAGCCTGAAACTGGTGGCTTTCTTTCAACGTGAATGACTTCATTAACGAGAAGTCCCAGTTCTGTTGGAACGGCCCACGAAAAGCATTTCGCGTA
>WNGE01019468.1_pt1 | contig 13425 bp, 11 predicted proteins | sample 5400651 | NCBI WGS metagenome assembly WNGE01 (sample SAMN13153370, study PRJNA577476) | soil metagenome | isolation source: 60 cm soil or saprolite under grassland replicate 2 | place: USA:California | collected 2016-06-15 | reverse complement strand
TATAGCACAGGGCATAGATCTCAGCCACCAGCACATCCTTTACCGGCTGCCGTTTATTGGCTTCAAAGCTCACATTCCCTTCATCACCTCGGCACCAACCATTTTCAGTGTAGAGAGCATCACATTTATTTTGACCCAGGCTATGCGCAACATCAGCATCGCCCTGCTGGCCCTACCAGTTACCTATACCACCGACCCCGGTTTTACGGGGATAGCATTCAAAGAGATGGGCGTGCCAGATAAGCTCTCTTATGCTATCGACCTTTCAATACGTTTCCTGCCGACCATCGTGCGTGACTTCGGCACAACACTTGATGCACAACGTGCTCGCGGCTTCGAGATCGATAAACTGCGGGGAGGCTTTTTCAGTAAGGTAGCCAAGCTGGCCCCTCTGCTCGTACCGGTGGTAATCGGCTCAATTGTGGGGGCCGAGGATATCATCAGCGCCATGGAGCTACGCTGTTTTGGCATCGGCAAACGTACCTGGCTTACCGAATTACACGCCCGCCAGGTTGACCGTATCCTTATCACGGTCAGTATAGCTGGCTTTGTTACGGTTACCACTATCAATATCCTGGGCAATTTCTATACACATGGATTTTTGCATTTTTTGCACACGCAGGGCATACCCCCGTTTTTAGTACCGTAGTATTTTACGATGGCGCCTGGGATAATACGACATGTGTCGCAAGTGTCACAACGAGGACAATTGTCCCAATTGTCCCAATTGTCCCAACGAAAATATTTATCTCTACCTGCATCAAGCAAGGAGCACACTTTGTGAATAGACATTATGGCAGTGACACTCCGCATCGGCTAAAGCCGAGCGGCTTCTTCCACTCTTACGTAGTCGCCTCGCCGAGAGAAGATGGAGCGGAGCTCCTACTCAAATGGGAGGCGTAGTGGGTGAAGAATAGATGAGGGGCGCTCATCCATCCTGAGCGTTCCCTGCTGGGCGGTGCCATGCCCGTTGCCGGCTCCATGCCTTGCCAGGTCGGTAGATGGCCGACTTTTGCGTGTGGCGTCTTGGGAGAGGGCAACACCTGAAGATTTCTCTTCCCTCCCTGCACGTCGCACAGGAGCATGAGGCTTTTCCTTGAGAGGAGTTTGAGAGCGAGCAATCAGACGCTGCCCGATGACGAGACTGGCATTACGGTCCGCATTGCCGCGCATGGCGCATGCTTCACAGAGCACGAGCGGCGCTCCGGGGGCATAGCCTGCTACCGGCTGTCCCTGGGCGTAGCGGACCACCAGACTCTGGCAACGAGCGCATTCTCTGGACGTATTCCTGGGGTTGACCCGGCTGGTGATGATCCCCTGGTTCCACGCTTTGTATTTGGCGTAGGTGAAGATCCGTCCCTTCATCCAGAAAGCGCGTTTGCTATTGCCCCGGTGGCTATATTTGCCCTTCTCTGGCTTGAGGGTGCCCAGGTGCTCAAAGACCAGGATGCTGGCCCCCTGCTCTTTGGCCAACTGGACAATGCGAGCGCTGACCAGATGCGCGAGGTACTCATCTGCCTGTCGGATCTTGCGCCAGAGAGCCGCATTGTCCTGTTCGCCCTGCGCAATGATGCCAGTCTGAGAGCGGTTCCGTGCAATCCGTCCTAGAAGTTTCTTCCTAAAGCCGGCTATCGCTTTGCCTCCCCCGATGAAGCGGGTGGCAAGGATCGTACCTTCAACCGTTTGAACGGTGCAAACCGCGAGTTGTTCGCCCAGGTTGAGATCGACCGCGCAGACCCTTGTCTCTGCATTGGTCGTGACTTGCTCTTCGATGGTGGCCGGACTCGTGAACTTCTTCTCCACGCAGGTGTGCAGCCACCACTCGTTGCCATGACGGATGAGCGACGGGCTTGCCACCTCGACCCCAGCGGGCAATGCTCGTCCCGTGATGCGGACTTTGAGCCAACTCCAGCAGGTGCCGGTCCAGACCTTAAGCAGGATGGAAGCGTCGGTGCGCTCTTTCCACTGCCCGGCGTAGAAGGTGACCGACTGGTTCCAGCAACGTGGTGGGACGGGCGGACGCTCGCGAAACGGCTTCGCTTTCCTCTTCCCCCTGGCTTTCGCCTGCGCCTTCTCGCGGCGAGTCCTCCAGCGGGAAAGGGACGAAGCAAAGGAGCGGGCTGACCCAAGTGCCGCGTTGATAGCTGCTCTACGAAACAGCGCGGGTGCATCCCCGACGATGGTTGAGAGGGGCATGACGGGAGCAGGGTTCTTTTCCGTTGCGTGGGTCAGCTTTTCCAGCGCGGTGAGGGCCTCCTGATTGGATAGCGCCAGCACGCCCTCATGCGCCTGAATCACCTCAAAATAGAAGGCCACCACAGCATTGAAGAGGGCTTGAGTGGCAGCAAACCAGGCAGCCTGATGTGGCTGATAGCGTAAGACCTGTCTGATGGTCATAATTGATTTTGCTGCCATCGAACGCCCTCCTGCTTTCCTTTCCCTCGTGTTCTTTTTCTCCTGGCATAAACTGGAAGAAACGATGGTTGATCCTCAAGGGATCTGGGCTCAAGCCCACAAAAACACACCTCACCACCTGGGTTGAAACCCAGTGGCTTGCGGCGGGCTCAAGCCCGATCTTGTCATCGGGACGGTAGCCTTTCTACTTCCACCTCTGGTCGATCCAGGGATCCGAGTTAGCAGCACTCTCCCTTTTTTCACAACGACTCAGCACACATTCATCACTTTGAGAGGAATGAGGAATTTGTAAGAGGTATAACAGAGCAAGGGAAGAATAGCAACAATCAGTCAGTAAATAAGGTTACTGCTAAATGTCGTTAATGGAAATAGAACAAGCACTTTATAGTGTTTTGTCTGCCTCAATCACTTGCACATTGCTTTCTTTTACGGCAATAGGAGGATAATGCTCATTATCACTACGTTTGATTAAGTACCATGTTTCGCCTTGATAGTTAGGGGGAGCAGAGGGATTGATATCTATTATCTTTCCAGGTACTTTTTCGCCACCGCTTTCAAACTGTATTATATCTCCCTTTTTAAACTTTGCCATAAGCCTCTTTCCTATTTCATAAAAGGGATTGTTGTAGAAGTGATTCGATCAGTCATCAAAATTTTCATGCGTTCAACAGCTTTTTGCTCATCAGCTATTAAAGGTTGTTTGCTAATTTGTTCAGTATACAGTGCGATTTGATTTAAATTATCAAACGCTATTGAACCTAGAAGACGTGTGAGATGGTTTACGCTATCTCGTTGTATAAGAAGATGAGCTTCAATAAAACTGGCCGCCGCTTTATTGAGACAGGGTTTCGGATTCTTACCTTGTCAAGCCATAGACAAACCTCCAATTCTGGAAGTTCAGAATAACGTTGCTCATCAAAAAGTGACGTATAGCCATAAGAAGAAATTATGCGCCCCAACAACCCTTTAGGCATTTTATCGTCTCGAGGATAAATGGTCAAGTCGCGCTGGGATTTTCATGTTTTTTCCTCCTTGACTACCGTTTAACATAATTCTAGCGTAGCAAGCTACCTGCTCATACTGTAAAAGGATATATTAGTTCATTTAGTGTTACTAGAGTTAATTGAATTCGTTCTCATTAGCGTAACCTCATAAATATTTAAATTTGAAATGAAATTGATTTGTAAAGATCGTAAGAGATGAAAATGGGGCCAATTCAACCACCACAATTCAATAACGAACAGCCTCCATTTCATTACGGACTATAGCGCTACAAGCGCTAGCTTACTTACAAGGAACGCTCCATGCTGATAGCGGTGGCAATTACGCCCGGAGCCCGAAACCAAATACTGAGGATAGGCCACAGCGGTTGTCAAGGCGAGTTGGTATGGGCAAAGCGCGTCAAATTCGGATATTTCACTGTGCAGTTTGAAGGAGTATTGGCGATGACTAACGCAAGCTTACAATGCCCCAGATGCCATCGAGTAGATAACGTGCAGAAAGTCAGTGCTATAGTTAACGCTGGCATTTCTTCTAGCACATATACAGGGTATGCTGACGGAATAGGATATACGCCCAATGGGCCAGCGATAACGGATGATTATATTACAATAGCTGGCAGCAATCAGACGGCGTTAAGTAGTTTGCTGGCGCCTCCTCAGAGACCAACATATAACACTATCTCAGGTACTATTTCAACTCCTGCTGGGTTACATGCCTCTGTATGGCTTTTAGTGATAGGTTTAGCAGGAGCCTTAATAATTTTGTCTTCGTTGCAGAATTTTGAACTACTTTTTTCAGCTTCAGGTATTCTCGGAATTATTTGCTTCGCCATACCAATATGGTTACTCTCTCGAATGATCCGTAATGCTAACGCCGGTCGCATTTGGGCGGAAACCCAAATGCCTCACTGGCAAAGAGCTATAACCAAGTAGCAGCAACTTTTCTATTGCCACCGTTGTGATGGCGTCTTTTTACCTGGCCACTTCTTTTTTGTTCCAGCAGGACAAATGCTGGATTTTCTGTATGGATAGTAACCATTGTTGCGCTTCTATAGGGTAGTTGTTGGTGGACTCGTTGCTTTCAGCCTGATTATTGTACAAGCTTTTATCTCGGCAGAAATCGAGGACGCAGCGGAGTTGATCTCCATGGTGTCGTTCGCGATAGCCATCCAGTGCTGGTGTTGTTTATCTTCCATTACAGTTAAACCGCACTCCCTACTCAAATCTCCAGTTTCACGGGGAGACTCTTCTTTGGAGGACTCTTTATCAATGTCTGTGGACTGGATGCGGCATTTTGGCATGTTTCATGGATTGCTGGTCTGCTGTTCATGGTGAGCGATCTAGTGGCTTACGTAACGTACACGTTCAATGCAACTGACTCTGAGATAAAGAGTTCACCGAATAGCAACTACATCCGCATCCCCATGAGAACGACGTGAAGATTAGTCCATGTGGTGAGAGTATACCAATACCCAGTCTACAACCTGCGGAAAGGGGTTCGCGTAGCGAGTTAAGGTTGTGTGGCCGTGTCGGATGTATCCTGCTCGGCTTCTAGCGGCTTTAATTGGCGATCCATCTCGGCTTCTAGCAACTTTAATTGGTGATCAGCTTGTTGATAAAACTGTTGCGCCTGCTCCTTTATCTGGTCATAGCCGATTTTCAGTTGCTCTATTTTAAACTGATATGCCGAGATCTTTTCATTGAGTTTGTCTATACCTTCAGGATTCGCATTTCCTTGAGAGGCAACATCTCTCCAATACAACGCCTTCTCCCACGAATCTAGAACAATTGGAACTGCATGCCTTTGCATGATATTGCGGACACGTTGTTTCAGCGCCGCAAGACCAGATTCAGGGTAGTCAGCTTCCCCGATCCGTTGTAAAAGTTTAAAGCAATCAGTCAATTCATCTTTGTTTGCAAGCGCATCTTTTTCAGCTCTCACTAAACGGGCTTCCACGTCATTGATGTAAACCATAGCCATCTTGAACGGGACCTTTGGAAACTTACGAAGCGTTGTGGTCTTTTGTGCCCACGTATTTGGAGTGTTGATTAAGTCTGTGATGATCCCGTCCTCAGCTATGTCGATGAAGGCCTTAGTCAACCCCTCCAAATCGTCGATATCTGTCCTTGTTGTATCTATACGGCTCTCTCGGTTTGCAGTTTTGTTTGCACTGTACCAACTTGGTCACGCACTACTTGTTGCTGTTCGGTTATAAAATCCTCAAGTTCTTTACCGATTTCCTTTTTATGACCCTCATAGAGACCTTTGACTTGCTCGGTAACGCGTTCATTTAGTGATGCCCACCAAGCAGCAACAGCAACCGCACCAAGTACCGCTAGCACAGTGGCAGCGACAGCTAATACCGTACCGGCAAGGCCTGCTACTGACCACGGCTCGATGACACAGGTGCTGTTACTTGTTTGCGTACACGGTGGCCAGAATAACAACTTCACGACGATGCCGATCGCACAAACCGTCAGCAAACTGATCGATACGTAATAACAATACAGCGCAATTCTCGTTTTCACTTCTACCTCCAAAACGAGTTATTGGAGGCATTATACATCTGCCCGACAGTTATGGCACCTAACTACCCCATATGGGTTAGAACGTTTGTCCATGCCTCGCTTGAATCTACAAAACATGTCGCTTATACTGATCATGTCAAACAACGATTGCATGCAAAGGAGGTCGAAAATGAAAGTGTATCGCAGCCGGATAGACGAAGACGGAGTGCGTCACATTACCGTTAACGGTGAACCACTCGAGATGAGCACGATCCTAACGCAGCAACTGACTCCAACGCCAGTAGCACAGGTGGCAGGGAGTCACCACCACCCTGCTCAGAAAGGGGTACGCGACACCAACCGTAGCTTCCTTTCTTAAATCAATTGTACGATATTTTCGACTTAATATCAATGTTTCGATATTAATAGTAGCAAAATGCTGAAAAATATCGTACAATTGAATGCATAGCACGCGACACCTATACGTGTGAAAGGAGTCTTGTCGCATGCATCCAGACATCCTCACAGTCTGCTCTGCGGCAGAAGACCTACTGGAGTTAACGGAACCTCCCGAGGAGTTACCAGAATTTCTGTATGCTCACCTCTCCCAATGCATCCTCTCAGCTGTGTACTCCATTTCCAACACAGCGACCTCTGAACGTCGAACGGTCCAAGATTATGTCGACTTCGCTAACCTCTACCCACAATACCGACCAGGTCGACAGCTGTACCTGCCTACACGCCGCCAACAACCACTAGATGAGTTCGCCCAAGATATGGAACGCTTAACGCCGCCAGTCTTCGCACAAGCTGTACTGCACAATATGCAACGTACGAGCGCACGAGGTCGCAGCATCCTCAAAGCAGAAGCTTCTTACTCATGGGCAACAATACTGCTAGCTGCAAACGTACATTATTTGCAAGACATGTTACCTATAATGGACGATCCAGACTTTGAACAGGCAATTCGCTCGATTCCTGGTCAACGGTCACGTATTAGCTTGGTATACTTCTACATGCTGTGCGGCAGCGAACGACACGTCAAACCAGATCAGTAGTAGGCGACCACAGTGGTTGCCAATAAGCATCAAAGGATTTCAATATATTGACAAATGGTTTACCAATCCCCCAGGGTGGGGACATAACCCAGTACGAACACATTCAATGTACCAGGCCAACCGATGGCTCCGTGCTCAAAGCAAAACGAGTGATGGTGGATGAACAACCACCCATTCGCTGGAAGATCGAACTCAATATGGGAGGCCTCGACTATAGGGATCGTCCACTTTCACCGGGAGCAGAGCTAGAGGTGTGGCGTATGTACACTACGGACGCGCTTCTCACAACGGCTAAAAAGTCCGGGTATGGTAACTGGTACGTGCTACCGGAGGACTTTGTCGAGTCCTGGCCGTTGGAACTGGAAGATCGGGACGATGCATCGAAGAAACGTCTCATCCCGAAGTACCCACTTCCAGACTCTGTTGTCTAGAGGTTTCCATGATCTGGGGACTGATCGGGGTAACGTGATCCAAACTAGGGGCATCAGGTTGAGCTTACGAACGTGAACGTAGGGCTTGACACTTCCATTGTGGTTTGATATACTCGTGTTGGGTTCGTGCGGTATACGTATGGTGGTTCGTCGGTTATTGTCAAAACTGTACAACCTCAATCGGCTTGTGATGCTCATCTAGGAGAGGTCGCATAGTGGCCTAGTGCGGCGGTTTGCTAAACCGCTGAGGTGGAAACGCCTCCGAGAGTTCGAATCTCTCCCTCTCCGCTTATAGGGGTGTAGCTCAACTGGCAGAGCAGCGCTCTCCAAAAGCGAAGGTTGCGGGTTCAACTCCTGCCACCCCTGCCTCAAACTCCTGAACTTTGAGGGTTCAGGAGTTTTTATTTGAAGGAAGCTCCACAAAAAACGTGCTGCCCTCACCTACTTGTGATTCACAACAGATACAGCCGCCATGCCACTCAACAATATCTTTGCAGATGGCAAGGCCCAGACCCCAGCCGCTCTTCCTGGCAGTTTGCGCATCGGGCGAACGATAAAATGTCTCAAAGATATGCTTCTGTTCCTCTTTAGGAATGCCCTGCCCACTGTCATGCACCTCGATCACCACTACTTTATCACGTTGGTTGACACTCACCTGTACAGGACTCTCATCCGGGGAATATTTGATAGCATTACTGACCAGGTTGGTCACAACCTGGCCCAGGCGCTCACTATCGGCGTTTAGAATCACAGGCTCAGGAGGGACCCCTAACTCAATGAAACGCCCGCTGAGTAAACGTTGATCCTCCACCACACCGCTACATATCTCTCTTACATCGCAAGGACTGGAACGCAACTCAATCTTGCCGGAGCGCATGCTGCTAAGATCGAGCAGATCATCTACCAAAGCAGTTAAGCGATACGTCTGCTCGTCAATCCTCTCCAAAGCAGTACGTACATCTGAGAATTCACCCGGCAGTTCTTTCTGCTTTGACAGGCGGCGCAGCATCACCTGTGCCTGGCCGCGAATCGTGGTAATGGGAGTTTTCAATTCATGGGAGGCCATGGAAAGGAACTGATCCTTCAGCTGATTCGCCTCCTCAAGCTCTTGATTAGCTTGTTCAAGCTCATCGGCGTGTGCTTGTAGCTCTTGCTCAGCAAAGAGAGCGCGCCTGCGCGCGACTTCACGTTGTCCAGAGATAATAGCAATCACAATGCCAGCCAGGAAAAAGGGGAAAATTTGCAGCGTACCAGGCCAGATGCCCAAATTGAACTGTCCAAGGGGGGAAATGTAAAAATAATCAAGAGCCAGGGTACTAAGAAGGACAGAGAACAGCGCCGGACCGGTTCCCCAGATAAGCGCTATTAAGACAATGGCAAGAAACAAAGGTGCACCAGGAAAGTAGAAATCATGGATCAGCATTTTCTCCAGCAGCACCAGGGATATAGCCAGCCCAACAAGAGGTACAGTGAACACAGAACCAATCAGTGGATGACGCCACCTTGGTATCTGGGCAATATAGCGTTTGCGCATCTCGGCCCTTTGCTGAAGACGCACAAGCACAAGAGGCCGGTCATTACGATTAAAACGTTTTGCCCTTATCTTCACGCACTCTCTCCTGCACAGGTAACCTGGCTTGCAATGCAAGTATAGCATGAGTATTGTTTAGTTGCAAACTCTACTGTTTCATCCTGGCTGCCGTTATCTGAGCTTGTTCTAAGATCAGAAATTTCTCTTGCATCTCTGCATCGTGCATAGCAACAAGAATAATTTCAGGATGTTGGAGCGCGAAGTGATGTAGTTTAATCAGTGTCTGGCGAGCAGTAGCATCATCGCTGGTGATACGTGACCACATAAAGGGATGCATAGTCGCGGGGCGCAGGTAGTTCTGCGAGACCCATGCAGCATCGCCCAGCAGGAAGACACGAGGTCCATTGGCACGATTAATGAACATACCTGTATTGCCTGCAGTATGTCCCGGCAAGGGTACCAGCACCACAGACCCATCCCCAAAGAGATCAAGGCTAGAACGGAAGCCCTCGTAGGCTGGACCAGCGCAATCAAAGAGCTCTATAGGATTATCGCCCATTAACTGCCGCACCAGGCCACCATTTGCATCAAGCAAACCGAGGCGTGCCGCATCATATTCAACACGATTGATGCGCAGCAGTACGCCAGGAATATCAGGGATACCGCTCACATGATCCCAATGGAGATGTGAAAGAAGGGCAAAATCTAAATCAGTGCTCTCCATTCCCATGCTTTTGAGATGACTGCTCAAGGACTTTTCAAATTGGAAGTTTCCGAGTGTCTTACGAAACAAGAGAGACCTATCAGCTACAAAAGCGGAGATATCAGAGCTCAGTCCTGTATCATATAAAAACGTTGCTTTGGGATGACGCACTAAGACAGCGCTATGAGAGATGATACGAGGAATAGGTGAGAAGGCGCCACGCACTGCCACAAATTCGGGAATAGCAACACTGCCACAGCGCAAAAACATTACCTCTACTTGAGGAAACGTTGAAGTATCTAAAGGTGGAGCAGGTTCTTCTGCTTCATACCAGTGAGCAGTAGCAAAGCGTTGAGGCCAAAAACTCTTGATAGCCAATGCTGCACCAAGAGTTCCTAATGTTATACTACTGAATGCTACGAGGTTGCGCAGCTTCATGCGTCTTATCCTCCAATAAATATAGCTGCTCTTCCAGCTTGATAACTCGACCTCAAAAAGTGCCAGGGAGCGAGGCTAAGAGCTGGACTGCTGCTGTGCTAACGGCAAGGTAAACCAGAAGGTCGACCCCTGACCGGGAGTGCTAGCTACCCCCACGCGTCCGCCATGCCATGTGATAATCGTTTTGCTGATATACAACCCAAGCCCCAGTCCAATACCAGAACCCGTCTGCACTTCGACCCCTCGCACCCGGTGGAAGCGTTCCCAAATGCGTTCCTGCTCAGCAGGCGGCAATCCCGGGCCCTCGTCTTGCACAGATACACGAGCAACCGGCCCCTCCATTTCCAGGGAAACGGTTACAGGCTTATCCACTGAAGAATATTTGAGAGCATTGGTCAGATAATTGGCCACTACTTGTCCAATACGATCAGCATCAGCTTCGATAGGTACAGCTTCCTCAGCCAGCATCTCCACAAGAATAGAGCGCGTAGGATTTATCATGCGCTGTTCCTGGATGGTCTCCTGAACAACAGCTTCGAGGTCGCATAGTTCTGAACGCATCTCGAGTTTCCCAACCTGGATACGCGATACATCCAACAGATCGCTCACCAGGCGATCCAGGCGGTCGGTCTGGCGATTCGCGTTCTCTAGTAGGTCGGGTAGCAGTCGATCGATTTGTGTTTTCCGGTCACTTATTAAACGCTGTAATCGACGTTCCGCCAGCTGGACATTTCCCTTGATAGCCGCCAGCGGTGTCTTCAGTTCGTGACAGGCTATGCCCAGGAACTCATCCATGCGCCGGTTGGCCGCGCGCAGAGCTATTTCGTTGGCACGTGACTCCTCACGTTCGCGCAGCAACCGCTCACGCTCAATTACTAAGCCTGCCAGCTTCGCTACAGCACCCGCAAGCGCCATCTCCTCCTGCGTATACTCATGCCTTATACTCCCATTATCCAACGAAAGGATACCTACAAGTTGATCGCCTATACACATTGGAGCGATTATCAGAGTCTGTATACCATAAGGATTAGGTTGGTCATTGAATGGAGCCTGCGTCATATCAAGCTGTAAGACCTCATTCGCTCGTAGACGCGAGATAAGTTCAGGAGTACGACTATCACTCAAACGGCTCTCATGTTGCTGCTGTTCAGCCCACCATTGAACTTCCTGTTCAGGAGAAAGACCAACTATCGCCATTGCCCGTAGTACGGTCGTCTCCGACTCTATTGTCGTAATGCCAACACGTTGACAGTTCAGAATATCACGCGTTAATTCTGCCAACCGCCTGGCAACTGTGCTCTCTGCTACAGTCTTTTTCTCTTTTAATAATGATTGCGTATGAACTTCGGCTGCATTATCAGGAACCAGTACCAGAACCTCCGCCATGGCCAGCAATGCCTTCAATGCTTCATGTGTACGTCGCTCCAACCTGCGTCGCTCAGTAACGTCTCGCATGATAGTGACGGCGCCAACAATATCTCCGCCCTTCCCAAAGACTGGAGAGCCAGTAATGCTCAGCTCTATTTCACGTCCATCCAATGCACTCGATCTTATGTCGACAGCATTCGAGCCCTTTAACATCTCTCCGTTCAGTATACGAATCACTGGCCATTGCTCCTGGGATAGCGGTATACCATGATCATCAAGCACTTGAAAGGGGAATAGACGCTCTCGTAATAACGAGAACCGGTCGTCTAGCACACTTGTAGAATAGTCAGGCTGGCTATTGACTGCAAGAATTTCACGGGCCGTAGAGTTCATTTGCTGAATACGCCCCTCGCTGTCATAAACGATCACACCATCGACTATCGCCTCAAAAATTGCTTCAAGCTGTTTGGCTCGTGCAATTGCATCGATGCGCGCAAGCTGTTCGGATTCATACAAATGGGCATGATCCACAGCCAGTGCAATACGATCAGCAGCGCGTTGAAGTAGCCGCACATCCTCCTCGGTAAACTGACGAGGATTCAGCGTACCAACGTGGATGACCCCTATCACCCGATCTTCGACGAGCAAGGGCACGCCTAGCAAAGATCGCAGTTTCTCACGCAGAAGTGGGGTAATGATTTCTGCTTTGGATGGATCAGCCACAATTAAAGGTTCACGATGAGCCGCTATTTTCCCCGCAAAACCTTGCCCTACCGGGACGCGAACTTGTGGGGCGACTTGCTCCTCAGGCCCGATAGCAGTGTATACTGTTAAGTACTGCCCATCTTCAGTAACCAGCAAGATTGCGCTATTATCAACGTCCATGACCTCACGGACACGAACAAGCATTTCATGCAATAGTTTATTGAGGGTCAAATGTGCCAGCGCGGTATCGGTAATGTCCTGTAAGGCTTGCAGCCGTTTGGTCGCCGCCTCGGCCGTAGCGCGAGCAACCTGCTCACTAGCAAGAAGCCGCGTACGTTCTTCCTCGACTCGTTTGAATTCAGTAATATCCGTGCAGAAGCCAATCCACTCACGAATACTGCCATCTTCGTTAAAAACAGGAACACCACGCACTAAGAAGCTATGATAAATACCATCGTAACGCTTGAGAGCATATTCTGTTTCGTAGAGGCTCCTGGCTCCTATAGCATCCGACCAGATAGAGACAGTGCGTTCACGGTCGTCAGGATGAACAGCATCCAACCAACCCCACCCTTTGACTTCCGCTTCGCTTTGACCCGTATAGGAACGCCATAATGGTATGTCTTCCTCAACAAGGCCATAAGCAGTCGTTGTCCAGGCAATCTGAGCCGTGGCTTTTATCAGCGCCTGAAAGCGTTCCTCACTCTGACGGAGCTTCTCTTCTGTATTGTCGAACACCCTGCTTCCAGAGTTGTTTGCCTGCATAACACCTATATTGGCCCCTATCTGGCCCTCCGTATTTATCTGAGTGATTTCATCCGCTTGTGTGCGCTCCAGGTTCATATATACCTCCACGGCAGCTCATCCTGAACTTCCCAACCTGCTCTAGATGAGAAATGTCCAGCACCATTGCTATTGTTGTCACATGGAAAAATTCCAGGCTCCAGCTTTTGCTAGTATTTAGTAGAAGCATAATTGTTCAGTACAAGTAGCCAGTTTCTCTGTAATGTTGAAGTGGCCGCTCCGGACTCTGCCCTGGGCGGCCACTTCAACATTACAGAAAATCCGGCGGGAAAGCCCCGATCATTTCATGCCGGGGATAAACCACCGTTCCTTATGGAGGCGCAAGGGATAGGGGCTTGTTTTCTCCGTTGATAGATGGTAGACTATCAACATGGAGTACCAACATGAAAGCCATTGCGTGCATCTGGTGGTCTATCATCTTATTTGGTGCCCAAAAAGACGGCGGAAGGTGCTGGTTGGGCCT
>WNGE01006147.1_pt1 | contig 13428 bp, 14 predicted proteins | sample 5400651 | NCBI WGS metagenome assembly WNGE01 (sample SAMN13153370, study PRJNA577476) | soil metagenome | isolation source: 60 cm soil or saprolite under grassland replicate 2 | place: USA:California | collected 2016-06-15 | reverse complement strand
GCCTTCCCTGCATGCTCTGGTTGCCCTCCTCTTTCGAGGTGTGGGGTAAGCAGGGTGTGCATGGAACCTTCCATCAGTTCCAGCAGCTTCCGCTGCACTCTAGATCTGCCGCTTCAACGGCGCACGGGGAAAAAAGCCTCCCCCACAAGCAGGGCAGGTGCCATAGCTGCGCCTCAGCTTGACCGCTTGCCCGCCAGTCGTTTGGATCCAGCGGGTCTGCTCTCCCCGTGCTGAGAGCGGCTCGCGAGAGGATCGCACACTGCGGACGCTCTCCCGGTGGGATCTTGCGCCAGTCCTCGCCCTCCCCCATCTGCACCAGCTCCTGGAGCAGTTGGGCCCGCAACTGGTTGATCTGCTCATCCACCGCCGCTTCAATCTCGGCCCATGTCGCGTGCGGGTGCTCTTTCCTCCATTGGGTCATCCCCAGGACGTCTCGCAGTCCTGCGCTCACCTGTTGCATCTGCTCACTGCGCTGCCGTTTGTTCTTCTTCGCTTTCATGCTCTCGTCTCGTTCTCCTAGCTTTTTCCTGTAGTTTACCACCTCCCTCCTTCGTGCAAAAAAATGAAACGCACCCGAATACCTCTCCCAAGTTGAATTTTAGAGATTTACACGATATAATAGAAACCTTACTATGACAGAACAATTGAGGCAAAGAAAAGCGTTTATCGTTAGACACGGAGAATCGATCCTGAACAACGAAAAACGTCATACAGGCGCAGGAACGAATTCACCACTTACACTGCAAGGAGAGAAAGATGCGGTAGATGTCGCATCTTGGTTATTGAGAAGTGGGATAAGAGTAAGTCAAATAATTTCAAGTCCTCTTGAGCGTGCTCGATTTACAGGAGAACGTATAGCGGAGGCTACAAATGCCCCTCTTGAAGTACGGGAAGAAGCCAAAGAACTCCATTTAGGTGATCTAGAGGGTATGCTCATATCACAGGCAAAAACAGATTATTCAGATTTCTTTACTCGGAGAGGAAGAAGTGCAGAGGCGAAAGTTACTACTCCTTACCCAAATGGAGAGAGTCCTGAGCAGGCAACAAAAAGAGTAAAACCTCTTATAGATGAAATACTCGCAAGCGACAAAGAAGTAACTGTCATAGTAGGACATCTAGGAGTAAATCGGGCGATTAGATCTGGTTTAACAGGTGAACCTCTAGAAAGCATAATAGATTATTACCAGGAACATAGAGAAGTTGTTGAAATTGACTTAACTTCTAAAACCGCTCTAGTACATAACATTGATATTTCCAACTGATAAATCTCATAAGAGATGTAAAAGAGTTTTTCCAAGTCGCACAACCATGCTAATTATCTACCTAATAGTGACTACTTGGGGTGTCTGTTCTCAAAGATTTGAAATGTCGAACAGATATCACTTGTAGCCAATACGAGAGTTCCGCGGGCTTTTCGATGGTTTGAGCCTGTTGCACCAGCTTGGAGCCTTGCTGACATCGCAGCAGGCCGAAGCCTGATCAAGGAGCTTCCACGATGTTAGTAGATGGCAACAAGGAACTTGTAAAGCCTGATCCTTCTATACCTGGCGCTATGACCACATTAGGAATAATACTCCTCATTTGTCGAGCAATTTCGGGGGTGATACGCGCATCGGTGATCAGAGTATGAACGATGTCGAGAGGCGCAATCAGACTGGCAGAAGTGAGATTAAATTTTGTATGATCGGCCAAAATAAAGACTTGTCGCGCGCACTTGATCATCTGACGCTTGACTGGAATCTCTTCCTGAAAAGGACTGGTGAGACCATGGTGCAAAGAAATCCCGCGTAGACCGATAAATGCCTTATCCACATAGAATTGGCTCAGTGCCTGTTCAGCGATCATGCCAATAAACGAATAGGAGCGCATAAATAATGTCCCACCCGAACAAATAACGGTCAGGCTTGGGTTTGTCTCGCTAATTGTCACCAGCTCTTTGCTTATATAAAGAGAGTTGGTGATGATTGTTAAGTCTCGTTTCTTCGCAAGGAAAGGAAGCACAAAGTGGTTAGTTGAGCTGGCGTCAAGTATGATCGTTTCCCCATCATGAATATGTTCAGCAGCACACTGCCCAATGGACTGCTTTTCTTCTACGTATTCATTCAGTCGCTGTTCATAGGCTGGTACGGAACTGCGCAATGATGCCTGTGAAGGGTAATCGATCGCAGTAGCTCCTCCGCGCGTACGCACAATCAAACCCTGCTCATCAAGCCAGCTAAGGTCTCGCCGTACTGTCGCAGGTGAGGCTCCTATCCACTCCACGATTTCCGCAACGGTAGCCGATTTATGCATATTGATGGTTTTAACTATCTCCATGCGACGTTCTATCGAAAGAAACGCGCGACCATCATCGGCGGATACCTCAATATTGCGAACGCTTCCAGTTCCAGGTAAATCATCTAAAGCACCTTCCGTCATATGTTCTCCTGTACCAAACAATCAAGGTCTTGATCCAACAATTCTTTTTGCCGATCTCAAGTGAGACTAGTATGTTTCACTAGAACGTAAACACAGTTCTCAGTTCCACTCTAGCTATATAGAAACGCCTAGCTGACCGATACCTGACAATATATTATCTATTTTGATTATACTTGATTATAACAATTTTTAGAAGAAAATACAAACTGGCATCCACTTAGAACCCGAAGCAAGACCTAGCTTCTTCGTTTTCCTTGAACACTCCCTTTATTGGTTAAAAAAGGGCTTTATACACCCTTGACAAACGTTAAAATGTCATTATAATTAATATTAATCAAATTCAATCAAATTCAATCAAGTTTTTGCAAAATACAAACACTTGAGCTTGATGCGGACGTTGGCAGTCGTTCAGCTCGCACCAGGCAGCTCAGAGATACAGGAGGATGGCCATGGAATTAAGAGATCAGTTCCCAACAATGACGGGCGTTCGGCAGCTCGAGCACGTGGGTTTTTCGAGCGAGCAGATTGCTGGTCTCGTCAGAGTCAAAGCGCTCTATCAGCGCGGGGCTTATCACGAGGCTAATCCTGAGCACAAGCGACAAGCGTTTATCCGCTGGCTCTACCTGCAGGGTCGCCTGGAAAGCTAATTTGCGGTCACGATGCTTGTGCGAGGGAGGATGGGGAGTGGAGGATGCATGCATCAAGCTCAAGCATCTCTCTAACTCAATTGTATGAAGAGATGGCATTAAGGAAAAGAAAGCGAGAATACAGGTGACTCATGACAACCCGAGTACCCCGAAACAGATAACATCCGGGAAATACCGGCGTCTTATGGCCTTATCTGACGAGCAAGGAGTCATTGCGGCTCTGGCAATAGACCAGCGCGGATCATTGAAGAAGGCCCTGGCTGCCCTCACCAATCGAGCTATTACCACACCCGAAATTGTGAAATTCAAGACGCTGGTGGCTGAAGTCCTTACCCCCTATGCTAGCGCGATATTGCTCGACCCTGAGTATGGATTGGAGGCAGCCAAACACCGCGCTGACAGGACTGGCCTGCTCCTCGCATATGAAGTAACAGGCTATGACACAACAACCAGGGGACGGCTACCTTCACTGTATCCAGAATGGTCTGTAGCCCGAACTATCGAGACCGGAGCGGATGCAGTCAAAGTGCTGCTCTACTATGATCCCAACGATGACGAGTATATCAATACCCTGAAACACGCCTTTGTAGAGCGTATTGGCGCGGAGTGCTACGCTTATGATATTCCTTTCTTCCTGGAGGTAGTCAGCTACAGTGATAGCATCGGAGATGAGAAGAGCCTGGCTTTCGCTCAGGCGAAACCTGAAAAGGTCGGGCAATTGACGCGAGAGTTCTCCAGAGCACGTTATGGTGTTGATGTGCTCAAGCTGGAAATTCCGGTTAACATGCGTTTTGTGGTGGGATTGGAACCTAGTCATAGCGGACCTTTTGCTTACACGCGTGAAGAAGCCAAACAGTACTTCCGCGATGTTGCTGCGGAAGCACGAGTTCCTTTTATCTATTTGAGCGCAGGAGTGAGCAACGCGCTTTTCCTCGCATCACTCGCAATGGCGAATGAAGCGGGAGTTCCGTATGCGGGAGTACTCTGTGGCCGAGCTACCTGGCAGGATGGCCTTCCAGTATACATGAAAGGTGGTGCACAGGCTCTGCGTACCTGGCTGGAACATGAGGGAAGGCAGAATATTGAGGCACTGAACGCTGTGTTACGTAATGGAGCGCAACCGTGGTGGAATCTCTATGGTGGCAGAGAGAACCTTGATGTTATGACTTCACCTCATCTTGGTGAGAACAGCCAGGACAATTAATAGCGCGGGACATTGCATGAAACTGTGGGTATCACTGCCCAACCTGTGAGGACATATCAGTGGCCGCTATACTTCTGGAAGAAGTATTCAAACCATAGTTGTGAGGAATTGTGTATGTTGATTGTTATGGCGGGACTCCCTGGAACGGGAAAGAGTACTCTTGCACAATACCTGGCTGATGCGTGCGCCGGCATTGTGCTCAATAAAGATCTCATTCGGGCTGCACTCTTTCCCATTGCCCAGATTGAGTATTCTACCAGGCAAGACGACTTCTGCATGTCCATTCTGTTTCAGGTTGCCTCTTATATGCTTCGGAATGACCCATCCTTGTATGTCATTCTGGACGGGCGAACCTTTTCACGCAAGTACCAGGTCGCGGCTCTAGATCAATTGGCAAAGGAACTCAAGATGCCTCTGAAAATCATAGAATGCATCTGCTCTGATGAAACAGTACGGAAACGTCTGGAGGAAAAGGTAACGATGGGAGCGAAGCATCTTGCGGGTAATCGAGACTATCAACTCTTTCTTACAATCAAAGCGCGCTTTGAGCCAATTCGCGAGCCAAAGCTGCTAGTAAATACTGACGATGACCTGGCGCATTGTCTGGCATCATGCCTCGCCTACGTGTCCATTTCTTAAATGGAAATGGTTGGGCTAAAGCCACTCATGGAATTTGTTCAGGCTCAATAGCAAAGAGAGTGGGCATGGATGCCAAATTAACAGTGACGCAAGGTAATAAGGGGTATAAAGTTCATGAAGATAGCAACAGTGACACTTAACGCGGCAATTGACCAAACAGTGAGAGTTGATAACTTTCGGCCAAATAGCGTCAATCGAGCCCTGGCGATCAGCTTTGATGCGAGTGGTAAAGGGGTCAATGTTGCTTCATTCCTGGCGGACTACGGGCACGACATCGCTGTGACAGGGTATCTTGGTCAGGAGAATGTCGATATCTTCGAGCAGTTTTTTGCATCCAAAGGCATTGATGATTGTTTCGTCAGAATTCCTGGAAACACCCGCATCAATATAAAAGTCGTTGATGAGGTTAACCAGCAAACAACAGATATCAACATGCCAGGTCAAACTCCTCCTCAGGAAGCGAAGAATATGCTTCTCCAAACAATCGAGCAACTGGCGAACTCTTGCGATTGGTTCGTATTATCTGGTTCTTTGCCACCTCATATGCCTACCACGATCTATGCTACGCTCATCACCCAACTTAAGCAGCAAAAAAAGCAAATCATCCTGGATACAAGTGGAGAAGCCCTCCGTGAAGGGATACAGGCAGGCCCAACTATCGTAAAGCCAAATATTGAGGAGCTACAGTATCTTGTCAGACATTTTTTGAAAAGTGAAGCCGAAATTCAACAAGCTGCCCATCAACTCCTGAATGAAGACATTAAGTTGGTCGTTGTCTCAATGGGAAGACAGGGTGCGATGCTGGTTGAGCAAGCAACAACGCATATCGCGACTCCTCCTGATATGACGGTGAAGAAGACCTTTGGGGCAGGAGATGCCATGGTTGCCGGTCTCGTTACGGCTCGAATACAGAGGTTGAGCCTGGCTGATTGCGGACGGTTAGCTACTGCCTTCGCAGTGGGGGCAATTGCACATCTCGGCTACAACCTGCCAGCTCATGACACGCTTATGCAGTATTTCCACCAGGTGAGCATCAGGAATTATTAAGTACTGCTTATGTTCATTTAAAGAAAGGAAGAAGGATAGTATATGAGTGAACTCTTAGGTAGACGCTTTCATCGACTCTTTGGCACGGATGAACGATCCGTGGTCATCGCAATGGATCATGGAACTACTGATGGTGCTGTCGTGGGGTTTGAAAGCCCTGAGAAGGTACTGGAGCAAGTCATAGCTGGTGGTGCTGACGCGATCCTGACGAGCATTGGCATTGCCCGGCATTTTAGTAAGCAGCTCAAAGATATCGGCTTAATGATACGCTGTGATGGCGCCACTTCGCCTCTTTTGGAGCGTCCAAGGGCACTCGTTATAGGTGTTGATGACCTTCTCTCAACAGGGGCCGATGCCGCCGCTGCTATGTATCTCCCGGGTATTGTGAACGGTCATGGTTCGACAATGTATTTCCCTCGCCTGGCCACAGAAGCTCATCGCTGGCATATACCTGTCATGGCTGAGGCTCTGCCATATGGCTTCGAGGAGCATCCTGCTGCTCGTGCAGTAGATCCAGTGGCAGATACATGCCGCATGGCCGCCGAAAACGGGGCCGATATTGTAAAAACCTTCTATACCGGTGAATACGAAAGCTTTCGGAAGGTCATTCGCTCGTGCTATGTACCAGTACTGGTATTAGGTGGTCCGAAAACGCATGGTGATCGAGAATTCCTGGAATCCATTCGTGGCGCTGTGGACGCGGGTGCTGCTGGTGTCGTCATTGGTCGTAACGTCTGGCAAGCCGCATCCCCCACAGGTATGACACAAGCCCTGGTGGCTCTCGTTCACCATGATGTCAGTGTGGATGACGCACTGCATATGTTGCACGAAAGCAGGTAAGCTACACCAGTAAACCGTTATACATGGCATCAAGAAGGGGTTCGCAGGGAGACATCTTTCATCTTAACGCGATGAGTATGAGTATACGAAGGAGTGTTAGTATGTACCTCGTTGGTATCGATATTGGTACAACGAATACCAAGACTGTCATTTTCGATGTAGAAACTGGGCATATCTGTGCTGTTGGCAGCAGCCGCACCATAACACGCCATCCAGTGCCGGAATGGAGCGAATTTGACGCAGAAGACGTATGGGGAACAGTCCTTCAAAGCATTCAAGCTGCCGTTCAGCAATGTAGTCGACCTGAACACATCTGTGCCATCTCTGTTGCCAGCATGGGGGAGTCAGCTTTTCCCGTGGATGCTGATGGAAACATATTGCATGCTGCCATTGCCTGGTATGACCAGCGTACAGTCGCTGAGGCACAGTGGTGGGAGAACATAGCTGGTCGAGAGCGCATCTTTACCATTACGGGACATATTCCACGCCCAACGTTTGGAGTGAATAAGCTATTCTGGCTGCGTAATCACCTTCCGCAAGTATTTGAACGTATCTATCACTGGTTAAGCATCGAGGATTTCGTGTTATGGAAACTGAGTGGGAATTTCGCCACTGATTATAGCATTGCCTCACGCACTATGCTCTTTGACCAACACACGCTCGTCTGGTCAGAATCACTCCTTGAGCAGGCCGGGTTGCCTGTATCCTGGTTCCCGCCTGCCTTTCCCAGTGGAACCGCCATTGGAAGCGTGAGCAAAGAAGTTGCTGAGCGGACCGGCTTACCACTACAGGCAATCGTGAGTACAGGCGGACACGATCATCTCTGTGGTGCATTGGCCGCAGGAGTGACACGCCCAGGTCAGCTACTTGAATCGATGGGGACAGCTAGCGTTCTACTGGCAGTGAGCAATACGTTCCGTCCCAGTCCGGAACTATTGGCAGCTGGCTTTACCAGTTATGCAAATGTTGTACAGCATACCTACGCCACCCTGGGTACGCTGGATTTCGCCGGAGGAGCACTTGAATGGATTGTTACTTTGCTCTATGGTCAGGGAAAACAGTGGTCTGTCTCACCAGAGATCTATGGCCAGGCATTACGTGAAGCAGCAGAGATACCTCCTGGGGCACATGGTGCTATCACTATACCCTCCTTTCTAGGTTCCGGAACGCCCTATGGACAAAGCTCAGCACATGGAGCAATGCTTGGCCTGACACCTACTCACGGCCGTCCAGAACTGGTGCGTGCATTGATGGAAGGGCTGGCTTTCTGGCTGCGCGATAATATCGCTATGTTCTATAGCTTGGGTATCGCATCACTTAAGCCAGAAATTGCGGTGATTGGGGGCGCTACTCAAGCAGCACCATTGTTACAGATCAAGGCAGACATTACCGGTTGCCCGATCAAAGTACCTCAGATTACTGAGGCAGCAGCAACTGGTGCAGCATTGCTCGCAGGTATGGGTGCGAATATCTTCCACTCGAGTGAGGAAGCAGCCTCTTCAGTCCTGCACACAGTCCAGATCTATGAGCCAGACACGCAAGCAGTTGAGAGGTACAATACCATCTATGAGCATACATATTTGCCAGCTCGTCGCCTATTCATTTGAGCAGAGAGTGTGAAATCAAATTCGGTTGAAGCGTAATTAAAAGCGGGAGTGCAAGGCGACCGTCCCTGCTGATAAATGAGGTGTCTTAATATCATCACCTTTCAAACGGTTTTGATAGCACTTCTTCAGAGAGGAAAGGAGGTAGTATATCTATATGCATTCAGAAACGCTGCTCTCGCATTGAGATCGATGCGGTGGCATCTTTCTCATTTGAATGCAAGGAAGTATTCACTGTTATTGTCATAGCGGACTTTTGTCAGAACGTCGTTTGTATACACTATTTTCAAGGAGAAACTTGAGATGGAAGACACAGAAATTGGGGAAAAATCCCTGAGTCGTCGTGAATTTCTCGCTGGAACAGCTGCCGTCCTCGCCGGAGGTAGCCTATTGGCCGCATGTGGGGGTACCACCTCAACTGGAGGCAGCACATCAACTCCCGGCGCTAGTACCGCGAACTACACGTTCGTACTGATACAAGGCGTCAAGGGCGATCCTTTCTACGTAACTATGCAGAAAGGTGCGCAGGAGATGGCGGATAAACTAGGGGTGAAGCTCCTCGTCGATGGACCTGCTCAGTTCAGCGCTACCCTCCAAACGCCTATTGTTGATGCCTACATCGCAAAGAAGGTCGACGTGATGATTATCGCGGCATGCGATAAGCAAGCAATGATCGCGCCAATGCAGAATGCGAACAACGCGGGCATCAAGGTTATTTCTGTTGATACCTTTATTGGCAATGGAGACTATACAAATGGTCCTGTGACCTTCCCGCTGTCCTACATCGGCTCCGATAATGTCCAGGGAGGAAAGATCGCCGGGGAGGCCCTTATCAAAGCTATCGGCAATAAAGGCGGCATTTACATTGAAAATGTGACTCCTGGTATCAGTACCACCGATCAGCGGCAACAGGGATGCGTAGAGGCGATTCAAGCTACGAATGGGGCGGTGACGCTCGTTGGCTCGAATTATGACAACGATAGCGCTGCGACAGCCTCACAGCAAGTCTCGGCGTTGTTGTCCAGCAGCAAGGGAGCACAAGTCAGTGGCATCTTTGGCACCAACCTGTTCAGCGCTGAGGGAGCAGCACAGGCCGTCAAGAATGCCAATAAGCAGGGGCAGATCAAGATCGCGAATTTTGATGCGCCTCAGGAGGCTATTAATGATCTCAATAACGGCGCGGTTGACCTGGTCATTGCCCAGAAACCCTCTGATATGGGTAGCACCGCCGTGCAATACGGAGTGTATGCTCTAACTGGTCAAACCAGTAAAATTCTGAAGCGCGTCCCCACAGGCTATGTCGTCATCGACAAGACCAATGTGAACGATCCAGCTTCGCAGGCCGCCATCTATAAGAGTTAGCTAGCAGGCCGGTGGCAAGAAGCCACCGGCACAGGAGAAATCTATGAAAGTGCCTGATGTAGCTCTACCGGATGCAAACCAGATCCAGCCAGGAAAGACACCTCTGAGACTGCTTGATATTGTAAGTAGGGGGTGGTCGTGGCTATTCCTGCTCGTGCTGCTTATCTTCTTCTCTATCACTGGGCAAGGCTTTCTGAACATCTACAACTTCCAAACTATTGGGGCGGATATGTCCCTGGTGTTGATTATGGCATTGGGGCAGACCTTCGTCATTATCTCAGGAGGGATCGACCTCTCGACAGGCTTTGTGATGGGCATGGCGTCAGTCGTAGCAGCCCTGGTCATGAGCAACTTGGGGAGCAGTGTGTCACTGCCCGTTGTGGTGCTGGCGGGCGCGGCTGCTGGTCTGGGCATTGGTCTCATTCCCGGGCTGATAAACGGCGTGGTCATTGCCCGGCTGCGTGTGCCGTCTTTCATTGTCACGCTGGGTATGTACGGCATAGCACGCGGTGCGGGCTTTATTCTCTCAGGTGGACAACCCGTCAGCATACAGACGAATGGCATCGGTCAGATCGGCAATGCGTACCTGCTGTACCTCCTGCCCGATGGACGTGTGAGCTTCTTCCACCTGCCATCTAACCTGCAGGGAGTACGTCCCAGTCAGATTATTCAATTGCTTCCCTTTCCCTTGATTTTCCTCGTCGTGGTGGTCCTTATCTGTGCCTGGTTGCTCTGGCAGACGCGCTTTGGAAGACATACTTACGCAGTTGGTGGGAGCGAAGAGGCTTCGCGGCGCGCAGGTGTCCCCGTGGTTCGTCATACCATTCTGATCTATGTACTTTCGGCGTTCATGGCATCTCTAGCAGGTGTGGTCTACACGTTGCGCTTCAGCAACGGGGCTGCGGATGTGGGTGACCCACTCCTACTCACCTCCATCGCGGCGGTGATTATCGGTGGCGCCTCGCTCTTGGGTGGTGAGGGGACCATCATCGGCACGGTGATCGGCGCGCTGATTATTGCGATCATCCAGAATGGTCTGATCTTTCTGGGTATTAATCCGTTCTGGCAGTTCATTGCCGTAGGCGTAGTGATTATCCTGGCTGTTCTTGTCGATCAGACGAAAAAACGGCTGGTTTAGCACAGTTCATTGGAACAGGAGAAACACATGAAAGCCGATGTACGACCTATCTTACAAGTCAAAGATCTCTATAAACACTTCGGTGGCCTGGTCGCAGTAGATCATGTCAGCCTGGACATTCACCCTGGCGAAGTGGTAGGACTCCTCGGAGACAACGGTGCGGGAAAGTCAACACTCATCAAAATGATTTCTGGCGCCTATAAACCTGACGGCGGTCAGATTCTTCTCGAGGGTGAAGCGGTATCGTTCGCTACGCCGCTGGAAGCACGACGGCGCGGGATAGAAACCATCTACCAGGATCTGGCTCTGTGCGAAAATCTCGATGCCAGTGCAAACATCTTCCTGGGCCGAGAGAGGATGCGCCATCAACTCGGCATTTTCAGAGTGCTTCATCGCTCCTATATGCTTCGCGAGTCAAGCCAGGTCCTCGATCAACTGGATATTCGAATTCCTGAATTGCGCAATCCCATCAGCAAACTCTCTGGTGGTCAGCGCCAGGCCGTCTCAATTGCCCGTGCTGTATACTGGAAAGCACGTTTAATGATCATGGATGAGCCCACTGCCGCACTTGGTGTACCAGAGCAACTCAAAGTGCTGGAACTGATACGCACTTTACGCAGTCAGGGTGTTCCCGTCATCCTGATTAGTCACAATATGCAGGATGTCTTTGCTGTAGCGGACCGGGCGATTGTAATGCGACGAGGAAGCAAAGCCGGTGAAGTAAGAATCAGCGATAGCAATGAGAATGAAGTAGTGGGTTTGATGGTTGGTGCTGAATACACTCGAGAGATCAAACAGATACATGACGCGCCAGAGGAGGTGCACATTACGACACACAACGAGAGCGAAAAGGATATCATATAGGTGTAGACTTCAACCAGAGGGGATAGAGAAGGCCCTTTTGTTCGACCTCCAGAAACCATTTCTTTCCTATTCAGGGAGGTATCAGCTATGTTAACTCAAAGTCAAATACGACAGATGCAAGAGCGGGTGACTCAGACATTGGCTCAGGCTGGTTTTTTATTGACACCGCAAGAACAGACACAGATCGAGGTGGTGGACTTTGGCCTGAACGAATTGGAACGCACAGGCCTGCAACTTGTCGTATATATCAACAACGATCGTTATTGCGCTAAAGAGCTTATCATGGTACCGCGTCAAACCTGTGCACAGCATCGTCATCCACCGCTCAGCGAGACCAATCCAGGCAAGCAGGAGACCTTTCGCTGCCGTTGGGGCAAGGTCTGGCTCTACACAGAGGGTGAGCCCAACCAGGCGATTCAGGCAAATGTACCGGAAGGCAGCGAACCATACTACACGGTCTTTCACGAGATCGAACTGCATCCTGGAGACCAGTACACGATCCCGCCGAACACCTGGCACTGGTTCCAATCTGGAGACGAGGGGGCCATCGTCTCTGAATTTTCGAGTCCAAGCTATGACGAGTTTGACCAGTTCGTTGATTCTCGTATCTATCGTTTCACCAAAGTCGCTGATGAGGAGAAATAGGGCCTGTAGCGTATCAGTACGCACTTAGCACTCTCCCTCACTGAGACAGATATTCTTGTCCTCAGTAAGTTTGAGATGAACTATCGCGATGCATCTATCATTATTCTACCCGACGGCGCTTTCCAGGACAGTGCTGGAATAGTCTCCACTGGTATAGGGGCTACCGCGATCCTGATGGACGATCAAGCCTTCAAGCGTTCCTCCTTTCCACTGCTTGAGTTCGGTCAGTGCTGGTTAGTGAGAGGCGAGCGCCAGCGCGGTATCTGGATGCAAGGAGAGCGCCCATGCATAGACCAGCTTGCCATAGCAATCCAGGTGCACGCTCAGATAGGCAATTCCCGCTTGAAACGGCAGTTGGGTCATATCCGTCAACAGCACCTGGAAACACCCGGTGACCGGAGGCTTCCGCACGAGATTGGCTTTATCTCCCAATTCCCCAATGATCTGGTGCTCCCAGTTCGGCTGATGCTGGCCCGCTCCCGCTTTGCGCTGCCAGTTAAGTCCCCACAAGCGAAGGAGCTTGCTCAAAAGCGAAGAAGCCTGCGTCAGAGTGTTCATCCAGTGTGGCAATGCCATCACGCAATTGATGCGAGCATACCCGAAGAGACCTGGCTTGATACGATATCCGTAACCAGTCTTGTGAGGCACGCATAAGGCCCTCTGTGGGCCAAGCGCTTGCTCAATCATGTGTTCGTGCGAGGACCGTCGCGGCAGGTGTGTCCAGAAGTTCCCTTCTGGACACACCTGCCGCGACCAATCGTATGGCAGCCTGGGGGTCCGTCAGAGGGAGACTCCCAATGCCTGTGACGGATCCCATGAGGAGGAAATCGGGCGGTCTTCTCACGCCTGTTCCCCCTGTGTAGAGCGTACCGCCTGCGCCGCAGCAACCAGATTGGTGAGAGCCGGTTGTACCTCTTCCCAGCGCCGAGTTTTGAGACCACAGTCGGGATTGACCCAGACCTGCCGGGCAGGCAGCACCTGGAGCACTTTGTGGAGGATCTCTTCACATTCCTGGCGTGA
>WNGE01020586.1_pt1 | contig 13429 bp, 11 predicted proteins | sample 5400651 | NCBI WGS metagenome assembly WNGE01 (sample SAMN13153370, study PRJNA577476) | soil metagenome | isolation source: 60 cm soil or saprolite under grassland replicate 2 | place: USA:California | collected 2016-06-15 | reverse complement strand
TGCGGATCATCGAGCAGATGCCGCTGGACGCCCAGCACGGCTGGAACCGCGCCACGATGGTCACCGCTGACGAGATCCTCGACCAACTCTCCGATCGGTTCGGTCTGGAGCCGACAGACTCAGCGCTGCGTGGAAGTGCGCCGGCCGAGTCGTTTACTGTCCATGGCGGGCCGCAGACCGTCGGCATCATCGCATCCGTCACGCGCCCGTTCTGCGGCGACTGCGACCGGGTTCGGCTGACCGCCGACGGTCAGGTCCGCGACTGCCTCTTCGCCCGCACCGAGTCGGATCTTCGTACGGCGCTTCGTTCGGGCGCCGACGACGAGGAGTTGGCCGCCCGGTGGCGGCGGGCGATGCGGAACAAACTCCCCGGCCACGGCATCAACGACCCGAGCTTCCTGCAGCCGACACGTCCTATGTCCTCCATCGGCGGATGAACGTCGGCGGGTGAACGTTGTAACCAAACCGGCCTAATCCGGAAATGTGCTTTTTCGGGTTTGACGGCGTTTCAGTCGGTGAAAGGCTCGACCTCGCGCAGGAATGACCGCCGGGCCAGGAAGTCCGACAGGCTGTCCTTGTGTTCGTCGCAGGCGAGCCACGTCTTGCGCCGGTCGGGAGTGTGGATCTTCGGGTTGTTCCACAGCAGCGCCCACCGGGCCGGTTCCCCGCATCCCCTGGCGGAGCAGACGGACGGCAAGGCTTCTTCGCTCATCTGAGGTGCCATTCCTGATCGTGCAGGCAATTTGTCCCTGATGTCTCAACAATCAAAAGCCTGAGCAAAATGAAGCGACGTCGGACAGCCACGGGGGGAGCCGTCCGACGCCGCATCAAGTCCCTGAATTTCATCCGTGAACTTCAGAGCACGCGGGAGATTCTGACACGAATCCCACCTGAGTTTCCAGTCCCGGCACAGATCACTTTTCGGTGTCGATCTTACGGCCCTGATCAACGTCGCGATCAGCGCTCAGATGAGGGTCATGGTCGGGCTGTGTGACGGCGCCTTGATGCGGGCCGATCGCGGGTCGCTCCGGGGCGATGAAGGGGGCGGCGCTGGACAGGCTCGTGGTCCGGTGCGCGTTGGCCAGCACCACCGCGAAGTACGGCAGCACGACCGCGCCGACGATGAACATCCAGCGCCACGTCGACGGTGTGACGATGGCGAGCACGAAGCAGACGACCCGGATCGACATCATCCACGCGTAGCGGACGATTCGGCTGTCCAGATCCTCGGACCGGCCCGGCTGCGCACTGGTCACCGAGATGACCGTTTCGCCGGCCCGCTCACGGCGTCTCGACATCTATCCTCCTCACCAAGAACAACGGTACGCCGCGCTGACCGCCCCGGCGCGGCCAGGATGGGAAGGAACGTTTCATGACCGACCGCACCTACCGAGTCACCGAGATCGTGGGCACCTCGAAGGAAGGCCTCAACCAGGCCATCACCAACGGCATCACCCGGGCCGGGGAGACCTTGCGGCACCTCGACTGGTTCGAGGTCACCGAGATCCGCGGTCACCTCGCCGACAACCAGATCGATCACTACCAGGTGACCATGAAGCTCGGCTTCCGCCTCGAAGACTCCTGACCACCCCGGCGTCCCGGCACCGGGGTGACGGGCGATAGCGTTCCTCCGACTGTTGCGTGTTGAGGAGGGCTTGTGAGCAGGTCGGTGTTGGTGACCGGGGGCAACCGGGGGATCGGGCTGGCGATCGCGACCGCGTTCCGGGAGGCCGGCGACCAGGTCGCGGTGACCTATCGCAGCGGCGAACCGCCGGAGGGCTTCCTCGGGGTGAAGTGCGACATCACCGACCAGGAGCAGGCCGATGCGGCGTTCGACACGATCCAGGCCGAGCACGGCCCGGTCGAGGTGCTGGTGGCGAACGCCGGCATCACCCGCGACACGCTGCTGCTGCGGATGTCCGACGACGACTGGACGTCGGTCATCGACACCAACCTGACCGGCTCGTTCCGGGTCGCCCGGCGGGCGGCGAAGGGGATGCTCCGGCTGCGCAAGGGCCGGATCGTGTTCATCTCGTCGGTCGTCGGCATGCTCGGCTCGCCCGGTCAGGTGAACTACGCCGCCAGCAAGTCCGGCCTGATCGGCATGGCCCGCTCGATGGCCCGCGAGCTGGGGAGCCGCGGCATCACCGCGAACGTGGTCGCGCCCGGTTTCGTCGAGACCGACATGACCGCGGTGCTGCCGGAGGAGACCCAGAAGCAGTATCTGAGCCAGATCCCGCTCGGCCGGTTCGGGCTGACCGAGGAGATCGCCAAGGCGGTCCGCTGGCTCGCCTCCGAGGAGGCCGGCTACATCACCGGCGCGGTGATCCCGGTCGACGGCGGCATCGGCATGGGCAACTAACTCTCATCTCGTTCAGAAAGGGCATGCCGGTGGGCATCCTCGACGGCAAACGCATCCTGGTCGCGGGCGTCACGCTCGATACCTCGATCGGTTTCGCGACCGCGAAAGTGGCGCAGGAGCAAGGCGCCACCGTGCTGATCTCGAACTTCGGCCGGGCGCTCAGCATCACCAAACGGATCGCGAAACGCCTGCCGGTCGAGCCTCCCGTACTGGAGCTGGACGTCACGAACCCCGACCACCTCGCCGCGCTGCCGGACGCCGTACGCGAGCACGTCGACGGCCTCGACGGCGTGGTGCACTCGATCGCCTACGGCAACCCCGAGACGATCCTCGGCGGCAAGTTCCTGGACGGGCCGTGGGACGACGTGTCGCAGGCCGTGCACGTGTCGGCGTACTCGTTCAAGGCGCTCGCGGTGACCTGCGCGCCGCTGATGAGCCGCGGCGGCAGCATCGTGGGGCTGACGTTCGACGCGACCGTGGCCTGGCCCGGGTACGACTGGATGGGCGTGGCCAAGGCCGCGCTCGAGTCGACGAACCGGTACCTGGCGCGCGACCTCGGCGCCCAGGGCATCCGCTGCAACCTGGTCTCGGCCGGCCCGCTGAAGACGCTGGCCGCCAAGGCGATCCCGGGCTTCGAGAAGTTCGAGGAGCCGTGGCTGGACCGGGCCCCGCTGGGCTGGGACCCGTCCGACCTCGAGCCCACCGGCCGGAGCATCGTCGGCCTGCTCAGTGACTTCTTCCCCGCGACCACCGGCGAGATCGTCCACGTCGACGGCGGCTACCACGCGATGGGAGCGTAGGGGTTGGCCACATCTCTGGTTGAGCTCCGGGTCCTGGACGGCGCCAACCTCTACTTCAGTCGTGCCGCCGTCAAGCTCACGCTCGACGTGTCGGCGCTCGTCGACGCCCCGGCACCCGCCGCGAAGGCGTACACCCACGCTCTCGGTCTCGGCGCAACCCGGCCCGGGCGGATCGGCTCCGGGTTCCGGCAGCGCTTCGCGATCCGCGTCGTGGGTCACGTCGTACGGCGGATCGCGCGCGAAGCAGGCATCGGCCGGATCGGCGTCCGGGTTCGTGCCGAGTCCGACGTACGACGTCTGGTGGTGGCTTTCCCGTGGGCACACGAAGGCCGCGCCCGCGAACTCGGGGCGGCGATCGTCGAGGTTCTGGATGCCTTCGGTGACGAGGACCTGGCCGGGCTGATATCGACCGTCGGCGATCGGGTGCGGAACGAGCCGGCCGGCAACCCGCCGCCGACCCTGCGCCCGAGGGTCCCGGTGGTCGCGGTGACCGGGACGAACGGCAAGACCACGACCTCGCGGATGATCGCGCACATCGGCCGCGCGGCCGGACTGCACGTCGGCTGGTCGAGCACCGACGGCGTGTACTTCGACGGCAAGCTCGTCAAGTACGGCGACTTCTCCGGGCCGAGCGGCGCCGGACAGGTGCTGTCCCAGCCGGGCATCCAGCTGGCGGTGACCGAGACCGCGCGCGGCGGCATCCTCCGGCGCGGTGTCGGCGTGGCCTGGAACGACGTGTCGGTCGTCACCAACGTGACCGCGGATCACCTCGGTCTCGGCGGCATCGACACGGTCGACCAGTTGGCCGAGGTGAAGGCAGTCATCACGCAGATCACCCGGCCGCGCGGCTGGTGCGTGGTGAACGGCGACGACCCGCGCACGTTCGCGATGCGGCTCGGCTCGCCGGCCAAGTGCTGGGTGTTCTCGCGTGATCCAGACTCACCGTCGATCCGGACTGTGCTCGACGAGGGCGGCCGGGCGACGACCGTGCTGGACGGGTTCATCACCGTACTCGACCAGGCCAGCGACCCGGAGCCGCTGCTGAAGGTCGTCGACGTACCGATGACGCTGTCCGGCCTGTCCCACTTCAACGTGGAGAACGCGCTGGGGGCGGCGTCGGCGGCGCTCGGGCTCGGGCTGCCGCGGGCCGCGGTGATCGAGGGGTTGAGCACGTTCGCGCCGAACGAGAACAACCCCGGCCGGATGAACATGTACTCGCTGCGCGACTTCACCGTCGTGATCGACCTCGCCCACAACGAGGCCGGTCTGGAGGCGCTGCTCGAGATCATGAACGGCGTTCGTGAGCCTGGCAGCCGGCTACTGCTGGCACTGGGCTCGCCGGGGGACCGGGCCGACGAGATGGTGTCCACGATGGCTGCGATGGGTGCCCGTGGCGCGGACCGGGTGGCGATCGGCCACAAGAGCGACTACCTACGCGGCCGGCCGCCGGAGGAACTCGACGCGGTGTTCCGGGAAGGAGCCGCGTCGGTCGGCGTGGACGACGTACCGTCCTTCCCGACCGAGCTGGAAGCGGCGCAGGCGCTGGTCGCCGAGGCCGGGGCCGGAGACGTGGTTGCGGTGATGAGTCTTCAGGATCGGGCGAGTCTTGACGCCTGGTTGCGGTCCGAGGGAGCTACCGTCGACACACCGGAGATCTTGAAGAGCAAGGTCGAACGAGCCCAGCACTGAGCCCCGGCCGCCCGACAACAGTATGGCTCGGGGCTGGAATGGGGTGTCATGCGCTACCTGTGGTCGATACCGTCCGCGGTCGTCGCCTGGTTCGTGGCGGGTTTCGCCGCCACCTACCTGAAGGGACTTCCGGAGGGTACGACGCTGTTCGTGCCGCCGCGGCTGGACCTGCTCGTGCTGGGCGGGTTCGCCGGTGGTGTGATGGCCGGGTTGCTGGTACGGCGATTCCGCATCACGCTGCCGCTGGTCCTGGTCGTTGCCGCGGGCATGTGGTGGGCGACCGGGAACTCCTTCAGTGACAGGGGGTTGCTGATCACGTTGCTGGTGGCAAGCGCCGTCGGCGGGCTGTTCGGTGCCTTAGGCACCCGAAGCTCGGTCTTCGCGGCCTTCGCCCTCGCAATCCCCATCGCCTGGTACGCGCTGCGGCCGGCCAATGAGTTGGTGGACTGGCGTTGGCTGTGGCAACTGAACGGCCTGCTGGTCGGAGCCGGTCTCGCGTTCCTGCTGTACGTCGCCTGCTGGCGGCGCGGCTGGCGATCGGCGTACTCCTGGTTGCCGTTGGCAGGGATCTACCTTGTGTCGTTCGGGATCGTCGACGCGGTCCGGTTGATCAGCCGGTCGAACGGGAAGCCGGTCGACGAGGTCGGCAACGCCGCGACCGATGCGTTCTTCCAGTCCTTCGAGCCGATCTTGCGCGAGTACTGGCCCTGGCTGGTGCTCGCCGTACTGCTCGCGATCCCGATGGTCGCGCTCAAGCTGCGCGCCCTGCCGCCGCCACCGCCTCCGCCCGACCCGTACGCCGAACGCTCCAACGACGCCGTACTCTCCGACGACCTCGACTGGATCGACCAGGTGGAGCCAAGACGCCGGCTGCTCCCACGACGGCAGCCCGTCCCCTGGCACGAGCTGCCCCACGATCCCGCCGCCCACTGAAGCCACCGTGTCGGCCTCGGTCCGTGGGGGCGAGCACACGTCGAATGCGAGGAGCGCGCCATCGACTGTGACCACTGCGCCGCCGGCAATCGCTTACCTGCAGCAAGGTCCGTACAGTCGGCAACACCTCAGCCGACGCAGGCCGCCAGTGAAGCCACCGTGCTGGCTGGTCAGCTTGGCGGCAGGCCCGATAGCTTCAGCAGCCGCGCCGAGAGAATGACGCGGCAGGGGAACAGCACCAGCAGGACGACCGCTCGCTGACCTAGGCCGGCCCACTGATGGACATGAGTCCCGCGACGAGGTGCCCGCCCGGATCGTAGGTCAGTCCCGCGGCGTCCTCGCGCAGCGGGAAGGCCGCGGCCAGCAGGAGACCGATCCCGCTCACAAACAGCGCCGCAGGACCGGCGATGCCTCTTCTCGTGGGTTGCAGGCCGCGGTGGAGTCCCACCGCGAACGCGATCGTGAGCAGCCCGAAGACGACGAAGTTCGCCTGCTGGATCCAGCCGTTGGGCCCGGCTTCCAGGGCGCTCACCGGTTCCGAGACGGGGTCGTACTCGTCACGGCGAAAGGCTTCTTGAGCCAGGAAGGTCGCGGTGAAGAGAACCGGCCCGACGACGCCTGCCCAGCCCGCCGGCCTGATCAAGGATGACGACCGCCGGGTGGTGACGCCGGTCGATGCGATGCGTGTGGTGTTCATTGCCGCCTCCTTGGCGAAGTGCACTCTGGTGAGTGCCTCGGCAACGACGCTACGAGCGGCTGTGCGGGTCCGCGATCGGGAATTCACCCCATCGGACCAGCCCGTGCTCCATGGCGAAGAGGGCGGCCGCCGCCCGGCTGGACACCCCGATCTTGGGGTACGCGTTCTGCAGATGGCGATCAGCGGTCTTGACCGAGATTCCGAGTGCCCGCGCGATCTGCTTGGTCTGCAGTCCGCGTGCGAGCAACGCGACGACCTGGATCTCGCGATCAGTCAGTCCGGCCGGCCTGACGAGGCGACGGACGTGATGTCCAGCCGCGGCCAGTACCGCGTCCGCACTCGCCGCGTCGAGTCGCTCTGCACGAGCCTCCGCTCCGAGTGCGTCGGCAGCTTGTGAGGGTGTGAGTGCCTCGCGGTACGGGCGCGGCTCGGTCATCGCGTGATAGGCGTCCGCGGCCGCGAGCAGCCGCGCCGGCGGTGTCAATGCGGCTGCAGTCACTCCCCGGTGGTAGCCGGAGCCGTCGAGCCGTTCGTGGAGGGCGGTCGCAACCGGCGCGATGGTCGCAAGGAACGGCGATCGGCACAGGACCCGCTCCGAGTGGTACGCGTGCAAGCGAACTTGCTCGAGCTCGTGCTGACTCAGCGGTGCCGACTTCTGCCAGATGCCCGCCGGTACTGCGACGCGCCCGACGTCATGAACCAGCGCGGCCCTCCGCAACGCCACCAGATCGGCTTCGGACAAGCCGTAGAGGTGTCCCGCCGACGTGGCCAGCTCGGCTACCCCGGACGAATGTCCCACGAGGTACGGCGAGATCAGGTCGGCGAAGTCGGCGATCGCCGCCAGCGCATCGTCGATCGCTGTCCCCTCCATGGTCGGTCTGCCGCCGGGTTCGCTGCCGATCACCTCGTACCAGGCGGAGGTCTCGTCGAACGCGAGGATCTGTTGAGCGTCGTCGGCCAGCAGCCGCGCGATACGCGGGTCGAACGCGTGGCCGGCGCGGTCCCGGAGGACGCCCGCGGCGTACGCCGTACCTCCCAGCAACTGTTGGAAGGTGGCGTCGCGGGCGACATGCACGATGCGCAGCGCGAGCGGGATGTCCTCGCCCCTCAGTCGGTCGGGCAGCCCCTTGCCGTCCCACCGCTCGGTGAAGGATCGGAACAGCTCGCGCACCGACGCAGGAAGGCCCAGCCGGTCGGTCAGCATCACGGCGACTTCACAGAGCGCTGTGATGTGCCGATGATGGCCCCGAACGGCCCGCGGCAGCCGGCCGGCGACCCGCACAGTGTTGCTCGCGAGGCCGGCCTCTGGATCCGACAGTGCACGCATGATCCCGGTCATGATCTGCAGTGGCGATCCGAACATCACCGGGTTGAAGTGCTCGAGCAGAGCACCCTCGTCGAAGAGTTCGGCGCTGAGGTCCGCATCGGCGGTGCAGCCGACGTAGAACAGCAGGCACCCGTAGTAGGCGGACGACGCCGTGCCGGAGTCGACGCCGAGCCGCTCCGCAAGGCGCAGGGCGACCAGCGCGCTCTGCAGCCCATGCTCGAACGGCAGCCCGACCCCGAGATCCGTCGCCAAGGACAGCGCTGCGATCACTTCAGCAGTCCGGACGCGGTCATCGCCCGATGCCGCACCTACCACTGCTCGAATGTACGCCGCCCCGCGCCGGAGCGGCGACAGCCCAGCTAGTCGTCGGTGGTTTCCTCGTCGGGTTGGACGAAGTCGGGGTCGCCGCCTTCGTCGCCGGAGCGGGCGCCGGCCTGGGCCAGGTGGGAGACGGACTCGAGTTCGGCCAGGACGGTCTGGTGCTGGTCGACGCACAGTACGACGAGATCGCCCCGGTTCGACCGGGCCAGGGCGTGCCGGATCGCCGTCAGCTCGTCCAACTCAATGTCGACCTGGCGGCACCGCGCGCCCTTCTCCATCGCGGCCCGGACACCGGCCGCGACCAGACCCGCCGACTCGCCGCGCTTCCGGCCCCGCAGCCGGGCGTCCTCACGGACGATGACGACGTCGAAGTGCTGGGCGGCGATCTCGCCCAACTCTCGCATGTCGTCGTCGCGCCGGTCACCAGCGGTCGCGACCACGCCGATCCGGGACGGCCGGCCGAGTTCCGACGACGCGCTCAGGCTCTCACCGAGCCGGTCGACGAAGTCGCCCAGCATCGCCATCGCGGGCGCGTTGTGGCAGTAGTCAACGATCACCATCCGCCCGTCGACGTCGATCTCGTTCAATCGGCCGGGGGAGAGGTAGTACGACGTACTGAACGTCCGCAAGCCCTGACGGATGTCGTGTAGCGGCGCACCCGCGGCAAAGGCAGCGGCCGCCGCGGCCATCGCGTTCTGCACGTTCATCATCGCCCGCCCGCCGAATGTTGCCGGCAGCAAGTGTGTCCACGCGAGCTGCATCGACCGCCGGCCGTGCTTGACCACAATCATGTCGCCCAGGTCGGACCGTTCCAGTACGACGGCCCGCCCACCACGCCGGCAATGGCCCTCGATGTAGTCGCGCACCTCGCTGCCCGGCTCGGCCATGCTGAACCACACCACCTGGCCGGAACACTTCCGCCGCATCTTGCGGACCAACGGGTCGTCCGCGTTCAGTACGGCGTACCCCGTCCGCGGCACCGCCTCGACGAGCACCGCCTTGACGTCGGCAAGCTGCTCGAGCGTCTCCACCCCGCGCAGTCCGAGGTGGTCCGGCTGGACGTTCAGTACGACGGCCACGTCGTTCCGCTCGTAGCCGAGCCCTTCCCGCAGGATCCCGCCGCGCGCCACCTCGAAGACGGCGAAGTCGACCCGCGGGTTCTGCAGCACCATCCGGGCGGACTTCGGCCCGGACGCGTCCGCGCGGATCACCAGCCGCTCGTCGATCACGATGCCGTCGGTCGACGTCATCCCGACCTTGCGCCCGATGCCCTTGAAAACATGGCTGATCATCCGGGACGTGGTGGTCTTGCCGTTCGTCCCGGTCACCGCGACGATCGGGATCCGGCTGGTCGCGCCAGGTGGGAAGAGCATGTCCACCACCGGCTTGGCGATGTACTGCGGTTCGCCGATCGTCGGGTTGGTGTGCATCCGGAAGCCGGGTGCCGCGTTCACCTCGCAGATCGCGCCGCCGGTCTCGCGGACCGGCTGGGTGATGTCGGGGCAGATGAAGTCGATGCCGGCGATGTCCAGCCCGATCATCCGGGCCGCCTCCTCGGCGATCTCGACGTTCTCCGGGTGCGCCTCGAAAGTGCGGTCGATCGAGATACCGCCGGTGGACATGTTGCCGGTCAGCGTGAGCTTCACCATCGTGTCTTCCGGCGGTACGTCGTCCAGCTCGAAGCCCTGGCTGCGAACCAGTTCGCGGGCCGCGTTGTTGACCGTGATCCGGGTCAGGATCTTCTCGTGCCCGACGCCGCGGCGCGGGTCGGCGTTGGTGATGTCGACCAGCTCGGCCACGGTGTGGACGCCGTCGCCGACCACGTGCGCAGGCACGCGTTCGGCGATCGCCTCCATCCGGCCGTTGATGATCAGGCAGCGGTAGTCCTTGCCGGTGACGAAGTTCTCGACGATCACCCAGCCGCGGCGCGACTGCTCGACCGCGATCGGGAACGCCTCTCGGACGTCATCCGCGTTCTGCAGGTTCAGGCAGACGCCCCGGCCGTGGTTCCCGTCGAGCGGCTTGCACACCACCGGATAGCCGATCTTGTTGGCGATCGTCACCGCTTCGTCGACCGTACGCACGGACTCCGACCGCGGCACCGGCAGACCGGCGGACGCGAGCAGCCGCGTGGTCAGGTCCTTGTCGCTGGCGACGTCGACCGCGATCGACCCTGTCTCCGACGTCATCGTGGCCCGGATCCGCTTGGCGTGCACGCCCTGGCCGAGCTGGACCAGGCTGGCCTTGTTCAGCCGGATCCACGGGATGTCGCGCGAGACCGCCTCGTCCACGATCGCCTGCGTCGACGGGCCGAACGCGGTCCGCTCGGCCTGCTTGATGAACTTCTCCAGCTCGACGGTGAAGTCGAACGCGGGATCCGGCTGCACCAGGTGGTTCACGAACCGTACGGCGAGCTCACCGGCCGCCAGTCCGACGGCCTCATCGGCGTACGCGTAGGTGATGTTGTAGCGGCCCGGCACTCCCTTGACCTGGCGGGTCTTGCCGCGGCGCATGTCGTGGCCGGCCTCCTGCTGGAGCTGCAGCGACACGTGCTCGGTGATGTGGCCCAGCCAGGTGCCCTCGTGCAGCCGCTCGATGAAGCCGCCCTTGCGGCCGCGTGAGCAGTGGTGCTGGTCGAGCCGGGGTAGGTACTCGAGCAGCTTCTCGGTGAAGCCGGGGATGGTGTTCGAGGGGAAGTTCTCCAGCGAACCGAGATCGACGACGAGGTGGATAGCCGGGTCGTAGCTCCACATGTTCGGCCCGCGGTACACGCGGGTCTCGATGATCTTCAGGTCCGGGCTGGGGGTTCCGTGGGTGTCGGTCATGGGGCCTCCCGGCCTGGACTAGGTCCGGGCTGGGCGTGCCGTGCGTGGCCGTGGTGGTGTCACGGGTGTCGGTCATGAAGTCTCACTGTCTGGTCGCTGGTCGGGCAGGTCGGGCTGGTCGAGTTCGGCGCCGGCCGTGATCGGCTCGGTCGCCTCCGGTCTGGACTCACCGGCCGCCGCCGGTCTTTTCGCCGTACGACGTCCCGCTCGCCGCTTGCGCTCCGCGTAGTACCTGGGTGACACCCCCTCAGCGGCGATCTCCTTGGCCAGCTTACGCAGATCGGCCTCCACGGCCGCGAGTTCGGCGATCTCCTCGGCGGGTGGTTGCGGGCCGTACGACAGCAGCACCCGGTCCCGCAGGTCGAAGGTCGCGGTCGCCGGCAGCACGTGCAGTACGACGCCCGACGCCAGGATCGGCTCGGACCGCTTGGCGTAGTGCGCGTTCGACGTGATCCGGCTGCCGTCGAAGATCGTCACCGCGCCACGGCCGACGACCTCCAGGTGAGTCCCGCGTACGACGGCCGCCGTGTCCTCGTCGACGCCGATCCCGAGCAGACCGGGGGACTGGGCAACAAGTGACAGCAGCCGGCCGTACCGGTTCCGCTGGGCGAAGTGCTGGTCCACGATCGCGCCCTGGACCAGACCGAGACCGCTCGACAGCTGGCTCATCCGCTGCCGCGGCGTCGCGCCGGAGCGGCCGAACGCGATCATGTGCTCGGCCAGGATGCTCGCTCCCGCCGACGTACCGCCGACCGCCGCGCCGCGCGCGTGCGCGGCCGTCACCGCGCGGCCGAACGCCGTACCGGTGACGACTCCGGCCAGCTTGAGCTGGTTGCCGCCGGTCATGAAGATGCCGGTGGCATCGTTCAGCGGTTCGATGAACGCTGGGTCGTCGGCGTCCTCCCGCGTCTCCGGGCGGACGCCGACGACGCTCTCGGCACCGAGGGCTGCGAACAGGGCGTGGTACACGTCGACGACGTCCGGGCCGAGCGCCGACGCGGTCGGCACCACGACGATCCGGGCCTTCGACCCGCCCGCCGCCTCGACGAATTCCTGCAGCACCGTGCGCTTCTTCAGCTTGTCCTCGGCACCGCCAATGGCGAACAGAGCCCCCGGCCCGCTACTCGCCCCACCCTGCTGTTCAGACATAGCGGAAGCTTAGGTGGTGACGGCTTCGAGGGTCGTATCAGTGGGCGAAGGTGAACCAGTTGAGGTTGACGTAGTCGGCGGGTTGGCCGCTGGTGAAGGTGAGGTAGACGTCGTGTACGCCGGTTACCGCGCTGATGTTGGCCGGGACCGTTCGCCAGGACTGCCAGCCGCCGGTGTTGGCGATGGCGAAGCTGCCGATGGGAGCGTTGCTGCGGCTGTCGAGGCGTACTTCGACCAGGCCGCTGACTCCACCGGCTGCACCTGACGCGACGCGACCGACGAATTGGGTCGCCGCACTGCTGCCGAAGTCGATGCCACGGTAGAGCGCCCAGTCGCCGTTGCTGATCTGCATGAGGTTCTGGCCGCCGCCGGTGTCAGTGGTGATCTCGACGCCCATGCCGGACTGCTGGCTGTAGGACTCGGCCTGCAGAGTGCTGTAGGCGCTGCCGGTCGGCGGCGGGGGAGTCGTCGTACCGCCACCCCTCGAAGACACTGCAACGTAGTCGACGATCATCGGGCGATCCGGGACGGTTTCAGCTCGCGGGGTCGGGCCGTTGAGGGCGTCCGGGAAGGCGCCGCCGATGGCGACGTTCAGGAGGATGAAGTAGCCGGCGTGCGAGGTCATGTTCGACCAGGTGTCGGCGGGCAGTTGGCTCTGGCTGACCGAGTGGAACTGCTGGCCGTCGACGTACCAGCGCAACTCGTTCGGCGAGACACTCGTGTCCCACTCGAACCGGTAGGTGTGGAACGCGGACTGGCAGGTTGAGCCCGGGCACGCGCGGCTGGCGCCGAGGCCTGTGGTCTCGTTGCACGGGCCGCCGGGGTTCACACCGCAGTGCAGCACGCCCCAGACCGAGTTGATCCCGTTGACGTTCTCCATGATGTCGAACTCGCCGATGCCCGGCCAGTTCCAGTAGTTGCCGCGGTACGGCGATCCGAGCGCCCAGAACGCCGGCCAATAGCCGAGCGCGGCATCGCCGGTGACGTTGGGCATCTGGATCCGGCTCTCGATTGCGAGGACCCCGCCGGACGGCGGCTTGAAGTTGCTGCGCTGGGTCTCGATCCGGGCCGACGTCCAGTTGCCGGCCGCGTCACGGCGCGGCGTGACGCGGAGGTTGCCGGCGCCGTCGAGGGCGACGTTGCTGGTGCTGTTCGTGTAGTTCTGGATCTCGCCGGTGCCCCAGTTTCCGGGACCACCGGGGTAGCCGTGGCCGGTGTCGATGATCCAGTCGGTGCTGGACGGCAGGCTGCCGCTGGGGCCGTCGAAGTCGTCGCTCCAAACGGTGGTCCAGCCGGCCGCAGGCGGAGGGACGCTGGCTTGCGCCG
>WNGE01007586.1_pt1 | contig 13430 bp, 12 predicted proteins | sample 5400651 | NCBI WGS metagenome assembly WNGE01 (sample SAMN13153370, study PRJNA577476) | soil metagenome | isolation source: 60 cm soil or saprolite under grassland replicate 2 | place: USA:California | collected 2016-06-15 | reverse complement strand
CCTTCGACGGCCTCGTGCGGTCGGCCATCCTCCGCACTATCGCAGCCGGCCTGACCCGCACGGTCCGCACCGTCCCCCGCCACGCACCCCCGCTCATCGCCACCGCCTGAACGACGTACCTATGGTGGGTACTGCCGGACTCAAGAGAAAGGCAGGCTCATGTCGCGGGAGCGGGAGCAGGAAGTCATCGAGGCGTGTCCGACCGAGCTGTTCGTCGGAGGCAAGTGGCAGCCGGCCACAGGTGGGAAGACGCTGGCAGTCGAGGACCCATCCACAGGTACGACGCTCTGTGACGTGGCTGATGCGAGTCCGGAGGACGGTGTGGCCGCGCTGGACGCCGCCACGGCCGCGCAGGCGGACTGGGCCGCGACCGCGCCGAGGGAGCGCGGCGAGATCCTGCGGCGCACCTACGAGCTGATGACCGAGCGGGCCGACGAGCTGGCGTTGCTGATGACACTCGAGATGGGCAAGCCGGTCGCCGAGTCGAAGGCGGAGATCGCGTACGCCGCCGAGTTCTTCCGCTGGTTCGCCGAGGAAGCGGTCCGCATCGACGGCGGCTACCAGGTCGCGCCGAACGGCAAGGGCCGCTTCCTGGTGATGCGGCAGCCGGTCGGTCCGTGCCTGCTGATCACGCCGTGGAACTTCCCGGCCGCGATGGGCGCCCGCAAGATCGGCCCTGCCGTCGCGGCCGGCTGCACGATGGTGATGAAGCCGGCCTCGCAGACTCCGCTGTCGATGCTCAAGCTGGCCGAGCTGATGACCGAGGCAGGGCTGCCCGCCGGTGTGCTCAACGTGATCACGACCAGCGACTCCGGCGGCGTGATGGAGCCGCTGATCCGCGACGGTCGCGCGCGCAAGCTGTCGTTCACCGGCTCGACCGAGGTCGGCCGGAGGCTGATCGAGCAGGCGGCGGAGAAGGTCCTGCGGACCAGCATGGAGCTCGGCGGCAACGCGCCGCTGCTGGTGTTCGAGGACGCCGACCTGGACAAGGCTGTCGACGGCGCGATGCTGGCCAAGATGCGCAACGGCGGCGAGGCCTGTACGGCGGCCAACCGGATCTACGTGCAGTCTTCGGTGATGGACGAGTTCGCGTCCAGGCTGACCGAGCGGATGGGCGCGCTGAAGGTCGGCCGCGGCACCGAGGACGGCATCGACGTCGGCCCGCTGATCGACGCCAAGCAGCGGGACAAGGTCAAAGAGCTCGTCGACGATGCGATCGCCCAGGGCGCCCGGGCGTTGACCGGCGCATCGATTGCCGCAGGCAACGGGTACTTCTACCAGCCGACCGTGCTCGCCGCCGTACCGAAGACCGCCCGGCTGCAGAAGGAGGAGATCTTCGGCCCGGTCGCCCCGCTGACCGCTTTCGACACCGAGGACGAAGCGGTCCGGATGGCGAACGACACGGAGTACGGTCTCGTCTCCTACCTGTTCACCAACGACCTGTCCCGGGCCCTGCGCGTCTCCGAACGCCTGGAAACCGGCATGATCGGCCTCAACCAGGGCATCGTTTCCAACCCCGCCGCCCCCTTCGGCGGCGTCAAACAATCCGGCATCGGCCGCGAAGGCGGCACCACCGGCATCGACGAATACCTGGAAATCAAGTACGTCGCAGTCAACCTCGACTAACTGGACAGCAGTTGGGTGACGGTGACGAGCTGGTAGCCGCCGACGGCCTGGGCTGTGTACGGCGCGTTGTCGCCGCCGTGCATGTGGAGGACGACGATCGAGCCGTTCTGCGCGTGATCGAGGACCTGCTTGACGATCGGTGCGGGTGACGTTGCGAAGCCGTCGGCGCCTGCGACGTCGAAGCCGACGGCGGTGACGCCGGCCGGAGCCAACACGTGCAGTGTGGTGCTGTCGTAGCAGCCGCCGGGGAAGCGGAACCAGCGCGTGGCGTGTGGGTCGAGACTGTCCAGCAGTACGACGGCTCGCAGTACGTCGGTAAGCATGTCGGCGCGCGGGACGGTACCGAGCGTGTAGCAGTGCTCGGTGAAACCGCGGTGGTCGTAGGTATGCGTACCGAGCTCGAACAGCGGGTCGGCGGCCAGCTCGCGCGTCACCTGCGGGTACTGCTCCATCCACATCCCCGTGAGGAACAGCGTCGCCGGCACGTGCAGCGCGCGGAGCTCGTCGATCAACGCCTTGTTGTAGTAGGGATTGACCTTTCCGCTCTGCAGTCGCCGGCGCATCAGCGCGGTCATGTCGGCGTCGAACGTCAGCGCGATCCGCGGCTTGTCCCGCGGCCCGTGCTGCACCACGGGCATCAGATTCCGATCATGCGACTCACCCGGCCGCGCCGCACTCGTCGTGCCCCGAGGGTTCGTTCGCCGAGGTGCGCGCGTCGGCGTCGTACGAGGTGAACTGGTCGTCGATGGCCGCACATCCGGCGTGGATGCGTCAGTACAGCCACTGAGCAGCACCAGCGCAGCCAGCGCCGCAACCCACTTCCTTCGACGAAGCCTCACGATCCGCCAGTATCCCTGTCGAAGGATCAGCTAACCAGGTCGTTCGCAGATCGCAGGACTGGTACGCCGACGCTGGTGGGGGCTGCAGCAGCCCCGGTGACGTGGAAGGTGTGGGACTCGCCGGCGGAGAGGGTGACGAGGCCAGAGTCAACTCGCGCAGCCGGGTCCAGGCGGTCCGGGAACAACGAGACGTCCTTGGCCAAAGCGGCCGCCGTCACCGTGACGTCGTACCCGTCAGACGTCGGCGTGACCGACGCGGCGTAGGCGTCTCCGGCCAGGCGCAGAGTGGTGTCCTCGACGAAGTACCAGTACGCCGTACTCCCTTCGGCCCCGCGAACGTCGAGGTACTCCGCCAACGGATCATTCGGTCCGGCGACCGACGCGGGAAGCGAGCTGACGGTCGCCGACCGGGGCTCGACCTCGAGCGCGAAGGTCTCCCGAGCGAGGGCGTCACCGCCGACGCCGGTGGACCGGCGGGTGACGGTGAGCTCGGTCGTCCAGGTGGAATCCGTGTCGTTGTGCGCGGCAACGACCAGCTCGTCCTCGCGCGGTTGCACAGTCAGCAGGCGTTCGGCGTACACACGCTTCAATGCGAACCACAGCGGTTTGCGGACCCCGTGGCCGTCGACGGCGGCCCAGGAGACCACCGGCCAGTTGTCGTTCAGTTGCCACACGATCGCGCCGGTGTTCAGCGGGAACAGGCTGCGGAAGTATTCGATGCCGAAGGCAATCGCCCGTGCCTGGTTGAGTTGCGTGGTCCAGTGCCAGTCGTCGATGTTCTTCCACGTCGGCAGGTGCTGACCGAGCCCGCGTTCGAGCTTGAGGTTGCCTTCGAACGCCTTCTGGTGCACGAGCATCTGCTCGCCGTACGGGTCCATCGGCTCGTCGTGCACCACCGACGTCAGCGTCGACCAGGCCGGCGGCCCCTGGAACCCGAACTCCGACACGAACCGCGGCTTGTACTTCCGGTACGTCGTGTAGTCCTCCCGGTTCCACACGTCCCAGATGTGCATCGTGCCGTGGCGCTCGTCGTTCGGGTGGAGGAAGTGGTCGTACGAGTACGGGCTTCCCGGCGAGTACGGCGTACGCGGATCGAGCTCGGCCACGATCCGGGGCAGCAGGTCGAAGTAGTAGCCCTCACCCCACGCACGGCCGGCCAGCGGCACCCGCCAGCCCCAGTCGACGTAGCCCCAGATGTTCTCGTTGTTGCCGTTCCACACCGCGAGACTGGCGTGTTTGCTCAGCCGTGTGACTGCCTGCCGCGCCTCGGCCTCCACCTCACTCCACAGCGGCTCGTCCTCGGAGTACGCTGCACACGCGAACAGGAAGTCCTGCCACACACGGATTCCCTGCTCGTCGCAGACGTCGTAGAAGTCGTCGCTCTCGTAGATCCCACCGCCCCAGACGCGCAGCAGGTTCATCCCCGCGTCGACAGCATCCTGGATGCTGCTCTCGTACGTCGCCCTGTTCAGCCGCGTCACAAAGGCGTCGTCGGGAATCCAGTTGGCGCCGCGCACGTAGATCGGCTTGTCGTTCACCGACAGCACGAACGCCGAACCATCCTTGTCCGGGGCAACGTTCAGCGACACGTTCCGGAAGCCGACGCGACCCCGCCAGTTGTCCTCGTGCGAACCGGCCTTCAGTGACACGACAACGTCGTACAAAGGCTGCTCGCCATATCCGCGCGGCCACCAGCGTTCGACCGCGTCAATAGTCGAGGTGAGACCGGCTGTCTCGGTGCCAGCGGCAACGGTCAGCTCGGTCGTGGTGCCGCCGACCTCGACCGTGACGGTCGCGTCCTCGGTGAACCCGTCCGCCCAGGCGAGTGTGAGATGCGTGTTCAGTACGCCGCGGTCCCCGTCGACGCCGGCCAGCGGGCAGACCCCGTCGATCCAGACGCCGGACGACGACTCGATCCGGATCGGTCGCCAAATGCCGACGGTGGCGACGTCCGGTCCCCAGTCCCAGCCGAAGTTGCTCGCCATCTTCCGCAAGGCGTTGTACGGGTGCGGGTAGCCGTACGGCCAAGTCCCGTGCTCGGCATCCGCCTGCTCGGCCGCCGTGACCGCCCCGGTGAACTCGATCACCAGCTCGTTGCGCCCAGCAACTAGCAGTCCGGTGACGTCGAACCGGTACGACCGATGCTGGTTCGCCGTCCGTCCGATCTCCCGGCCGTTCAACCTCACGGTCGCAACGGTGTCGAGGCCCTCGGCAACCAGGTCCTGTACGGCGTTGCCGTCCGCAACCCAGTCGAACTCGGTTCGGTAACTCCAGTTGGTCCGGCCGATCCAGGCCAGCTTGGACTCGTTGTCACCGTCGAACGGGTCCGGGATCTCCCCGGCCGCGAGCAGATCGGCGTGCACCTCACCGGGAACAGTGGCGGCGATCGACTTCCCGGCCAGGGAGCCCTCGAGCGCACGCACTGTCCAGGCGGTGCCGCCCTCGGTGGTCAGCGGAACGACGGTGACGGAACGCACGGGCGACTCTCCAATGAGCTAGACCGGTTAAGCCCGACCGAATCGCACCCCGGCGAGCACGAAGGTTCGCCGGGGTGTGTCGGTGACGATGTCACAGGGTCGCTGCGTGCACGTCCCAGTCGTCCGGCAGGATCGCCGTCACCTCGACCGTGCTGTCGACGTCGACGAACGCGCCGGTGTCGATCGACTCGGTGATGGACGCCATCACGTCGACGACATGGAACGCCAGCGCCCCGGTGGCCCGGTGCGGGCGGTCCTCCCGGATCGCCCGCGCCATGTCGAGTACGCCCGTACCACGCTCGGCGGTCGCCTTGGTCTTCGCGACTGTCTCCCAGTCATCAGCACCACGACGGCGAATCTTGATCTCACCGTCGAACGCGTTCGGGTCCGGTACGGCGAGAGTCGCTTCGGACCCGGTGACCTCGACGAACCCGGCCCGCGGCAGCGGCGAGTCGAAGCTGAAGATGCTCTGCGACGACTGCCCCGACTCGAACCGCGCGATCGCGCTGACATGCGTCGGCACGGTCACGTCGAACTCGGTACCCGCCAGTGGACCGGATCCGATCGTGCGCTTCTCGCGCGACTTCGAGCCGAGCCCGGCCACCGCCGCGACCGGCCCGAACAACTGGACCAGCGTGGTCAGGTAGTACGGGCCGATGTCCCACAGCGGCCCCGCGCCCTCCTGGAAGAGGAAGGCCGGGTTCGGGTGCCAGGACTCCGGGCCCGGCGACTGCATCAGGGTCAGCGCGGTCAGCGGCTGGCCGATGTCACCGCGCTCGATGATCCGGCGCGACTCCTGCAGACCCGGACCAAGGATGGTGTCGGGTGCGCAGCCCAGCCGCAGGCCGGCGTCCTGAGCGGTCGACAGCAGCTTCAGACCACTCTCCTGGTCGAGCGAGAACGGCTTCTCGCTCCACACATGCTTGCCTGCGGCAACAGCTGCCAGCGCGACCTCGACGTGCGCGATCGGGATGGTCAGGTTGACCACGATCTCCACGTCCGGGTGGCTCAGCACAACCTCGGGACCCCCGTGGGTCTCGATGCCGTACTGCTCCGCCTTCTCCTTCGCAGCCTCCGGCCGGACATCGCCGATGGCGACAACCTTCAGGTCCGGAAAGCTCTGCATGCTCTTGATGTACGCGTCGGAGATGACCCCGGCGCCGATCACACCTACACCGACAACACTCATCGACGTCCTCGCTTCGCTCCGGGCGCCGATGAGGCACGAAGCGCGCTGTGTTTGATGATGAACTCGCTTCGCTCGTTCATTCAGGCGCTCCCTCTCCGGTCAGGAACGTGTAGCTGCCCGAGACCGCGTCGAAGATCTCGCCGCTGAAGTCGTCCAGCTCGACCACCCGCAGCGCGTTCGGCGCCGCGGCCAGGATGTCCCGCACCGGGATGGTGCCGGCGCCGACCGCCACCTGGGCCTTGTTGTCCAGCGTCCCGTCGCCGTCCTTGACGTGGATCGCCTTCACCCGGTCGCCGAGCTTGGTCAGCAGGGCCGGTACGTCGGCGCCGCCGACGGCCGCCCAGTACGTGTCCACCTCGAGGATCACGTCGTCGGACAGGTTGTCGACGAGGATCTCCAGCGCGTGGACGCCGTCGACCTTCGACTCGAGCTCGAAGTGGTGGTTGTGGTAGCCGACCGTGATGCCGTGGTCGGCGGCCTCGATCGCGGCCTTGTTCAGCGCGTCCGCGGTCGCCTTGATGTCGTCGACCGCGTTCCAGCGCGCGGGGTCGACGTACGGGTCGACGACGGTGGTGATGCCGAGCCGCGTCGCCGCGGCGTAGATCGGGCCGCTGTCCTCGCGGAGCAGGCCGGCGTGCGTGGTGGGTGCCGACAGTCCGTACTTGGGCAGCGCCTCGGCCAATCGGTCCGCGAAGGCGGTCACACCGAAGGGCTCGACCTTGGTGTAGCCGATCTCCGCGATGCGGGCCAGGGTGGCGTCGAAGTCCTCCTCGAGCTTCGACCGGACCGTGTACAACTGAAGGGACAGGTTGTCCACTGCGACCATGGTTTCTCCTCGTCGCCGGTGCCTCGCCCGCTGCCCTTGGACTCCGCGCCGACTTGATTGCCGAACCGGTTAAGTAACAATGGCAACCGTATCCCACCGACGCCTGCGCACACCACCCTCCGCCCAACCACTGGGCAGTCACCTACGGCGCCCTGAGCCGCCGTACGACGTCCTGTCTCGGACTAGCTGCAGGCGGTCACGGTGACCGGTACGCCGTTGACCGCGGCGGTGCCGGCGACGGTGTCCGTGAGGTCGGCGTCGGTGACGTCGTTCGCGCTCGGCCCGGCGACCTGGTTCGCCACCGTCAGCCGGGCGCCCGGCCGGCCGTGCCCGAACCCGTGCGGCAGGCTGACCACCCCCGGCATCATGTCGTTGCTCGCAGCAACCTCCACGGCGACGGTGCCGGCCGCCGAGCTGACGTTGACCAGCTGGCCGTCGGCGAGGTCGCGCTTGGCCAGGTCCTCGGGGTTCATCAGCAGTTGGTGCCGCGGCTTGCCCTTCACCAACCGGGCCGAGTTATGCATCCACGAATTGTTGTTGCGCAGGTGCCGCCGCCCGATCAGCAACAGCTCGCCATCGTTGCCGGTGGCAAGCGATTCCAGCCGGGGCAGGTCGTCCAGGATCATCCGCTGAGCGAGGTCGATCCGCTTCGCCTTGTGATGGAGAGCTGCGGGCAACGCGGGCTGCAGCGGACCGAGATCGATGCCGCCCGGCGACTTCCGCAGCTTCCGGAGCGACAGCCGGTACGGCCCGATCCGCAGTCCGAGGTCGACGATCCGTCGCGGCGACATCCGCAGCCGCGCCGACACCATGAGCTTGCGCCGGCTCATCGGCGTACGACGGAGAAAGCCCAAGCCGAGGTCCCGGAAGATCTCCCAGTCGTGCCGTGCCTGCGGAGGTTTCGGCAGTACGGCGTCGTTCCAGCGGGACGTGTTGCGAACGGCGAGCTGGTGGAAGATCACGTCGTAGTGGTCGCGTTCGAGTGGCGGCGCCGGCGGCAGGATCACGTCCGCGTGCCGGGTGGTCTCGTTGATGTACGGGTCGACGGCGACCATGAAGTCCAGCGTGCCGAGGGCCTCGTCGAGCTTGCGGCCGTTCGGCGTGGACAGCACCGGGTTCCCGGCGACCGTCACCATCGCGCGGATCTGACCGTCGCCCGGCGTCAGGATCTCCTCGGCCATCGTCGACACCGGCAACTCACCGCCGAACTCGGGCAGCCCGCGCACCCGGCTCTTCCAGACCCCGATGTGCCCGCGGCCGAGCCCGAGCAACGCGTTCACCGCCGGCCGCGGGAACATCGTCCCGCCTGGCCGGTCGAGGTTGCCGGTGATGATGTTGAGCACCTGGATCGCCCACTGGCACACCGCTCCGAACTGCTGCGTCGACACCCCGACGCGTCCGTAGCACGCGGCCCGATCCGCGGTCGCGAACTCGTGCGCGATCCGCCGGATCACCTCCGTGTCGATTCCTGTCATCCCAGCTGCACGCTCCGGGGTCCACGGGGTTACTGCTTCCTCGACCGCAGCGAGACCGTCGACGTAGGACGCCGTACGCGCGTTGCCATCGGCGATCACCTGGTGAATGAGGGCGAGCAGGAAGGCCGCGTCGGTACCGGGCCGGACGAAGTGGTGCTCGTCGGCCACGGCCGCGGTTTCGGTCCGGCGCGGGTCGATGACGACGACGCGGCCGCCGCGCTTCTGCAGGTCCTTGAGCCGCCGACCGAAGCCGGGCGCGGTCATCATGCTGCCGTTCGACGCGAGCGGGTTCGCGCCAAGCATCAGCAGGTACGACGTACGGTCGATGTCCGGCACCGGCACCATCAGTTGATGCCCGTACAGCAGGTACGACGCGAGCATGTGCGGCAGCTGGTCGATCGAGGTTGCGCTGAAGCGGTTCCGGGTCCGAAGCAGCTTCATCATCGTCGGCATGTGAGTCAGCGCGCCAAGGCTGTGCACGTTCGGGTTACCGAGGTAGACGCCGACCGAGTTGCGGCCGTGCTGTCGCTGGATGTCGGTCAGCTTGTCGATGACCAGCTCGTACGCCGCGTCCCAGCCGATCTCCTGCCAGCCGTCCGGAGTACGCCGTACTGGAGTCGTCAGCCGGTCCGGATCGTCCTGGAGGTCGCGAAGCGCTACGGCCTTCGGGCAGATGTGACCGCGCGACAACGGATCCGACTCGTCGCCACGGATGTCGGTCACCCGGGCGTCCTCTACCGTCACGAGCACGCCGCAGATCGCTTCACACAAGTTGCACGAGGTTCGCCGCACAGTGGTCGCCATCCAGCCAAACTACCCCCGGGTAGCTATCGGCGGCAGCCCCCGCGTGGCGTCTTCAGTCGAAGCGAGCCTCGTCCAGCCGGCCGAGGATCGCGTCGACGGTTTCACCGGGGCTGAGGTCGGAGTTGTCGAGCCAGAGACCGCGGCGCGGACTGAACGCGTGCAGTTCGTAGTCGAGCTCGTCGATCAGATGGTAGGAACCGCCGAGCCTGCTGGAGATCACGTCGGGGCGCGGGGTCAGTACAACGAGGTAGCGCGGCCGGCTCCGGATGCCGTCCAGGAACTCACGCAGCAACTCGCCGATCACCACGTCCTGCAGAACCACGGTGAAACCGGCCTGCGCGTACCCGTCTGCAGCCTGGCAAGCGAGCCGGTAACGGAGCTGGAGTTGGCGCTGAGCCTCGGTGCCGTCATCGGCCATCGACGCCTGTCCACTGACGATCATCCGGCGGAAAACGTCGCCGCGGAGGTGTACGCCGTACTGGAACCTTTCGGCCAGTAATTGGGCAACCGTCGACTTCCCCGCCGCCATGATCCCACTGACGACGATCACCCCCTCGGATTCCATGCTGGTGATCGTGCCACGCGGGACAAGGTTTTAGGCAGGCTCGCGCGAAATGTATCTGTAGCCGGACGGACACCGGTGTTGGACAGCGCTTGCAGCAGTCGGCGGGGCTCCGCGTCGTACATTTCGGGGATGACGAGTACGGGGCGGTTGTGGGCTGCGGGTACGGCGGTGGTGGTCGCGGTCGGGGTCGTGGTGCAGTTGGTGGTGACGGCGAACGGGAACGGCGGGTTCTTCCCGGACAACCCGGACCGCGTGTTCAACGTGTTCGCGTACTTCACGATCCAGTCGAACCTGCTGCTCGGTGGAACCACGCTGATGCTGGTGCTGCAACCGGATCGGCAGCAGAGCACTCTGTTAAGGACGCTGCGGTTGAACGGCGTGCTGTGCATCGCCGTGACCGGGATCGTCTATCACCTCGTGCTGGCTCCGCTGGACGACCTGTCCGGGTGGGCTGCGGTCGCGAACTTCCTGCTCCACACGGCCGCACCGGTTGTCGGCGTACTGGGCTGGTTGCTGTTCGGGCCTCGCGGCCGGACGGATCCGCGGATCGTGGCGTGGTCGATCGTGTTCCCGTTGCTGTGGCTGGTGTTCACGCTGATCCGCGGCGAGTTCGTCGGGTTCTACCCGTATCCGTTCGTCAACGTGACCGAGCATGGTTATCCACGGGTGCTGCTGAACTGTCTGCTGGTCGCGGTACTGTTCCTGGCTCTGGCGGCCGGGGCCACCTACCTCGACAGCCGCCTGCGTCGGAGGACGACCGTCGAAAGGTAGAAGCGTGTTGGTGACCTCTCGCTCGTACGCCGAGTACGAAGCGATGTTCGACCTGAAGGAACTTCCCGAGTCCGTGCTCGACTGCTGCGCCGGAGGGGCGAGCTTCACCGCCGAAGCCGCTGCTCGAGGTGTCGACGCGGTCGCTGTCGATCCGGCGTACGAGCTGGAGCCGGCCCAGCTCGTCGACGTCGTACGGCGGAGTCTGCCCGCGACGGCCGGGATCGTGAATGAGCACGAGGGACGCTTCGTCTGGCACTGGTACGGGACGCCGGAGCGGAAGGATCAGTTCAGGATCGAGGCAGCCGACCGTTTCCTGCAGGACGTGGCAGCGGCCCCGGAGCGGTACGTCGCTACCGGGCTGCCGGAGCTGCCGTTCGGTGACCGGCGGTTCGAGCTGGTGCTGTGCTCGCATCTGCTGTTCACCTGGGCCGACAAGTACGACGAGGACTGGCACTTGGCGGCGCTCCGCGAACTGATCCGCGTCAGCAATTCCGAGGTCCGCATCTTCCCTCTGGTCATGCAGGGTGCCGGTGAGCCGGTGCCTTATCTCCCTGTACTGCTGGACGCCCTCGAAGGCGTCACCTGGCAGATCCGCAAGGTCCCGTACGAGTACCAGGTGGGCGCCAACGAGATGCTGGTGATCACCCGCAGCTGAGCTCGAGGAGCGGTCGGGCGGTGGCAGGACGGTCTACCGCCGCCCGACCTCGGGGGGTCAGCGGAGGTAGCGGCCGCACACCGGCCACGGGGAGGCGCCGCGCTGGGCGTACAGCTTCTTCGCGCGCGACAGTTGCTCGGCCGCCGATGCGTTGATCGGGTTCCCGGAGCCGCCGACGCTGCGCCACGTCTGCAGGTCGAACTGGAACAGCCCGTAGTACCCGGCCGGGTTCACCGCCCGCGGGTTCCCACTGGACTCGCAGTTTGCGACCTTCGCCCATGCGCCACTCAGGCTCACGCGTACCGACGGACGGTCCGCGGAACGGCTGGTGCGAACCTTGCGCTCGGTCGTGCGGATCTTCTTGGCCTCGACCTTCCTGATCCTGTGCGGAGCGGTGGACTTCCTCACACCGTCCAGCGTCAGGGTCTGCCCGATCAGGATCAGGTCGGGGTCCTTGAGGTGGTTGATCCTCGCCAGGTGGTGCCAGTTGGCGCCGTTGGCCTGGGCGATCTCGGAGAGGGTGTCGCCGGCCTTGACCGTGTAGTCGGTCGCGAACGCCCCACCGGCGCCGGCGGCGGTGATACCGGCCCCGAGGCCGGCAATGGAAAGCGTCCGCACCACCCGGCGACTACTTCGCCGGGGGCGCGCGTGTCGGGCTTTGGACATCTGTAGTGCGCTCCTTGTGAGCTTGGGCATGGTGAACTCACCAGCCCCCCGTGCAGGGGAGGGGCATCCGGGCAGGTCACAGTAGGTCACAGGACAGTGTCCGAATGGTCACGCCACGGTAACGACGCGACCTGAGTCATCCTGTGCGCTCCTGGCCCCTGGCGCAAGACCCCGACCCTGATTTTTCTGCCCTTTGACTTACCGAAAACCCAACGACACAAGGGGCAACTGAGCTTTTCGCGCTGCGGTCAGCGGCGGAAGTAGCGCGGCGGAACCAGGTCGGCGGTCAGTCTTCGGATGACGTCCTGGTCGGCCGCCGGCCAGGATTGCCAGACCTGTTCGGCCCAGGTGATCAGCGCCGCTTCGACGTCGTGGACCGAGCCGGCGGTCAGTACGTCGTACGCCGTGAGCTGGCCGACTGTCGCAGGTGGCGTGAGCACCGGCCAGTCGTCGTACGAGTTGGCCATGATGCCGTGCGCGGTGCGGACGTCGAGGTTGCCGGATCCCCGCTCGAGGTACATGTACAGCCCGTTCAGTGCGAAGACCGGGCCGATAGGCGGCATCTGCGGGCTGACGTGCTGAGCGCCGTACGCGTCGATGCGGAGCTGGTGCAGATAACCGAGCTCGACCGCGTTCTCGACCTCGTAGCCGAGCAGCTGTCCGGCCACCTCCAGGCACTCGGCTGACGCGTTGTACTTCGCCTCGCCGGGCCAGTCCGAGATCGGCAACTCGGCGCGGCAGCCGGGGCAGCGGCGGGATTCGTGCGTGTCATCCGAGACGTTCACTCGTTGATCGAAGCACGGGCTCCGCCGTCCGGCAGCTGGTTTTCGGCGCCGCGGGGGCGGGATGAGGCGACTGAAGTGATGGGGGCCTGCTGTGATCCGAGTTGCTCTCGCACATCGTGGGACCTTGGTGCGTGGTGCACTGGCCGCGATGCTGGCAAGAGAGAACGATCTGGACGTCGTGGCCGAGCTGGACCGCTCGGAGGACGTCCTACACGTCGCAGGGCGGCGGCCGGACGTCGTACTGCTCGATCCACAGCTGCCTGGGCGGATCCGGATCGAGGACCTGTGCCGCAAGTTGACCGGCCGTGGTGTGCTGGTGCTGGTCGATCACGAGGCGATCGCCGCGACCAGCCTGGCGCTGATCAAGCAGGCACCGCGGATCGGACTGATCGCGACGGACGCGACGACGGACCAGCTGGTGCAGGCGGTGCGCGATGTGGCGAAGGGCTTGCCGGTGGTCGACGTACGGCTTGCCGTGGCTGCGTTGAAGGCGGGCGACAATCCGCTGACCGATCGGGAGTGCGAGGTGCTTCGGCAGGTCACGACCGGCGCTACGGCACAGGAGATCGCGCGTACGCTCAGCCTGAGCGCGGGCACGGTTCGCAACTACTTGTCGCGCATCCTCGCCAAGACAGGAGCGCGCAGCCGCATCGATGCAATCCGCAAGGCCCAGAACGCAGGCTGGATCTGAGCTGGAGCAGTGCGGTTGCTCTAGGCAACAAATCGGTGTCGCTGAATTGCTGCGGGTGCGT
>WNGE01007788.1_pt1 | contig 13432 bp, 12 predicted proteins | sample 5400651 | NCBI WGS metagenome assembly WNGE01 (sample SAMN13153370, study PRJNA577476) | soil metagenome | isolation source: 60 cm soil or saprolite under grassland replicate 2 | place: USA:California | collected 2016-06-15 | reverse complement strand
ACCGCGTCATGGAAGACGAACGCCCCGCGGAGGCCGCTGCGCCGAAGGGCCGGCGTGCTGGCCACGGCGTCTGCCCGGCCTAGATGGCGGTGCCGCCCTCCGTCCCGCGCCGCACCCAGCAGGTCGTACAACGTCAGGCCGCTGCCATAGAACGGTCGGGCCAGGACGTTGCCGTACAGCGGAAACAGCAGCGGCTCGAGGCGGACGAGGTGCGGCGCGAGGCGGAGGAGCCGGCTGCGCTCGGCGAGCGCCTCGCGCACGAGCCCGAACCGGAACTGCTCCAGGTAGCGCAGCCCGCCGTGGATGAGGCGCGAGGAGCGACTGGACGTGCCGGCGGCGATGTCGGACCGCTCGACGAGCGCGACGCTGAGGCCTCGGCTCGCCGCATCCAGGGCGGCACCGCCATCTGAGCCGGGCAGACGCCGTGGCCAGCACGCCGGCCCTTCGGCGCAGCGGCCTCCGCGGGGCGTTCGTCTTCCATGACGCGGTCGAGGACGATGCCCGGTTCGCCCTGGCGGTGGCTCGAACGGCCCAGGCGCATGGTGCGGTCGTCCTGACACGGGTGCGGGTGGCCGGGGCCGTCCACGATGGCGGGCGCATCGCCGGTGCGCACGCCCGCGACGAGCTCGGCGGGGCCGACCTGGAGGTTCGGGCCAAGGCCGTCATCGACGCAACCGGCGTGTGGTCGGGCCGGACGGACGGCGCCTTTCCGACCCAGCGGACGACCGATCGCGACGCCAGCGATGCCTCACGAGACACGGCTCGAGACTCCGCCCGCCACGCCGCGCACGTCATCCGGCCCAGCCGGGGAACCCATCTCGTCGTGCGACGGGAGCGGATCCCATCCGCGACGGGTCTTACGATCCGGGTTCCAGGCAAGGTCGTATTCCTCGTGCCCTGGCCGGGCCATTGGCTCATCGGGACCACGGACGTCCCGTACGACGGCGTGCCCGACGGGGTCGTCCCCACCTCCGACGACGTCGACGAGATCCTCGTGGCCGTCAACAGGACGCTGGACGTGGACCTGACGAGGGGCGACGTGGTTGGCGCCTACGCGGGCCTTCGGCCCCTCGTGGCCGATGGCTCGGTCTCCGACGGCTTCAGCGGCAACGAGTCGACGCTCAGAGTCTCTCGCGAACATCGCGTCCGGATCGAGCCCGACGGTCTGGCCCGAATCGGCGGCGGCAAGTACACGACCTATCGGGTCATGGCGGCCGACGTCGTCGATGCCGCGCTGGACGCGGGGTTCGGCGCCCGTACGGTCAGGGCGCGACCGTCGCGGACGGCGGAGCTGCCACTGGTCGGCGCCGCGTCGCCGGCGGAGCTGGAGCGCCTGACCGACGTGATCGCGCCCGGTCTCGAGGCGCGCGGGCTGGAGCGCCGCCATGCCGACCGGCTGGTCGCCCGGCACGGCAGCCAGGCCGCCGAGGTCGTGACACTCGGCGAGCAGCTCGACCTCCTGCGGCCGATCGGTGTCGAGCCAGGCCAGACATCGGAACACCTCGAGGCCGAGGTCGTCTGGGCGGCCCGCGAAGAGCTGGCCGGCGGGCTGGATGACATGCTCGCCCGCCGGACGCGCCTCGCCCAGGAGATGTCCGATCGAGCCGCCGCGGTCGCGCCGCGCGTCGCCTCCCTCCTGGGCCAGGAGCTGGGTTGGGACGCAGCGCGCCAGCTGAACGAGGTGGCGCGCTTCCTGGAGGGCGCCCGTCGTCAATTCGACGTGCCATCGACCCCCTCGGCTCGGCCGGGGTCGTCGTCGTGACCGCCCGGTACGTGCTCGCGCTCGATCAGGGCACGACCTCCTCGCGCGCGATCCTGTTCGACCACGCCGGGGCTCCCGTTGCGACGATCCGGAGGCGATCTGGACGAGCCAGCTGGCCGCGGCCCGGGACGTCCTCGCCGCGGCCGGTGCCTCGGCCGGGGACGTCGCGGCGATCGGGCTGACGAACCAGCGCGAAACCACCCTCGTCTGGGAGCGAGCCACCGGCCAGCCGGTGGCCGACGCGATCGTCTGGCAGAGCCGGATCACCGCGCCGTTCTGCGACGAGCTGAGGGCGCGCGGCCTGGAGCCAATGGTTCGCGAGCGGACGGGGCTGCCGATCGATGCCTACTTCAGCGGGCCGAAGATCCGCCACATCCTCCGATCGCAGCCAGGGCTCACAGGTCGTGCTGAAGCGGGGGACCTGGCGTTCGGCACCGTGGACTCGTTTCTGGCCTGGCGGCTGACAGGCGGCCGGGCCCACGTGACGGACGTGAGCAACGCCAGCCGCACGATGCTGTTCGACATCCATCGCCTGGCCTGGGACGACGAGCTGCTCGCCGCCATGGAGGTGCCGCGGCCCCTCATGCCCGAGGTGCACAGCAGCTCCGGAGTGATGGGCGAGACGGAGCCGGGGTGGTTCGGCGCCCCGATTCCGATCGCCGGGATCGCGGGCGATCAGCAGGCCGCGACGTTCGGCCAGGGCTGCTTCGCCGCGGGTCAAGCCAAGAACACCTATGGGACGGGCGCCTTCATGCTGCTCGTGACCGGCGACCGGCCGGTCGCGTCCACCCACGGCTTGCTGACGACCGTCGGCTGGCGCCTCGGTCCGGATCTGCCCGCCGCCTACGCGCTGGAGGGCTCGGTCTTCGTCGCCGGCGCGGCCGTGCAGTGGCTTCGCGACGGGCTTCGGGCGATCGAGCAGTCGGCGGACGTCGAGCGGCTGGCGGCCGGCGTGACCGATACCGGCGGCGTCTTCCTGGTGCCGGCATTCGTGGGGCTCGGCGCCCCGTACTGGGACCCGTACGCCCGGGGCGTGCTGGTCGGCCTGACCCGTGGCACGGGCCTGGGCGAGATCGCACGAGCGACGATCGACTCGATGGCCTACCAGGTGCGCGATGTCCTCGACGCGATGGAGGCGGACGCCGGCGCCCGGCTGGACGTGCTGCGCGTCGACGGGGGAGCGGCCACGAACGACGGGCTGCTGCAGTTCCAGGCCGACCTGCTCGGCGTGCCGGTCGAGCGGCCGGCGGTCGTGGAGACGACCGCCTGGGGGGCGGCCGCCCTGGCCGGGCTTGCGGTTGGCTTCTGGCGTGACCTGGACGAGGTGGCCGCCATCCGGCGGGTCGATCGTCGCTTCGAGCCGACGATGGCCGGCGCCGAGCGCGATCGCCTCATCCGGGGTTGGCGGCGTGCGGTCGAACGATCCCGGGGCTGGCTCGAGCCGGCCTGAGCCGCGTCTGGCGCGCCGCCCGGGCGGGAGGCAGGTCGCTCAGGACATCAGCAGCGCGCTGCGCTGGAAGTAGCGAAGCATCCGCTCGAGCGATCCGTCGATGTCCTCGCGCCATCTGGCCGAGCCGGGTCGGGAGGCGTCCTCGCCCTCGGGCAGGTTTGACGGAGCCTCCTCTTCGGCGAGGACGCCGAGCTCCGCTGCCAGGTCGGCCCGATCGTGGGTCCCGTCGAGGAAATCGAGCATGGCCTGCGCCACCGGGTCGAGCTCGACCGTGTGATGGCGGAGGTTCGTGACGTCGGCGCCCTTCCGAGCCTGCATCCGAGCGAGCGGGCTCGCCGTCGGCCGCTCCGCGATCCGCTCGGGCAGCCGCGGCGGGTGGAGCTGGAGATCGATCATCTCGGCCGCCCAGCATCGGCGCAGGCCCTCGGCCAGGCCATGCGCGCCCGGACCGGTGTCCGCCAGCCGCCCGACCTCCTCGGCCAGCTCGAGGAAGGACAGCGTCGCCGGATAGCGACGGGCCACCGTCACGAGGAGGGCCTTGTCCAGGCGGCTGCTCGTCGACCAGAGCTTCCCGGCAGGGGTCTGGAAGTCCTCTACCCGATCGGAACCGACGTCCGGAGCCGTCGAAACCGGCCGAGCCCGGGCACGGGCATGACAGTCGCGCAGCGTCGCCGCGCCCACGGCCGGGTCGAGCCGAACATCGCCGTGACAGAGGAGGGATCGCCGGAACGAGCGCATGACCAGGAAATCGAGCTCCTGCTCATGCTTCACTCGATCTCCGGTCGTGCGGGCATCGATCCTCGACTTCGCGTCGGCGAGGTACCGGAGCCCATGTGCGGCAGCAATCTCGACGAACTCGTGGAAGTAGAAGGGCTGGTTGACGTCCTCGAGGTACTCGTGGAACAGGTACGTATCCGAGGCGCCGGCAACCTTCCTCACCTCGTCCCTCAACAGGCGCCCGTAGCTGTCCTTCCTGTTCGTCACCCGTCGCGAGACGGCTTCGAGGACGGAGCGAGCATCCTGCACGCGCTTCTGTGGCTCCCCGTCCCGGCGGACGCCGTGGAGGAGGATGTCGCGCACGAGGCCCTTCAGGTGCCAGCCTGGATAGCAGTTGTAGCTGACGAACGCGACGCCGTCGGGGCGGAGGTTGCGCCGGCAGAGCGCCAGGATCGACCGTTGCACGGCCGCCGGTACCCATGAGAACACGCCATGGCAGATGATGAAGTCGAAGCGGCCGAGGGACTGGTCGACATCGGTGATGTCGACGGTGCGAAAGTCGATGTTCCCCAGCCCGAGGGCGCCGGCCAGGGACCGCGCGTCGGCGATCTGCCGCCGTGACAGGTCGATGCCGACGAAGGTCCCACCGGGAACGCTCAGGGCCATCGGGATGAGGTTGCCGCCCGCGCCACACCCCAGCTCCAGGACGCGGCAGCGCTCCAGGGAGGGGACCCGCAGGCCGGCCAGGCCTGCGATCGTCGCCAGGTTGTCGGGATGGGTGAGCGCGTAGGGCTTGCTGGAATACGGCAGCAGGTCGTAGCTGGTGGCGACGTCGGCGACCACGGATACGGACCTGGCGGTGGACGGCTACTCGGACCAGCTCGGGTCCTCCGCCGGAGCCTCCTTCCAGTCCTCCGCCGGAGCCTCCTTCCAGTCCTCCGCCGGAGCCTCCTTCCAGTCGTCGATCGGGCCCTGTTTCCAGTCGTCGCTCTGGCCCTGCTTCCAGTCGTCGCTCTGGGTCTCCTTCCAGTCTTCGACCGGCGCCTCCTTCCAGTCGACGGCTTCCTTCGACTCGGGGCTTTCTTCCCAGTCCATTCGCGGCCTCCGTTCGTGATGCGCCCCGCGGGTCCCTCGGCTGGATCGTACGCTCACGTCGTCTGACCGTCATGGATCGCCGCTACGGTGGCCAACCTCTCGATCTCGGAGCCAGCCAGTGTCGTTCGTCGGAGACCTCGAGCGTCTCTTCGCCAGCAGCCTGTATCTACTCCGCGTCCCGCTGTTCATCGGCGGTCTGGTCATGGCGGCCATGGTGGTCCTTGCCGCGCGCCGCCGAGGATGGCTGGCAACGGCCCGCGCCCATCCCGGTCGCACGGCGCTGATTCTCGTCCCGATCCTCGCCGTCACCCTCCCGCTCGGCTGGTATCTCGCATCGCCGCTGTTCATCACGACGCGTATCGACGAGGTGCCGCCAGTGGCCGCCGCCTCGGTCAGCCCCGAGCTGGCGGGGTCGTCGCCTTCAGCTTCGTCGGCGTCGCTGGCGTCGGCGGCGGTGGCCTCGTCGGCGGGCGTCGCCTCACCAGCACTGCCGCCAATCGCGACGGTCAGCCCGGGCGTAGCCGAGCGGCGTGGCACGTTCCAGGGTGCGGACGACTTCCACTTCGGGCGCGGAACGGCCCGCCTGATCGGTACGCCGGACGGGGTCGTGGTACGCCTCGAGAGCTTCGCCGTCCGCAACGGGCCGGACCTGTTCGTCTATCTCAGCCCCGCTGCGGACGGCTATGCGGGCAAGGGCAACCTGGAGCTCGGCCGCCTGAAGGCGAGTGAGGGCAACCAGAACTATCGCCTCCCGGCCGGGACGGATCCATCCGGCTATCGGAGCCTCGTCATCTGGTGCAAGCAGTTCTCGGTGCAGTTCGCCGTCGCCACGCTCAAACCCTCCTGACGGCGTTGGCCTCGACCGGGACAATCGGCCCCTGTACAGAACTTGACAGGGGCCCTATAGTCCCGCACGTAAACGTCACGGGGCGCCCGTGACAGACATAACGTAGCTTGACCGAACCGACTCGGACTCCTCTCGGCTGACGCGGGATCTCGACGGATCGCGCCGGCTACCGAGAGGAGTTTCGTTTCCGTGTACAACGACAAAACCCTGACCTGCGCAGACTGCGGTCAGCAGTTCGTGTTCACCGCGAGTGAACAGGACTTCTACGCACAGCGCGGGTTCACCGAGCCCCGCCGCTGTCCCAGCTGCCGGGCGAGCCGAAAGGCCGCTCGGAACAGCGCGGGCGGCGGCTCGAGCTACGGTGGCGGCTACGGTGGTGGCGGCGGGTACAGCGCCGGTGGCTACGAGCGAGCACCGCGCGAGATGTTCAGCGCGACGTGCAGCAACTGTGGCCGTGAGGCCCAGGTGCCGTTCCGTCCCACCAGTGGCAAGCCCGTCTACTGCAGCGACTGCTTCCGGAGCATGCGCGGCGCCTAACACAACTCCTCTCTGCGGGTCCGTAGTCCAGCGGCCCGCCACCCTCAGCCGTCGACCCGGGCCGTCAGTCACCCGGGTCGATTGATTCTCCGCCTCGACTCGGTGAACCGGGTGCCACGCGAGCTTGGTTCGGTCCGGGCAGTGCCGCTCGGGCCGGGCCTCATCCAGCACCGGCCCTCAGCCGTTCGAGGGGCGACCCCGGCGGAGGAGGGTCAGGTCGAACTTGCGCTCCGTGCCCTTGATGAGCCGCTCGATGTTGTCGGCATGTGTCAGCCAGATGAGGGCAGGGCCAACCGCGGCATAGATCAGGTAGGCCGGAGGCACGGAACCATTGGCGACGAGCCAGATCAGCCCCATTGCCGGCAGCAATGCGGCGGAGCCAAGCAACGATCCGAGCGATACGTAGCGCGTCACGAGGATGACCACGACGAAGACGGGCGCAGCGAGCAGCACCGCCAGGGGCTGGATCACGAGCATGGTCCCCACGCCCGTGCCGACGCCGCGGCCGCCGCCGAAGCCAAGGAAGATCGAGCGCGAGGCGCCGACGACGGCGGCGAGGCCGGTCAGAACCTCGACCATGGGATCCCCAGTGACGAGCCGGGCCAGCAGAACCGGACCGGCGCCCTTCGCCAGGTCGCCCAGGACCACCACGGCTGCCCAGCCGCGGCCGAGGGCCCGCAGCGCATTCGTGCCACCGGTTCGGCCGGACCCGATGGTCCGGGGATCGGGGCCACCCGAGGCGCGGGCCACGAGCACGCCCACCGGGATCGATCCACACAGGTAGGCCAGGACCACGAGCAGGGCATCCCGCGCCAGTTCACCTGCGTCCAATGTCGGCTCGTGCTCCGTGTCGATCGAACGGCGGCGAGTCTAGCACCGCCGATCGAACCCGAACTGCCGCCCGGCAAGGCCTTGCGACCGGTTCGTCGCGCACGATCTTCCGAGGCGTGCTTATCGGCGACGCCTTGGGCGTGGGTCAGCTCGTTCGCCTTGTGCGTGGATCATTTGCGCCTTGCGTAAGCGACCCGTACCATCGGAACCCTGAACCCTGCGACCCGCTGAGCCTCAAGATCCCCAAACCCGAGACCCACCGAACCCATGGCAGTCGGCTCCTCCAACGACTTCGACCTCGTCGTGCTGGGCGCAGGCACGGGTGGTTACACGGCCGCCTTCCGAGCGGCCCAGCTCGGGCTCCGCGTGGCCCTCGTCGACGAGGACAAGGTGGGCGGGACCTGCCTTCACCGCGGCTGCATCCCCACCAAGGCCCTGCTCGAATCGGCCGAGGCCGTCCATCGCGCCCGCAACCTCAGGGACTATGGCGTCATCCTGCCCGGCGAGCCGGGCGTCGACTACGCCCAGATGGCGGCCCGTCGCGACCAGGTCGTGAAGCGGATGTGGACCGGCCTCAAGACCCTCGTGACCAAGAACAAGGTCACCTGGGTCCACGGTCGCGGCCGCATCGACGGGCCGGGCCGCGTCCGCGTCAGTCAGTCGCCAGAGGATGGCTCGGATGACGCGGACGCGAGCAAGGGCGGCGAGCGCCTGCTCCAGGCCACGGACATCGTCATCGCCACCGGGTCCCGAGTGAAGAGCCTGCCCGGCCTGACGCCCGATGGGGAGCGCATCGTCACCAGCGACGACGTGCTTCGTCGGGCCGAAGCCCCCAAGAGCATCATCATCGTTGGTGCCGGCGCCGTCGGCGTCGAGTTCGCCAGCTTCTACCACGACATCGGCACGCATGTGACGCTCCTCGAATATCTCCCGCGGATCGTTCCGCTCGAGGACCGGGACGTCAGCCAGCTCGTGGAGCGGAGCTTCACCAAGCGCGGCATGAAGGTCGTGACCACCGCTCGCTTCGACCCGGCGAAGGTCGAGAAGACCAAGGATGGCGTCTGTGTCGACGTCGGCCCCGAGGGCGGCAAGTCAGAAGAGGTCCGGGCCGAGGTCATGCTCGTCGCCACCGGGCGCGCCGCCAACGTGGAGGAGATCGGCCTGGAGACCACCAAGGTCGAGGTCGATAAAGGCATCATCAAGGTCAACGGCAGGATGCGGACCAGGGAGCCGCACGTCTACGCGATCGGCGACGTGGTGGGTGGGTTGTGGCTGGCCCACGTGGCCGCGCACGAAGGCCTGACCGCCGCCCACGTCATTGCCGGCGAGAAGGACGTCCACGAGATCGACTATTCGACCCAGCCCCGGGCCACCTATTGCCGACCGGAGATCGCGTCGATCGGCCTGACCGAGCAGCAATGCGAGGAGCAGGGCCTCCCGACCAAGGTCGGCAAGGTGCCATTCCAGGCCATCGCCAAGGCGATCATCGGCGGCGAGTACGAGGGATTCGGCAAGGTCATCGGACATCGCGAGACGGACGACACGCTGGGGATCCATATCGTGGGACCGCACGCCACGGACCTCATCGCCGAAGCGTCGGTGGCCTTCAGCCTGGACGCGACGCCATGGGAGATCGGCGGCGCGACCCACGCCCACCCAACCTTGTCCGAGGTCCTCGGCGAGGCCGCGATGGCGGTCGACGGCCGATCGATCAACTTCTAGGCCAGGGAGCCAATCCCACCCATGGTCGTGAACCATCGCACCAGTCCGGCGAAGGCCAAGGCACAACGTCCCAAGTCGCAACGTCCCGGGTCGCAACATCCCGGCAAGGCGCTGGGCCTGAGCGACGATGAGCTCATCGCGATGTACCGGATGGTCGCCCTGGCCCGGGCCGTGGACGAGCGGATGTGGGTCCTCAACCGGGCGGGCCGGATTCCGTTCATCATCAGCGGCCAGGGCCACGAGGGTGCCCAAGTGGGAATCACATGGGCGCTGAAGAAGGATCACGACTGGATCGCGCCGTTCTACCGCAGCATCGCGTCCGCGATGACGTTCGGGATGACCGCCCGGGACATCATGACCGCCCAGTACGCGACGGCCCGCGACCCGTCGTCCGGTGGCCGGCAGATGCCCGGTCACTATGGCGACCGGAAGCACAATCTCCTGTCGGTCAGCTCGCCGGTGGCGACGCAGATCCTCCACGCCGTGGGGATCGCCCTGGCCGCCAAGATCCGCAAGACCGGCCAGGTCGCGATGACGTTCATGGGCGAGGGCAGCTCCAACCAGGGCGACGTCCATGAGGGGCTCAACTTCGCCGGCATCCACAAGCTGCCGTTCGTGCTCATCGTCGAGAACAACGGCTACGCCATCAGCGTTCCGATGAGCAAGCAGTGCGCCGTGCCGGACATCGCCATCCGCGCCGAGGGTTACGCCATGCCCGGCATCATCGTGGATGGCACGGACGTGCTGGCCTGTTACGCCGCGGCCAGGGAAGCGGTTGATCGCGCTCGGCGCGGCGACGGGCCCACGCTGATCGAGGCCAAGGTCACCCGTCTCACCGCCCACTCCTCCGACGACCAGCAGACGAAGTACCGATCGGCCGAGGAGCTGGAGGCTGAGAAGGGTCGCGATGCGCTGCCGCGCTTCCGCGAGCAGCTGCTGAGCGCGGGCGTGCTGACCGACGCGAAGCTGTCCGAGCTGGCCTCCGACATCATCGCGGTCGTCAACGACGCCACCGACTACGCGGAGAGCGAGCCGGATCCGGATCCGGCGACGGCCCTCGAGCACGTCTACGCCGAGGGCGTGGAGGGCACGTTCTGATGCCCACCAAGACGTTCATCGAGGCGATCCGCGAGGGCATGGCCGAGGAGATGCGCCGCGACGAGTCCACGATCGTCATGGGCGAGGACGTGGGAGTGAAGGGAGGCGTCTTCCTCGCCACGGATGGGCTGCACGAGGAGTTCGGCGAGGAGCGGGTGATCGACACGCCGCTGACAGAGTCGATGATCGTCGGGGTGGGCATCGGGGCTGCCGTCAACGGACTCCGGCCGATCTGCGAGATCCAGTTCGCCGACTTCATCTTCCCGGCCTTCAACCAGATCGTGTCCGAGGCCGCCCGCATGCGCTATCGCTCCAACGACGCGGTCGGCGTGCCGATGGTGATCCGGGCGCCGTACGGTGGCGGCGTCCACGGGGCCCTCTATCACAGCCAGTCTGTGGAGGCGTTCTTCACCCACGTGCCGGGGCTCAAGGTCGTCGTCCCGTCGACCCCGTACGACGCCAAGGGCCTCCTCCGGAGCTCGATCCGCAACGACGATCCGGTCCTCTTCTTCGAGCACAAGAAGATGTATCGGTCCGTGCGCGGCGACGTTCCCGACGGTGAGTATGTCGTGCCGCTCGGCCGAGCCCAGGTGACCCATCCAGGCTCGCAGGTCACCGTGGTCGCCTATGGCCTGATGGCCCACTACGCGCTGGAGGCGGCCGATCGGGCCGAGGAGGAGGGCGTCAGCGTGGAGGTCGTGGACCTGCGCACGCTCCGCCCGCTCGATCGGGAGACGCTTCTGGACAGCGTGCGCAAGACCGGCAAGTGCCTGGTCGTGTACGAGGACAACAAGTTCGGCGGATACGGCGCGGAGATCGCCGCGATCGTGGCCGAGGAGGCCTTCGATTATCTCGACGGTCCGGTGACGCGGGTCGCCGGGCCGGACGTGCCGGCCGTCCCCTACAACCACGTCCTGGAGGACTGGTTCATGGTCAGCCCCGACCGCATCCTGGAGGCGATCCGGGCGCTGGCAGCGTACTGAGGCGGGGAGTCGAGGTGGCGGCGGATCTGGCGGCGGTCGATCGACGTCTTCGCGCCATCCTGGAGCCATACCGGGGCAGGTTCGCGGTCGCAGCCGAGGGGCCGGGCGGCCTCGCGCTGCACCTGCGCGGGCTGGAGGACGAGCCGCACGGCTACGTGGCGGGCGTTCGGCCGGGCAAGCGCTACGTCAGCTTCTACCTGATGCCCGTCTACGGGTACCCAGAGCTGGCGCAGGACATGTCGCCCGAGCTGCGGCGCCGGATGCAGGGCAGGTCCTGCTTCAACTTCAGGACCGTCGACGAAGCGCTCATGGCCGAGCTCGAGGCGCTGACCGTGCGGGGCCTCGACCGCTACGAAGCGGCCGCCGTCACGGGGCAGGGGCCGTTCGCGGCGGAGCGGTTCCGGCCGGCGCGCCAGGTCCCGTCGCTTCGCTGACGAGGGAAACGGTCTCGAGGAGGAACGCCACCGCTTCCTCCATGCCCATCGATTGCCCTCGACTCCAGGCTGCCTCGAATGCGGCGGGGTCCAGCGTCGCCCGCACGCGCCCCAGCGGGTCGCGCGACTGAATGATCAGCTCCAGACCCTTCGGCGGTCGCACGCCATAGCGCCGCGAGAGGGCTTCGTGGGCGCCGAGCATCGTGGCGGCTCGCTCGGGATTGCCGAACTCATTGGCCGCGATCGCGCCGATCGGAAGTGCCAGCGTCATGCCGACATGGTCGCCGAACTCGCGCGAGGCTAGGGCCGACACCGTGAACCAGTGGAGCGCGCCCGGCCGGTCTCCCAACTCGAGGCAGAGGAAGCTGAGGTTGCCGGCCGCCATCGCCTCGTAGAACGGGTCGTCGAGCTCGTGGTAACGGAGGGCCGCCCGCTGCAGCAGGTCCCTCGCCTCCGCACGATGCCCGTCCAGGACGAGAATCCCCGCGAGCGGCGTCAGCGTGCGGGCAACCGATTGTTCGTCGCCGAGGGCCTCGTACGAGGCTGCGATCTCGTCCCATGTCGCCAGACCCTCGTCCGATCTGCCGAGCCAGTCCTCGGTGAAGCCGAGATTGAACTTCGCGTCGATCTCACCTCGGCGATCGCCCAGGGTCCGTGCCAGCTCGAGCTGGGCGCGATACATCTCCTTGGCGCGATCGCGCTCTCCGCTCCAGTAGAACAACCCGCCGGAGGCTTCGAGCGCGCGCATTCGTGCAATCGTTGGGGCCCCCGCACCCGGGATCTGGAGGACGGCCTGGATCGTCGATCGGCCCTCCTCGCCGCCACCCCAGAACCGCCACAGCGCCGCGCAAAACCGAAGCCCCACGTCGGCGTCGCCGACGTCGATCGCCCAGCGGATCGCGGCGCGGATGTTGCCCTGCTCCTCGGACAGGCGTGCCACGGCCGTCGGCTGGCCTCGGGCGGCCATGGCAGGCGCGCACGCCTCGGCCACGCCGAGGTAGGCCAGGGCATGGCGTCGTCTCACCGCGGCCAGGTCCGAGTGCTCCGCCAACCGTTCTGCCGCGAACTGTCGGATCGTCTCGAGGATGACGATCCGAACGCCTGCCGAGCCCTCCCTCGTCGACACGAGGCTCTGGTCGACGAGGGTCGCGAGCACGTCGAGCATGTCGAGATCGTCGGGTGTGTCGGAGCCCGACTCGCCGAGGTTCGCGCAGACGGCCTCCATCTCCTCGAGACGGCAGCCGCCGACGAACACGGACAGCCTGGCGAACAACGTCCTCGCCGGCACATCCAGCAGCCCATGACTCCAGGCGATCGTCTCGCGGAGGGTCCGCTGGCGAGCCGGGATGTCTCGCGCATCCGGTCCGGGCAGGCGAAGCTCGCGTGCGAGCCGGTCCCGGATCCCGCTCGGACCAAGGAGCGGGACTCGAGCGGCAGCCAGCTCGATGCCGAGCGGCAGGCCGTCGAGGCGCCGGCAGATATCGCTGACGGCGTCCGCGTTTTCCCCCGTCAGCGCAAACGCCGGCTGGAGGGCCCGGGCCCGATCGACGAACAGCCGGAGTGCCGGGGCCTCCTCCGGGGAGGCGGCTGCAGCGTCGCCGCCTCGGCCGGGCGCGGTACGAGCGCCGGCCTCGGCCGGGACTCGCAGCGGGGCGACCGGATAGGTCTGCTCGCCGGAAACGTGGAGCGGCGACCGGCTCGTGACGATCACGCGGAGCGACGGGGATGCCGCAATGAGCTCGCCAACCAGCGTCCGTGCCTCGAGCAGGTGCTCGAAGTTGTCGAGCACCAGGAGCAGCATCCGCTGGGACAGATTCTCGTCGAGCTGTTCACGGATCGGACGGCCAGGCGCGTCGCCCAGACCGAGCGCGGCGACGATGGCTGGCCCCACGAGGTTCGGGTCCGCGACCGCTTCGAGCGCGACGAACCACGCCCCGTCCGCGAATTCCCGGGCGA
>WNGE01017013.1_pt1 | contig 13433 bp, 16 predicted proteins | sample 5400651 | NCBI WGS metagenome assembly WNGE01 (sample SAMN13153370, study PRJNA577476) | soil metagenome | isolation source: 60 cm soil or saprolite under grassland replicate 2 | place: USA:California | collected 2016-06-15 | reverse complement strand
TGTCCTTCCCTCTGTGAGAGTATGCCACTGCGAGGAGGTTCGTCATGCGACGCCTAATGATCTTGGTACCGATGATTTTTTTTGCCGCTGGCTGCGCGACGCAAGCGGACCGCTCGGCCCAGATGCAACGCGAGGTCGACGACATGATCGCGGTCTACGGGCCCGCCTGCGAAAAGTTGGGGTACGCAAAAGACTCCGACGTCTGGCGCGACTGCGTGCTGCGGCTCAACACGAAGGACACCATTGCCCGCTACAGCGCGGCGCCAACGACGACTACGTGCTTCGGGCATCGTGGCTTCTTCCATTGCTCCACGTTCTGACGTGCCGAGATTGCTTCCGCGAACACTATGCGACCTTGCTCGCGGGTCACGCGTTGCGGCCCGATCGAAATGAAGCTCGATGCGGATAACAAAGCAAGAATCGCATTTGCCTTGGTTCTGTTGTTCGCCACCGCTGCCGGAGCCGGCTGGTATCTTTTTTCATCCAGTCGGTACACGACCTATCAGATCCTGACCCACGACCCGGTCTCCGGGCTGATCGCCGATGCACCGATCGAATATCACGGCGTCGACGTCGGGAAGGTGGAAAGCGTCGAGCTGATCGACTCGCGCTCGATACGCGTCCTGTTGAGCATCAAGAATGGCGCTCCCGTTACGGCGGCCACCGTTGCGACGATTACCTCCCGAGGGCTCGCAACGAGAGGTTTCACCGGCTACGTCTATGTTTCCCTGGAAGATTCCGGCACAGATTCCCGGAGTCTCGTCGCTCGATCCGGCGAGCGATATCCCGTCATTTCCACGGCGCCATCTAAATCCGTGAACCTCGATTTGGCGATCAGTCAGGTGAACGAGAACGTGCAGTTCATGACCGAGCTCCTGCAAAACGTGCTGGACAAGAACACGGTCGCGTCACTCAAGCAATCGGTGGACAGCCTTCAGCGCGTCACGAAGACGCTCGCGGACAACAATGCCAAGTTGAGCTCGCTCATCGTCAACGGGGAGCGAGCCAGCCATCAACTTCAGCCGCTGCTGGAATCGAGCAAGGACACCGTCAACGCGCTCCAGACGCAGCTCCTGCCCGAAGCGTACAAGGCGCTTACGAGCCTCGATAATCTTTCCACCTCGCTCACCGGCTTCGCGACCAAGGTCAACAAGGATCCCTCGGTCATCGTTCGAGGCGCTGCCCCACCGCCGCCCGGGCCCGGTGAAGGACGATGAAGGGCAGCTGGCGCAGCTCGTTTTTGCTGGCGCTCGGCGTTGCGACCGTTGCGAGCTGCGCCCTGCTGACGCCCGCGACGGTCGAAACGCGCAAGGAGATGCTGACCAAAATCCCGGTCGACTTTCCTGAAGAAAAGACGCATCCCGCAACCTTGCTGATATTTGCGCCGGAAACGAGCACGGTCTACGACACCACGCAGATGGCCTATGCGACCCGGCCCTATCAGATCGCGTATTTCAGCCGGACCGAATGGGCCGAAAGGCCGCCGCAGATGCTCCATCCGCTGTTGGTGCAGACGCTTCAGAAGACCGGTTACTTCAGTGCAGTGGTAACGCCGCCTTTCATGGGTCATTACACGCACGCCCTTCGAACGGAAATCCTGGCGCTTCAGCAGGACTTCACTTCGGAGCCTGCAACGTTGCGATTGACCCTGCGCGTCCAACTCGTCGCGCAGGCGAGCAATCAAGTCGTTGCGACCAAGGAGATCGACGTGCGCGAGCCTCTGCGGGAAAAGACGCCGCATGGCGGAGCGGTCGCGGCCAATGACGCTATGGCGAAGGCTCTAAGGGAAGTTGCCGAGTTCGTTCTTGCCAGAACGGGCTGAGGGCGCTCGGCTTGGAATGGGCCGGCCGCAGCATCTTCCGCAGCGTGTCATCGTTGAAAACGAAATGGTGCCGCAGCGCCGCCCCGGCATGGACGATTATCAACGGAATTAACGCGTAACCCAGCCATTTGTGCACGGCGATGAAGACCTGGGACAGGTAATCGTCGTACGGAATCAAGTCGGGCAGATAGAAAAGGCCGAAGAACGATACCGGGAATCCGGCCGCGGAAGACATCAACCATCCGGTGATCGGCAGGGCGAACATCAATCCGTAAAAACAGAGGTGAACGAATCGCGCGGCGATTTTTTGCCAATCGGGTAGCTCCTCGACCAGCCGCGGCAGCGCGTTGGTGACGCGCCATGCCAGCCTCAATGTCGCCAGCGCAAACACCAGGATGCCGACCTCCTTGTGGTACAGGATCAGTCTGATTTTTGTCGTGTCGAAACCGACGTCGGGAAGCCGCACCATGTAGAGGCCGACGGCGACGAGCGCAATGAGCACAACGGCCATGAGCCAATGAAGGGCGATGGCAGCTGCGCCGTAGCTGTTCTCCGTGTTCCCGATCCGCGCCATCGCTCCGCCCCGCATATCGTTTCGAAATCCCACCTAGAATAAGATTGGGCGCGTTGCATTGGGTTCCCAGTGAGAGCCTGAACCGCGCCGGTGAGATCGCGGCTACTTGTGCGTGTCGGCCCGCGCAGCCTTGAGATCGGAAACGGTAACGACGAGCTCGAGACGGCTGCGGTAACTCGGCGGCAATCCATGCTCGCGTGCACCGGCAATGACCAGTGCTTTGTACCAGTGGTAAGGGCGAAGCGATGGGTCTTTGTCGGTCGCGTAGTACATGACGGCAGCGACCGGCCCGGCCTCGGTCAATACGTGCACCGTCTTTTCCATGTAGCCCGCGCCGAATCCCTCGGCCTTGTCGAGCGCCGGTTTGTCTTCCGGATCGAGCTCGAATACAACGCCCCAAACGACATCGTCCTGGCGCCCGGTGGCTTCGGCGTCGCACTTGCCCGACCCATCCCGCTCACTGCGCTTGTCCCAACGAAGCGCATGGCCGGCGAGCTGCCCGATGCCGATTGCCGTCGCGGAGGGTACTCGCTCGCGCAGCCGATCCGTCAGCATGTTGGAGCTATAGGCGAAATAACGAACGCGGGGTGTGGTCATCGCCGGTCGGGTGCGAAGCGTCGCATCTAACGAGTCTAGCAGTCGTCAGCCCACGGGCCAACCTATTCCGCTATCGCCCTCGGTCCGGTCAGAGCAACCGCGACGCACTGTTCATGACAATTCGTTCGTACCCAAAAAACCGCCGCTTGTTTGCTGGTCACTTCGCGCGCGACTTGCGCATGGCATCATCGCTTCGTCACGATGAGCCAACACATGACACCTAACCGCGCGCTGAAACCGTTGTCGATTACCGACCCATCGGAAAAAGTCGCATCGTTCACGACGCACTTAACCGCCGAACAGCTCGAGTGCTTGAGTCGGTGTGCGAGAGGCATTTCCATCCGCTTTGATAAATCGGAGGTCGTCGACGCGCTGATTGCCTGCGGTTACGCCGAGCAAGGCGTCGCAAGTGTCGTCACTGTGACCGCGAAGGGTCAAGAGTATCTTCGGACGCACGCAAAGTGAGTCGCGCGTTCTGTTTCAAGTTGGAAGCGAGTGATACCACCTTACCGTAAGCGCCGCCGCCAGCCGAACCGATGAAAACGTCGATCTACCGCCAACACGCCGGGTTGGTGTACGCCGTGGCGGATCCCATAGACCGAGGCCGCCCGGATGAGTCGGTCGACTCGCAAGTTTCGGTCGATTTCACTCGGCAACGCAGAGCGCAGCCCGTTGCATTTGTTCTGCCGAGCACGCAGAAATGGCTCGAGGGTTTGCCGCGTCGAGTCCAACCGCACGTGCTTTGCGACTACTATCCTCGCATTGCCAATTCCCTCGCGGCCGTGTGGGAGGATACGGAAGGTCTGAGGGCCTACTTCGATGGATTGTTCATCGATCGCCGAGGCGGCAGACGAGGCTTTCCGTCGGACGTTCTCAATGACTTGCGCGTGCTGCGGTATTATCTGGCAGCGTCTTTGCTCGACAACCCGGATTCCAAAGGCCCCGGGAAATAATGCGGCGCTGAAAGCCTTAGTGCCGTGTCGTTGATGCAAGTCGCCTAACTCGGCTTGCTCATCTCGCCGTCGTCGATCACGTCCACACCGGCGCCCTCCTGCTCGCGCACGACCTCTTCGACCCGCGAGGCCGCGCGCTGTGCGAGTGTGACTGGCTCAATCGGGACGCACCCCTCCTTTGCGATTAGATGCGTTACGGGAATGTAGAGATTCCCGTGCTGCAGCCTTAGTGGTGTCCCGGTGGCTGGTTCGAAATCTTGCGTGTCAGATACAATGGCGAATACGCACGCAAGACCCACTCGTTTCATAGTCCCGGACCGCGGCAAATGCGGCCGTGCTCGCGGATGTTTACTAACGACAAGCGGAGGACAGGATGGCAAGCGGTGACGATATCGAAGCGGGCAGAACCACGGGTGCCTCGGACAGAACCATACTGGTCGGACAAAAATCTCGTCCGTCGAGCGACTTCGTCGGGGATTTCATCTTCAAGGCGGCGCCGCAGCGCGTAGGAGGTGATCCTCAAGCCCCCGATCGCGACCTCGACGGCATTCAAGGCGTCGGAAACCGCGGCGGAATCGGCGTCGTCGGATTCGGCGGATTCATGGATCGCGCCGGTCGTAGCTTTGGCTCCGCCGGTGTGCTCGGCATGGCTGGCGGTGTCGCCGCCGGCAGACGGGGGGGGACCGGCGTCTTGGGTTTCGGCGGCGCGGGCAGCGGCGGTTCCGCGGATGGCGCGGGTGTGTTCGGCCAAAGCAACACCGCAGCGGGAGTCGTCGGCGTAAGCAACACTGGAGCAGGAGTCGTCGGCATCACCGCCGCGACTGCTAGCAGCGCTGTTTTCGGCTTCAACTCCAGCACCGCGGGACCTGCGGTTGGCGCATTCGGTCGCTGCGATTCGCCGGCCGGCGCCGGCGTCGTCGGACAGAACCTCAATGGCGACGGCGTCGCAGGGTTCAGCAACACCGGCACCGCCGTTATCGGCACAACCGGCGGAATGGTCGGCGTCTACGGAATCGGGCCGAACATCGGCGTCGAAGGCGAAGGCCGCGGCGTGGGCGTTCTAGGATTCTCGTCGACCGGCCACGGCGTCATCGGCATTGCGCCCACACGCGGAAAGTTCGCCGGATCCTTCTCGGGAGATGTGCAAATCACCGGCTCTCTGACGGTTTTCGGCGCAGCCCCGAAGAGCGCCGCGGTTCGCACCGGCAAGAACGAGTACCGGCGGCTCTATTCCATGGAAAGCCCGGAGAGCTGGTTCGAGGATTTTGGCGAGGGCTCATTACGAAGCGGACGCGCGACCATTCGGATACCCAAGGACTTCGCGCCGCTCATACGTACCGGCGACTATCACGTCTTCATCACCCCGTACGGCGATTGCGGCGGCCTGTTCGTCGCGAATCGCACGCGCGCGCAGTTCGAAGTGCGGGAACTCAATGGAGGAAAGAGCAATGTGCGGTTCTCGTACCGCATCGTCGCCAGGCGCAAAGACATCCCGGGTAAGCGGTTGGAAAAAGTGAAGCTGCCCGATTTGCCCGAACCGCAACGACCTGCCAGAAGGCCCCGTCCGAGCAAGGATGACGCCGTACTTCGGAGATTGCGCAACCTCGATCTTCAGGAGATACGACGCGCCACGGCGCGTCGGCCGCACGACTGAGCTCGCCCTCCGCGAAGAGCGCACGACGCGACCGCGAGCGGAATGACAGGATCCACATGAAGCTCGCCGAATACGCCAGTCACGATGCATCGGGTCTCGCAGCGCTCGTTGCGAGCAGGCAAGTGTCGCCCGCCGAGCTGGCCGCGACCGCGGCGGCGGCGATCGTGGCGATCAATCCTGCGATCAACGCGGTGGTGGAGACGTATCCGGATCGGATCGAGGCGCTCGACGAACGGCGCCTCGGCAACGGCCCGTTCCGCGGCGTACCGTTCCTGATGAAGGACGTGTTCGGGCACGAGGCGGGGCGGAAGATCGAGTTCGGCAGCCGCCTCTGCCGCGGCATGATCGCGCAGCAGGATACGCATTACTGCGAGCTCGTCCGGACGGCGGGCGTCAATATCATCGGCCGCTCGGCGGCGCCCGAGTACTCCATGGCAGGCACCACCGAGGGCGCGCTCTACGGCAACACCTGCACGCCATGGCGCGCGGGCCATTCGGCGGGCGGATCGACGGGAGGTGGAATGGCGGCAGTGATTGCCGGCATCGTGCCGATCGCGCACGGCTCGGACATCGGCGGCTCGATCCGCATTCCGGCGAGCTTCTGCGGCGGCGTCGGCCTCAAGCCGTCGCGCGGACGCATCTCGTACGGCCCGATGCTGGACGAGCTCGGCTACGGCCTCGCGCAGAACTTCGTGCAGGTGAAAAGCGTGCGCGATGCCGCGGCCATGCTCGATTGCCTCGCCGTACCGCAACCCGGCGACCCGTTCGTCATCCCCAAGCCCGCGGAGACCTACGCCGCCCTCATCCGGCGGAAATCCGCGCGACTTCGGATCGGCTGGTCGACCGATGCGCTCATGGGCATGAACACCGATGCCGACGTCGCAAGCGCCGTCGCCAACGTCGCACGGATTCTCGCCGACATGGGGCACGATGTATCCGAGGAAAGTCCGCAATTCGATGGCTTGGACAGCATGCGCTCGATGATGGACGTCTGGTTCTTCGGCTTCGATCTGCGCCTTGCAGGCTACGCGAAGCGGAGCGGTCACGCGATCGGTCCCGATACGCTGGAGCCGGTCACCTTCGCGATCTACGAGCACGCCAGAAGGATGAAGCCCGAGCAGTTCATCAATGCGATGGCTGTCGTCAACACGGGGCGCCGCAAGCTAGGCGCCTACTTCACGCGCTACGACGTCTGGTTGTCGCCGACAACGCCCAGGGTCTCGGAGCCGTGGGGCAACTACAACCTAGGTCGGACCGACGTCACGGTCGAAGAGCTGCCCGAGAAAATCTACCGCGGTGTGTGCCAGTTCACGCTGCCGTACAACATCATGGGAACGCCCGCGATCTCGTTGCCGCTGGCGATGCATCCGAACGGGCTGCCGATCGGCATCCAGCTCGGCACCCGGCCTGCAGACGAGCACGTCATCCTGCAGCTCGCCGCCGCGCTCGAACAGGCATTGCCGTGGGCGGGACGCGTGCCGGCGTTACACGTGGCGCGGGTCGATTAAGACTGCTCAGTGCCGCGTGCCGCCTTTCGCGGGACCTTTCGTCTTCAAGGGCACGGCTTCGACCGACAAAGTAAAAGTGCGCTGCTCGTTCGGGTTCATCGCACCTACTCCGACGAGTTTGTGGGCGATTACTTCGCCGCGATCGTTACGAATCGACACGACGACCGTGTATTCCCAAGGCTCGCCGTCGGCGGGATGGCGAATGCTGCCTTCGATGCACAGCGGAGTGAGCGCGGGCGGCTGAGGCACCTCGGCGCTGGCACCGAAGCGCAGGTGATGCCGGCAGGCCGGACACACGGCTGCACTTTCGAGGATCGTCTCCCGGCAGTGCGGACATTCGCGGGTCGCCCCGGCGCTGCCCGGGCGCTCTCCGCTCATGAACCGGCGCCGCTCTTCACCCCCAGGCCGCCGCTGTATTTGCCCGCTTTCGAGCCGTTCCCTTCGTCCCAGCCGAACTCGGCCTGACCGCGCATCCGCGCGCCGGCCGCGACCGTCAGCGAACCCGCCTTCAGGTCGCCCATCACCACGCCGGACTGCAGCAAATCGACGTGTGAGGATTGCTCGACGTTACCTTCCAGTTCGCCGGCGATCGTGACCTTGTCGGCGCGCACACTGCCGGTCAGCTTGGCGCCAGTCTCGATCGTGAGATCGCCCTGGACGTTCACGTCGCCCTTGAACTTGCCGGCGACGCGTACGCTGCCGCCGCCTTCGATCTTGCCTTCGATGGTGATGTCGGCGGCGATCAGCGATTCCTTGCGGGGCAGGCCGGTGTCCGCGCGTGCGATTGGAGCGGCGGCGGGGCTGGGGACAAGCTCCGGTTTGGACGGCGCGTCGTGCTTGGACGGTTCCCACGCCTCGGGGGCGGGCGTGGGGGTCAGGCGGGAGGTTGTCTCTTTCCACATGGCCATGACGTTGTCCTATCGAGAGGGGGGTTGCAAGGCTAACGCCAAAACGGGGCAGAAGCAATTAATACCTCGCAGAACCGTGCCCGTTGCCGTGCGATCCTTTACTCGATTGCTTCGTCCGCGTGCAACAACCGAATGCGGGATCCGCGGGAAGCCTTACGCTCGGAAGCTAGCCCCGGAAGTCTCCAAGCCCATCCGCTGCAGGAACGGCTGCCAGCGCGGATCGGTCTGCAGCGGCCGCAGGAACCGGTCCGTTGCCGTAAACATCACGCCGGGATCGCGCTGCGCGAAGGCCCGCTCGAGCCACTCGAACGCCTTCTCGACATCGCCCCGGTAAGCATGCACCTCAGCGACCTGATACGCCGCTGTCCAGCCAAAGCCGTCGATCAGCGTCTGCAACGCGGCCTCCGATTCCGCCGCGCGCCCCTGCGCGTGCCGGATCATCGCAAGTGCCACGTTGCGGAAGACGTCGTGCGATTCGGCCTCGGCCAGCGCCACCGCTTCCTCATTGCGGCCCTGCATCAGGCGTGTGATCGCCAGAAACGCGTGGGCCAGGCCGGCATTCGGGGCGAGGTCGATCGCGAGCCGGAAGGCCGCCGCCGCGTCGTCGATGCGATCGGCCATCACGTAAATCAGCGCGGCCTGGCGATGCGTGCGCGCCGAAAGCGGGTCGAGCGCGATTGCCCTGCGGATCAGCTCAAGTGCCTCGTCGAGCCGGCCCAGCACCCTTGCATGTCCGGCTGCCGCGCGCAGCGCGTGGGCATCGCCGGGTGCGAGCTCGAGCGCGCGCCGGAACGATGCGCCCGCCGCCGCCCATTTCCAGTCGTGGCCCTCGAGAATGAGGCCGAGCTCGATGTGGGCTTCGACGAGATCCGGAGCCAGGCGCAGCGCGTGCTGCGCGGCATCGCGGGCGCGCTCGTAGCCTTCGTCGATGGGCGCAAAACCGTAACCCGCCTGCAGCTGGTGCACGCGCGACAGCCCCGCCCATGCCAACGCAAAATTCGGATCGATCGCCAGCGCCCGCTGGAACAGCTCGATCGCTTTGTCGGTGTCCACCTGCGTGATCCGCTCGCCGAAGAACTTTCCCTGCAGGTAGAGCTGAAAGGCTTCGGGGTTGTCGCCGCGGCCCGTGGCGGCCTGGCGCACTTCGGCTGCGGCGGTCTTGACGGCTGCGGTCTCGGCCGGTTCTCCCAGCAACGCCGCGCGAAGCTCCTTCACCACCGACTGCGCGATGTCGTCCTGCACGGCGAAGATGTCTTCGAGCTCGCGGTCGTAGGTCTCCGACCAGAGGTGCGAATCCGACGCGACCTCGATGAGCTGCGCGGTGATGCGCACGCGCTTGCCGGATTTGCGCACGCTGCCTTCGAGCACCGTGGCCACGTTGAGCTTCTGCGCGACCGTCGGGATATCGACGTCCTTGCCCTTGAACGAGAACGCGGAGGTCCGCGATGCGACGCGCAGGCCGCGGATTTTCGTCAGCACGTTCAATAGTTCTTCGGACAACCCATCGGCAAAGTACTCGTTGTCCTCGTCGCGGCTCATGTTGATGAACGGCAGTACGGCGATCGAAGGCGTTTCCTTGTCGACCGGCGCAGCCTGCGACTTGAGCGGCGGAAAGCTCTGCGGCAGGTCCGGATGGCAGAGCTGGAACACCGCTTCCGGTCGCCCGAGGTCCTTCAGGCCGTGCGACCCGAGCGCCTTCACGCTCACGAGCGGCGGCAGGTGATCGCGGCAGAGGTCGTGCGTCGATTCCGAGAGGAGCGTCTGGCCGCCGTGGCCGGCCGCGAGCAAGCGCGCGACTCGGTTGAGCGGCGCGCCGAAGTAGTCGCCGTCGCGCATGTCGACTGCGCCCGAATGAAGCGCCATTCGTACGCGGAGCTTCGCCGCTTCGGGCCACGGCTCGCGATGGAGCGCGCGCTGCGCCTCGAGCGCCGCGGCGAGCGCGTCGGCCGCCGTGTGGAACGCCGCGCAAAACGCGTCACCGCCGGTCTTGAAGACGTGGCCCTTGTGATCGTCGATGCAATGGCGGAGCAGCGCATCGTGACGGGCGAGCGCCGCGCGCATCGCCTCGGCGTGCGCTTCCCACAGACGTGTGCTGCCCTCGATGTCGGTGAACAGCAGCGTGACGGTGCCGGTCGGAAGGTCTGCCATTGGATGGTTGCCGCCGGGAAGAGCGGATTCAATGATACGCGCTGCAGCTCCCCGCTGACACCGAGGTTCGCCGGAAGATCTCGATACGCGGGCGAAGCGCTAGCGGGCCGGTCCCATGCCGATCGGTGGCGGCGCGAGCTTGAGAATGCGGCCGAACAAGGCTTCGCGCTCGGGACCTGTCTCGGCACCGAGCAGCGGATCGGTGTGACCGAGAAACGCCGCATCGATGACCTTCCAATCAGCCGTGGTGAGATGCTTTTCCGCCAGCGGCAAGACCTCCTTTTCCTCCGTTCCCATGTGCTTCCAATGGAATGCCGCATAAGCTTCCGTCGCCGCCACGAAGTTGAAGAATTCGGCTGCGCCGCCCTGTTGGTAGCGCGTCAGCGCCTGCGCCAGCGTGCGGATCATATCGGCACCCGTCCGATGCTCGAGCTTCAGGCGATCAAGGATCGCTGCCGCATCCGGGTGTCGAAGACGCAAGAACCGAAACAGGTACTCTTCCTCCTTTGGGTGGTGGAATCGCTCGGGAACGGTATCGATGTAATAGATCATGGCTCCGAGCAGATTGAAGTCCGGCCCGGCTCCCCGGTCCCGGATCTGGTGGACGAAGTAGAGCATGCCGTCCAAGACCGCAGCGAGCGAACGGTGCTCGTCCCGAATGATGCGAAGCGCTTCCATGTTGGGCGATGATAGCGCGCTCGGGGACGTAGCGACGACCCCACCCGAGACGATAGTTCGTGTGGGCGTCAGGAGATCAAGTGGGCCGACGAGCTAGGCCGCTGCGCTCGCGCGCAGCGCTTCGACGCGGATCTCCTCGGTCAGGCGGGCTTTCAGAGCAGAGAACGCCGGCGCAGTCTTGATCGTGTAGTGGCGCGGGTGCGGAAGATCGACCGTCATCTCGGACTTGATGCGTCCAGGTCGTGCGGTCATCACTGCCACGCGGCCGGCGACGAAGATCGCCTCCTCGATGTCGTGCGTGACGAAGAGCACGGTCTTCTTTTCCGCCTCCCAGATCCCGAGCAGAAGCTCCTGCATGAGCCCCCGCGTCTGGTTGTCGAGCGCGCCGAAGGGCTCGTCGAGCAGCAGTATCTTCGGCTCGTTCGCGAGTGCGCGCGCGATTGCCGTGCGCTGCTGCATGCCGCCCGAGAGCATCTTCGGATAATGGTTCTCGAAGCCGCGCAAGCCCACGCGTTCGATGTAGCGCGCCGCGATCTCGTTCTGGCGCGTCTGCGGGACGCTTTTCTCGCGCAGGCCGAAGCAGATGTTCTGGCGCACGGTGAGCCATGGGAATAGCGTGTACGACTGAAAAACCATGCCGCGATCGGCTCCCGGCGTGCTGACGGGCGCGCCGTCGAGCAGGATGTGCCCGGAGGTGGGCGCATCCAGTCCGGCGACAATCCGCAACAGCGTCGACTTGCCGCAGCCCGACGGTCCGAGGATCGAGATGAAGTCGTTATCGGTGACCGTCAGCGTCGTGGGTTCGAGCGCAACCGTCGGCGCATGGCCGCGACCGCCGGGGAAAGTGCGGCTGACGGCGGCAATCACGAGCTTGCTCATCTCAGGCGAGGCTCCAGAAAAACAATCTCTGGTTCGCCCACTTGAAGGCGAAATCGGATACGAGCCCGATCATGCCGATCACGATGATGCCGAAGATGATCTGGCCGGTGTTGAGCAGCGCTTGACTGTCGGTGATCATGTGCCCGATGCCGCTCGACGCGCCGATCAGCTCGGCGACGATCACGTACGTCCATGCCCATCCGAGCACCAGCCGCAGCGTCTCGGCGATCGCGGGCGCGGAGTTCGGCAGCAGCACCCGGCGCACGATACCGCGTGCGTCGGCGCCGAGCGTGTAAGCGGCCTCGACGAGATCGCGCCGCGTGCCGCCGACGGTGACGGCGACCATCAGCACGATCTGGAAGAACGAGCCGATGAAGATCACGAGCAGCTTCTGCAGCTCGCCAATGCCCGCCCACAGGATCAACAATGGGATGAACGCCGAAGCCGGCAGGTAACGCGCGAACGACACGAACGGCTCGAAGAACGCCTCGATCGGCTTGTACGAGCCCATCGCGATGCCCAGCGGCACCGCGACCGCGGCCGCCAGCACGAAACCGCCGAGCACGCGCCAGATCGTGAGCGCGACGTCCTTGGCGAACCCGTATTTCGCGAACAGCAAGTAGCCTTCGCGGAGCATCGTGAGCGGATCGGCGAGGAAAGTCGGCGAGACGAGGCCGCCGAACGTCGCCACGGCCCAGGCCGCGACGAAGAGCACGAAGAACGCGACGCCGTAAAATGCCTTGCGCGTGCCGGAGATCGGCTTGAGCGGGGTCATGTCGCGCATGCCGGCTGACGCGCGACGTCATTCCCGGGCACGCGGGAATCCCGTAGGTCCGGATTCATCCGGACACATGGCCGAATAAATTCGGCCCTACGAGGGGACGACAGTCATTGGATGAACCGCGTATCGGTCAGCGAGTTGAGATCCGGCACCTGCTTGATGATGCCGATTTCGAGGAGCAAGTCGGCGGCCTCCTTGCTGAACTGCTGGAGCTCGCCGGCGAAGAATCTCCTGTTCGCAGCCCGATCCTGCCACCGCAGATACTTCTGCGACGCCTCGAACTGTTCGCCCGTCTGCTTGACGTCGGCCCCCATGATCTCGAAGCTCTTCTTCGGCTCCTTCGCGATCATGTCGATCGCGTCGAAATAGCTGTCGGCGAGCGCCTTCGCCGCCTTCGGGTTGTCGGCAAGGAATTTCGGCGTGCAGCCGAAAGTGTCCATGATCATGGGATAGTCGAGCGTGGTCGCGATGATCTTGCCGGCCGACGGATTCGACCGCACCGTCGACAGATACGGCTCGTAAGTCATCGCCGCGTCGTTCTGGCCGGCGACGAACGCCTGCGCCGCCGGACCCGGCTCGAGATTGACCACCGTGACATCCTTGACCGAGAGCCCGTTCTTCTTCAGGAACCAGGCGAGCGTGAAGTACGGCGCGGTTCCGGGTGCCGACGCCGCGACGGTCTTGCCCTTGAGGTCCGCGATCTTCTGGATGTTGCTGCGCACGGCCATGCCATCCGCGCCGTAGCTCTTGTCCAGCTGGAAGATCTGTTTGGTCGCCACGCCGCTCGCGTTCCAGACCACCCACGTCTCGACGGTCGTCGCCGCGCACTGGATATCGCCAGACGCGATCGCCAGGTGCCGGTCCTTCTGGGGAATTTTCTTGAGATCGACGTCGAGCCCGTGCTTCTTGAAAATACCCGCTTCCTTGGCCA
>WNGE01006137.1_pt1 | contig 13435 bp, 11 predicted proteins | sample 5400651 | NCBI WGS metagenome assembly WNGE01 (sample SAMN13153370, study PRJNA577476) | soil metagenome | isolation source: 60 cm soil or saprolite under grassland replicate 2 | place: USA:California | collected 2016-06-15 | reverse complement strand
CCAGGGTCGCCTCGAAGGTCCTGCGAATGTTCTCCTCCCTCCGGAAGCCGTGCCCCTCGCCCTCGAACGGGATGTACGCATGGGGGATGCCCTTCCGCTCGAGCACCTCGACCATTGCCTCTGCCTGGCTCGGCAGCACGACCTCGTCGTCGAGACCCTGCAGGAGCAGCAGCGGCCGCTCGAGACAGTCGACGAAATGCAGCGGCGAGCGCTCGCGGTAGAGGTCGGCGCTCTCGGGATACGGCCCGATCATCGAATCGAGGTACCGCGACTCGAACTTGTGCGTGTCGCGCGCGAGCGCCTCGACGTCGGCGACGCCGAAGAGGCTCACGCCGGCTGCGAATGCGGTCGGCTCGAACGTGAGCGCGCACAGCACGACGTAGCCGCCCGCGCTGCCGCCCTCGACCCACGTCCGCTCGGGGTCGACGCTGCCCTCCGCCGCGAGGAACCGGGCGGCGTCGACGCAGTCCTGCCAGTCGATCTCGCCCCAGCGCCCGTCGAGGAGCCGTCGATACTCGCGTCCGAACCCGGAGCTGCCGCGGTAGTTGACGTCGACGACGCCGATGCCGCGCTGGGTGAAGAACTGCGTCGAGAGGTCGAGGCCGGGCGCGCTGTGACCCGTGGGGCCACCGTGACAGATGACCTGCAGCGGCGGGCGCTCGTCGGCCGGGCCCTCCCACTCCGCGCTCGCCGGCGGGTAGTAGAAGGCATGGGCCGTCGCGCCGTCTCGCGTCGGGAACTGGATCGCCCGCGGCACGGAGATCGACGCCGCCTCTTGCTCGGCGTCGAACGAGCGGCGCAGGTGCTGCTCGCGCCCGGTCGCAGGATCGAACAGGACGAGCGTCGCCGGCTTCGTCGGCGAGGCCGCCGAGAACGCGAGCAGGCCGTCGCCGGCGGCGAGCGCGGTCGTCGTGTAGCTGGTCCACTCGAGGCCTGCCGGCTCGAGCACGCCTCGCTCCGCGTCGAGGATCTCGAGCGAGTCGACCGCATCGCGGGTGACGACACATGCGACGCGCCCCTCGTCGAGGAAGGCGTAGCGGGTGACCGCGAAGGCCCACGCAGGCGCGCCGATCTCGGCCCCTTCGAGCTCGGTCAGCGCCCGCGACGACCCGTCCTCGTCGAGACGGCGCAGGTTCCACCAGCCGCTGCGGTCGGAGCAGAAGTGCAGCGCGCCCGAGGGCGCCCACTTCGGGTCGAGGACGGACTCGTCGGCACCTCCCGCCACCTGCTGCGGCGCCGAGAGCGTCCCGTCCGGCTCGACGTCGGCGACCCACAGCTGCGTGCCGTCCCACGGCATCCGCGGGTGATCCCAGGCCAGCCAGGCCAGCCGCCGCCCGGACGGGTCGACGCGGGGTGCGGCGAAGAAGTCGTGCCCGGACGCGACGACCGCCGGCTCGGCCGACCCGTCGGCTGGGAGCGCGACGAGCTCGTTCTCGACGTCGCCACCGTCGTGCCGCTCGCGTACGCAGAAGATCGTCGAGCCGTCGGGCGTGACGCAACCGTCGGCGTAGCGCAGCGCGTGCGGCGCCGCCGGCTCCGGGCTGATCGGCCGGAGCCCGCCTCCGAACCCATCGACGCGGTGGAGCCGCCCGTCGGAGAAGTCCGAGCAGAAGACGGTGTCGCCGTGATACCAGCAGGAGCCGCCGCCGTACTCGTGCACGCGCGTGCGTGCGTTGAAGCCGGCCGGCGTCAGGTCGACCACCTCGCCGCCGGGCGCGGCCTGTACGACGACGGCGCGGCCGCCTTCCTCCGCACGGGACTCGAGCCAGCGCACGCGGCCGCCGCCCGAGACGTCGAGGGACGCGAAGCGCCGGCCGGAGGCGCGGGCCACGCGGTCGGCGGTGAGCTCCGACGGCCACGTCCCGTAGGGCTTCGCGGTCACCACGGCCTTTTACAGGGCTACGGCGCGGCTGTCCAGCAGCGCTAGAATCCGCGCGCTCCGTGCTGCTGCGCAGAAAACGCCCCGAGCCGGCGGCTCCGCGCCGGCGCAGGCGCCGGATCCGCAAGCTTCGCCTCCTCGCCCTCGCCGGCGTGGTGGGCCTCCTCGCGGTCACGGCCTTCTCCTACGGCCTCGTCGTGGCCGTCGGCGAGCAGCTTCAAGGGCTCGACCCGTTCCACCAGCAGCGCCAGCAGGTCGACGGCTACGTCTACGCCGCCGACGGACACACGATCCTCGACGTCCTGCGCGGCGACCAGAGCCGCGTGCTCGTCACGAGCGGCGAGATCTCGCCCTTGATGAAGCAGGCGATCGTCGCCGCCGAGGACAAGCGGTTCTACGAGCACCGCGGCATCGACATCCGCGGCATGGCGCGGGCGCTGTGGGCCGACATCCGCCACAAGTCGGCCGTTCAGGGAGGCTCGACGATCACCCAGCAGTTCGTGAAGAACCAGCTCACCGGGAGCAGCCGGACGGTGACCCGCAAGCTGAAGGAAGCCGCGCTCGCCTGGCAGCTCGAGCAGAACTGGTCGAAGGACCAGATCCTGACCGCCTATCTCAACACGATCTACTTCGGGAACGGCGCGTACGGCGTCGAGCGGGCCGCGCGCACCTACTTCGGGCACAGCGCGAAGAAGCTGACCGCGCCCGAGGCCGCGCTGCTGGCGGGGATACCCGAGGATCCGAGCCGCTACGACCCGGTCAACCACGCGCGTCTCGCGGCGGCGCGCCGCCTGACGGTGCTCCGCCTGATGCTCGAGCAGGGAATGATCACGCGCGCCGACTTCCGACGGGACGCACGCGCGCCCATGCCGCGGCCGCAGGACGTCCACCTCTCCGGCGTGCAGGGCCAGGCGCCCTACTTCGGCGAGTACGTGAAGCACCAGCTGATCGCGAGCAAGCAGCTCGGTGCGAGGCGCGTGTTCGGCGGCGGCTTCCGCGTCTACACGACGATCGACTTGCAGCTCCAGAAGCTTGCGCGCCAGGCGATCCAGAAGTGGCTGCCCTCGCCCGACGGGCCGCAGGCCGCGCTCGTCGCGATCAGGCCACAGACCGGCGCCGTGCTCGCGATGTACGGCGGCGCCAACTTCCACGAGAGCCAGTTCAACCTCGCCGTGCAGGGCGAGCGCCAGGCGGGATCCTCCTTCAAGCCCTTCGTGCTCGCAACGGCGCTGAGGGAGGGCATCTCGCCGCAGACGACGTTCGTCTCCAAGCCGGTCTCGATCTTCCTTGGCAACCGCTACTGGACGCCGCACAACTACGAGGGCGAGTACCTCGGCTCGATCGACCTGACGACCGCGACCGCTGTCTCCGACAACTCCGTCTTCGCGCAGCTGACGAAGATCGTCGGCCCGGCCAACGTTGCGAAGGCGGCGCATGCCATCGGAATCACGACCCCGCTCCACGGCTACTTCGCGATCGGGCTCGGCGCCGAGCCGGTGAACCCGCTCGAGATGGCCCGCGCCTTCGCCACGTTCGCGAACGGCGGCTTCCGGGTCGACGGCTCGTTCTTCGGCGACGAGCCGCGCGTCGTGACGAAGATCGAGAACGTCCACGGCGACCTCGTCTACGCGAACCTGCCGGCGCGCAGGCGCGTGCTCACCCCCACGGAGGACGCCGTCCTCACCCAGCTGCTCGAAGGCGTCGTGACCTCGGGCACGGGCCACGCGGCGGCGCTCCCGGACCGCCCGGTCGCCGGCAAGACGGGCACGACGGAGAACTACGGCGACGCCTGGTTCGTCGGCTACACGCCCCAGCTCGTGACGGCGGTGTGGGTGGGCTACCCGAAAGGGGTGCGGTCGATGCTCACCGAGTATCAGGGCGGTCCGGTGGCCGGCGGCACCTTCCCGGCGCTCATCTGGAAGTCGTTCATGCAGTCCGCGCTTGCGGCGATGCACGCAGCGCCCGCGCCGTTTCCCGCGCCGCCGTCCCTCTCGGTCGCGACGCGGCGCGTGACCTTCCGGGACGGGCGGATCGAGCTCGACAACGGCCTCTGCCAGCAGACCTCCGTGCTCGTCTACTTCGCCGGCCGGGGGCCGGGGAAGACGGCGTCGTGCAAGCAAGACGAGGTCGACGTGCCCAACGTCGTGGGCCGCAAGCTGTCGGAGGCGCGGAGCCGCCTCGCCGCCCAGCCGCTCACGGCCGCCCTGATCTACAAGCCGGCGAGCGCGGGCCAGCGCGTGGACGTCGTCCTGCGTCAGTTTCCGGCGAGCGGCACGCTCTCGTCCTACGACAAGGTGACGCTCGTGCTCGCCAAGCCGCTGCACGGCGTCGTGCCGCGGGTCGTCGGGTTGAGCCTCCACGACGCGCGCGCCCGGCTCGCGCGGCTGAAGCTGCGGCCCGCCGTCCGGCTCGGCGACGGGCGGCCGGGGCGCGTCGGCTCGCAGGAGCCGCAGGCCGGGCTCGCCGCGGCTCCCGGCATGACGGTCCGCCTCGTCGTCGGCCGTTAGGGCCGGCCTTTAGCGAAGCGGCCGGCTGAGGTACGGCGAGCCCTGCAGCCCGTAGCGCCAGGAGAGCTCGGTCGCGCGGGTGATGCCGATGCGCGGGCCCGTCGCGATCTCGGGTGTCGACTCGCGCGCGAGCAGCTCGAACGGCGGCTCGTCGAGTGGCAGGCCGTCGTGCTCGGCGCTCACGCCGAGTGCCTGGCAGAGCTTGCCGGGGCCGGAGCAGAGCGCCCGCTGGGCCGCGACGCCGCGCCGCGCCCGCATCGTCTCGAGCCCGTGCTCCGGCTCCAGGGCACGGATCAGAGCGGCCTCGGCGCGGCCCGGCACGTCGCAGACGAGGTTCAGGCACCAGTGGATGCCGTACGAGCGGTAGACGTACGCATGACCCGGCGCGCCGAACATGGCCGCGTTCCGCGCCGTGCGGCCGCGAAAGCCGTGGCTGGCGGGATCCTCCTGGTCGTACGCCTCCAGCTCGACGATCGGGCCGCCGACGCCGTCGACGAGGAGCGTGACGCCGATCAGGTCGGGAGCCACCTCGTGCACCGAGCGGGCGAAGAAGTCACGCGGGAGTCGGTGCACGTGCGCGGGAGTCGTAGCGCATCAGCGCGGGGAACGCGAGCGCGAGCAGGCCGCAGCCCAGCACGCAGACGATCCCGCCGGAGACGATCGAGAAGCGGAGGCTCGTCAGCGACGCGAGCACGCCCGCCTCGAGGTTGCCGAGCGCGGGCGCGCTCGCGACCTGCGCGAACTCGATCCCGACGAGCCGGCCGCGCAGCGTGTCCGGCGTGAGCCGCATCAGCATCGTGTCGCGGAAGACCGCGCTGACGAGATCGGCGCCGCCCGCGAAGGCCAGCAGCACGAGCGCCAGCCAGAGCCGGTGCGCGAAGCCGAACGCGGCGATCGCCGCCCCCCACGCCCCCGCCGCGAGCACGACCGCGAGCCCCTGCCGGCGCACGTGGTTCACCCAGCCGCCGAGTGCCGACGCGAGGAACGCGCCGGCGTAGGTCGCGGAGTAGAGGTAGCCGACGAGGCTGGGATCGTGGAAGCGATGCGTCGCGAGCGCCGGGAACAGCGCCGTCGGCATCCCGAAGATCATCGCGTTCGTGTCGACGAGGAAGAAGCCGAGGATGACGGGCTGGCGCCGCACGTAGCGGAGGCCCTCGACGATCGAGCGAAGGCTCGCGCGCTCGCCTCCGCCCTCCGGGCGGATGCTCGGCAGCAGCCAGACGGCCGAGATCGGTGCGGCGAAGCTCGCCACGTCGACGGCGTACGCCCACTGGAGGCCGACGGTCGCGATCAGCACGCCGGCGAGCGCGGGGCCCGCGACTGCGCCGAGGTTCGAGAGGAGATTGTTGAGGTTCGACGCCGCCGGGAAGAGCTCGTCCGGCACGAGCCGCGGCGTGATCGAGCGCTGGGCGCCGACGCCGAGCGAGAAGGTCGAGAGAGCAACGAACGCGCAGAGGAAGCACGGCCAGACCTGCGGGCGCGGCAGGAGGGCGTTCGCGAGGAGGCCGGCCGACGCCGCGGTCATACCGAGCTGCTGCCACAGCATCAGCCGGCGCCGGTCGACCGCATCCGCGAGTGCCCCGCCGACGAGCGTCATGGTCAGGAGCGGGATCAGCTCCGCGAGGGCGAGCAGCCCGACGACCGCGGTCGAGTTCGTCAGCGCGTAGACCTGGTAGGAGAGCGCGACGTAGGCGATCTCGGTGCCGACGAACGAGAGCGCCTGCGCGAGCCAGAGCCGCCGGAACGCCGGCGACACGCGCAGCGGCGTCAGGTCCAGCGCGAGCCGCCCGAACAGCTCGCGGACGCCCGGCGACTCGGTGTCGGGCGGTCGCGCCCCGACGGGGTCGCTCAAGGGCGTGTCCGGACAGTCACCCGCAAGGCTCCGCCGCGCGAAAAGCAAGCGATGCAAGGACGCAGGGAGCCCCGAATAGCTTGCCTATTCGGGCGACCGAGGACGCGGCAGCGCGCTGCTTTGCAGCCGGCGGAGCCTTGCGGGTGACTGTCCGGACACGCCCGTTAAAAGAGTTGGTCGGCCTCCGGCGTCCTCGCCGTCTTCTCGAGCACGCGGCGCGCGCGACGGCCGAGATCGCCGAGGTCGACGCGGCCTTCGTCGACGGCGGTCGCGAGCCGCTCCGCGAGGTCGAGCGCCTCGTCGAGCACGGGGCTCGCGCCGGACGCGTCCTGGCCCATCTCGAGCAGGATCGTGCGCTCGGTGCGCGAGGCGACGATCGGATCGGGAACGCCGTCGACCCAGACGCGCGTCCTCCGGCCGTGCCCCCGCTCGCCACCTTCCAGCGGCTCGAGCGCGTAGATGCGGTCGGCACGCGCCCACTTGCCGAAGCCGAGGAACACCATCTTCGCCCCGCGATCCGCCATCTCGCGGATCATCGCACGCCGCGGCGCGTTTACAGGGCCGCGGCGAGTACCGCCGCCACCCGCTCCTGTGCCTGCTCCTCGAGCGCCGTGAAGAACGGCAGGGCGAGGGTGCGCGAGCTGGCGTCCTCCGCGACGGGGCACAGGCCCTCGCGGAACCCGTAGCGCTCGCGCATGTAGGGCTGGAGGTGGATGGACGGGAGGTAGCGGTTGTAGCCGATGCCCTCACGCTCGAAGTGCGCGATCACGCGCTCGCGCGCTGCGGCGTCCGGCAGCTTGACGACGTATACGAACCACGAGCGCCGGTGCTCGTCGTCGTCGGGACCGGGGAGCTCGACCCCGGGCAGGCCGCCGAGAAGCGCGCCGTACCGCCCGGCGACCGCGGCCCGCAGCACGAGGATCTCGTCGAGTTTCTCGAGCTGCGCCAGGCCGAGCGCCGACCGGATGTCGTCGAGCCGGTAGTTGAAGCCCAGTCGGGCATGCTCGAGCCACCCGCCCTCGTCGGCGCGGCCCTGGTTGCGCAGCGAGCGCAGCAGCCGCCACTCCTCCTCCGAGTGCGTGGTCACCATGCCGCCCTCGCCCGTGGTGATCTGCTTGTTCGGGTAGAAGGCGAAAACGCAGGACGTGCCGTGGGAGCCGAGCGGCGCGCCCCGGTACTCGGCGCCGAGCGCCTCGCACGAGTCCTGGATCAGCGCGAGCCCGTGCCTCGCTGCGAGCTCCCGCAACGGGGCGAGCTCGCACGGGTAGCCGAAGATGTCGACCGCCACGATCGCCTTCGTCCGCGGGGTGACGGCCGCCTCGACCGCCGCCGGGTCGAGGTTCAGCGTCGCCGGGTCGATGTCCGCGAACACCGGGACGCCGCCCTCGTAGACGAAGCAGTTCGCGCTCGCCGCGAACGAGTACGGAGACGTGATCACCTCGTCGCCCGGCTCGATGCCTGCCGTGATGCAGAGCAGGTGCAGCCCGGCCGTCCCCGACGAGACGGCCGCCGCGTACGGCGCGCCCACCCTCGCCGCGAACGCCTCCTCGAAGCGGTCGATCGTCGGGCCGAGCGAGAGCCGGCCCGAGCGCAGCACCTCGAGCACGAGCTCCTCCTCGCGCTCGTCGACGTACGGCCCCGAGAGCGGGACCGGCTGCACCGCCTGCTTCACGCCTCGCGGGTCGCAGGCGCGTACTCCAGCCACTGCGCCCAGCGCTCGCTGCGCCCCTGCACCGTGTCGAGGTACGCCTGCTGAATCTCGAGCGTGACCGGGCCGGGCGGGCCGATCGGAACGTCGTCGATCTCGCGGAGCGGCGTCACCTCGGCGGCCGTGCCGGTCATGAAGACCTCCTCCGCGAGATAGAGATCGGTGCGGATCAGCTGCTTCTCGACGACCCGGTAGCCCAGATCCTGCGCGATCTGGATGACCGTGTCGCGCGTGATGCCCGGCAGGATCGAGGCCGAGAGGTCGGGCGTGTAGATGACGCCGTCGCGCACGGCGAAGATGTTCTCGCCCGGACCGTCGGCGATGTAGCCGTCGGGCGTGAGCAGGATCGCCTCGTCGTACCCGCCTCGGCGCACCTCCATCGTCGCGAGCATCGAGTTGAGGTAGATCCCTGTCGCCTTCGCGGCGTGCGGGATCACGTTTGCGCCGACGCGCTGCCAGCTCGAGACCTTGGCGCGAATGCCGTTCTTCAGGCCCTCCTCGCCGAGGTAGGCCCCCCACGGCCACGACAGGATCACGACGTCGATCGGGTTGCCGAGCGACGAGACGCCGAGCTCCCCGTAGCCGTAGTAGGCGATCGGCCGGAGATAGCAGGAGGGCAGCCCGTTCACCCCGATCAGGTCCCAGCAGGCCGTGCGCAGCTCCTCCCGTGAGTACGGGAGCTCCATGTACAGGAGCTTCGCGGAGTTCTCGAGCCGCTGGAGGTGCTCCTCCAGCCGGAAGACCGCGGTCCCGCGCGGCGTCTCGTAGGCGCGGATCCCTTCGAAGACGCCCGACCCGTAATGCAAGCCGTGCGTGCCGACGTGAACGGTGGCGTCCGCCCAGTCGACGAGCTCGCCGTTCATCCAGATCTTGCTGGTCTCGCGCATTCGGGTCTCCCTCTGGTCTCGGTCGGGCCGCCGAGATCGTACCCCTACGGTCTGCCCTCAGGACTCGTCGGCGAGGTCCCCGACCTCGGCCCGCGCGAGTCGGGCCAGGTCGAGCGGAGACAGTCCGGCCATGTGCTGCGCCGAGCCGGCGCCGACCCAGACGAGCGCATGCCGGAGCAAGCGGCGCTCGAGGAGCACCCGGGACACCTTCGGCGCGGGGAAGGGCGCGACGGCGCCCGGCTCGAAGCCCGTGGCGGAGAGCACCTCCTCCGGCCGGGCGACACGCGCGTAACGGGCGGCCGCAGCCGCCGCCACCTTCGCCGCGTCGGCGCGGCGGTCGCCCGGCACGAGCGCGAGCACGGGGCGCGTGTCGCACACGAAGACGAGCGACTTCACGATCTGCGACGAGTCACAGCCGACGGCGCGCGCCGCCGCGGCCGCGCTCGGCGTCCCCTCCGGGAACTCCTCGAGCCGCGCGTCCACTCCCGAGGTACGAAGCACCGCGGCCACCCGCTCCACGGGCTTGGGCCACGCGTTCATGCAGCGAACACTAGCGCGGGTGTGCATGTGTCCCCACGCCCATGCACATGGGGACACATGTGCAATGCGCAACCGGGAAGGCCGCTCGAGCGTTGTCCAGATGGACGAAGCCCCTCTTCACGAGAGCGAGACGAGCTTGGCCGACGACAATGTGCGCAGGGCGACGACGGAATCGCTCTTCCGGGACGTGAACGAGCGCATCGCCGAGAGCGCGCAGCGCTTCGACGCCGACAGCACCCAGTTCATCTGCGAGTGCGCCGACCCGAACTGCACGCACCGGCTCGAGGCGACGCTCGACGAGTACCAGGAAGTCCGCGCGGACGGGGCGACGTTCCTCCTCGCGCCCGGACACGGGCAGGACGACATCGAGCGCGTCGTCGCCGACCGCGGCCGCTTCCACATCGTGGAGAAGCTGCAGCGCACCGTCCGCACGACGGCGGCTCGCCTCGACCCGCGCGCGAGGCCGGCCTAGCCTAGGCCTGCGCGGGGCCCAGCTCGAGCACGCGGGCGTCGTCGAAGCCCTCGGCGCGGATGCGGTCGACGAGCTCCGGCGGCGGCGGCGAGTCGATCGAGAGGACCATCAGCGCCTTGCCGCCGCGGCGTGTGCGCGACACGGTCATGTTCGCGATGTTCACGCCGGCCTCGCCGAACAGCGAGCCGACCCGGCCGATCACGCCGGGAACGTCGTCGTAGCGGAAGAGCACGAGCAGTGGCGCGAGCTCGGGGTCGAGGTCGAAGCCGAGCGCGCTGACGAGCCACTGGCGGTGGTCGCTGCCGATGGTCGTGCCGGCGACCCAGATGTGCTCGTCCCCGCTCCTGATCTCGACGCGCAGGAGGTTCGTGTAGTCGCGCGCCGACTGCGAGCGACCCTCCCGTACCTCGATCCCGCGCTCGCGCGCGATCAGCGGCGCGTTCACGTAGTTGACCGGACGGTCGGCGCGGCCCTGGAACGCGCCGTTCAGCGCGGCGACGGTGAGGAGGCGCGTGTCGTAGTCGGCGAGGCCGCCGTAGGAGGTGAGGACGATCTCGTCGGCCTTCCCCGCCGCGAGCTCCATCGCCAGCCGGCCGAGCTTCGCGGCGAGCGGGACGTACGGCCCGAGCGCCTCGAGATCCTCGGCGCCGATCGCGGGAATGTTCACCGCGTTCGTGACGAGGCCGCCGTCGAGCGCGGCCGCGACCTGCTCGGCGACGATCACGCCCGCCCGATCCTGCGCCTCGCCCGTGGACGCCGCGAGGTGCGGCGTGACGACGACGTTGTCGAACTCGAGCAGCGGACCCGAGTACGGCTCGGCGGAGAAGACATCGAGCGCAGCCCCGGCAACCCTGCCGGAGCGCAGCGCCGCGAGCAAGGCGTCCTCGTCGACGAGCTCGCCGCGGGCAGCGTTCACGAGGCGAACGCCGGGCCGCATCCGTTCGAACGCGTCCCGGCCGATCGAGCCGCGCGTCTCGGCGTCGAGCGGCAGGTGCAACGTCAGGAAGTCGGCGGCCTCGTAGACCTCTTCCAGCGTCTCGGCGCGCTCGACCCCGAGCTCGCGGAAGCGCTCGCCGGCCACGTACGGGTCGCACGCGACCACGTGCATGCCGAGTCCGAGCGCGCGCCGCGCTACCTGCTGGCCGATCCGGCCGAAGCCGAGCACGCCGAGCCGCTTTCCTGACAGCTCGATGCCGCCGTACGCGGCGCGCTCCCACCGGCCGCGCTTGAGCGCGGCGTGCGCCTGCGGGATGTTGCGCGCGAGCGCGACCAGCAGGCCGATCGTGTGCTCGGAGGCGGAGACGACTGTGGACTCGGGCGCGTTCGCGACGACGATGCCGCGCCGCGTCGCGGCCTCGACGTCGACGTTGTCCACGCCGACACCGGCGCGGCCGATCACCTTCAGCTTGACGGCGCGCTCGATCAGCTCGGCGGTCACCTTCGTCGCGGAGCGCACGACGATCGCGTCGTAGCGGTCGATGATGTCGAGCAGCTCGCTGTCGGCGTCGACGTCGACGTCGAAGCGGGCACGCAGGAGCTCGACTCCCGCATCCGAGATCGACTCCCGAACTAAGACTCGTGGGCTCAAACCACCGGCGCGTGCTCGAACGCTTCCAGCGCCGCGGTCACGGCCGCGCCGCGCTCGATATCGGCGCCGAGGTCGGCGAGCACGATCTCGACCGCTGCGAGCGCCGTCGTGATGTCGAAGACGTCGAACCAGCCGATGTGCCCGATCCGGAAGATCTTTCCCTTCAGGTGTGCCTGGCCGTCGGCGATCGTCATCCCGAACCGCTCGCGCAGCCCGGAGACGACGGCGCCCGACTCGACCCCTTCCGGCGCGCGGATCGCCGTCACGACCGCGCTGCGATCCTCGTCGGGAGAGAACAGCTCCAGCCCCATCGCCTTCGCGCCGGCGCGGCAGGCCCGGCCGAGCCGGACGTGGCGCTCGAACGCCGCCTCGAGGCCCTCGTCGAGCAGCAGCCCAAGCGCGACGTCGAGCGCGACGATCAGCGACGTCGCCGGCGTGAAGGCCGCGTCGAGCTTCGCCTGCGCGTTCTGCGTCCGCTCCCAGTCGAAGTAGAAGCTCCTCTCGGGCTTGCGCGCCGCCAGGGCCCGCGGCGAGACGGCGCACAACGCGAGGCCCGGCGGTGTCATCAGCGCCTTCTGCGAGCCGGACGCCACGGCGTCGAGGCCCCAGGCATCCATCTCCAGCGGCAGGGCGCCGAGGCTCGAGACGGCGTCGACGGCGACGAGCGCGTCCGCTTCCCTGGCCGCGGCCGCGAGCGCCGGCAGGTCCGCGACGACGCCGGTCGAGGTCTCGGAATGCGTGAGGAAGACGACGTCCGCGCCGCCGAGCTCGCGCAGGCGAGCCGCGACGTCCTCCGCACGCGGCGCCTCGCCCCACTCGTAGCGCATCGCCTCGACCGTCGCGCCCTGCAGGGCGGCGATCTGCTCCCAGCGCTCGCCGAAGTTGCCGGCCGAGACGACGAGCGCACGCGTGCCCTGCTCACAGAGGTTCACGCCGACCGACTCCATCGCGGCGGTGCCGGAGCCGGTGTAGAGGAAGACGTCGGACTCGGTGCGGAAGACCTCGCGGAGCCGGCCGAGGCAGCGCTCGTACACGGGGCGGAAGTCGACGCCGCGGTGGTGCAGGACCGGCTCCGCGAGCGCGGCGAGCACCTGCGGCGGCACGGGCGTCGGCCCGGGAGTGAAGAGGTATCGCCTGCCGGCCATCGTTGCCAGACTAGCGGCGCCGATGGACGCGCTCCTCGCCTTCGCCGCCGCGCTGCTGGCGCTCCGCCTGGCCGGCGGCCTCGCGCGCCGCCACCGCGCTACCCACCGGCCCGAGCTCGCGGCCTGGGCCTGGTCGCTCGCGGCCTACGCCGTCGCGGCCGCGGCGATCGCCTGGGGGGAAGCGGCGGGCTGGGATGCGCGCGCCTTCCGCGTCTACTACGCCACCGGCGCGCTGCTCACGGCGCCGCTGCTGGGCGCCGGCTCCCTGCTCCTGGCCGGCCTCCGCCGGGCCGGCGCGGGCGCCCTGCTTTATGCCGGGCTCGCCGTCGGCGTCGCGGTCGCGATGCCGGTGCACGGTGCGTTCGCCGCACACGGGATCCCGCCGGCGCAGCACCACCTCGCGTTCCTCCCGTCCCGGCTGCTCGCCATCCTCGCCAACTCGGTCGGGACGCTCGCCGTCGTCGTGGTCGCCGTCCGCTCGCTGCGGCGCCGGCCCCTCGGCAACGTCCTGATCGTCCTGGGAGTCGCCGCGGCGGCGACGGGGAGCGGGCTCGCAGGCCTCGGCGCCGCCGGCACGTCGGTCGGGATCGCGGTCGGCGCCGCCCTGCTCTACGCCGGGTTCGTGCTCCGCCCTAGTAGGGGGAGGGGGCTGCGACCGTCACCGTGAGCGTCGGCCCGGTGGCCGTGCTGCCGGGGCCGACGGCACGCACCGCGACGGTGTGCGAGCCGGGCGTCTCCTTCGCCGTGTCCCAGTCCCACGCATAGGGCGAGGCGGTTGCGCCGGCGCGCACCTGCCCGTCGACGACGAAGTCGACACGGCTCACGCTGCCGCTGACCTGCACGAGCCAGTGCTGGAG
>WNGE01010439.1_pt1 | contig 13438 bp, 19 predicted proteins | sample 5400651 | NCBI WGS metagenome assembly WNGE01 (sample SAMN13153370, study PRJNA577476) | soil metagenome | isolation source: 60 cm soil or saprolite under grassland replicate 2 | place: USA:California | collected 2016-06-15 | reverse complement strand
CGCCCTCGCCATGCTCATCGACGAGATCAACCACACCCCGCCCGTAATCCCCGGCGACAACCGGCCGATCACCTACCGCATCGCTCCGCAGGCAAGCCTTTAACCCCGACCGCAGCAGGTCTTCCGGAGATCTGAGGCTAGAGGAGCCTACCGACATTTTCCGGCTGTGCGGATCTGAAAGGTATGCCGCAATTCCTACCTCAAGTCATGCAGCCATCGATGCCCGGATCAGGAAAGGCTTTCCCCGCGTTTCCAGTCTCATCCCGGCGGCCAGCATGTTCCTGGCACCCGCTCATCAAGTGAAGTAGGCGTGCACTCCACCGCACCTGGTGCCACCTCGTGAGCCGGCGGCAGCGGCACAGGTACAGTTGCTACTGTAAGACAACTTGTCTTACAGTAGCAGGTATGGCCGATACGATAACTGTCCGCACTGACGAAGAGACCGAACACGCCCTTGACGTGCTGACCCACGACGGCAGCTCGCGATCGGCCGCGATCCGGCAGGCCGTGCTCGACGCAGCTCGTCGCCGCGAACGCGCCGCCGAGATGCGCCGGGCCGTGCTGCGCATGGACCTCGGCGAGCCTGACGGCGTCAACGTCGCGGAGGAGCTGGCTCGCGATCGCGCCAGCGAGCGCTAATGATCTACCTGGACTCGGCAGCAGTCGTAAAGCTTGTCCACGCCGAGCCGGAATCGGCCGCGCTGCGCAGCTGGCTGGATGAGCGAGCCGATATCCAGTGGATCAGCTCGGTGCTCACTGAGATCGAATCCTTCCGCGCGCTCGCCCGGTACGCGCCGGAGGCAGCCTCTCGCCTACCTGCCGTGCTAGACCAGATCGACCTGATCGACCTGGACCAGCGCATCCGGATGCTGGCCCAGACAGTCACCCCGGCGACGGTGCGCAGCCTAGATGCCATCCACCTCGGCACAGCCTTGGGCTTCCGCTCTTCACTGACCTCGTTCGTGACTTACGACAAGCGCCTGCTCGACGCGGCCCAGGCAGCGGGTCTGCCCATCGACGCGCCCGCCTGACAGCAATCGCCGGCGAGGCGACACCTGGCCATGAAGCGCCCTGGTATGCGCGGTACGCAGCACGAGGCTATCCCGAGACATCAGTCAACCTGGAACCCCGCCAGATTCGCGCGTCCGACGCGGTCCCCCTCGTCCCAGAAGCCAGTGACGAGCCGAGTGAGAACGGCCCCGGGCAGCGGCAGCCGTCGCCAGACGTCCTCAGACGGTCCCATCACCTTGATCTCTGCAGATCCGACCCCAATGCGACCTGGCCGGACGAACCCAGTCTCGCTGCAACGGAGACGGGTAGCGGTCCAAACCCGGGCACATCCGGATGCTCCGAGGCATCGAGTTGGATAACCACAGGTCAGAGGGACGCAAACAGTTGAGTACGTCGCAATATTCCAGTTGCCAGCGGGATGTTAGCGGAGCCCGATCGCTTAGTTAGTCACCTCCCGCTCAAGCGCGCCATCCGGCACGCCGAAGCTAACGACCTGGTCAGCCGCAACGTCGCCGCCCTGACCGACACCCCCAAAGGCCAGCAAGGCCGGCCGTCCAAGTCGCTGACCCTGGACCAGGCCGCCGCGGTCATCGCCGCCGCCAGGATCCTGCCGGTGATGGAACTGCGGCCGGGCCTGAAAGACGTCCGCCGCCCGGCGGAGCTGATGCACGCCTACATCGTGCTGAGCCTGCTGTGCGGGCTCCGCACCGAGGAAGCCCGGGCGCTGCGCTGGGCGCATGCCGACCTGGACGGCGACCCCGATGCCCGGCCGCCCGTCCCGCCGCACGTGGCCGTCTGGAGGTCAGTCCGCGCCCACGGCGAGACCAAGACCGAGCGGTCCCGCCGCACCCTCGCCCTGCCCGCGGCGGCGGTCCAGGCACTGCGCGCCTGGTCCGGCAGCCAGGCCGGCGAGCGGCTGGCGGCCGGGGACGGCTGGCAGGACACCGGGCTGGTGTTCACCAGCCACCACGGCGCCGCGCTGGACGCGGGGAACGTCCGGAAGATGTTCAAGCGCATCTGCACCGAAGCCGGTGCCGGGACGGCTGGACCCCGCGCGAGCTGCGCACCACGTTCGTCAGCTTGATGAGCCACCAAGGGGTCAGTATTGAGGAGATCGCCCGCCTGGCCGGGCACGCCACCACCCGCACCACCGAAATCGTCTACCGCCGCGAACTACGGCCCGTCATCACCACCGGCGCCGAGATCATGGATCAGCTCTTCACCGGAACCTAACCACCGCACCAGCCCCAGAACCGCCGACAACCCCTGCACATGCCAGCCACCGAACTCTGCAGCCATGAGGCGGTCCGCGTGATCAGGAGAAAACGAACCGCAGGCACATGACCGGTGATCATCACGGTCAGACGGCTGGGACCGCAACCCTGCTGGTCAGAGCCGTGGATGGGATTCTCGGCACGCACAGGGTCCTCCGGCGATTGAGTCCCGGCATAGCAGGCAATCGCTGTCGCCGCAGCGCGTGATGCCCTGGTTCTCGCGCATCGCGGTACTCGCGGCGTCGAGAACTTGCCTCGCGGGAAAGGCCCGCCACCGCGAGTTGCCAACGACCGCGGGACGCGCATACTGACGCAGGACCGACTCCAGCCGCGGGAACCCTTCGGAGCAGGATCCCACCTCGAACATGGAGACCCGGCCGTCGGTGGCCTTGGCCCAGCGCAGGAACAGCCGGCGTCCTGACTGCTGTTCAGCCAGGTGGATCGCGGTCATCCGGTTGAGGCCCACTCCGATGAGGATAATCCGGCCCCCGCGCGCGGCCAGTTCACGGATCGGGCCGTACACGTCCGCGGGACTTTGTGCTGCGATCAGTTCCTCTGCCTGCGGTCCGAAAGCGGCGAACGAGTTGAGCGGATGGCTGCCGCGCACGGCACCGCCGCGCTTGATCAGGGTCGCCGGGAACACGCCGAGACCAGCGTTGATGAGCTCGCAGCCGGGGGTGTAGGCGGTGCCTTCTGGCAATCGTGGTTCCGCGGGGAACTTGGCATAGTCGATACCGTTTCGCGCGGGCCGCAGGCCAGCGGGGGCGGGCACGCCGAACTGAGGCTCAGTGAAGGCCGGCACCAGCACTGTGCGGCCGCGCGTCAGTAGCGCGTCGAGCAGGGTGTCGGCGCCTCCTGTGATGGGTGCGCCGAAGGAACGCAGCGAAACGTGCACCATGAGCGGGCGCCCCGCTGGTGCCAGTTCCTCAACTGCCGCGGTGAGGTCGTCGGCCATGATCGTCATGACTGTCCTTCGTGGAATGTCGGTGGTAGTGAGGGGTTCAGGCAAGGTGACGAGCGTCGATGATCCGGCCACGGCGGAGTTCTTCCCGCGCCCTCTGAGTCGCCAGGGTGTCCGGATGCTCTTCGCCCAAGATCCGGCGACGCTGGTCCAGGACATCGGTGTAGCGGGACTCCGCTTCCGCAGTCCGGCCACGGCGGGCCGCGATCCAGGCAAGCTCGTGACGAATGACCATCGTGTCCGGATGGTCTTCGCCGAGGACCCGCACGCGCAGGACAAGGAGCTCACGGTAGGCGGTCTCGCCCTGCTCCCACTGGCCCTCCTGAGCGCTGATCCAGGCAAGCTCGTGCAGGGTGGTCAGGGTCCGGGGATGCTCGGCGCCAAGTACCCGGCGCCTGTCGCTGAGGACCGCGTCGAAGATCTCCCGGGCTTCACCGAGCCGGCTCCGCTCCTGGTTCGCGATCGCCCACGCGAGTTCGTGGCGGGTCAGCAAGGTCCGGGGATCGTCCGGGCCCAGGATGCGGACGCTGTCATCGAGCGCCTCTCGATAGCCCGATTCGGCCGTAGCCCAGTCTCCCCGGCAGGCAGCGATCCAGGCAAGCTCATGGCGGCTGAAGAGGACATCGTGATCCCCGGGTCCGAGCACCCGCAGCCGGATCTGGAAGTCCTCCCGATACCAGGCTTCGGCCATGCTCAGGTCACCGTGGTACGCCACCGCCCACGTCATCTCGTGTCGCACACGCAATACCGCGCGGTGCTCGGCTCCCAGCGGGGCGCTGCGCACGAGGGCGCGCTCACCCAGGATGATCCCCGCCCGGCTCATCCCGCTGAGGTTGAATGCCCCGACTGCGCGAGCTGTGGTCTCCATGAGCAATCCGAGATGCTCCCGGTCCACCTGGTCGGCCGCGGTATCCAGCAGGCTCAGCAGGTGCGGGCCGAGCAGCAGGTACTGCGGCCAGGACTCCGGATGCTCGTACGGCAGCTTAGACGTGCAGCCGTGGAGAAGCTCGATCGCGGCATGCCGGATCCGGGCCGAAGCCAGACCCGAGCCGGCCATGCTGGCCCGCCCGGCCTCGATGATGACGGTATGCAGAGTGATGCCGCCGTCGGCAGGCTCAAGGATGCCGGTAATCTGCAGCTCGCGAAGCGCCTCCTCCGCCCGGTGTTCTGCTGTCGGCGAGGTACCGCCGAAGTCGGTGAGCAGACCGGTCTCGGTAAGGGACCGGGCGTTGAGCAGGCTGGCCGGGATAGGCGCGGGGGCATAGCAGCTAGCCAGCTGCAGCACCGGCCGCGTCTGCGGGATTCCCTGTTGCGCCAGCCCACCCAGCGAGAGCTCCAGAGCGCGAGCTGTCAGCGCCAGAGGCGCCGCCGCGTGACGCCCGGGGCGCTGGTGGAGGTTCGCCTGTACCTGCTCATCGAGCGTCCGCTCGTAAGCTGCGAATGTGGCTCCCTGAGCAGCCTGGGAATGCAGAAAGCTTCCCGCCAGCCGCAAGCTCAGCGGATGCCTGCCCAGGCGGCGCGCCAGCGCTCTGGCCTCACTCGCTTCTCCCGCCGCCGGTGCCAGTGCCAAGAGCATCTGGACGGCGTCGGCCTCCAGCAGTTCACCGACTCTCAGGAGCCGCGCTGCCTCCCACATCCGCGGATCGGCCTCCCGGCTGGTTACCAGCGCCAGACCTCGCGCGGACGAGCGCACCCATCCCGTCAGATCCTGAACCCCGGCCGGAGAGCCTCCAGCGGCCAGCACCTGAGGATCGTCGGCCTCGTCGAAGATGAGCAGCCACTCAGAGCTAGCGTTCTCCAGCAAACGCCAGAATCGGTCCGCGGCGTCTGCTTCGTCCCTTGCGATCGCGTTGACGTCACCTGCTTCCCCGAGTTTCCGCGCGACCGCGGTCAGGCCCCGCAATAGCGTGACCGGATTGGCAGCCGAGATCCACCAGACGTCCTGGCCCAGTGCCTGGGCGTGCTCAGCCAGGGCCGTAGCCGCCGTCGTCTTGCCTGTGCCGCCAGGACCGGCGAGCACCACGGGGCCCTGCTGCGGATCGCCCATCAGCGCCACGAGTTCGTCCAGGAGCAAATGGCGATCACTGAAGTCGTGCCCCGTGACGTGATCAGGGCCCCTGTCCTGCACGGATGCCGCCAGGTCCATGGCGCGGCGGGCCCGGTCCCTGATGTCGTCATCGGTGACCTGGATCCTGATGGTTTCCTCGACTAGGCCGAGGTAATCGGCCAATGCCTCCTCCACCGTCTCTTCATGAGAGTCGTCCGGGCCGGGGAGGGCGTCGTCGTTGTCGCTCACGGAGTGTCCTCCTTCCGCCGTTTTCTGGCCGGATCGATCTGGTAGTCCTTGCCAAGGTTCGCTTTTAGCCGCCTCCTGGCATGAGCCAGGTTCTGCCGGATGGTGGCGGGGGTCTTGCCAAGGAGATCAGCGATCTCCTTGGTATCCAGCTCAACGAGAACCAATTCGAAGACTTCGCGTTGCGCAGACGGCAACGTGCTGAGCATCTGCGCCACCCACTGCCAGTCCTCCCAGACGTTCGGGCTGCCATCTAGGTAGCTCCCAGACGGTGGAGGCAGGCTCTCGATCTCTCTATTGCGCCGACGCTTTTCCTGCTGGTCGTAGTAGGCGTGCCGTACGGCTTTGCGAACCCATGCCTTCGGGTTGCGGGTCAGCCGTCACGTGTCCTTCTCGAGCATGTCCGCGACAGCGGCCTGGACCGCTTCGTGCGCGTCATCCACAGTGGCGCCGAGCGCCATCGGCGCCATAAGGAAGTACCGGTAATGGTCGTTCAAGAAGGCCTCCAGGTCGGCCCGCGGGCCTGGCCCAGGCGCGGGCGCGGCCTGTCCAGCCGTTTCTTCTGGCTCCACCGCTCCGCTGCCTCCGATCGATCGAATGACATCGCGCCTCCTGTCCGTTCCTCTATCAAGTAGGCGGCTGGACAGGCATCATCGTGAAAGCCAGTCTCAAGATCTCTGACGGTCTCCCAGGGACACGGCAAAGTCGTAAATTCCGGAGCAGTTACGTCGCCGATGCGGGCGGTTCGGTCAGTGAGGCGATGCACGCGGTGAGCAGGCGCCGCATCTGATCTTGTTCGCTGACGTCCAGATTGGCCAGCATGTCTTGCTCGACGCGGCGAACTGCGGCGCTGGCCATCTTGAGCTGGCGGCGCCCGCGGGCGGTCAGCTCGGTCGGCAGGGCCCTGCCGACGGGTGCCCGTGCCGGGCGGACGACGAGTCCCTGGCGTTCGAGGGCCTGCAGGAGCACGTTCATCGACTGCCGGGTGACGAAGGCGCCGCGGGCAAGCTCGGAGTTCGACAGGCCCGGCCGCTGGGCGAGCAGCTCCAGGCAGGCGTAGTGGGTGATCGTCATGCCCAGCGGCCTCAGCACGGCCTCCAGGGCGGAGTGCAGGGCGCTCGCGGCCGCCTTGAGCATGTACCCCAGCGATGTGTCCAGCTCGATTCCGGGCTCGCCTCAGAAGACTGACATCAATGAGGAGGCAAGGATCATGGCCGTCACCGGACCCGACTTCGTTTCACTGCAGGTGCGCGACCTGGAGCGTTCCGCCGCTTTCTACGAGCAGTACCTGGGCCTGAAGCGCTCCGACGCGGGACCGCCGCACGCCGTCGTGTTCGGCACCAGGCCGATCGCGTTCGCCGTCCGCGACGTCGCCGCGGGCACCGACCTGGACGCGATCGCGCAGCCGGGCCAGGGGATGGCGCTGTGGCTGCACGCCCCCGACGCGCAGGACATCCACGACGCCCTCGCCGCCGCCGGCGCGACGATCATCTCAGCGCCCGTCGACGGGCCGTTCGGCCGCACGTTCACGTTCGCCGACCCCGACGGCTACCAGGTGACCCTCCACGACCGCGGCTGAGCCGGGCGTCCCGGTCTTCGGCGCGGCAGGCCCCCTGAGCGGGCTTCCCACAGCGGCAGGCCAGCCGCCAGGGACACGGCAAAGCCGCTCATGCAGTTTGAGGCAGCTTTAGCGTCCGCTGCGGGTCGCGGGCGTGGTGGCGGTTGGCGGCGGCGATGCTGGCCTGGCCGGCCAGGCGCAGCAGGCTGATGGCCAGGCTGCGCAGCGATGCCATCACGCGGGGCGCGTTCCCGGTTCTGACCAGGGACTTGTCTTCCTGGTAGGTGACGTCGAACTGACCCAGTGAAGGCGGTTTTCTATTTCCCGGTGGCTGCGGGCCCAGGCGGCCAGGGTGGCGGGATCGGCGTGGCGGTCGCTGGTGATGAGGTAGACGACCTCGACGGTCTTCTTGCCGTTCCTGCTGACCGTGCGGCGCAGCTGCGCGACCTGGGCGGCGCCGTCGAACCCGGACCAGGCCGGCGCCAGCACGGCCTTGATCGTGCGGCGGGCCCGGCGGCCGTGGCCCGTGGTCACGGCCGAGGTCGCGGGGACGGCGGCCCAGGGCAGCTTCTTCAGCTGCTTGTACAGGGCCGGCATGCTGGCCTTGACGGTCCTCACGTAGCCGGCGCCCCGGCCGGTGATGACCTGCGCGGTGTCATGCTGGGTGTGCATCGCGCCGACTGTGATGACCGCCCCGGCCAGGCTGGCGAACGCTTTCAGCAGCTCCCGGACGGCAGGGATCTCATTGGACTTCGCGCCCGCGGCGACCTGGCCGAGGACCGCGCCGATGCCGTGCGCCAGCGCCGCGACCAGGTGCGGGGCTTTCTCTATCCCTGTTCCGGGCGCCGCGGACGGCCTTGCCGTCGACCGCGATTACCAGCCGGCCGCCGGCCTGCGTCGCCCTGGTGTGCAGCCAGGCGCCAATGACCTGGTCGAGCACGTCCGCGCTGATCAGGGCGAACGCGCGCCGGAACGTGGACTCCTGCGCCGGCCCGCGGACCGCTCCGAGCCCGGCCAGCACGCCGGCCCCGGCATCGGCGGCCCGCTGGCCGATCGCGGCGAACGACCTTGAGCCCGCGGTCACCGCCGCGATGCCGACGGCAAGCAGCCCGGCCAGCGAGTGCCGGCGCCCGCGCCTCTTCCGCGGGTCCGGGAGCTGGGCAAGCAGATCAAGAAGGTACTGGCTGCGGGCAGCAGCCGTCAGGGAGGAAGATGGCATGAGCGGGCGGGCGTTCCCTCGTGGCAGACGACGGTGAGTGTGAGAGCTTCCATCGTTCCGCCGGGCACATCACGGCAGTTATGACACCGCGGGTCACAGCCTAACTTCATGACTTTGCCGGGCCCCTGGGCGGTCTCCAGACCGGTGGCGAACTCACTCACCCGGGAAAGCGCTACGGCCAGGACAGAGACCGCCACGATCACCGTAATGATGATCGAGTGAGTGACCACGAAGGAGTTGATAATCGCGCCGGCGATCGCAGTCGCCGCAGACCTGACGGGCTCGATCTCGTCGTTATTCATGCCGGGCATCCCTTCGCACGACGATGAGGTTTTCGTCATCTAGGCGTCTACGACGGGCTCACGGTGAAACTCACGGTTCGAAGTGACGCGAAAATCGCGAGCGTGGAAACCAGATCAGTCGGTTATGCGCAGGCCATGGCACGCTGCGGGAACCCACGAGATGCCGCGCATAGCGGCGGCACTGCGCGCGTTCTCCTCAACCCTCCGCCCGGGCGCCCGGTGATGATCGGGATTCAGGTCCGCGATATTCACGCCGAGCACGCCCGGCTGGCCGCGGTCGGAATCCCGGTCGTGCGCGAGCCAGCAGCGGAGCCCTGAGGCCTGATCGAGATGTGGATCGAGGACCCCGACGGCATCCGGATCGTCCTGGCCGAGGTCCCTGCCGGTCACCCTCTCCGCCGTGACCCGCGATCGGCGTTACCGCTGAGATGACAAACCTGCTCGCTGCATGACAGCACGTCCCGCCGAAACACGGCAGCCCAGCGACCGCCCTGTCGGCGGCATGAGCGCGTATTTCCGCGCACGGCTGTAGCGCGTAGATATACGGGCTGGGCAGCCGGTCGCGTTTGCGGTCGGGGCGCACGGCTCGCTGGGTGGCCCGGCAGGCTCATCACGGGGAATGGGCCAGCCAAGACCGGTTCGGGCTTGGGCTGGGGACGGTTCGCTGCCTGGCACGTCATGCCCGGCCTGTCAGTACGCCGGCCGGCCAGGCTGACACGGCCAGCGGGCGTGTGGCCGGGCAGAGCCGATGCCTGAGCAGGAAGCGATGGCGGGAGCGTGATGACCGCGGCGGCCTTCTCCGGGCAGTGCCGGGCACGCCAGCATCGACTGCGTACGCATGCGGGTTTGACGGCGCCCGGTCTGTCCTGGGTTACCAGACCCGGTATGCGGCCGTGGGATGCCACCACGGGCTCCAGGTTCTCCAGCCGACGCGCTGACCGCTGTGATGCGCCCCGAACGTCTGGTGGTACCAGATCGTGTTGATCTCCACGTGCCCGGAGCCGTAGAACATCAGGTCGCCGCGCCGGGCCTGCGACAGCGAGATCCGGTGCAGGTGCCGGCTGCCCAGCATCGAGTAGGTCGAATGCGGAAGCCAGATCCCGGCGCCGTGGCCGAAGGCCGCCATCACCAGGCCCGAGCAGTCATAGCCCGGGGAGCAGCTGGACCCGCCGTAGGAGTACCAGCAGCCTCTCGCGTGCCCTTCGGCCCAGTTCAGCGCCGCGTTGCCGGCCCGGCTGCCGCCGTAGCCGCCGGTGAGGGCGAGATGAGACACCGAGGCCTGCGCCGCCGGGGCAGCCGCGGCGGCCGCAGCCGCGCCCGGGGCGATCAGCGCGGCCGCCAGCACGGCCGCCGCGGCGATCCTGCGCCGGCGCATGGCGGCAACTGCCATACTGAACATGTCGGGATTCCTCCTAAGGGTTGTCCGACGTAAGGTCCCGGCCGCGTGCTGCGAACACCTGGCCGGGACCGCCTGGCTAGCAGGCGAAGCTCGTGCGGGTCACCTCCTGCCCACCCCCGCAGGAGGGCGGATAACGCGATAGGACAGGCTCCCTCCTTCAGTTCGTGCTTACTTGTGCCGGTTTGCGGCCTTTTGAGCTGCCAGGATAACAATGTGTGCATAAAGCTGCGGAGGATTCGAGCGAAGACGCAGCTCAGCCGCCTGGTTAACGGCAGATGCCAGGGGCTGCGCAACTGCGGGTGACCACGGCGGCCGGGGCCTTCTCCCGCCGCGACCCATACCGGGCCGGCCAGCCGCCGGCCAGCTGCCCGGCCGGAGGGTCCGCCGCTGCCGCTCCCCGGCCACCAGGCCCGGGCCGTTCACGGCCCGCACCGTGCGGGCACCGGACGGCCACACCGGTTATCTCAGCCGTAGGCGAGGCCGCCATCGCCCTTCAGCTCATGCCCGGATGCTTGCAGGCGCCGGACCGCGGCGGTCATCCCTGACGCTGGCGAACAATAATCGCGGGCCAGCCGGACGCCCTTAAGGCCGGCACGGCCGGGCAGCTCGCGGACTCCTGCCCCTGGCTGCGGCGCGCGCCCTTGATGGGCGGAGCTGAAGGCAGACCTGTCCTGCGACATGGCGCCGGACAGGCTGGTGCCATCGATGACGGCTTCGGATTCGATCCCGGTCACGGCGCCGGGCACGTAAGCGACCAAGCCGCCGGGCACCGCAACCAGGACCGCCTCGCGCCGGAACATCGCCCTGTCCGCGGCATGAGCGCGTGTTCCCATGTATGGCTCCGATGCATAAATATGCAGGCTGATGGGCCTCTCACCGCCGCATGCCTGATCGTTTGGCAGCATCTGACAGATCCGCGACCGCCGCACCGGACAGCCGGATCGCCGGCAAGACTCATGTGCTGCGCCCGCCAGATGGCTCATTCCGAGACGGCTAGGTTCTGCTCGCCGTGTGGCGGGGCGAATTCGTGCCGGTTAGCCTTTCCTAGGGGGTTGTGCGATGTTTTTTCCGGTTTCCTGCAGCAGCGCGGCCCCGCGGGCAGGGCTTACCCTCCGTTGCGAGATCGTCGCAGCGGCTCCAGGCCCAGGCAATGGGTATCCGGACCCGCGACCAGCGTCGCCCCGCACCGCCCCCGCTTGGCCCGCCATATGCAAAAAGGCCGGGAGGCGGCTTACATCTGGCAGGCCGTCCCGAAGGAGGTAACACCATGCAGGACTTCAAGAGAGGGACAGTCCGGGCGAACCAGCTGACGTTCGAGTACCTGACCCAAGGAGACGGCCCGCTCGCGCTGTGCGTGCACGGGTTCCCCGACTCGCCCTACAGCTACCGCTACCTGCTCCCGGCGCTCGCCGAGGCCGGCTACCGGGCAGTGGCCCCGTTCAACCGCGGGTTCGCCCCCACCGAACTGCCCGCCGACCGCCACCACATCCACTCCAGCACGATGGCCGCCGACCAGATCGCGCTGCACGAGGCGCTCGGCGGCGGCTCCGACGCGATCCTGATCGCGCACGACTGGGGCGCAGTAGGGGCATGGGGCGCGGCCGGCAAGGAACCCGGCCGGTGGCGGCGGTGCGTTGTCCTCAACATCCCGCCGTTCGCGATCTTCGGCGAGAACATCGTCACCTACGACCAGATCAAGCGGTCATTCTACTTCTGGTACTTCCAGAATCAGCGGGTGGCCGAGGATGTCATCCGGGCCGACGACTTCGCGTTCATCGACAGGATCTGGGCGGACTGGTCGCCCGGCTACGACGCCTCCGAGGACCTGCCCAAGGTCAAGGACTGCATCCGCGATCCGGCGCATTTCAAGGCTGCCCTGGGCTACTACTGGGGACAGTTCGACCCGAACCGGTTCGGCTCAGAGGAATGGGCAGCTGAGCAGGCGGCCGCCTGGGGCGCGGACATCACCCAGCCCACCCTCTACCTGCACGGCACCCGGGACGGCTGCCACGGCATGACCCAGGAGCAGGTGAACCGGGTGCCAGGCCACTGCGGCCCCGGATCACAGTCCGAACTCATCGATGGCGTCGGGCACTTCTTGATGGTGCAGCGCCCCACCGACATCAACAAGCGGATCCTGGAATTCCTGGCCGCATAGCTCGCCTCGCCGTCAACACGACAGCGATCATCCGGCACTGGCCTCCCCCGGACGCAGCCATCTAGACCAGCGCCCGGGGGTACCGGCCGTGGCAGACACCCAACATCGCTTCTGAGACCGATCTCAACGCGGCATGAGAGGACGTTTCCCAGCTGGATATAGCCTGGTGAGCTAAAGGTTTTCAGCTGGCCGCATGAGCGAAATGGGTATGGCCGATACGAACGTATGTTCGCCGGACAGTGTTGCGGCATAATATCTACATGGCGGAGGCGCGTTTCAGTGCCAAGCAGTGGGAGCTGTACCACGCTGAAGACTGGGCGAGGTGGATTGAGAGCTCACGAACTTCACGGATCGAGCGCATGTCACGCCTCGCCGAGGGAGTTCGCCAGTTGACGATCCGCTGGGTTATTTCTCCTGCGCAGGCCGAACGCGTCGTGTTCGAACTGCCCGGACTCTGAACCGCTGCAATGAACTTGCGTTCAGCTCGGACTCGGAGACTCTTGCTTACACGATCTGGCACCTAGTCGACAGGTACGCACGCATCCTTCAGGTCCTCGATGAACTCTTGAGGCGAGGCGACCTGCCTCTCCGAAAGACGCGACTCTCGGCCTTGGAGATCGGCGCCGGTCCTTCGCCGGCACTCCACGCAGTCAGGGATTTCTACTCTGACCTCGTTGAATGGAAAGGCCGGCTAGACGAGAAATTGGAATTGACACCTGCGACTCACCTCCTGTCCTTGGATCGTGGAGCGGCCTGGTCGCACCTGGTACATGGGGTGTCAGAGGAGTTGTTGCTTCTCGGCGACGACGTAGGTCCGCATTTTTTCAGTATCAATTACACCAATTTTGAAGACTTCTCGGTGCAAATAGAGCATCGCAAGGCTATTGTCAACCTCGCCCGTTGGATTACGGCCGATGCCGACGCTTGGGATGAGTACCTCGAACCTTCACAAGCTCAGAGTCAAGCAATCGCTTCGCATGAATATCCGCCTGGGGCCATCGACTTGATCATCATATGCAACTTCCTAACAGAGGTCGAAATGACGCGCTCCTTCGCTGACGAATTGGCAGGGTTGGCCGACTCTTTGACGCCCGGAGGGATTTTGCTAGTTCTGGGCAGCCAGGCTCAGATCTCCGGAAGACCTGCTGCGGTCGGGGTTAAAGGCTTGCCTGCGGAGCGATGCGGTAGGTGATCGGCCGGTTGTCGCCGGGGATTACGGGCGGGGTGTGGTTGATCTCGTCGATGAGCATGGCGAGGGCGCGG
>WNGE01009220.1_pt1 | contig 13438 bp, 15 predicted proteins | sample 5400651 | NCBI WGS metagenome assembly WNGE01 (sample SAMN13153370, study PRJNA577476) | soil metagenome | isolation source: 60 cm soil or saprolite under grassland replicate 2 | place: USA:California | collected 2016-06-15 | reverse complement strand
GGCAGACAACGCGGCGCCAAGGTCGCCCAAATCGACCTCGCCCGCCGCCTCGCCGAAGCGATCTGGCACATGCTCACCCGCGACCAACCCTTCGCTCCGGCAGGCGCCACGAGCCCCCTGGCCGCCTGACGGCCCTTAAGGAGATGCGCCACCGGAAGCGAGGCTCCCATCCCACCTGATCCTCCAACCAACAGGAGGCGATAGAGAGATGAGCACCGCTCAACACCACCAACCACCCCGACCACCATGACCAGGCGATGCAAAACCGCTTGACCCACGGCCCTTCTTCATAGAGAGAGGGGGGGTCGACGGTTCGAGTCCGTCAGAGGGCTCTTCAAAAGCACCGCACGTCGGCGCTTTTGCGCTTTCTCGTTCAGCTCGACTTGCTCCGACTCGAACGTGCGGTGGGTATGGAGCCGTTTAGGAGCTCGCGCTTCGCGTCGAGAACTCGCAATCCACGCGCGCTTAGGGATGCTGACCCACGCGATCATCCCTTCGCCTCCGCCGAGCTCGCTCAGGTTCAAGCTCGGCGTCGTCGAGCCGCAGCTCGTGTCCCGCAGTACGCGCTCATAGCGGGAACATCGTGGCGATGACGGTGGTGGCCGTGTGCCAGATCACCCCTGGCCAGATCGACTGTGTCCGGTACCAGAGGTAGGCCCCAGGTGATGCCGTTGAAGCCACCGATGACGCACTGGGCGGCGACCTGCCACCAGGTCTGTCCCGCGGCGATGTGCGCGGGGATATGGGAGGCGTTGAACAGCAGCGTGGACGCCACCAGCGCATTGCCCGCGCGGCCTAGCCATGGCAGCAACCGCCCGGCGATGACTCCGCGGTAGACGAGCTCCTCGGGTATGCCGTTGATGAACGACTGCAAGGCGACGATGGCCGCGATGCTGCCGATGGTCGACATGCGCCAGAAGGGGCCACCGGGGAGGTCCGTTTAGAATGGCGTACCGGCGAGGGCAGCAAGCCCAGTCGCCGTTGCGCTGATGCCCGTCACGACGAGACCGATGGCGAGGTACCGCGGCCGCAGCCCGCAGCATGCAGGCGGCAACCGGAACGCGATGATCACCGCTAGCGCGGGGATCAATACGAGCGGTACGGCCGTCGCCGTGTTCACCGCCCGCGACGCCACCACGTCAGGCAGTGGCGCGGACGTGAACCTCTCGGAGAAGTATCGGAACATCGCGTGACCGGGCGGCAACCAGAAGACGGCGACGCCGGCGAAGGCGACGGCGGTCATCGTCGCGACGAGTGCCAGGTCGCACGTGCGCCGCCGATCCTCCGCCGCTCGCGGCGGTACGGCGCCTCGCCGGGTCATCACGGTGATGACGTACGCATAGAGGGCCAGCAGGACGATGTCCTCCAACGCGCGCAGCGGCGAGTAGATCCCGAAGGCGACGGCGTTCAGCGCCAGGTAGCCGACGAGCGCGGGCGTGGCGATGTCACGCACCGACTGGGCCCGGATGCCGGCCAATCCACCCCAGGGTGGTCGAGGCCACGCGCGCTCGCGACGTGCGCGGACGGCTAACGCGGTAGCGACGAGCAGCGAGCTGGTCCGCGCGAGCGGACTGAAGCGGCGCCCGATCACCGGCCCTCTTTCTCCTGATTCGTGTGCGCCGTCAACTTCGAGGTCTGCGCTTCCAAGGAGGCGGGCTGGTTGGTCTCGGCGGTGAAATGCGCGCGTCGGTGGCAATCGACATGCGGGACTCGCAATACGGGTTTGGGGGCGGAGCGGATCGAGGGCTCTATCGACTGTTCTGCGGTCGGCGGAGGATGTCCCTGCGGGAGAGGATGATTCGGCCGAGGCCGAGCAAGAGCGCGGGGAATCGGCGCTTTGTCTCAGCGTCTCTGTCTGAGGCGCGCCTCGAGTCCCGCGTGGAGCATGTCCAGCCCGCGTTGGAACGCGGCGCGGTTCGTCCGCCCACGGAGCTCGGGCGCGACGAGCGCGAAGAGGAGGTTCGCAAGCTGGTGGTGGAGTTCGTCGGTCTCGCGTGCCGAGAAGCCGGCGCGGCGAAGGGCGTCTTGCAGCGCCTCGCCGAGCGCGTGCGCGTGCGGGCCCGCGAGCGGCCGCGCGAAGAGCGGCACCGACCACGTGTGCGCGAGAAGGACGCGGCGGGTCGCATGCGCGAGCAGCTGAAGCTCGTCCCACCAGTTCTCGTCCGGCCGTGGCAGCTCGATTTCGGCATAGAGCGCGTCGGCCACACCGTCGAGCAGTCCGTCCTTGCCGCCGACGTGCCGGTACAAGGCCATCGGCGTCACGCCGAGACGCTCGGCCACCTGGCGCACGCCGACGGCTCCGAGACCGCGTTCGTCCGCGAGCGCGATCGCGGCACGCACGACGGCACCACGGTCGAGCCTTGACATGCGCTAAGTATACGACGTACACTTTGTGTATACGATGTATACGCGCCTTGGCGAACCCCGCTACCTCAGCCTGACCACGCGTCGCCGCGACGGGTCGCTCGCATCGGCGCCGGTCTGGGTCGTGAGCGACGACGGGCAGCGCCTCCTTGTCTGGACGGGCGCCGCGACGTGGAAGGCGAGGCGGATCCGCCGCGACCCTCGAGTGCTCGTCGCAGCCTGCAACGTCCGCGGCCGCGAGCGCGGCCCTCGGCTCGAGGGGACAGCCCGCATCCTCGACGCCGACGCCGCCGACCTCGTCGTCCCGCTGCTGCGACGCAAGTACGGCTGGCAGCGGCGACTGCTCGAGCTTCAGTCGCGTCTCTCCCGACGGCTCTCCCGCCGCGCACGGCCAGCGCCCGCCTACATCGAGATAACGGAGGCCGAGAGCGACCGAACGTGACGAGCTCGAACCGCCGACTTTCTCGCATGGGTGGCGTGTGAGCGCGTTGTGGCGATTTCGCGGCCACCGCCATTGCCGGCCATCGCCGTCGGTTCGAGTCCGTCAGAGGGCTTGCAAGATCCCCGCATGTCGCACGGCATCCCTCTTCCGCCAGCTGCTTGGCGCCCGAGCACATGGGGCAATTTCCTCGGCGCACAAAGGGTCGAGTCCCGCGAACCCGAAGGCCCGCAGGACTCGACGGCGACTCTGCAGCTTGAGCCCGACGTGACGGACGCTGCTCCGGTCAGGCTGCCTGTTCAGCTTGGTGGCTCTGCTCGACCCACTGACGCGCCCAGTCGCCCGAGATCTGCCGTGTGGTCGCGTTGATGCGGTTGAAGGCGTTGATCGTGGCGATCGCGATCACGAGGGCGGCGAGTTGCGCCTCGTCGTAGTGAGCTGCTGCGTCCTCCCAGACCTCGTCCGGTACCGGATCCGGCCGATCGGCGAGACGAGTGGCGGCCTCGGTCAGCGCCAGGGCAGCCCGCTCGGCGTCGGTGAAGTACGGGGCCTCTCGCCAGGCGGCGACGGTGTGGATGCGCTCGTCGGGCTCGCCCGCGAGCCTGAGCTCGTGTGAGTGCATGTCGACGCAGATGCTGCAGCCGTTGATCTGGCTCGCCCGCAGCTCGACGAGATAAAGCGTCGTCTCGGGGATGTCGGCCCGCCTAACCGCGTTTCCCAGCGCCTGCAGTGCCTTCAAGGCGCCGGGGACGGTAAGAGCCGGGTTATCGATCCGTGCGTGCATGATCGTTCCTCCATCGGTTGGTAGTTGCTCGTTGCACGTCGCCACGCGCGTAGGCGTAGGGATGGTTGAACGCGTCGAGCGCGTGCAGTCCGTCGACCTCGAGCTCGAAGCTCTCATCCGTTCGCGTGTCGCGGACGTCGACGGTGACCCGGCTCGTCGGCTCGTTCCAGAACAGGAAGATGTCGATTCCGCCGCTGGTGCGGTGTGCGAGCTCGGTGCGCCGGCTGATCGTCGTCGTCATCGTCCTCCCTCCTTTCGATCGACGCGCGTTGCAAGTCGCCGCTAGTACGACGAACGGCCGAAGCTCCAGGGGACATCGACGCCGCGCGGCTACGCCGCCTCATCGAGCGCGAGCTCGGCCTCGACCGGCTTCTGCCTCGGAGCTGTCTTCGGCTTCGACTCGAGGAAGACAGCGGCGGTGGCCGCTCCTGCGAGCGCCAGGCCGACCAGCGTGTAGAAGGCGATCTGGAAGCCGTGCGTGAGCGCCGACACGCTGAACGCGGGCACCGCGTGGTTGCGGGCGTAGTGGCTCGACACGGTGGCGGCGATCGTGGTCACGGCTGCGAGCCCGATCGAGCCGCCGATCTGGCGGCTGGTGTTGATCAGCCCCGACGCGATGCCCGCGTCGGCAGGCTGGACACCTGTGAGGCCGGCGATCATCACCGGCACGAACGAGAACGCGAGCCCGACCCCGCTGAGAAGCAGCCCGGGGAAGACGTTCCAGAAGTAGCGCCCGTCGGCGGGCATCTGGGCGTAGAGCAGACCACCGGCAGCGGTGAGCAGCAGACCCACGCTCAGCACCGGCCGTGCGCCCAACCGGGTCGTCAGCTTCTGCCCGACGTTTGCGACAGCCGCGATCGTGACCGTGATTGCGATGAAGGCGGCGCCCGTCTGGAGCGCCGAGTAGTGGAGCACCTCCTGCAGGTACAGCGAGAGCAGGAAGAACTGCCCGAAGGCGGCTGCCCCGATCACCAGCATGGTCGTGTTCGCCGCCGAGAGCGTCCGCAGACCGAAGATCCGCAGCGGCAAGAGCGGCGCCGCCGAGCGGGCCTCGATCGTGAGGAACGCCGCGATCAGTGCGACTGCGGTCACGAAGAGCGAAACCGTGACCGCGTTGCTCCAGCCGTGCTGGCTTGCGCGGGTGATCGCGTAGACGAGCACCATCATCCCGGCGGTGATCGAGGAGGCGCCGGCGATGTCGAAGTGCCGGTGAGCGACGGCGGCCCGGCTCTCGCTTAGAAGCCACGGGCTGAGGGCGAGAACAGCCACACCGAACGGCAGGTTGACGAAGAAGATCCACGACCAGCTCAGATACGAGGTGAGCACGCCGCCGAGCAGCACGCCGGCCGCGCCGCCAATCCCGGAGACAGAGCCCCAGACGGCGAGCGCGACGTTGCGATCACGCCCCTCGCGGAAGGTGGTAACCACGATCGCGAGCGCCGCCGGCGCAAGCAGCGCACCGCCGAGCCCCTGCAGTGCGCGGGTGACAATCAGCGCGCCCTCCGACCAGGCAAGCCCAGACAGGAGCGAACCGAGCGTGAACAAGCCGACGCCTGTCATGAACAGCCGCCTGCGCCCGAGCAGGTCGGCAAGCCGGCCGCCGAGCAGCAGCGTCCCGGCGAACAGGATCGAGTAGGCAGTGATCACCCACTGCAGGCTCGCCTGCGAGAAATGAAGGTCGTGCTTGATCGCCGGCAGCGCGACATTCACGACCGAAACGTCGAGGATGACCATGAACTGGGCGGCAACCGTCACCGCCAGAACAAGCCAACGTCTCCGCTCCGAAGTGCTCATTGGTTTCCTCCTTGAGCGTTCGTGTTCGTCGAGGCGACGAACAGCGCGCGCCCGAGGGGACACCCTCAGAGCTCTTCGATTCGTTGTTCTAGGAAGCGCCGTTCCGGCTCGGCCGTCGCAAGCTCGAGCGCGCGGACATAGGCGGCGCGCGCCTCAGTGGTGCGTCCGACCCGGCGCAGCAGCTCGGCCCGGGTCGAGTGGAGGTACTGGTACTCGTCGAGCGAAAGGCCGTCGATGATCTCGAGCGCCGCGTCCGGGCCTTCGACCTCGGCGACGGCGATGGCACGGTTGAGCTCCACGACGGGCGAGCCGGTCAGCCGCGCAAGCTCGCCGTAGAGGGCGACGACCTCGGTCCAGTCGATCGGGTCGTCGGCTTGCACCGAGGCGATCGCGGCCTGCAGCACATAGGGTCCGCGACCGCGCAGGACGATCGCCTGGTCGAGCAGCGCACGCCCCTCGGCGATCTGGTCCCGGTTCCAGAGCGTGCGGTCCTGCGCGGCCAGCAGCACCAGCCCGCCGTTCGCGAACCTCGCGTCCCGACGTGAATCCTGGAGCAGCATCAGCCCGAGGAGTCCGCGCACCTCCGGCTCGTCAGGCATCAACGAGACGAGCATCCGCCCCAGCCGGATCGCCTCGGCGGCCAGGTCGACCCGGCCGCCGTAGCCCTCGTTGAAGACGAGATACACCACCGCGAGCACTGCGGCCAGCCGCTCGGGCAGTAGATGGTCGGCGGGAACGCTGAATGGGATGCCGGCCGCCTTGATCTTGTCCTTCGCCCGCGTCAGCCGCCGCTTCATCGTCTCCGCCGGAACGAGGAACGCGCGCGCGATCTCGTCGGTCGACATGCCGCCGAGCGTGCGCAGCGTCAACGCCACCTGCCCCTCCAACGACAAGGCGGGATGGCAGCAGGTGAAGATCAGCTCCAGCCGCTCGTCCGGGAACGTCTGCTCCATCTCGTCCTCCATCTCCGCCTCCACCGCGCCGGTTAGCTCGAGCAGGCGGGTCTTCGCGGCCAGGGTGCGGTCGCGCCGGATCCGGTCGATCGCCCGGTTGCGCGCCGTCGTCGTCAGCCACGCGCCCGGATTGTCCGGCTCGCCCGTCTGCGGCCAGCGCTCAGCGGCGATCGTGAACGCCTCCTGCGCGGCCTCCTCGGCGAGATCGAAGTCGCCGAGGAAGCCGATCAGGTTGGCCAGGACCCGGCCCCATTCCTCGCGAAAGACCTGCTCGAGCAGGGCCTACCGCTCCACAAGGGGCCGCACCTCGACCGCGCCGCCCAGTCGAGCGGCCGGGATCCGAGCGGCGACCTCGAGCGCCCGATCGAGATTGTCCGCCTCGAGAAGATAAAGGCCGCCGAGGATCTCCTTCGCGTTGGCGAACGGGCCATCCGTCGTCAGCGTCTTGCCGTCGTCCACGCGGACCGTGGTCGCGCTCTCCGGCGGTTGCAGCTGCTCCGCGCCGATGACACCGGGCTCCTCCAGAAGCGCCAGGTACTCGCCCAGGATCGACTGCCGCTCCTCCTCCGACAGCTGCTCGGAGGCGCTGGTCAGCTCCCCCGGGTAGATCAGCAATGCGTACCTCACCGCTTTTCCTCCTTGTCCGACAGAAGTGTCACTCCCCCGACGAACGACCGGTGCGAAAGGGGACACACGACAGAATCGCCGTCCGATCACGCGGTCTGAGGATGGAGCGTTTATGGAGCCGAGCGGACGCAGCCGTTTATGGAGCTTTCAGTCGCGAAAACTCTCGGCGAAGCTTGATCGAGACGTCAAAAAGACGACGTCGGCCCGGAACGCGACTAACCGCGGCCCCCGTTTGCACGGCACCGCTGGGCTCCAACGAACGGCCCCGCCATCGTTCCTCCGTCAGGCTCGGAGAATCGCGAGGTCGAGTTCCCCGAGTCGCGCTGGATCGCGAAGGAAGTCGAGTTCGATGATCTTGCCGTTTCGGACGGTGACGGCAGCAATCGAGACTGGCCGCCCTTCGAGGAAAGAGACACTGCCAAGGGCGCCGTTGATCAGGGCAGGCCGTACGTCCGGCTCCGGAACGGCGATGTAGCCAAGCGCCTGCCTCGCAACGGCGATAGCGCCGCGCAACTCCTGAGAGGGCCGGTCCCGAAGCAGCTCGTGTTGGACATGGTTCCTGATGGTGCCCAGGTTCACTCGGCGTCCTCGAAGTCTCTTGAACTCTCGGGCATCGCCGGCGAGATCGAGGGCTCGGGCCGCTACGAGGCGCTCCGCCCGCGCCTTTGGAGCATGGACCGTGAGACGGAATACGACGAGATTCGCCGTCTCAGCGGAGCCCCGGACGTGATGCTCGGCAGCGTCCACGCCGTTACCGAGGCCGGTTCGCTTGTCGTTGCTTCGGCAACCGGCAGTCAACTGGGCGCCTACGCCATCGGAGCGGGAAAGCTCATCCTCGTGGTCGGAACGCAGAAGATCGTTTCTGACCTCGACGAAGCGCTCGAGCGCATCCACGAGCACGCCTTCCCGCTCGAGGACGCGCGGGCGATGGAGGCCTACGGGATTCACAGCGGCGTGTTCAAGGTCCTGATCATTAACCGGGAATGGATACCCGGCCGCATCACCGTCGTCTTCGTCGACGAGCCGCTCGGGTTCTAGCTCGGCGATGAGCGACTTTCAGGAGCGCGTTGGTGGGGTCGTATTCGCGGAGCTCCAGCCCGTGCACACGCAGCCAACGGTCCTGCTGCGATCACACATGCGGACGATGTGCGCGGCGCGCGCGGCGTGCGCGTCTACGCCGCCCAGCGAAAGCCGGTGGCCGCGGGGCGCGGCGCCAGCGGGCTGGCCGGCAGGCCGTCCGGCGGGTCGTCCTCGTTGTACGCGCTTGGCGCCACGTCGTTGGGCGCATCGGCGTGGAACAACGCAGCGAGCAGCTGGATCTGCCCGCGGCCCACGCCCAGCTCGGCCATACCACCGCCATACATCGGCCGTTGCTCCCGTGCACAGCCTGCGTAGATCTCGAACAGCTCGCGCAGGCTGCCGATGCGCGAGGGCTTGACGGTGACAACGCGCGCGGCGAGCGGCGTCGCACCGATGTCGTCGGCGCTTCGGATCGGCGCGTCATAGGACACGCGCTCGAGGTGATCGCCGAGCCGCTGAGCGATCTCGGGCAGGTCGTGCGGGTCCTCCAGATAGGCGTCCGGAAAGGCCGAGAGAACGCTGTCGTACAGCGCATCGAGCGCCTCGGGATCCTTGACCTCGAGGCCGTACTGGCCCTTGAAGTCGATCGTGTCGACCGCGCCCGTCGCCGCGACCTCATCGACGAGCGCCGGCGGCCAGGTCGCCTCCGCGTCAAGCTTGAAGCGCACGCCGGACGAGCGAGCGAGCCGCCGGCGCAGCGGCTCGATCGAGGGCTCCTTGCCGAGGCCGAGCGAGTTGACGAAGCGCACCGGCTCCGGCTCCAGCCCAAGCACATCGTGCAGCGAGTGACCGGCCTGGCGCAGCGCGAGGTCGAGCGCCGCGGACTCGAACGCCCATCGGCGAAAGCGCAGCGCCCCGTCCCATTCCGGCGGCTCGAGCCACAGATCGAGCGTCGCGAGATGCTCGCAGAAGGCGGCCAGTGTCCATTCTCCCGCGAGCGGCAATGGCCGTCGGGTCTCATGCAGCGCGGTGCCGTCCTCGCGGAACACGGAGATGTCCTCGCCCAGCCCGTCAACACCAGCACCGACGAGCCTCACGTGCGTCGTGATGCGCTCGAACTCGTAAGCGAGGACGGCGTGCAGGCGCTCGTACCCGCACGCCTCGATCACGAGCGAGAGCCGCGCGAGCCGCGGCCACAGCGACTCGCCCTTCATCAGGGCGCGTCCCGGATTTTTCGCCACCATTGTCTCACCAGGCTCCTGATCGACTTTCATTGACTGCGGCACCTACGTCACGTGCGTCAGTCGGCGTACTTCGGGCGCCCGTTGGGCCGGGGCACCAGCGGGCGCGCGCGGTCACTCGTTCTTGGGCGATTCCTTCTTCTTGCGCGGCATTCGTGCCCGAGACTTCCCGGCGGTGCCCGCGCTTCCCGCCTCGTCGCTCGATGGTAAGGAGTAGCCCCGGAAATCGGGCTCTGTCCGTTTGCCTTTCTGATCGACTCGCACGCGCTCCAATATGCGGTCGGTATGGAGCCGTTTATGGAGCTTTCAGGATTCGCGTAAGCGAAGGGCCTAGCGGAGTGCGCTTCCCCAGAGTCCATTGCAGAAGTAGCAGCCGGGCTCGGGTTCGTCGACTACCCGGCGAACCACCCGTGTCTCGGCGCGGTAGATGAGCTGTCCCGCCGGCGCGCGCATGCCCGTCACGAAGACCATGAACTCGGTCACGGCGAGCGACGCGACGGCGCCGTTGAGCGACACGACCATCGGCCCGGTGCCGGCGAGCGCGCCGCGCTCGACGCCGTAGATACGGTCGTGCGCCTCGCGCTTCTCGGGTGAAGGGTGCGCAAACTCGGCTCACGCCGCGAGGCTGTATTCGTGGATGAGGCCACCGAGTCTGTCGCGCCGGTCGAGCGAAGCCGTTGGCGGTCGGAGGGCGCGGAGGTTCGCGTCGGACGGTTCGGGCGGTGCGAGATCCAGCGAGCGCTGCGGCCGGTGGCTGTTGTAGTGGTCGACGAACACGCGGAGCACGTGCTCGAGTTGGCGGCGGTTCAGGATCAGGAGCCAGTCGAGGCACTCTGAGCGGACGGTTCGGACGAATCGCTCGGCGATCGCGTTCGCTTTCGGCTGTGGGGTGCAAAAACTCGGTCCGCCCGCAAATCCGACGTTTCCGGAGCGCAGACCAAAGGTGCTCCTGCTGCCGATCACGTAATCGCCTGTGCAATCGGCGCCATATATGTTAGGGAGGATCCGGTACTCCCGCGGTGGGATGCCAAAAATCGGGCGTCCTGCCTGCCAAGCACGGCTTCCGGGGGCGCGAACCGGATTTTTGGCGCCCCACACGCCGCCGGAGTCGTTGGAGCAGCTTCGCCACAAGCTCGGTGACAACTACACCGACTGAGTTTCCCCGACCCGTTGGACGGGCATCCTTTTCATCCGGCCCGCGGACTCCACCGCGATCTGGCGCAGCGCCGTCGCAGTCGCGCAGTTCGCGCTCCGGTGCTCCCGAGCTCGCGGGTGGGAACGCACGTCGAGATCGAAGAGGTTGCGTAACCCTATCCCGCAACGGTCTCTGGAGACCCTCTCGTCCACCCCGAGAAAGCGCGCACGCGGAGCCAAGGATCGAGCGCCGACCCGCGCGCACGAAAGAGGAGGTGACCCTCCTTGACGCAGATCAACGAGCACCCCGAAGTTCTCCTGTACACCCGGATCCGGAAGTCGCCCTACTTCTACGCCTCGCGGCGGCACGGCGTGCAGAAGTACAGCTTCTACAACCACATGTACCACCCGCGGCACTACGGTGATCCGGTCGAGGAGTACTGGCAGCTCCTGAACGCGGTCACGCTCTGGGACGTCGGTGTCGAGCGGCAGGTGGAGATCACCGGGCCAGATGCGTTCACGCTCGCAAACATGCTCGTCCCGCGCGACCTGAACAAGTGTGCGGTGGGACAGTGCAAATACGTCTTCGTCACTGCTCCGGACGGCGGCATCATCAACGACCCCGTGCTGCTCCGACTGGGTGAGAATCACTTCTGGCTCTCGGTCGCCGATAGCGATGTGCTGCTGTGGGCGATGGGCGTCGCCTACAACTCCGGCCTTGACGTGACGATCGGCGAGCCCGATGTCGGCCCGGTGCAGATCCAGGGGCCGAAGTCTAAGGACGTCCTCGTCGACCTGTTCGGCGACAGCGTGCTCGACGTCCCCTATTACCACCTCCGGGAGCACGAACTCCAGGGGATGGACGTCGTCGTTTCCCGGACGGGCTACACGTCGGAGATGGGCTTCGAGATCTACTGCAGGAACGCCAGCCGCAACGCCGAGAAGTTGTGGCAGATCGTGCTCGAGGCCGGCAAGCCGCACGCCCTCGCGGTGATCGGGCCCTGCCACATCCGCCGCATCGAGGGCGGCATCCTCGCTTATGGCGCGGACATGTGGCTCGACACGAATCCGTACGAGGTCGAGATGGGCTACGAGTGGATGGTCGACCTCGACCAGGAAGCCGACTTCGTCGGCAAGCAGGCGCTGCGGCGGATCAAGGAGGCGGGGATCAGGCGGAAGCTCGTCGGCGTCGAGATCGGCGGGAAGAAGCTCGGCTCCTACATCGACGGGACGATGATCGACTTCTTCCCGATCTACGCGAACGACGAGCGGATCGGCAAGGTGACGTCCGCCTGCCACTCGCCTCGGCTCGAGAAGAACATCGGCTATGCGATGCTGCCAATCGAGTTCGCCGAGCTCGGCACCGAGCTGGCGGTCGAGACACCCGACGAGCGAACCTCGGCCGTCGTCGTCCGGAAACCCTTCATCGATCCGGAGAAGGAGGTCCCCAAGCAGCACCTCGCGGCCACCGCCAAGGACAACTAGTAGGCCGAGCCCGAACAGCCTGCGGGGTGCAGACATGCGATCCCGCTACAAATCGGCAAGATCCCAGTGCGTGTCCGAGTTACTGCACCCCACGGGTTTGGCGATTCGATTGGCGATACGCGTAGCCCGCCGGTGAGCGAGGCCGGGGGTCAGCGCGGCTACTTCTCGCCGGGGAGCGCGGTCTGGCAGATCGCCCGGGAGTCCGTCCTCATGCTCGGCGGAGGCTACGCGCTGCTCATGCAGGCAGCCCACCCACTCGTGGCGGCCGGCATCGTCGCCCACTCGAGCTTCAGAGAGAGCCCCTGGCGGCGGCTCGCCGGCACGATGAGCGCGATCTACACCGTCGTCTACGGCACGAAGGCCGAAGCTGACCGGACCGCGGCCAGGGTGCGGGCGATCCACGCGGGCGTGCAGGGATCGATCCCGGCGCAGTTGGGCCAGTACCCGGCCGGAACCGGCTATGCCGCCCATGAACCTCGGCTGCTCTTGTGGGTGCACGGGACGCTCGTCGACACGGCCCTCGTCATGCACGAGACCTTCGTCCGCCCGCTTGGCGACGAACAACGGCGGGCCTTCTACGAGGACATGAAGCTCGTGGCTCAACTCTTCGGCACTCCAGCCTCCGTCATACCCGGCAGCTTCGGCGACTTTCAGGTTTACCAGCGCAAGCAGCTCGAAACGGCGAGATCGTCGTGACCGACGCCGCCCGCGAGGTGGCCGAAACGGTTCTGCGCCCGCCCGTGACGGTCGCCCTGCGGCCAGCGCTCGAAGCGCTAGGCCTGCTGACCGCCGGCCTCCTGCCGGAGAGCCTGCGCGAGCAATACGACCTACCATGGGACCGGGCCCGTGGCGCCCTGCTCGCCGCGTCGGCGCAAACGCTGAGACGGGCCGTGCTCCCGCTCCTGCCCGACATCGTGCGCACCGTCGGGCTCGAGCGACGCGCACGAGAGCGGAGGACACTCCCCTTCGACCCGCTCACCGGGTTCGCGCGCTAGGCAAACGGAGAGGAGAACGAAGCGCTAGCCCTTTCCCCCACCCCTCGAAGACGAGCCTGTCCTCTCGATCGTGATCGAAGCGGTCGCGCTTCGGCTGACAGGCAATGGCGACAGAGCTTCGGCTTACAGCCTCAGGCCCTCGAGTTCCGCCGCCGGCACGATGCACTCGATCCGCTCGAACAGCTCGCGCTCCTCCACGCGCACGTGGTCGTGCAGGAGGTCGCCGTCGTAGGTGGCCGAACAGGAGTGAACGGGCTTTCGCTGCGGCCATCGGCCTCCTTTCGTAGGAAGCTCTGTGACATGCGACGAGCCGCCCAGAAAAGTTAACTCGGTTCGCGGCTTGGGAGTGCGTGTCGGCCGTAGAGTCGTCGGCCCGTCCCGCTGATTCCGGGGAGCTGGTTCTTGTTCTGGTCGTTCTCCTGTCTGGTGTGCCGCTGCCTGCTCCAACTGGTGTTGCTTCGTCGTCGCTCCGAGGCGTTCAAGGAGCTGGAGATCGTCGTGCTCCGGCACGAGCTCTCGGTGCTGCGGCGTCAGGCGAGGCGACCGCAGCTCACGATGGCCGATCGCGTGCTGCTCGCTGCCAGCGAGTCGGCTGCTGCCGC
>WNGE01006130.1_pt1 | contig 13443 bp, 14 predicted proteins | sample 5400651 | NCBI WGS metagenome assembly WNGE01 (sample SAMN13153370, study PRJNA577476) | soil metagenome | isolation source: 60 cm soil or saprolite under grassland replicate 2 | place: USA:California | collected 2016-06-15 | reverse complement strand
CCTCCGTTACAATTATTACTGACTATGCTTGGTATTCTTATCCTGTACGTAATCACTGCAGATATACTTAAAGTAATATTTTTTAGAAAGAAAATAAAATAGTTTGAATTTATTTTATAGGCGAGACTGCAGCAAGCCTTAGGCGGAACTAAAGTATCATCTTTATTCTTCAGTTTCGCTCATAAATAACAATACTTAATAATCAACACTCAATAAGCAACACTCAATAAGCAACACTCAATAAGCAACACTCAATAAGCAATGTCCAATAATCAATACTCAACAATCAACATTCAATAATCAATGTTCAATGTTCGATGTTCGATGAAAACATGACTATTTGCGATAAAAATTTTTTAGCCAGTTGGGGGAGGTATAAACAAATTACATTTGTATAAACACTTGTTATATGAATCTTTCCCTCGAAAACAAAACAGCTATTATTTGTGGCAGCACGCAGGGAATTGGCCTTGCCTGTGCAATTGAACTGGCATCGCTTGGCGCTAATTGTGTGCTGATTGCAAGAAACGAAGTTTCATTGCAGGAAGCCATTGAAAAGTTAGATACTTCCAAAGAGCAGCAACATAAATATCTCGTTGCTGATTTTAGTAAGCCACTGCAGCTTAAGCCAGCAATTGAAAATTTCATGGAGCAAAATATTGTGCATATACTTATCAACAATACCGGCGGACCTCCTGCAGGAGCAATCATTGATGCAATAGAAGATGATTTTTTAAATGCATTTAACCAGCATCTTATATGCAATCATATTCTTACCAAAGCAGTTGTACCTTCTATGAAAGAAGCTGGTTATGGACGACTCATTAATATTATTTCTACTTCAGTAAAAATCCCTTTGAATAATCTTGGTGTTTCAAATACCATTCGTGGGGCAGTTGCATCATGGGCAAAAACAATGGCGAATGAGCTTGGACAATTTAATATTACTGTGAACAATATTTTGCCGGGCACTATTCAAACACAGCGACTGGAGAGCTTAATAAAAACTACTGCTTCAAAACACAATGTGGAAGTAAAGCATGCAGAACATAAAATGCAGCAGGAAGTTCCTATGAAGCGTTTTGGAGATGCTTCAGAACTCGCTGCTGTTGCGGCTTTTCTTGCATCACCTGCTGCATCTTATGTTAATGGCGTAAGCATTCCTGTAGATGGAGAAAGAACGGGAAGTATTTAGTTTAATAAGTTGATTCATTGATGCATCTTTCACTTTATGCAACATTTTTTTAGCAAATAAAAACTATCATGGCATAATTACTGTGGCGGTTTTGTGTTCATCTAAATACATTTATATTATGTCAGGACGCGGAGATGACAACAAACACGGTACTTCCGGACAGGGAAGCAGCAATCAAAGTAATCGGCTTTTTGTTGCGGATGATGCAAAGCAGAAAAAGTCAAATCATGCAAAAAAAACATAAAGGCGGACAACCTTCACAACAAAAAGAAAAAACACAGGAGCAGTTCTCCAACCGGAACATGAGTGTTGATAATGCAAAAGAATAAAAATGTGGCGTAATAAGCACTACTTAAAGGGGTGCTTATTTTTATGCACTATCACACTTTATTGTGTCACTCCCGTTTACGGCATTTAGGCGGGTGAGGCACTTAAAACGTTCTAACCATTATTCAGCATTTTAAAAATTATACTTATCCGTGATTATGTTTAATGACAATATTCAATATCTATCATTTTAATACTTAAAAATAAATTCATGAAGAGGGAATAACCTGCATACAAAATCCTTTGCACAATCTTTGTAGTTTTAATAAAGTTTTATTAAGTTATTAAACACATCCATTTATGCCGTCAAGAGCAACAGAATTATTGCTGGAAGATATTGTGCAGGCTTCTGATAAAATACTTATGTATACCAGGGGCATGAGTTATTATGATTTTAGTGCAGATGATAAAACTGTTGATGCCGTGGTAAGAAACATAGAGATCATCAGCGAAGCTGCAGATAAAATCCCTGAAGAGTTTAAAGATGCACATCCTCAAATAGATTGGCCGGATATTTCAGGTTATGCTGAACGCACCGTACTCGATACCTCTGTAATTAATTATGAGATGGCTTGGAAGATAAGAGAAGAGAATGCTTCCCAACTATTAGACCAGGTAAGCGCTTTAACTAGCGAAAACAAATAAGATCTCTGCGTTAACATTATCATGAAAGCACCGCATAAAAGATTGAATCCCCAAAAAAGGATTTATACTCGCTCATCTTCTACAACAACTTATATCAACTATTCAAAAAGCAGAAAAATTTTAGAAGTAGAATTTAAAGACACCGGAAAAGCATATCAATACTTTCATGTTCCCCAAAATGTATGGAATGAATATAAGCAAGAGATAAAATCAGGTGGATCATCTGGAAAGTTTTATAATAAAAAAATAAAACCTGTTTACACTGAATACGAAGAAATAAGAGAATAGGGAAAGTTAATAGATTAATCACAAAATAAAAGCCATCCGCCTGAGGCGGATGGCTTTTTGATAAAATCTTTTTGTTTTTATTTTGACTTCTGCAAATTAGGGAATGGAGCGGGTATAGCGTTTGGTCCCGTTTCCGTTGTACCCATGAAATCAACTGTGTTAGGATCACCGCCGGTAGTTAAATTCCAGATTAAACGGTTTTCAGAAATACCCTGTTGTTCAGTTAAGTATTTAATAACAGTATTTACTCTGTCCCAGCCAAGTTGTTGTGAACGTTTGTTGGATGCCTGGTAATATCCGCTTACCCTTATGTTACATGCAGGGTTGGCATTCATTTGCTGAGCAATACTATTTAGTACTGCTTTTGCAGTAGAGCTAAGCGTTAAACTACCGGTCTTGAATTGTACACTTGGTAATGAGCCTAAATCGCAAGCTGGTTTCATATTCTTGATACTATCACGCAATTCAGCACAGCAAGGTGGTTCAGGACATTTGCCCACGCCATCAGCGTCCACAGGGAAACAATCGCGTGCAGTGAGAGGTTCTTTATCTTTATAATCAGGAACACCATCACCATCTGTATCACGGCTTACCCCATGACTGTCAACAGGAGCACCTGATGGAGTGTTAGGCTCCATATCAAATTGGTCTGTTACACCATCGCCATCAGCATCAGGCAATACCGGAGTAGGTATCTTCATATGCTTGGGCGTATTAACTTCATTGTAAATGTAGTTATTGGGATTAAGCCACCAAAGAGGTTGAACAGCTTTGGAAGGATTGCCTAAATTGAAATTCAAACGAAATTGACTTGAAACCAAAAAATCATTTGCCTTACCTAGATTAAGTCCATCCATATTATCATCAAATGGAATAGTAAATTTTTGTTCAAAGCCAATATTAAATCTGTCAGTTAATTTAAAGGCAATGCCAACGCCGGTATTTAAAGCGTGACGAATTAACCGGTTACCACTTCCATCAATAACATCGGGTCTATCGCCATTAACAGCGGACGCATTATTTTCATAACTATCGTCCAATGCATCTCTTAAATCCTTCTTTATATCACTTCTTTTTCCAAAATAGTTAGTAATTGTTGAGAAAGAATAAAGGTTATTACCGTTCAAAGCATTTACATCCACATCAGCACTTAGGATGCTGTAACCAGCCAATACATAAATATTAGTTTTAGGGTTTCCTCTATAATTGCTTGATGTATTCAGGCTTGCCAGGAAGTCTATAGATAATTGATGAAGTTGATTTTTATAATTCGCTACATACGGCACCCGCTGTGCCAGGTAAAGTGACTGCCATGGTCCAAAATCAGGAGTTTTCCTTAAGCGGTAATCCAAACCTTTATTGATAGAGCCATTCCAACTGCCACGCACTGAAATGATATGCCCTAAAGATTTTCTAAGTGAAATGCCACCGCCAAAACCTGCTGCTGGATCAATATCCCCAATAAAAAAAGATCCGCCGCCGCTAATTCCTAATTCCCACATATCACGAGGTTTGGCGGGATAAGGATAAGTGTTGTTCATAAACTCATTTTGCTGGGGCATGTTTTTCACAGACCTTTTGGAAGAATCTAAGACCCAGCTATAACTTGCATCATTTCTTTGACCAAAAGATGCAATTGCTATTAGTCCTGCCAGGGCTAAAAGTGTAATTTTCTTTCTGCTTGCCATAGGTATAAATTGATTTGTTTGTAATGTTTCCCGTTAAGAATCCGATAACAAATTTATAGATTGATTATGAAATACCAAATTTTTACAATATATTTTATACATCAGCAAGTAAGGATAGATGGAAAGGGGAAAAGTTGCACAACAAAAATATCAATTGCAACTTATCTTGCAGCTAAGTTTTTAGAATGGATAAAACAATTTATGTTATTACAAAAGAAATGACTGCTTTTGAAGAATATTTTAAGGAGGCAGTTAAAAGCAGAGTGCCGCTGCTGGACAGGATAATGCGTTATATCGTTAACAGAAAAGGAAAGCAGCTAAGACCAAAATTTGTTTTACTAAGTGCAAAGTTGGGTGGTGATATAAATATCTCTACGCTTAGGGCGGCTTCACTTGTAGAGTTATTACATACTGCAACACTTGTTCATGATGACGTTGTTGATGAGGCTGCAGAAAGACGTGGATTCTTTTCCGTTAATGCTTTGTGGAAAAATAAAGTAGCAGTTCTTGTAGGTGATTATCTTTTATCAAAAGGATTATTGCTTTCACTTGATAATAATGATTTTGAAGTATTAAAAATCTTATCAGAAGCAGTGAAGATGATGAGTGAAGGCGAATTGCTGCAAATAGAAAAAGCAAGAAATTTAAATGTGCATGAAGATATTTATTATGAAATCATTCGCGGCAAAACCGCTTCACTGCTTGCTTCCGCATGTGGTGCAGGTGCCTCCACAACTTTTAAAGATGCAAATAAAATTGAAAAACTAAAACTGTTTGGTGAAAAAACGGGGATGGCTTTTCAAATAAAAGATGATCTTTTTGATTATGGCGATGAGGCTATAGGTAAACCAACCGGTAATGATATAAAAGAAAAAAAATTAACGCTGCCGCTCATTTACACATTGAACAACTCTGATAAAGCACTTAAAAAAAAGATTATCTATATTTTGAAAAATGAAAATACAAACAAAGAGAAGATTAGATTTGTAATTGATGTGGTGAATGATAAGGGAGGAATAGATTATGCTTGTGAAAAGATGTTTATTTTTAGAGATGAGGCATTATCTATTTTAAATGAATTTCCTCAAAGTGATGTTAGAGATGCTCTTGAACAACTCGTACGTTATACAACAGACCGAAAATACTAATGCAAAAAAGATGGAAAATAAAAAGCGCTGATGCAGCCGTCATTAAGGCGCTCTCTGATTCACTCCGGATAAATGCTGCTATTTGTAAAATTTTAGTGCAGAGAAATATTGACACTTTCGAAAAAGCAAAATCGTATTTCAGGCCACAACTGGAAGAGTTGCATAGTCCATGGTTAATGAAAGACATGCATGCTGCAGTTTCACGAGTACAATCAGCAATTAATAATAATGAAAATATTTTGGTATTCGGTGATTATGATGTTGATGGCACAACAGCAGTTGCCAGTATGTACCGTTTTTTAAAAAACATTTATTCGAGAGTAGAGTTTTATATCCCTAACCGTTATAAAGAAGGTTATGGCGTTTCAAAAGCAGGTATTGATTATGCAAAAGCAGATAATTTTTCACTCATTATTTCTTTGGATTGCGGAATTAAATCTGGTGACCTTATTGCTTATGCTAAATCACTCAACATAGATTTTATTGTGTGCGATCATCATTTACCTGATAATGTTCTTCCACCTGCAGTAGCAATTCTGAATCCCAAACAAAAGGATTGTTCTTATCCTTACAAAGAATTATGCGGTTGCGGCGTTGGTTTTAAACTGATACAGGCATTATGCGAAACATGGCAAAAGCCTCCCGCTTTTTATCTTGAGTTCGTAGATCTTGTAGCCACTGCAATAGCTGCAGATATAGTTCCCGTTACCGGCGAAAACAGGGTACTTGCTTATTATGGACTAAAAAAAGTAAATGAAAATCCATGCACAGGAATTAAAGCATTATTACAATTAGCGGGCCTTCAAAAAAAGGTACATATCAATGGTCTTGTTTTTATAGTAGCACCACGTATTAATGCAGCAGGTCGCATGGATGATGCAAGAAAAGCAGTGCAATTATTTATAGAGGATGATTTTCAAAAAGCATTATGTTATGCAGAAATGTTACATAATGATAATACAGATCGCAAAGAAGCAGATCTCAGCATTACCGAAGAAGCTTTATCTATTATAAGAAACAACATTGAGCTTATAAATCGCAAAACAACTGTTGTTTACCGCGAACACTGGCATAAAGGTGTAGTGGGCATTGTGGCATCAAGATTAATTGAAAATTTTTACAGACCTACAGTTGTACTCACAAAAAGCGGTGATATAGTTGCAGGAAGCGCCAGGAGTGTACCGGGATTTAATTTATATGAAGCTATTCATGCTTGTAAAGATAGTTTGCTTGGTTATGGCGGTCACTTCGCTGCAGCAGGGATGACGCTGCTTGAACATAATGTGCAGCAATTTGCTGAAAAATTTGAAGAGATAGTTGTTGCAACCATTCCTCCTGAATTACTTATCCCTGAAATTGTTATTGATGCCGAAATTCAGTTTAAAGATATTACACAGGGCTTCCACAATATCATTCAGCAAATGGAACCATTCGGCCCGGAAAATATGCGGCCAATTTTTATTACACGCAATGTATCTAACAACGGTTTTTCCCGCATCGTTAAAGAAAATCATATACGATTTGTTTTAAAACAAGATACTTATACACTTACCGGTATAGGCTTCAATCTTGCAGAAAAATTTCCATTGCTTCAAAAAGATCTTCCTCTTGATGTTGTTTACAGCATTGATACAAATGAATGGAATGGAGAACAAACACTTCAGTTAAAAGTGATTGATTTTAATATTGCTCAAAGTAGTGAGGTGTAAATTCTCTTTGTATCAAACTGCAGCAACTCTATTTATCGCCTGTTCTTCGACTCAGACAGACTCTTGTACTGAATGTCCACTGTTCATCAGCGAGAAGTAGATGCTTCATTCTCATTCCCGGTTCTCCGGATTGACTATGATAAGCCTAAGTTTTTTAATTAAGGCTTAAAATTTATTCTTGAGCGTTTCGTCTTTCTTCGGCTTGTCATTCCAAATTTCATCTTTCTTCATCTTGTCATTCCGACGCGGCAGGAATCTATTCAAACCTTCACCCACATATGTGTAAACGCGCCTACTTAAGCATAATATTTACTGTATGAATGATTGTACTGAAGAAAGTAAATATCATTTCCGAAACTACTTTCTTTTTGCTCCGCAGTTACACCTGGCTCTGCAAAAAGAAAGTAGCCAAGAAAAATGAAGTTGTATCAATTTGAATATAGTATTGAAAAAAGGGTGCTCATTATTAATGCAAAGAAAGTGCCGGAAATTATTTAAGAAGATTATTCACTTGTAGAAATAAAAAAACCACTTACTCATCAAGTGGTCTCTCAAAAAGGATAAGAATTGAAAAAAGGAGGTACCAAATTAAGTGAAGAATATTGAATACAATCGCCCCAATTATATTTTAATCTGATGTTAATGTTATTAATAAGCTCTGTACATTTTAGCTCATTCTAAAATTGCTTTCTTAAGCTTGTTTTATGTTTAGAGAATTTCCAGCTATTAATCGTTATTATTTTATTACTTAATATACTCTAATGTTTGAACTGACCATATAAAAGATGAAAAAAATGCGACAAAATCCAAAAGCTGCCGGAGAACCATCTAATAACGAAACTGGTATCAGAAAAAATAAAAAAGCGACCACAGGGATCGCTTGAAAATGTGCCCCAGGCGGGAGTTGAACCCGCACGGCCATTGCTGGCCACAGGATTTTAAGCACGTTAATAGGCTTTTCTAGCCTTTACTTCACTTAATACATTTTAACCACAATCGATTGATTTTCAAAGTTAAATAAATAATTGCCTATTTTTGATTATCTCCTTTTGGCAGTCATTAACTGGTAATTGTTTGCAAATATGTTTGCAAATTTTTGAAGGGAAGGATTAGTGTAAACGAAAATTCATCAGTTATGTCAACAACAGTAAGTGTCATTCTCGACACACGAAGAATGAAAAAAGCAAAGACCTATCCGCTGAAACTACAGGTGACGCATAGACGAACTACCAAACATTATCAAATCATTTTTGATATATCAATGACCGATTATGAGAAGCTATTTGCTCCTCGAATAAAACCTGGGTTGCAAAAAATTAAGGACAGTATAAAACATATTCAAAGAACAGCAGAACAATTCATTGATGATTTAAATGAATTCAGCTTTTATCTCTTTGAACGCGATTTTATAAGGAATAGTGATCTGTTTAGGCAAAGGAAAAAGCTAAGTGAACCAGTGCAAGTAGCTGACGAAGACGATTTTGATTTTACGCCCTATCACAAACGTTTTACAATATTTCAGGAAGACTATCTATGTGCGGAATCAATCTCTATTGTTTACTTAACGTGCATAAAGAATTTAATTAAAGAAGGACGCATAGGAACTGCCTTGGCATATAAAGACTCCTTCAACTCAATCAAACAATTCAAAGGAAATGTCACTTTCCGAGAAGTTACGGTAAGTTTTTTATATCAATATGAACAATGGATGTTAAACAAAGGAAGATCTCGTACTACTATAGGAATAAAGCTTCGAAATTTGCGAGCAGTATTTAATGTGGCTAGCGAAATAGGAATAATAAAAAAAGAAAAATGTTATCCATTTGGTCGAAGAAAATATCAGATACCCACTGGCAGAAATATTAAAAAAGCCCTTGATCAAAATACCATTGCGAAAATTTACTATTATGAACCTGATTTGCCCAGTTTGAAAAAGGCAAAAGATTTTTGGTTGTTCTGTTATTTTGGAAATGGAATGAATCCAAAAGACGTTGTCTACTTGAAATGGAAAAATATTCAAGATGGCTATATTATTTTTACCAGGGCAAAAACAGAAAGAACAACTCGCACAGACCCAAGACCAATTACGGTGTATATTGCCGAAGACATGCATAGAATAATAGAACATTATAGCAATAAAGACAGAAGTCCTGACAGTTATGTTTTCCCTATTATGAATAAAACGCTTAACCCCTTGAAGCAATATGAATTAGTACCTCTCTTTACTCAGTTTATTAATGATGGTATGAAATCTATTACCGAGATTTTAGGGATAGACAAAAAAGTTACAACGATTGTTTCGAGACATAGCTTTAGCACTCAATTGAAGCGGTCAGGGGCGAGCACTGAATTTATTCAAGAAGCACTTGGACATTCCGATAAGAAAACTACCGAAAACTACTTAGATAGTTTCGACAAAGAATTAAAAAAAGAATTTGCTCATAAGTTAATTTTGTTTAAGAATGAAAATACTATCCAACAAAATGAATTGTTGCCTTAGACGCCGATCAAGTTTTTATCCGAAAGACTATATTTTATTGCTGAGGAGTTCCGTCGTTGTTATAACTATAGCTCATTAAGGAAATTGTTGCCGGTTATGTGCCTTCTGCAACGTTCAAGGCTTGGCGAAGTGCGGATAATAGCATTTGGTCAGTCGGGAATTGTTATTGATGTTTTATTTAAAGTTCAAGATAAAAATAAATGCTGGATAGAATTCCGTCGCCTTGACAACTGGAGCTGATTAAAGAATCTGTTGCTGATTGTTCTTCCGTCCAGCCCGCATTTTGCCAAACCTTTTGTTGAACCGAACCCTCCTTCGTCGGGAAACAGTAACGTGGGTTATTGATGTAAATTAATGATTTAAAAAATTTAAATCATGAAAAAAAATTAACTCCGGCAACAGAAGCTGCATTAGTTCGATTGCAACAGGTGATGACTGTTGGCAACTATTCTGTAAGAAGCATTGGTAACTATGTTCGGGAGATGCGTTTCATCTTCGAATATTATCCTGATACTGATCCTGCTGCTCTTACAGCAGAACAGATAGAGCAATATATCTGCTATATCAAAGATGTTTTCAAGAGTGGTTACTCTAAATGCCGGTTAGTGGCTTCAAGTGTTTCCTTCTACTTTAAACAAATACTTAAACGTCCTTACGATCTTCCTTCAAAACTTTATCCGCGCAAAAAGTTTCAGTTGCCCAATGTAATGACTACTGATGAAGTATGGCAACTGCTAAGCCACACAGGCAGCATTAAACAAAAAGCAATTGTACAATTGTTTTACAGTAGTGGCGTACGGCTGGAAGAATGCAGCCACATAAAAATCACTGATATAGACAGTAAGAACATGCGCATTAAAGTAGTGCAGGGCAAAGGCAAAAAAGACCGCTACACGCTGCTGTCTGACTATGCACTTACTACGCTGAGGGATTATTTTCGCCAGCACCGTCCTGTTACTTATTTGTTTGAAGGACAGACCAAAGGCAAGAGTATGCATTGCCGGAGCATACAGCACTCGGTAGAGCAGGCTATGAAGCAGGCAGGGCTTCGGCACAAAGGCTATAATGTTCACACCCTTCGTCATTCATTTGCCACGCATCTGCTCGATACAGGCACCGACCTGCACACTATTAAAGAACTGCCTGGTCATAGTAAACATTGGGACTACAATGATCTACCTGCACCTGCAAACACAAAGATGTAGCCGTATCATTAACCCTCTGGATCAACTTAATAACCGGCAGTTCAAATGACAGCAAATAACAATGCACAACTGCGCCGAACAACCCTGCAACAATTGCTGCAACAAATGCCGGGCTGGAAACAAATGACTGCACCGGGCAGTCACACAGTGCTCAGTCGTATAGAACGTTGCCGCACTGCCGGTTTTGGTTATCATGCCTATCGTTGCACCGATAGTGATTGTGGCGCTATGCAATACGTGTATCACAGTTGCCGCAACCGTCACTGTCCGGGGTGCGGCAACAGCAAAAAAGAAGAGTGGATAGAAGCACGTATGAAGGAACTGTTACCGGTAAAATATTATCATGCAGTATTTACCATGCCACATCAGCTAAACAGTCTTGTATTGGGCAACCGTATAGCGATGTTCAATCTGTTGTTCGATGCATCTTCATACACGCTGATGAAGTTTGCCGGTGATGAAAAATATCTCGCTGCACAACCAGGTATTATATCAGTGCTTCATATATGGGGGCAGCAGTTGAGCTTTCATCCGCATATCCACTGCATCGTGAGTGGCGGAGGCATTGATAAAAACAAACGATGGAAACAAGCGGTAAAAGCAAAGCATAGATTTTTTGTTTCCGGCAAAAGTAGTGCAGCCGGTATATCGTGCTTATTTTCTCAAACAGTTGCAGCAACAGATAGACAGGGGCATCATAACCATGAGCGAGCAGCAGCATAAAGAGTGGCTTAGCTTACGCACATCTTTATATGACATTGACTGGATTGTTGAATTCAGAGAGCCAATGGGAGGTCCTGCACAAGTGCTCGAATATCCTGGACGCTATACCCACAAGGTTGCCATCAGTAACCATCGCATAAAGCATATCGACAGCGATAACAATGTCACTTTTGAATATAAAGATTACACAGATGACGGTAAAAAGAAGCTGATGACTTTGCAGGGAGAAGAATTTATAAGAAGGTATGAGCAACATATACTGCCGCCTATCCGTTTTCAAGAATCCCGTCTATTAACTGTGTCAACCTAAGGATTGTTACCCATGTCGAATGGAAGGAAGACTCTTTGGCAGGTCGGTTATTTTGCTGTTAGTCTAATTGCGTTGTATTGGCATGGATAACCATTCGTTGACCCCCGTTGATTTAATCTGCCAATAGACCTGAAGAATGCAAAAAGTGCAAGTGTAAAAATCAAGCACCAAACAATAAAATGAATGTCAATGCCAGTTTTAAAAATAGTCTGCTTATGAAACCCATCCGTAATGTCCGATCACCAAACAGAATAATTAAAAATATCCAGTATTGAGTGACCAATAATTCCTGGGATAAGTGAACCAGTTTTGTATGCAAGGATTCCCAAAAACACACTGGCAAAAAAGATATGCGGAAGTATCGGGGATGCCCAGCTATGGCTTAAATGAATGAGCATGAAAATAATTGATGTAATGATTATCGATGTAGTCGGACCATATTTTTTTTCAAGTGGAACCTGTAAATAACCACGATAGCCGGTTTCTTCACAAATGCCTGCAACAATAGAAGCCATAATGAGAACTGCAAAGGCAACCCATAGTGGCATACTGTCTAATATCTTGTAGTCTGCAGTAAATTTTTCTGAGGGGAAGTCAATTAACCGAAAAGTAATTACAAAGGAAGCCTGAATAATGATAACAAAAAGGATTGCGGCTGCTATGCCCCATTTCCAGGCTGATAGTGACAGCTTAGTTGCACGAAAAGAATTTCTTTTTGTTTCATTATTTTTCTTTGAACCCCAACTCCCGCTAAAAAATTTCACGTAAGCCCAAAGAGCAATAATCATTGGAAGAATCGACCAAGGGGCTGCAATTCTTATAAGAAAGGTGCTCCATATTGCAATACCAACTGCGCTAACAATAAAACCAGTTAGCACAGAGCGAAGGATTAATGGCAATTTGTTCAAGCCAATTGCAATTTGATTTGAAATAGTAATTCGATTCATTTTAAAAAGTTTTAGGAAACAAAGATGAATCAGGGACAAAGCATTTACGTCCGAATAAATAAAGTCGTACTGATTTATTTGGTTCGGGTTTTGTAAACGTAAAGTCGAACGGTTATTAACCTGCGTGTTTTTTCCTGAACTCTGTCGGGGTTACCCCCGTGTATTTTTTGAACAAAGTATTAAAGGAGGATTTTGAATTAAAGCCCACTTCATATAATACTTCAAGAATCGTAATTTTTTCGTCTTTTGGATTGGTGAGTAGGCGGGAAGCCTCTTCAATCCTATGACGATTTATGAAATCGTAAAAGTTCTGCCCCAATATTTCATTAATCACCTGTGAAAGAACCCTCGACTTAAGGGAAAGTTGGGAGGCAAGCTGATCCAATGTAAGTTCCGGTTCCAAATAGGGCTTATTGTTTTGCATATAATTCAAAACCGTTAGCAGTATTTTTTCTTTTTCAATTCTTTCTAAATCCGCAGTGCTTGTTTGAGGTGGGGAAGGAGGTTCGTCATTGGAAAAATCGTCATCAGAAAAAGAAAAAAAGTATGGCTTTCGGAGGGGCAAAGGCTGTTTGGGTAAGCAAACCATTGAGTATTGTGAAGATAATGATCAATAAAAAGAAGAATATAGTTGAAGAAAGCCAGGAAACATCAGTTTGCTTATTGTTTGAAAAACGCTGGCTTGCAGCCTTATTGTATGAAGAAATTAACCGTAATGAAGCAATTATATACCATAAGAACTGAATAAAGATCAAAGT
>WNGE01006129.1_pt1 | contig 13444 bp, 11 predicted proteins | sample 5400651 | NCBI WGS metagenome assembly WNGE01 (sample SAMN13153370, study PRJNA577476) | soil metagenome | isolation source: 60 cm soil or saprolite under grassland replicate 2 | place: USA:California | collected 2016-06-15 | reverse complement strand
ACGTAGCCCGCGTCGCGCCAGGGTTCGGCGGTGCCGTTCAGCAGGGCCGGCTCGGACAGGGCGAGGTCCAAGAGCAGGAGGCGACGGGCTTGCGGCTGGCAAGCGGAGAGGAGCCAGAGGATGGTGACCCAGCCGTAGCGCATCCCGTCAGTGTAGCGGGCGCTGGGCGCCCGGGCCAGCGGTCAGGCGCCGGCGACGAACGGCGCCAGGGCTGCCCGCATCTCGGCGGCGCTCTGCCAGCGCTCGGCCCGCGGCTTCGCCAGCGCACGCGCCACCACGTCCGCGAGCCCTCTCGGGACCTCACGGCGCAGGCCGTGCAGGCTCGGCGGAGGGTGGTGCTGATGCATGTCCATCACCGCGGCCGCGCTCGCCGAGGTAAACGGGGGCCGGCCCGCCAGACATTCGAACAGCACCACCCCGAGCGAGTAGAGATCGGTGCGGCCGTCCACGTCCGGGGCCCCCTGCGCCTGTTCGGGACTCATGTACTCTTCGGTCCCCACGACGAACCCGCTCCGCGTCACGCGGTCGTCGCCGGAGGTCGCGATCGCCCGCGCGATTCCCAGGTCGACGAGCACCGCGCCCTCGGGCGCGAGTACGATGTTCTCGGGCTTGATGTCGCGGTGAGCGATCCCATGCGCGTGGGCGTGCTCGAGCGCGTCGAGCACTTGAGCCGCGATGAAGGTGGCGCGGGGAATCGCGAGCCGGGATTCCCGCCGCAGCGCCTGGCGCAGGGTGTCGCCCGCGAGGTACGGCATCACGTACCACAGCAGGTAATCCGTCTCACCGCTGTCGATCAGGCGGGCGATATGCGGGTGGTTGAGCTGCGACGCGTAGCGGATCTCGCGCAGGAAGCGGTCGGCGGCGACCGAGACGGCGAGCTCGGGGTGCAACACCTTGATCGCGACCTCGGTGCCGCCCGCGTCGCGCGCCACGAAGATGGACGCGTTACCGCCGCGACCCGCCGGCGTGATGCCGGTGTAGCGGTCGCCCAGCGCTGTGCGGACCCGCTCCATCAGGTCGCGTCCCGGCATGGTGTTTCGGGCCTAACAATACGGCCGGTCACCGGCGGGTGCTACTGTCGCCCTGCTAGATTCGTCCCTCATGGCGAGACTCGAGGTGGTGCAGGGCGACACGCGGCCGGGATCGCGGTGGCGACGGTGCGAGGCGAGCTCCAGGCTTCGGCCGTGGTGGAATTGGTGCGGTTCGTCTGCTTCAGCGCGGCAGATTTGGCAGTGTATCAGAAGCTCCTAGACGCGTGAGCCCCGCCCGGGCCGCCACCACGTAGGGCGCGAGCGCGGCACCCGCCCCCTGCCCCACCGCCAGGACGAACCGGTACGTCGTGATCGCCGTGGCCCGGTCTCCCGCTTGCTCCGCCTCGCTGGCCCGCTTGAGCAGCTTCTCGAGCGTGGCCGGCTCCCGATAGATGAGGGCCGGGTCGCGCCGCACGTGGGACGCGAAGCGCGTGAACCAGAGGGCGCCCCCGGCCGCGAGGACGAGGGTCGCAGCCACCAGCAGCAGCGCCAAACGCCGGGCGCGCGTCGCCGTGCGCGCCGCCTCGTCAGGTTGCATCGGTCAGACGGGCGATCGCGCCCGCCGTCGCTTCCGTGACCATCGCCATGAACTCGTAGTCCAGGGTCGCCGCCGTGTCGGTGGCTTGGTGGTAATGCGGGTTGCGGAGAAATGCCGTGTCCGTGAGCATGAGCGACGGGTAGCGCGCGTCCCAGAACGAGGCGTTGTCGGAGAGTCGCGTGAGCGGCAGGCGCCACCCCCGCCAGCGCGTACGGTAGGGCACGAGCGGTAGATCAGGCGCCGCGGCCCGCGCGCCCGCCACGAAGCCATCCAGCAGACTTCCGGAGCGGGCATCTCCCACGGCGGCCAGGAAATCGCCGGTCTGGGGCACGTCGATGCCGAGGAAGGGTGGGACCGTCTGCGCGCCGATGGCGGGGTCGCGGTAGCCCACCATCTCGAGAATCAGGGCGCCGGCGAGCGGCTCGCGCCGGGCCCGCTTGTCCCGTGCCAGAGCCTGACTCCCGACGCGGTAGCGGCCCGTGATCGTCTGCAGCTCTTCCAAATCGAGCCCGACGAATTCCACGCCCCCGAGCGGCCGCAACGGCGCGACGAGGCGGGCGCATTCGAGCAGCGCGGCGACGCCGCTGGCATTGTCGTCGGCGCCCGGCGTGTGCGCGGTGGAATCGAAGTGTGCTCCGACGAGCAGCCGGGCTCGACGCGCGTCCCGGCCGGCCAGCGTGCCGAGGACGTTGTGGTACGTGGCTCCGCGAAACTGAAACGGGAGGAGCTCGACCGCGAGCCCCAGCGTCCGCAGCTCGGCCGCGACGTGATCGCGCGCCGCGCGGTGGCGCTCCGGTGCCGCCTCCGGGTGCCGAACCCCCTCGAGCGCCGCCACCTGGCGCCGCAGCCGGTGGATGAGCGGACCGCGTTGACCGGCGGTTGAGCCGCGGGGGCGGCCGGGCATCGGCTCGGACCCGGGCGGCGGGCCGGCTTGAGTCGGGGTTGACGGGGTCATGCTAGGGTTCCCCCATGGTGACCGTCTGCACCGTCCTGCCGCCGACCGAGCGTCCCCGCCTGGACGCGGCGGGCGACGGCTGCTTCACCACGCTCCACGCCACCTCGTTCCGAGACGCGCTGCGGGCAGCCCGGCGCAAGCGGGTCGACGCCCTCGTGTTGTCGGTCCAGGCGTGCGGTGGCGAGGAGCTGCCGGCCGTCGCGCGCTTTGTCCGCGAATTCCCCGCCATCCCGGCGGTGGCCCTCGTTTCGCGTCACGACCGCAATACCACGGACACGCTGCTCAAGCTCGGCGCCACGGGCGTGCGCTCGGCGGTCGACTGCACCGAGCCGGCGGGCTGGCGACGGCTGCGCGACCTGATCGGCCATCCGGCGTCGCCGGTGGCGGCCCGCATCCTCGCGCGACTCGTCCCCGCCCTGGGCGACGCGACGGGAGACGTGCGGGCATTCTTCGAGGCGGTCACCCGGCTCGCGCCCGTGCTCTCGACGGTGCGCGGGCTGACGCGCCATCTGCGTGTCTGCTCGAGCACGCTCATGTCCCGCTTTTATCGGGCCGGCCTGCCTTCCCCAAAAACGTACCTCGCGGGCATGCGGCTGGTGCACGCGGCGCACCTGTTCTCGAACCCCGGCCTGTCGGTGTCCGACGTCGCCTATCGGCTCGACTATTCCTCGCCCCAGAGCTTCGGGCGCCACCTGAAAGCGATGCTGGGTGTCCCGGCCGGAGAATTCCGCCGCCGCTTCCCCTTCGACGTGTCGGTGGCGCGGTACGTGGACCTGCTCATCACCCCGTACCGGGAGACGTTGCGCGCGTTCCGCCCACTCAACGCGGGACTGTGGGACCAAGGACCGGACGTGATGCGCGTCTCCCGGACGGGGTGATCAATCCGCGGCGGCGCGGGCCGCGGGCCGTTCCGTTGTCTCAGGCTCCCGCCGGAGCACCGAAAACCGGGCGATGCTCGCGCGCAGGCGCTCGGCCAGCTGGGCGAGCTGCTGGGACGTGGTGCTCAGATCGCCCATGGAGATGATTTCGGCCTGAGTGGCCGCCGCCGCGCCGTCGGCGCTCTGCGACGAGGCGCTCGAGATCGCCGCCACCTGCTGCAGCGACTGCGCGAGCTCCGCGAGCCGCTGCGCCTGGCTGCGCGAGACTTCGGCCGTCGCGTTCACCAGGTCGCCCACCAGCTCGATCCCCTGGTGCAGCTCCTGGAGCGCCCCGTCCGCCTCGGCAGCCACGGCGCCGATGTCGCGCACCTTCGTCTCCCCCGACTGCATCGCCCGCGCCGCCGCGTCGATCCCGGCGCGCAGCTCGGAGACGAGCTCCGCCACCTCGCGCGCCGACTTCCCCGCTTCCGCCGCCAAGGCCCGCACCTCGGCCGCGACCACGGCGAATCCCTCGCCGTGCTCTTCCGCCCGCGCCGCCTCGATCGCGGCGTTGAGCGCGAGCAGGTGCGTCTGGCGGGCGATGCGGGCGATCGTTTGTGCGAACACGCCGATCCGCTCCGACATCCCCGACAACCCCGCCACCGTCGAGGCCGTCGCTCGCACTTCCTCTCCTACCGCGCGCAGCGTGTCGCTCGCGCGCGCCACCCGCTCCCGGCCGCGTTCCGCGGCCGCGACCAGCCGGGCGGCGTCCACCTGCATCAGCTCCGCCCGGACACGCAGCGACTCCGCCTGCTCGGCGGCCTTGGCGCTCTCGCCCCGCGCGGCCTCCGCGGTGTCGCGCTGTTTGCCGAGGTCGCCCGCCAGCTGCTGCGCCGTGTGCGTGACCGTCTCCGAGGTGGCGTGCAGCTGCTGAGCCGATGCCGCGAGCTCCTCCGCAAATGCCGCCACCTCGTCCGCCTCGCGCTGTACGGTCGAGATCGTCCCGGCGATCTCTTCGAGCATGCGATTGAAGCTGCGCTCGAGAAACCCCAGCTCGTCGGATTCCCCCGCCGGGGCCCGCACCGCGAGATACCCCTGCTCCGCTTCGCCCATCACGCTGCGGGCGTGGCGGATCCGGGCGATCAGCGTCGCGGGAATCCGCTGCAACGCCATCGCGACCAGGATGAACACCACCGTCTCGAGCCCCGGAGCCGTGAGGCTTTGCCGCGGGTCATAGAGCGTATTGTGCAGCAGGCTGGCGGAGAGGTAGGCGAGCGCTCCCGTGAGCACCAGGAAGTTGCCCACCGCATGACCTTGGTCGAAGGCGTAGGGCAGCACCGCGATGAACAATGCGGCGATGAGGCCGCCGTGCCCGAACCACACGATGAGGACCGCCACCAGCAGGACGTCGATGAGCGCGAGCGCGTACACCAGCCACCAGCGGTACCACCCGCGCTCGTTGATCAGCCCCAGCAGCTCGTTCAGGAACAGGGCCCCGCCCGCCGTCAACACCATGCTGCCCGGTCGGGTCTTCACCGCCTGGGCCAGCCACCCCACCAGCCCGAAGGCGAACCCCACGGCGATCATGAATCGCCGCCGGCGGTGGCTGCGCGCGATCGTGTCCAGGTCCTTGAGCCGCTGCTCGAGACCTGTGGCGTCGTCCTTCCAGCCGCGCACGCGCGAGGCGAGGGACTGCCGGAACGGGGACAGCGGTGTGGCGCTCACCCGGGGCTGATCATACACCTCAGGTGATCAGGGCGGCAATCTCCCCCGCGGCTTTGAGCGCGCCCAGCTTGCGGTACAGCGCGGCGGCGCGCTCCCGTGCGGCGCGCGCCCCCGCGCGGTCGCCGCTCGCTTCGAGCGCGGCGCCCAGGTCCCGCTCGATCCCGGCGAGCATTTCGGCCGCCCCTTGCGTCGTCGCGAACTGCGAAGCCCGCTCCAGCAGGCGGCGAGCGCCGGGAAGGTCGCCCCGCGCCCGTGCCACGGCGGCCTGCAACCGCCACAGCTCCGGCAGCAGGGCTTCGAAGTGCACACGACCGTACGCCTCCGCCACGCGCTCGAGCTCCGCCGCCGCGAGGTCGAGGTCTCCCATCAACAGATGGGTCTCGGCACGCCCCATGAGGGCCAAGGAGTCGCTCAGCCGCACGAGCAGCAGTGTGAGATCGGGGGGCGGGGGCGAGCGTCACCGCACGCCCAGGTCCGTCGCGGTGACCAGCACCTCGACCGCGTGGCCGGCGTGCTCCAGCGTCGCCCGGCCCCCCTCCTCTCGGTCCACGACGGCCAGGACGCCGAGGACGCGCCCCCCCTCGGCCGTGACCGCGGCGATCGCCTCGGTTGCGGACTGCCCGGTGGTGATCACGTCCTCGACCACGACCACCGCGGCGCCCGGCACGAAGCACCCCTCGATGCGCTTCCCGGTGCCGTGCGCTTTGGCCTGCTTCCGGACGGTGAAGGCGTCGAGCCGGCGCCCCTGGGCCCGGGCGGCGGCGGCGAGGGCGTAGGCGACCGGATCGGCGCCGAGCGTGAGTCCGCCGACGAGATCCGGCGCCCATCCCCGGGCGGCGAGCCGCGCCAGGCCAAGGCTGCCGATCACGGCGAGCCCTTCCCCCGACATGGTGGTACGGCGCGCATCGATGTAGAAGCTAGAGCGGCGTCCTGAAGCCAGTATGAAGTCGCCGCGGGTGACCGAGCGCTCGCGCAGCAGGTCGCGCAGGCGTTGCTGGAGGTCCGTCGGGGTCGCCACAGGAAGACGCTAGTAGTAGTGATTACTACTACTATGAGCTTTTACGCCAGACAGCGCGCTTGAGCGCGTGCAACAGGCTCGGCTTCGACGGCGCGCTCGCGGCGAGCCCGGCGGTGAACTCGTCGGCAAACGCCTGCACGGTGGGTTGGCGCCCGCCGGGATCCCGCTCCAGCCCGCGCATCACGGCCGCCGCCAAGGCCGGCGGGAACCGTCGCCCCGGCACCGCCTCGCTGAGGGCTACGGGCGGCTGCGTGAGCAGCTGCTGGAACAGCTCTCGCGGGCTGCGGCCCGTGTAGGGATGCCGGCCGGTGAGCAGCCAATACGCGATCGTCGCGAGGCTGTAGATGTCGGCGCGGCCGTCGACGAGCTCTCCCGACAGGGCCTCCGGTGCCACGTACTTGAGCGTGCCCACGAAGAATCCCGTGCGCGTCAGACGCTCCTCCGCCGGCAGATCCGCGTCGCGGGCGATGCCGAAATCGAGCAGCTTCGCGCCTCCCGTCGCCGGATCGTATATGATGTTCTCGGGCTTCAGGTCACGATGGATGATGCCCGCCTGGTGGGCCGCTCCCAGCGCATCCGCCAACTGCCGCACCACGGCGCCGGCCAGCTCCGGAGCGAGCGGGCCCGCCCGGTGTACGTAGTCGGCGAGGGACTTGCCCTCGGCCCATTCCAGCGCGAGGTAGTACAGGCCGTCCGCTTCACCGTAGTCGTAGGTGCGGACGACGCCGGGGTGCTGCACCCGCGAGCCGTAGCCCGCCTCTCGCAGAAAGCGCTTGACGGCCGTGGGGTCGCTCGCAAGGCGCGACCGCAATACCTTGAACGCACAGGGTCCGTGCGCGGGGTGGCTGGCACGGTACACCTCGGCCGTGCCTCCCTCGCCGACGCGCTCGAGGAGGCGGTAGCCGGCGATCGTCCGACCGGCCAGGTTCTCGTTGGGCATGGGAACGCGCGAAGCTAACGCCCGAACTTGAGGTTGAGCAAGTGAGACGATGCGGGACTGCAGCACTCGGCGCCATCGCCGCCGTGGCGTGCGCGACGGCCAAGACGCCGCAATCGGCTCCCCGCCCGGAGCCCGGCGCCGCGGTCGCTACGCTGTTCGACGCCGGCGCCGTGTACGGATCCATGGGTCTGCTGGTCACGGGACCGCCGCTCCCGTTCGTGGCGACGGTGCACTACATGGCAGATGCGACGCCGGACTCGACGCTGGCGCTGTTCGCCCTGTCGCTCGCGAATCACGCGCTCAGCTTCCAGCGCGAGGGCACCGGCTTTGCGGCGCAGTACCACGTGGACGTCGCGTTTCAGGGGGACAGCGGGAGCGTGCGGCAGTTTGCGACTGACGATACGGTGCGGGTACGCACCTTCCAGGAGACCCTACGGGCCGACGAGAGCGTGATCTATCAGCAGTTCATCGGGGTGCCGCCCGGCGTGTATCGCGTGAACGTCACCGTGCGGGACCGTGGGGGCCCCGCGGCCTCGCACCGCGAACGGACCGACACGGTGCCGCGCTTCGCGGGGCAGGGTATGAGCGGCCCCATCGCCGTGTACCAGGGCCTCGGCCGGAGTCGCCGGTCCGAGGTGCCCCAGCTGCTTGCCAACCCACGGGCCACGCTCTCCTACGGCGCCGATTCGCTCCGGTTCTACGTCGAGGCGTATGGGGCGGCTCCCGGCGCGCGCTTGTCGGTACACGCCCTCGACCAGGGCGGTCATGAGATCTGGCGTGACACCGTGACGCTGAAGGGAAGCGAGGCGCTGGCGACGGCGCTGGCGGTCCTGCGGCCCGGCGAGCTCCCCGTCGGGGCGGGGACCTTCGAGGTCGTCCCCGTCGGTGCAGGATCGGCCGTGGCGCGCTCCGCTCCGTTCCTGGTGAGCTTTTCCGACCAGTGGGCGATCACGAACTACGATGAGATGATCAGCCTGCTGCGCTACTTCGAGCGCCAGGATTGGGTGGATCGGCTGCGTCACGCCCCGCCCGACCAGCGCCCCACCGTCTGGCGCGAGTTCTACAAGGCCACCGACCCGGTCGAGATCACACCCGAGAACGAAGCGCTGGAAGCGTACTTCCGGCGGATTCAGATAGCGAACCAGCGGTTTCGCGAGGCGGGGGAGCCGGGCTGGTTGACCGATCGCGGTGAGGTGCTGATCTCGCTGGGCGACCCAGACGACGTCTTCGATTTCAGCTCCGACGTTTCGCGCACCGGTGCGCGCGGCATCCGGTGGACGTACAACGCGTTGCGCCTGACCCTGTTCTTCCAGGATCAGACGGGCTTCGGCCGGTTCCGCCTCACCCCGCTCTCGCGGGCGGAGTTCCAGCGCGCCCTCGCGCAGGTACGGCACCGGTCATGATCGCACGCGCGGCCGTGCTGCTGTTCGCGATCGCCGCCGCGGCACCGCGCCGCGCCACGGCGCAACGGGTCCCGGCCGACGTCGCGGCGGAGCGCGCGGAGTCGCTGCGGCTCGCCGGCCGGCCGTGGCACGCGGCGGAGACGCTGCTCGCCACCGCGGCGCGCGAGCCGCGGCTCAACGCGACCTTCGTCGTCGAGGGGGCGAAGGCGGAGCTGCACGCGCGTCGCTACGATCGCGCTCGCAGCCTGCTCGTCGGCCAGCCGTGGCTCGACGATTACGGCGACGGGGAAGCCCTGGCCGTGTTGGCTGAGGCGGAGGCACGGCTGGGGCAGGGCGGGGCCGCGGCGGCGCACTACGCGGCGGCGCGGGCGAAGGCGCGCGGGCCGCGTGCGGGGTTGCTCGCGGTGCGGGAGGGACTGGCGTGGGAAGCTGCCGGGTCGCCGGACTCCGCGGCCACCGCGTACAGCGCGGCACGCGCTGCCCGGCTCCAGGCCATCGACGCGTGGTTGCGACTCCGCCTGGCGCGCGTCACGCGTGACACCACCGCCGCGTTCCGGCTGCTCGGCGATTTGCCGGCACCCGCGGGGCGCGAAGCGGGAGCCGCGCGGGCGCAAGCGCTCCTCGCGGCGGGCGACTCCGCTGGCGCCCTCGAGGCCTTGGCCCGCGCCGGCCGCTCGTTCGACATGGCGCGACTGGCGCTCGCGCTCGGAGACTCGACCCGGGCGCGCGACGCGCTGTACGGGCTGATGGCGCGCGCCTCCGAATCGGACGACGCCGCGGCCGCCGTGGGCGTAGCGCTCGCGTCGCTGCGGCCGCGCACCCCGCCGGAGCGCGTAGCGCTGGCGCGTGCCATGAAGTCCCACGGGGCGGCGGGCGATGCGCGGCTCGAGGTGGAGCGGGCCCTGCGAGCGGGAGACTCGAGCGCCGCCACCCTGCTGCTCGCGGGCGAACTGGCCGCGGCGGCGGGCCGCTACCGCGACGCCGAGCGCGCCTATCTGGCAGCCGCTCGGGATCCCGGGCTCGGCCCGCTCGCGGTCTATCGTCGGGCGCGCGTGCTCGCGCGCGTGGGCGACGCCGGAGCGCAGGCAGCGCTCGCGGGCTTCGCCCAGTCGTTCCCCGCTGACACGGCCGCGCCGACCGCGCTCTACGTGCTCGGGGACATGCTGGCGGAGGGGGGTGACGGCGCGGGGGCGGCACGCTGGTTCGCTGAGCTGATCGCCCGCTATCCGACGGATCTGCGCGCCTCGCTCGCGCGCTTCCGGCTCGCGACGGAGGCGCTGCGGGACAGTCTCCGCGACAGCGCGGCTTCGCTGCTCCGGGCGGAGGTCGCGGCCGGGGGCCCGCAGCGCACCAGCGCGCGCTTCTGGCTCGGCAAGCTCGCATGGCTCTCGGGCGACACGGTGGAGGCGCGGGCCACTTGGCTGGCCCTGGTGCGCGAAGACTCGATCGGCTACTACGGGCTCCGCGCGCGCCGCGAAGTGAATCTGCCACCCTTGCGCATCGCCGCCGGTTCGCTGCCGGCCCCCGCGCCCGCGGTGGGCGCGTCGCTCGCCGTCATCGACACCCTGCTGCTCGCCGGCCTCGACACGGCCGCGCTGGCCGAGGTGCGCGCCATCCTCGGCCGCGCGCCGCAGCAGGATGTCGACGCGCTCCTCGCCTGGAGCGTGGGCCTCGCGGCTCGCGGCTTCGGTCCCGCTGCCGTGCGGCTGGGCTGGCAGGCGGCGATCAAGTCCCCCAACGACCCGCGCGTGCTCCGCGCCATCTTCCCGTGGCCCAACCGCCGGGCGGTGGAAGCCGAGGCCGCCGAGTTCGGCGTGGACCCTCTACTGCTGGTCGCCATCGTGCGTCAGGAAAGCGTGTTCGACGCGCAGGCGCTCTCACCGGCCGGTGCCCGCGGCCTCGCCCAGCTGCTCCCGGGGACCGCCGCCCTCACGGCGCGCGGTCTCGACGTCACGTTCTACCCCGAGTGGATCACCGTTCCGGACTTGAACCTCCATCTCGGCGCCGCCCACTTGCAGGAGCTCCTGGCGCGCTTCGGCGGGCGGGTGGACGCCGCCGCTGCCGCCTACAACGCCGGCGCCGCGCCCGTGGTGCGCTGGCTCGCTCGCCCGGGTGCGAGCGACTCGGACGAGTTCGTCGAGCTCATTCCGTATCAGGAGACGCGCGGTTATGTGCGCGCCGTGTTGCGCAACCGCGACCTGTACCGCGCCCTGTATGTGACTCCAACCAATTGAGGGGGCGTCACTTACAGACTCGCGCCGCCACCCCTTCCCGCTTTCTTGACAACCTTTCCGCTCCACGTCATTTCTATCGCGCCCGGCACGGTGCCGGGCTGGGCGCTCGCGCCCTTCGTGCGACTCTGCAGGAGGCGGACCGAATGTCTAAGGGAAAAGTGAAGTGGTTCAATGATGCCAAGGGCTACGGCTTCATTGAGCAGGAGGGCGGCGAGGACGTGTTCGTGCACTTCTCGGCCATCCAGATGGACGGGTTCAAGACGCTCGCCGAGGGCCAGGTGGTGGAGTTCGAAGTGAAGGCTGGCGAGAAAGGGTTGCACGCCGCGAACGTCACTCGCGTCTAGCCGACCCGCGCCGTTCGGCGTCCCCCCCGCCCGCGTCACCGGGCGGGGTTTTTCATTCCCGCCGCGTTATTCTTCGGCCCATGCCGACCCTCTACCTCGTCGATGGGTACGCGCTGATCTATCGCGCCTTCTTCGCGATGATCGCGCGCCCGCTCACGACCCGCCGCGGCGAGAATACGTCGGCCGCGTGGGGGGTGACCAACTTCCTGCTCCGGCTGCTCGAGCGCCGCCGCCCCGATTACCTGGCCTGGGTTCAGGACGTGGGCGAGTCGTTCCGGCACCGCACGTACCCGGCGTACAAGGCGACGCGAGAGAAGCTCGGCGCGGAGCTGCAACAGGATTTCGACCGTTCGGTGGAGCGGATCGCGCAGATCCTCGATGCCTTCGGCGTCCGCGTGATCGGTGTGGAAGGATACGAGGCGGACGACGTGATCGGGACGCTCGCCACCGCGGCGACCGCGCGCGGCCAGCAGGCGGTGATCGTGTCGGGCGACAAGGATTTCTACCAGCTGATCCGGCCCGGTATCGCGCTCCTGAATCCCGGACGCGGCGGCCCGGCGGCCGTCGAGGAGCACTGGGTGGACGTGTCGAATGCGAGCGAGCGGCTGGGCGTGCCTCCCGAGCGCGTGGTGGACTACCTCGCGCTGGTCGGCGACAGCTCCGACAACGTGCCGGGGGTGAAGGGCGTGGGCGAAAAGACCGCGCTCGAGCTGCTCAACACATTCGGCGACCTGGACGCCATCCTGGCGGGCGCCGAGCGGATCTCCGGGAAGCGCGCGCGCGAGGCCGTGCGGCAGCACGCCGACCTCGCGCGGCTGTCGCGCGAGCTCGTGACGATACGGCGCGACGTGCCGCTGCCGCTCGACCTCGAAGCGCTGCGCCTCGGCGTACCCGACGTGGCGCGGCTCACCGAGCTCTTCACCGAGCTCGAGTTCCGCTCGCTCATCCCGAAGCTCGCGTCGCTCGACGTCGCGCCGGCCGGGGAGCCCGGTCCGGCCGCCGAGGGGGCCGCGGCGGTCACGGGGCCGCTGCCCCCGGCCGGCGCGACGCTCCTTGCGGCGACCGCGGAGCCGACCGTGATCGACGACCCCGCCGGGCTCGCCGCCGCCGTCGCCGAGTGCCGCCGCGCGGCCCTCGTCGCCCTCGACACCGAGACCACGTCGCTCGATCCGATGCGGGCGGACCTGGTGGGCTTGGCCCTCGCGGTCGCGCCGGGCCGGTCGTGGTACTTCCCGTTCGCGCACGTGGCGCCGGACGGTGAGCTGGCCGGCGGAACGACGCCGCGCAACCTGCCGCCGCTCACGAGCGACGCGATGGCGCCGCTGCGCCAGCTGCTGGCGGATGCGGCGGTTCCCAAGGGGGGGCACAACATCAAGTACGACTGGCTGGTGCTGCGCCGCGCTAGCGTGGAGCTCGCCGGCGTCACCTACGATTCCATGCTCGCGAGCTTCGTGCTCGACCCGGGGCGGCGCTCGCACGCCATCGACGAGCTGGCGCGCGAGCGGTTGTCACTGGGGATGCGCACCTACGCGGATGTGGCGGGCCGCGGAAGAGCGGAGCGCCCTTTCGCCGCCGTGCCGGTTCCCGACGCGGCGAGCTACTGTGCGGCCGACAGCGAGGCCGTGCTGCGCCTGCAGGCCGCCTTTCAGTCCGAGCTCGAGGACCACGAGGCGCTGCCCCTGCTCCAGGACATCGAGGTGCCGCTGATCCCGGTGCTCGTGGACATGGAATGGCGGGGCGTGCGCGTCGACCTGGAGCGGCTGGGCGAGATCTCGCGCAGCTTCTCGCGCGAGCTGGCGGAGCTGGAGCGTACGATCTACCACGCCGCCGGGACGGAATTCAATATCAACTCGACGTTGCAGCTGCGGCACGTGCTGTTCGAAAAGCACCAGCTCCCCATCCTCAAGAAGACGAAAACCGGCCCCTCCACCGACTACGAAGTCCTGGAGCAGCTGGCGGCCATGGGGCACGAGGTGCCTCGGCTGCTGATCGAATACCGCGAGCTGTCGAAGCTCAAGTCGACGTATGTGGACGCGCTCCCGGCGTTCATTAACCCCGCCACGGGCCGCATCCACACCAGCTTCAATCAGACGGGCGCCGCCACCGGTCGGCTGTCGTCGTCGGATCCGAACCTCCAGAACATCCCCGTGCGCACGCCCCGCGGCGAGGCCATCCGGCGCGCGTTCGTCGCGCCGCCCGGCGCCGTGCTGCTCACCGCCGACTACTCCCAGATCGAGCTGCGACTCCTGGCCCATCTCTCGGGCGACCCTGCGTTCGTCGAAGCCTTCGAGCAGGGCGGGGACATTCACCGCCAGACCGCGGCGATCATCTTCGGCGTGGCGCACGACCAGGTCACGCCGGAAATGCGAGCCCGCGCGAAGACGATCAACTTCGCCACG
>WNGE01008685.1_pt1 | contig 13445 bp, 12 predicted proteins | sample 5400651 | NCBI WGS metagenome assembly WNGE01 (sample SAMN13153370, study PRJNA577476) | soil metagenome | isolation source: 60 cm soil or saprolite under grassland replicate 2 | place: USA:California | collected 2016-06-15 | reverse complement strand
CGAGCGTGAGCCATCGAGAGCGACCGTGCCGGCTGTAGACGGTCACCCACGATTTGGCGCCGGTCGGCTGCACGCGCAGCGCTAGACCGCGCTGAACGCTGTCCCAAAGCAGACGGGCCGATGGCTGCGGTTGCGCCTTGCGAACGGTCAGTTCCGTGAGCCGAAGCTTGTGAGCCGCCTTCTTGCCGCGTGCCATGGTCCTCTCTCCAAGCTCGATACCAGCTAAGACCGGATGCTTAATCGAGCTTAATCTCATGTTAACCGAAATTAACGTATTTTCGGGGTTGTGCAAGGGGTTTAGGTCAATTAGCCCAGCGAAATCAAGGGCTCGAAAAGTAACCCCGCTTTAAACCGCGGCGCTTAGCGTTCGCGCGAAGTCCCGCATTGCGGGGCGAAACGCGGCAGGGGCAATGGCGCCGGGACGTCGAGAGCGAGCGCGCCGCAAATCCGATCCCCAGCGCATCGCCGCCGAGGCGGGCGCGACCGGCGAGCCGGCCCGTGCCCCGCGCGTGCGCGGCGAGCGCCGGTCAGCCGGCAAGAGCGAGCGCAAACGCGCGCGCGGCCGCGGCGAAGACAGCGTCCGCGAGGCCACGCAATGGCAGCGCGGCGGCAGCCGCGGCGGGCGTCGGCGCGGTTTCACGCGCCTCCTCTATTGGGCCGTCGTGCTCGCGCTGTGGGCCTTCATCGCCGCGATTGCGGCGATCGCCTGGGTGGGCGCGCATCTGCCGCCGATCCAGTCGCTCGAAGTGCCCAAACGCCCGCCCGCGATCGAGATCGTCGACCTTTCGGGCCGCGTGCTCGCGACCCGCGGCGATACCAGCGGCCCGCCGCTGCCGCTCAAGGAATTGCCGGCGTACCTGCCGCAAGCCTTCATCGCCATCGAGGATCGCCGCTTCCTTTCCCACTACGGGGTCGATCCCCTCGGCATCGTCCGCGCGCTGGGCATGAACCTGCTGCACCGCGGGGTGTCGCAGGGCGGCTCGACGCTGACCCAGCAGCTTGCGAAAAACCTGTTCCTCACCCAGGAGCGCACCATCACGCGCAAGCTCCAGGAAGTCGTGCTGGCGTTCTGGCTCGAGCGCAAGTTTTCCAAGCAGCAGATCCTCGAGCTCTACCTCAACCGGGTCTATTTCGGCGCCGGCGCGTATGGCGTCGAGGCCGCGGCGCAGCGTTATTTCGGCAAGTCGGCCCGGCAGGTGACGGTTGCGGAGGCGGCGCTGCTCGCGGGCCTCGTCAAGTCGCCGTCGCGCCTGGCGCCCACGCGCAATCCCGACGGCGCCGAGCGCCGCGCCCAGGTCGTGCTGGTAGCGATGGCGGATGCGGGCTTCATCACCGAGCGCATGGCGCAGCTCGCGATCTCGCACTCGCCGCGCATCCTCAAGCAGACGCCCGGCGGCTCCGGCAACTACGTCGCCGACTGGATCATGGACGTGCTCAACGACCTCGTCGGCCGGGTCGACGAGGACATCGTGGTCGAGACCACGATCGACTCCCGGCTGCAGGGCGCGGCCGAAAAGGCGCTGGTCGACGAGCTCGCGCAAAAGGGCGAGAAATTCGCGGTCGGCCAGGGCGCGGTGCTGGCGATGACGCCGGACGGCGCGGTGCGCGCGCTGGTCGGCGGCCGCAATTACACCGAGAGCCAGTTCAACCGCGCCGTGGCGGCCAAGCGCCAGCCGGGCTCGGCCTTCAAGCCGTTCGTGTATCTGACCGCGCTCGAGCGCGGGCTCACCCCCGACAGCGTGCGCGAGGACCGGCCGCTCGACGTCAAAGGCTGGCGGCCGGAGAACTACAATCACGAATATTTCGGTCCGGTGACGCTGACGCGGGCGCTGGCGCAATCGCTCAATACGGTGGCGGTCCGGCTCACCCTCGAACTCGGCCCGCAATCCGTGGTGCGCACCGCGCACCGCCTCGGCATCGCCTCGAAGCTCGATCCCAATCCGTCGATCGCGCTCGGCACCTCCGAGGTCTCGCTCATCGAGATGGTGGCGGCGTTTGCGCCGTTCGCGAACGGCGGCGTCGCCGTCGTTCCCCACGTGGTCGAGCGCGTGCGCACGCGCGAGGGCAGGCCGCTCTACGAGAGCGCCGACGTCAGCCTCGGGCGCGTGGTCGAGGAGCGCTACGTCGGCATGATGAACGCCATGATGGCGGAGACGCTCGTCAGCGGCACGGCGCGCCGCGGCCAGCTCCCCGGCTGGCCGGCGGCGGGCAAGACCGGCACCAGCCAGGATTTTCGCGACGCCTGGTTCATCGGCTACACCGGGCATCTCGTTGCCGGCGTGTGGCTCGGCAACGACGACAATTCGCCGACGCACCATACGACGGGAGGCAGCCTGCCGGTGGAGATCTGGAACCGGTTCATGCGAACCGCGCATCAGGGCGTGGCGGTCGTCGAGCTGCCGGGTGCATCCGGATCCGCGCTCGAGCCGGCGCCGGTGCCGCCGGGCGGGATTCCATGGGGCCCGCAGGCGCTCGCCCGCCAGCAGGGTCGTCCGCCGCCTTCGACCATGGATGGCTGGCTGCTCGACCGCCTGTTCGGGCGCTGATCAGACGACGGAGAACAGACGGCAGAGGACGGATTGGAGGAGGGCAGTTGCGTCTTGATCCGTCGTCCGCCGTCTGTCGTCCCTCGTCTGCGTTCCGGTGTCCGGCTTTAGAAATCGCGATTGTTGAACACCCGGCTCCGCAGGCTGCGCGGCAGATGCGCGCCGTTTTCCGTCTCGCCGTAGCGATGCAGGTCGGTGCCGTGCACGTCGAGCCAGACCTTGGCGCGGTGCATGTCGGGGCAGAGCCGTTTCAGCAGCCGCCAGAAGCGGCGGGAATGGTTCATCTCGACCAGATGCGCGACCTCGTGGGCGGCGAGATATTGCAGCACGAACGGCGGCGCCAGGATCAGCCGCCAGGAGAACGACAGCACGCCGGTGGTCGAGCAGGAGCCCCACCGGCTGTTCTGGTCGCGCACCGAAATGCGCTTGATCGCCACGCCGATCTGGCCCGCATAACCTCGGCTCGCGACCTCGAGATCGCGCTTGGCCTCGCGCTTGAGGAAATCGCCGACGCGGCGCGCGAGGTGCGGCCCCTCGCCTGCCACGCAGATCAGACGGCCGCCGTTGCCGTCCCGTTCCGTCCACGCCGTGCCGCGCGTGTGCGGGCGGTGCACGATGCGATGGCGAAGACCGCGCAGCGGCACTTCGGAGCCGTGCGCGAACGGCGCGGCTTCCGGAAGCCGTTTGAGCCGCGCCGCGATCCAGCCGCCGTGCTTGTCGGCGAACGCGCGCGCTTCCTTGAGGCTGCCGCGCGGCGGCATGGTGAGAATGACTTCGCGCGTCGCCGCCTGGATGCGCAGCGTATAGCGGCGCGCTTGCCGATGCCGCCGCAGCCGAATGAGATAGATCGCTCGATCGAAGACGACTTCGATCGCCTGCGGTTCGGTCGGCCGGCGGTAGAGCAGGGCGCGGAGCGGCATTGCGGTCGAGGTCCAGGCGGAAGGGACGCGCCATAGTGCCACATCCGTGCCGCCGTACAGCCCCTTTGTAGTCAAATCCTTAGGACCGCAACCCCATGGGCCGGCGGACCCGGAGCGCTACAAGGCCTTGGGCCTTCAAAGCCAGAATATCGATTCACTACTTGCTTGCGCGAGGCGCGCGCGCCGCCGAGCACCACGAATCAGGGGCAGGGCGGGCGTTGGGGCTGGGCCGGAGGCGGGTCGCCGAAATCAGGCGCGCGCGGCAACCTTGCGCCACATCCGGCGCACGGCGGCGCCGTCGTGCGAGAGGATGAAATCCGCGATGCGGGGCGCGATTTCGGCGCGGAATCGCGATCCGTTGAACACGCCGTAATGGCCGACGCCGGGCTGGAGATAATGCGCCTTGTGATCGGCCGGGAGATTGACGCACAGGCGATGCGCCGCCTCGGTCTGGCCGACTCCGGAAATATCGTCGTTCTCGCCCTCGACCGTCATCAAGGCGACGCGCCGGATCTCACCCGGATCGACGCGTACGCCGCGATGGGTGAACTCGCCCTTCGGCAGCGCGTGACGGACGAACACGGAATCCACCGTCTGCAGGTAGAACTCCGCGGCGAGATCCATCACCGCCAGATATTCGTCGTAGAACTCGCGGTGCTTCTGCGCGGAATCGCCGTCGCCGCGCACCAGGTGCATGAACAGGTCCTTGTGCGCCTCGATGTGCCGGTCGAGGTTCATGGTCATGAAGCCGTTGAGCTGCAGGAACCCCGGATAGACGTCGCGCATCAAGCCCGGATGCGGGAACGGAACCTTGGTGATGACGTTGCGCCGGAACCAATCGATCCCGCGCTGCTGGGCGAGGCGGTTGACCGCGGTGGGATTGGCGCGGGTATCGATCGGGCCGCCCATGAGCACCATGGAATGCGGCACGTAAGGGTCGGCTTCCGCCTCCATGCGCGCGATGGCCGCGAGCACGGGCACCGAAGGCTGGCACACGCCGATCACGTGCACGTCGCCGCGCAGCACATGCAGGATGGAAATGATGTAATCGATGTAATCGTCGAGATCGAAGGGGCCCTCGGTCAGCGGCACCATGCGCGCGTCGACCCATTCGGTGATGTAGACGTCGTGGGTGGGCAGGAAGGCCTCGACCGTGCCGCGCAACAGCGTGGGATAATGCCCCGACATCGGCGCCACCAGCAGCACGCGCGGCTGCGGGCGTCGCGGCGGTCGCGTGAAGATCCGCTCGAAATGCAACAGCCGGCAAAACGGACGCTCCCAGATCGTCTTGATGTGAACGGGAATCCGCTCGCCGCCGACCGCGGCCGTATCGATGGCCCATTCCGGCTGGCCGTAGCGACGCGTCGAGCGCTCGAACAATTCGCACGCCGCCGCCACCGACTTGCCGAACGTGGTGTAGGACAGCGGATTGATCGGGCTCTTGAAATAGAGCTTTGTCGCATCCGCGAACGCGCGCGACGGATTGAGCGCAGCGTGGCTCATCTCGTAGAACCAATACATCGGCGTCGACAGAATCGGGCCGGCCTGGACCGGCAGCGCCGGTGCGCCGCCGAATTCACCGATGGGCATGTGCTGAGGCCCCCGCCCCTTTTGCTGCAGCGCAGCACCCTGTTCTTTTTTCTTCATTGCGTCAACCGAGGAAACAGTGTTCTCCGCAATTCCCTCCACACGACGAATCTCGTCTTCAATGTACATTTTAAATACTCCATTTCGCATGCGCGAGATCAACGATCCCCTGCGCACTACGAACGGGCGCTCGGTTCGGTTCCCTATTCGCCGGTTTGCATCAGCGAGCCCTGCCGCCGCGCGCTGTCGAGCAACGCGATGAAGCCCACGACGGCCACAACGAAGAGCACCGCGTTGATGGCGAGCGCGTGCACCATGAGGTCGGCGCGAAAGGCATGGTTGATCAGCAATTCGCGCATGCCTTCGAACACATAGGTCGGCGGCAGCGCCCAGGCCACGACCTGCAGCCAGTGCGGCAGAATCGTCACCGGATAATACACGCAGGTGAGCGGCAGCAGCAGGAACATGACGGTCCAGGCCAGGCTCTCGGCTCCCAGCCCGTTCCGCAGCACGAGGCCCGAGACCAGGATGCCGATCGCCCAGCTCGTCAGGATCAGATTGACGAAGAAGGCGGCGAGCGCCAGGCCGAGCCCGTAAAGATTGAAGCCGAAGAACGCCATGGCGAGCAACGACACCGGGACCATTCCGATCGCCAGCCGGATCACGCTCATGATCATCAGCGCGCTGACGAACTCGATCGGGCGCAGCGGGCTGATCATCAGGTTGGCGAGATTGCGCGCCCACATCTCCTCGAGGAACGAGATGGAGAATCCGAGCTGGCCGCGGAACAGGATGTCCCACAGCAGCACCGCGCCGATGAAGGTGCCGCCGGCGCGGGCGAAAAAGCCGGCGTTGCCGGCGATATAGAGCTGCAGGAAGCCCCACATCAGCATCTGCACCGCGGGCCAATAGATCAGCTCGAGCAGCCGCGGCCACGACGAGCGCAGCAGGTAGCAATAGCGCAGCACCATCGCGGCGATGCGGCGCGGCGAGACCGCGAGCGGCTCGGAATATTGGCTCATTGCGCGGCCTGGCTGGTTTGCGCGCGGCCGCGGGCGACGTCGAGGAACACTTCCTCGAGCGTGTGCCGGCCGTAGCGTGCGAGCAGCGCTTCCGGCGCGTCGTCGTCCTCGATGCGGCCCTTCTTCATGATGATGACGCGCTCGCACAGCCGCTCGACTTCGGCCATGTTGTGGGAGGCGAGCAGGATGGTGGCGCCGCGCTCGCGGCGGTAGGCCGCGATGCGCGCGCGCACCCAGTCCGCGGTGTCGGGGTCGAGGGAAGCGGTCGGCTCGTCGAGCAGCAGGATCTCCGGGCGGTTGACCAGGGCCTTGGCGAGCGACACGCGCGTCTTCTGGCCGGCGGAAAGCTTGCCGGTCGGCCGATCCAGCAGTTCGACGAGATCGAGCTGCTCGGCGAGCGCTTTGACCCGCGCGGCCGCGTCCTCCACCCCGTACAGCTTGGCGAACACGGTGAGGTTCTGGCGCGTGGTGAGCCGCGCCGGCATGTCGACATAGGGGCTCTCGAAATTCATGCGGCCGAGCACGCGATAGCGCTGGCGCGGCATCTCGGCGCCGAGCACGCGCGCTCGGCCCGAGGTCGGGATGATCAACCCCATGATCATGGCGATCGTGGTGGTCTTGCCGGCGCCGTTGCCGCCGAGCAGGCCGGTGATCGAGCCCTGCGCCAGCGCAAACGAGATGCCGTCGACCGCAACCCCGCTCTTGTAGATCTTGGCGAGGCGCTCGACGGCGATGGCGGGTTCCGCGGCCTGGGGAGACGGGATTGGCACGATCCCGCACAATTGGCCTCTGCGTGCGCAGGGCGCAAGCCCGCCCGATCCGCGCGCGCCCCGAGCATTGAGCGCGGCCGGAGAGCCGATAGAGTGCGCCGATGGAAGCCCAGCATCCGCTGCATCCGCGGCGCAACGTGCGTCTCGACACGCTGGTGCGCCTGCGCTGGCTCGCCGCGATCGGCCAGACCGTGGCGGTGCTGGTCGTCCACTACGTCTTCGATTTCAACCTGCCGCTGACCGCATGCCTGCTGGTGATCGCCTGCAGCGCGGCGCTCAACCTCGTCCTGCGGCTGCGGTTCCGGCCGATTCAGCGGCTCGAGCCCGACCGCGCGGCCTGGCTGCTTGCATTCGATATCATCCAGCTCGCGCTGTTGCTGTTCCTGACCGGCGGGGTCGAGAACCCCTTCGTGTTCCTCTTTCTCGGCCCGGTGCTGATTTCGGCGACGGCGCTGCCGCCGCGCATGACGCTGATGCTCGGCGCTTTGGCGGCGCTGTGCGCAACCGCGCTCGTGTTCTTCCACCTGCCGCTGCCGTGGGTGAGCGACGAGCCGCTGGAGCTGCCGCCGATCTATCTGCTCGGCGTGTGGTTCTCGCTCCTGGTCGCGCTCGGGGTGATCGGCGCCTATTCCTGGCAGATCGCCGAGGAGGCGCGGCTCCTGACCGACGCGCTCGCCGCCACCGAGCTGGTGCTGGCGCGCGAGCAGCATCTCTCGCAGCTCGACGGGCTCGCGGCGGCGGCTGCGCACGAGCTCGGCACCCCGCTCTCCACCATCGCGGTCGTGGTGCGCGAGCTCGAGCGCGCGCTCGAGCCGACCTCGCCGCACAGCGAAGACGTCAAGCTGCTGCGCGAGCAGGCCCAGCGCTGCCGCGAGATTCTCGCGAAATTGACCCAGCTCTCCGCCTCGAGCGAGCCGTTCGACCGCTCCAAGCTTTCGGCGCTGATCGAGGAGGTGGTCGCCCCCCACCGTAATTTCGGCGTCGCGATCGACGTGGCGCTGCCTGCCGACCGCGCCGCCGAGCCGGTCGGCGAGCACAATCCGGCGATCATCTACGGGCTGGGCAATCTCGTGGAGAACGCCGTCGATTTCGCTCGCGAGCGGGTCGATGTCGCGGCACGCTGGAGCGACGGCGAGGTGGTGATCGCCATTGCCGACGACGGGCCCGGCTTCGCTCCGGAGATTCTCGACCGCATCGGCGAGCCTTATCTGACCAGTCGCGGTCGCCCGCCGGGCGGCGAGGGCGAAATCAGCGGCCTCGGACTCGGCGTGTTCATCGCCAAGACCCTGCTCGAACGCACCGGGGCGGCGCTCAGCTTCGCCAATCGTGCGGCGCCGGAGCACGGCGCGAGCGTCCGGGTGCGCTGGCGCCGCGAGGATTACGAGCGCCCGGGCCCGGGGATCTCCGCGGCGGCCCCTTGAGGCGGCGGCCCGACTGACTACCTAGATACTGGGGCGCCATTCCGGCCGGCCGCAAGCCGCCGCCGGAGGCGCGTTGCCGGGAGAATAGCGCCATGACCGACATTGCGACCGTCGAAGTGCCGGGCGACCGATCGCTGCTGATCGTCGAGGACGACAAATCGTTCCTGCAGCGGCTGGCCCGCGCCATGGAGCAGCGGGGATTCACCGTCACCACCGCGGATACCGTGGCGGACGGGCTCGTGCAGGTGGAACGGACGGCGCCGGCGTTCGCGGTCGTCGACATGCGGCTCGCCGACGGCAACGGGCTCGAGGTCATCTCGGCGCTCAAGCAGCGCCGGCCCGAGGCGCGCGGCATTGTGCTCACCGGCTACGGCAACATCGCGACCGCCGTCAATGCGGTCAAACTCGGGGCGGTCGATTATCTCTCCAAACCCGCCGATGCCGACGACGTCGCCGCGGTGCTCTTGGCGCGCGAGGGCAAGAAGGTCGAGCCGCCGGAGAACCCGATGTCTGCCGACCGCGTGCGCTGGGAGCACATCCAGCGCATCTACGAGCTGTGCGGCCGCAACGTCTCGGAGACCGCGCGCCGCCTCAACATGCACCGCCGCACGCTGCAGCGCATCCTGGCGAAGCGCGCGCCGAGGTAGGCGGGCGGGGAGTCCAGGAATTTTTGATAACTCGTTGTCACGACCGGGTTTTGCTGGCGATCAACTGTTTGATCGCCGCTGTTCTCGCCTGAGCAAATACAACTCGACCGGCTAAACCTCCGCCACCCAGCCCCCGCCGGGGTCGGCCAGGGCCTGGAGGCGACCGGCGGCGGCATGGGCGAAGCGCAGCATCATGCTGCGCCGCCTCGCCGGCGCCAGCCGGTGCTCGGGGGCCTCGCGCAGGATCGAGGCCCCGAAGGCGTCGGCGAGGATCAGGCCAGCATTTTCCGGAAAGATCGCGAGCGGCACCTCGAGCGCCGTCGCGAAGAACAGCCGGTCGCAGTAGAGCCGATACTCCGACCATTTGCAGTCGGCGCGGAAATCCTCGGTCGAGGATTTGATTTCCACGATCCACAATTCGCCATCGGGAGACAGCGCGACGAGGTCGGCGCGGCGGCCCGACGCGAGGCCGAGTTCGCTCACGGTGGAGAGCCCGAGCGAGAACAACAGGCGAGCCGTGCCGCGCCCGACCGCAAGCGCGGTCGGCGACTGCCGGCCGTCGATCGGCAAAGAGGATTCCGCCAGCCCGAGTCGCATGGGGCGATTGTGCCAGCTCCCGTGGCGGACGGGAATATGCCCCTTATCGGTTGCGCGAAGCTGCCCCTCAGCCGGCTCGCTACGGTGCAGCTCGCCACCCCCAGATCAGGTCCGGGGCAGGCTCTCTCCCCGCAGCGGGGCGAGGGAAAGCGCGTGTGCCGCGCCCTCTCGGAATTCACTCGCGGGGGCAGCTCCGGAACCTCACTCCGCGGCGGGGCGCACCGGCGCCCCCGCGTCGGCCCCCGCCGCCTCCGAGCGCTCGGGGAATGCCGCGGCGAGCGTTGCCCGGCTCGCCGGAATGACGCCGCGCTCGGTGATGAGCCCGCTGACGAGCCGCGCCGGCGTCACGTCGAAGGCGTAATTGGCGACCGGCGACCCCGCAGGAACGACGGCGACCGTCTCGATCCGCCCGTCCGCGGTGCGCCCGGTCATGGTCGCGACCTCTTCGGGAGCGCGCTCCTCGATCGGCACTTCGGCGACCCCGTCGCTCACGGTGAAATCGATCGTCGGCGAGGGCAGCGCAACGTAGAACGGCACCGCATTGTCGAACGCGGCGAGCGCCTTGAGATAGGTGCCGATCTTGTTGCAGACGTCGCCGTTGGCGGTGACGCGGTCGGTGCCGACGATGACGAGATCGACGCGGCCGTGCTGCATGAGGTGGCCGCCGGCGTTGTCGGCGATCACGGTGTGGGGCACGCCGTGCTTGCCGAGCTCCCAGGCGGTCAGCGCCGCGCCCTGGTTGCGCGGCCGCGTCTCGTCGACCCAGACATGGACGGGAATGTCGCGCTCGTGCGCGGTGTACATCGGCGCGGTGGCGGTGCCCCAGTCGACGGTGGCGAGCCAGCCGGCGTTGCAATGGGTTAGGATCTCGACCGGCTGGCCCGGCCGCTTGTGCGCCGCGACCGCCTCGATGAGCTTCACCCCGTGCCGGCCCATCGCTCGGTTGATGGCGATGTCCTCCTCGCAGCCAGCGAAAGCCCGTAGGCGGCGGTCGCCCCGATCAGCGGCGCGCCGCGCACCTGCATGGTGCGGATGGCGGTGACCGCGTGCTCCAGCGTCTCGAGCCGCGCGGTGACGAATTCATGGGGCAATCGGGTCTGGTCGATGATGCCGACCGTCCGGCCGTCCGCCTCGAGCCAGATCGTGCGCAGGTGCTTGCCGTCGACCTTCATGGCGCTTCCTCTGCGCTCTAGATAGACCGCTTCGCGCATCCCTGCCAGTTGCGCGCTTGCCTCCTCCCGCATTGCGGGGAGAGGGAGGAAAGAGCGTGGCCATGCTGCTGCAAGGGAGCGCCTCAGCGCTTGCGGCGCGGCCGGCGATCCCGCACGCTGGGCGCGGGAGCACGCCATGACCACGACCGAGATCGACTACGAGGCCGAGTACAACAACCGCGCGCGGGTGCCGGAGCATCCGGCGATCTTCGAGCGCTGGCGAGCGGCCGCCCAAGCCTTCCGCGAAGAGATGGCGGCACAAGGCCGAGCCGAGCTCGGGCTCGGCTACGGCAGGACGCCGCGGCAGACCATCGACCTGTTCCGCACCGGGCGCGATGCCGGAAATGCCGAAAAGCTCGCGATCTTCGTCCACGGCGGCTACTGGCGCTCGCTCGAGCCGGAAACGTTCAGCCACGTGGCGCGCGGGCTCCTCGCGCACGGCATCTCGGTCGCGGTCGCCGGCTACGATCTCTGTCCGCAGGTGCAGGTCGGCAGCATCATCGGCGAAATCCGCCAGGCTTGCGCCCATCTGTGGCGCCGGTTCGAGCAACGCATGTTCGTGTACGGCCATTCCGCCGGCGGGCATCTCGCCGCCTGCGCGCTCGCGACCGACTGGAAGGCGCTCGGCATGCCGGCCGACGCGGTGCCGGCCGCCTGCGCGATCTCGGGCGTGTTCGATCTCGTGCCGCTCATCGGCATCTCGATGAACCAGGATCTGCGCCTCGATCTTGCGGAGGCGCGCCGGGTCTCGCCGTTGCTCTGGCCGGCGCCGCGGGGGCGCACGCTCGACGTGATCGTCGGCGCGGAGGAATCCAGCGAGTTCCTGCGCCAGAGCCGCGAGATTGCCGAGACCTGGGCCGAGGCCGGCGTCGCGACGCGCTGCGAGGAAGCGCCGGGCAATCATTTCACCGTGCTCGACCCGCTCGCCGATCCGCACAGCGCGACGGTGAAGCGGCTCGCGGCGCTCGTGGAGCAAACGCTGCGCTGATCGATAGGAACAGCGTATCGAAATGCGGCCGGCGAGATTTGCTTGAAGAGACTCAGCGACGCGCGCGCTTCCCCTCTCCCGCAAAGGGGAGAGGGGACACGAGTATGCGGCTCCAGCAGCGTCGAACAACTTCTTCAATGAAGGTCACAGTGAGCTCGATGCCGTCGTTACTTTGCTGATCGTCCGTTCCGCGCCCGTTTTCGTCCCCGATCCTTCGATCAGAAGAATGCCTGGATGCCGGTCTGGGCGCGGCCGAGGATGAGCGCGTGGATGTCGTGCGTGCCCTCGTAGGTGTTGACGGTCTCCAGATTCGCCAGCACGCGCATGATGTGGAACTCGTCGGAGATGCCGTTGCCGCCGTGCATGTCGCGCGCCACGCGGGCGATGTCGAGCGCCTTGCCGCAATTGTTGCGCTTGAGCAGCGAGACCGCCGCGGGCGCGGCCTTGCCCTCATCCATCAGCCGGCCCAGGCGCAGCACCGCGTGGAGGCCGAGCGTGATCTCGGTCTGCATGTCGGCGAGCTTTTTCTGGATCAGCTGGTTCGCCGCGAGCGGCCGGCCGAATTGCTTGCGGTCGAGCACGTATTGCCGGGCGCGATGCCAGCAGAATTCCGCGGCGCCGATCGCCCCCCAGGCGATGCCGTAGCGTGCGCGGTTGAGGCAGCCGAACGGGCCGCCGAGACCCTTGGCGTTCGGCAAAAGATTCTCCTCCGGCACGAAGGCGCCGTCGAGCACGACCTCGCCGGTGATCGAGGCGCGCAGCGAGAGCTTTCCCTCGATCTTCGGCGTGGAGAATCCCTTGGTGCCGCGCTCGATCAGGAACCCGCGGATCACGTCGTCGAGCTTCGCCCACACCAGCGCGACGTCGGCGATCGGCGAATTGCTGATCCAGGTCTTGGCGCCGGTCAGCGCAAAACCGCCCGGCGCCGGTTGCGCCCGCGTCACCATGGAGCCGGGGTCGGAGCCGTGGTCGGGCTCGGTCAGGCCGAAGCAGCCGACCATCTCGCCGGTCGCAAGTTTCGGCAGATATTTCTTGCGCTGCGCTTCCGAGCCGTAGGCGAAGATCGGATGCATCACCAGCGAGGACTGTACCGACATCGCCGAGCGGTAGCCGGAATCGACCCGCTCGATCTCGCGCGCGATCAGCCCGTAGGCGGTGTAGCTCAAGCCGGCGCCGCCGTATTGCTCCGGCAGCGTCGGGCCGAGCAATCCGAGCGCGCCCATCTCGGTGAGAATCTCGCGGTCGAACCGCTCCTCGCGGAAGGCGGTCAGCACCCGCGGGAACAGCCGCTCCTGCGCATAGTCGCGCGCGGTGTCGCGTACCATGCGTTCCTCGTGGGAAAGCTCGCCCTCGAAATCGAGCGGGTCCTCCCAGTTGAAGGCGGCCTCCTTGACCGGCGCGGCGGCGGCTTTGTTCTTTTCGGCGACTTGCGACATGGGCTGCCTCCTGTGGCGCGCCGCGGCGGCGGGGCGCGCCGATGTTCCGGGCACGGCGCTCGATCATAGCGCCGGGCGGCGGCGAGGGGCGCGGTTTTTGCCCGATGCGCCGTGCCGGACGGCGGGGTCGGCGCCGCATTGCCGCTCCGGAGTGCTTCGGCTATGGATAGCGTTCGCCCGGCCTTGGGTTCCATGAGCCCTGTTGCGAGAAGCCGGTCGAACCGCGCCCGTAGCTCAGCTGGATAGAGCGTTGCCCTCCGAAGGCAGAGGTCACAGGTTCGAATCCTGTCGGGCGCGCCA
>WNGE01007082.1_pt1 | contig 13448 bp, 10 predicted proteins | sample 5400651 | NCBI WGS metagenome assembly WNGE01 (sample SAMN13153370, study PRJNA577476) | soil metagenome | isolation source: 60 cm soil or saprolite under grassland replicate 2 | place: USA:California | collected 2016-06-15 | reverse complement strand
ACGCGCTCGAAATTGCGTACGAGGTCAACGGCAATCCGACAAAGCTGACCCTCGAAGTGCAACAGCATCTGGGTGAAAACTGGGTGCGCTCCATCGCCATGTCTTCAACGGAGGGTCTCAAGCGCGGGATGAGCGTGGCTGATACCGGCGGACCAATCACGGTGCCGGTGGGTGAATGTGTACTCGGCCGCCTTTTTAATGTGACGGGCGATCCGGTCGATAATCGCGGTCCCGTAAAATACGAAAAGCGTTATCCGATCCATCGCAAAGCACCGGATCTCACCGAACAGGACACGAAAGTACAAATTCTGGAAACTGGCATCAAAGTCATCGACCTGATTTGCCCATTTTCGAAAGGGGGCAAGGTCGGTGCCTTTGGCGGCGCCGGTGTTGGCAAAACGGTTATCATCATGGAGCTCATCAATAACATCGCCAAGGGTCACGGCGGTGTTTCCGTGTTCGCCGGCGTCGGTGAACGCAGCCGCGAAGGCAATGATCTTTATACCGAAATGAGTGAGGCCGGCGTGATCGATCAAAAAGATTTGTCGAAGTCGAAAGTGGGAATGGTTTTCGGCCAGATGAACGAACCGCCTGGTGCGCGCTTGCGGGTGGGACTTGCCGCTCTCGCTATGACGGAATTTTTCCGGGACGAGCGCAACCAGGACGTGCTGCTTTTCATCGACAATATTTTTCGATTTTCCCAGGCGGGCTCGGAAGTTTCGGCCTTGTTAGGCCGTACCCCGTCCGCGGTCGGTTATCAGCCAACGCTTTCCGCTGAAATGGGCGATTTGCAGGAGCGAATTACTTCGACCAACAAAGGGTCGATTACTTCATTCCAGGCCGTTTACGTGCCGGCGGACGATCTTACCGATCCGGCGCCGGCGAATACGTTCGCACATCTTGATTCGACAATCGTGCTCGAACGCTCCATCGCTGAGCTTGGAATTTATCCGGCGGTCGATCCCCTGGCATCGACATCCAAATCGCTCGCGCCAGAGATTGTCGGCGAAGAGCATTACAACGTCGCGCGCGGCGTCCAACGTGTCTTGCAGCGCTACAAGGATCTTCAGGACATCATTGCCATTCTAGGCATGGACGAATTAAGTCCGGAGGACAAGCTGACGGTGCATCGCGCGCGCAAAATCCATTCACGTCGCGGAAGTTTTCACAGGTCACAAAGGCCAATACGTTTCGACTGAAGAAACGGTTCGCGGCTTCAAGGAAATTCTAGATGGCAAACACGACGATGTTCCCGAGCAAAACTTCTACATGAAGGGCAACATCGATATGATTAAAGAAGAATAGTCTAAAGTTTTAAGTGTGAAGTTTTAAATTTCTATAATCGCTCGCCATGACGTTTCACTTAAAACTTAAAGCTTAAGACTTAAAACTCCGAGAATATGGCCACCCTAAAACTCGAGATCGTTACGCCGGAAACAAAAATCTATTCCGAAGACGTGGACATGGTTACCTTGCCCGGTTCGGAAGGGGAGCTCGGAGTTTATCCCAAACATGTCCCATTGCTAACCACTTTAAAACCAGGCGAATTACGCGTCATACAAAATGGACGCGAAACGGCCCTCGCAATTGGCGAAGGCTTTGTGGAGATTAAGGCCGACGCGGTTTCGGTTTTGACCGACATGGCTTTGGAAGCTGAGAAGATCGACGTCGCAGCGGCCGAGGCCGCTGTCGAGCGCGCCAAGGCTGCGATGAAGGAAGATCACACCGCCGAAGAAGTGGCCGCAATCCAGGCGTCCCTTCAAAAAGCGCTCGCCCAATTGCACGTCAAACGCCGCCGCCATCATGGGTAGCGCACGCGTCCCGCGTGTGTGGTTTCGGCGTCGCGCCGAAACGAACGTTCCTTTTCACGCCGAAGTACCCCGATGAAAATCCCGCCAGCTTTGGGAATCATCGCCGGTAACGGCGTTTATCCTAGACTGCTTGCCGATGCAGCACGAAAAGTCGGCGTTAAAAAAATCGTTGCCGCCGCATTCACAGACGAAACGGATCCTGCGCTTACGCAACATGTCGATCTAATTGAATGGATGCGCGTCGGACAACTGAACCGGCTCCTGAAATTTTTTCGTGACCAAGACGTTCATCACGCGATCATGGCGGGACAAATCGCGCCGAAAAATCTTTTCGATTTGCGCCCGGATTGGAAGGCGCTGCTTCTGCTGGGGAAACTTAAGCAGCGCAATGCCGAATCGATCTTTGCTGTCATCGCGGATGAACTATCGAAAGTGAAAGTCGATCTCTTGTCTGCCACGACATTTCTCGAAGCTTCGCTCGCACCGCCAGGATTAATCGCCGGCCCGAAATTGTCGCGTCGCGAAGAGGAAGATGTCGATTTTGGCTGGAAAATTGCCAAAGACATCGCCGGCCTCGACATCGGCCAAACTGTGATTGTGAAAAATGGAACAGTCGTTGCGGTTGAAGCATTTGAAGGAACAAATGACGCGATCCAACGCGGCGGCGCCCTTGCGCGCAAGGATGCGATCATGGTCAAAGTGGCGAAACCAAATCAGGATATGCGCTTCGATGTGCCAGTAATCGGGGTGGAGACGATCGGTATCGCAGCGGAAGCCAAGATACGCGTGATCGCTATCGAAGCACAAAAAACGTTATTGCTCGAGCGGGATGCGATCGTCGATCTTGCGGAACGCGCGAAAATTTCGGTGGTCGCGCGATAGTTGCAATCGCCAATCTAGAATTTACAATCCGAAATTCCTTTCGGAGTCTTAGCTTAGTTGGCAGAGCGCCTCAACAACATTGAGTACCGATCGATTGCGCTCACATTTGCTCACGTGCTCTTGAGCGCTCTTTCATAGGTAAAAACGTCGAATGAGGCGTATCCCAAGTGTTCTCAAATGCGCTCAAAAAATGTCGTCGGTGTACAAAGAAGTGGACAAAGCGAAACCTTTTTGCGTGGTCTTTTCGTCGCCAACGGAGCAGCCCCGCAAACCCAATCACGCAGATGACGAGTGCAAACCAATCGACATTTCCCTCCGACGTGAACACCCGAAGTAGACTCCGAGGCTTAACGATCGCGTCAGTGGTGCTCGAAAGTAAAGTGGTAATTGCGACCTTTTCTCTTGACTGTCGCATAGCAGTTAGCTTTGATTGCGGAGTTCCCCTGCGAGACAGCAAGTGCATTGGCGCGGCGCCGGCGAGCTTTTTAGCGCAGGGGGTCAGCCGTCCAAAAGGAGTATTTATGGCGACCGTCAACAACCCACAGAACACGTTATTTACCTTTGACGTTCTCGGACGCTACGGCTGCAACACGTTAGAGGAGGCAGTAAACAGTATCGACCCGCAGAAGCGCCCGAACCGCCGAATGTTCGACTTTATCATCATCGGCGGCGGGAGCTTCGGCGCGGTGCTCGCGAGCCATTTATTCAATCGCGATCGCACTCAAGCGCATCGCATTCTAGTGCTCGAAGCGGGACCATTCGCACTGCCGGAGCATGTCCAAAACTTGCCAGGCAATTTCGCGCCACCTGGCAAGAACAACGCGGGGACGCTGTGGGGACAGCCGTGGACTTCCGATAGTCCGATGGGGTTCAACCAGAATTTTCCGGGCCTCGCCTATTGCGTGGGCGGGCGCTCGGTATTTTGGGGCGGCTGGTCGCCATATTTGATCGATTCGGAAGTCAGCGATCCGTCGTGGCCAGCAAACGTTCGAAAGGATCTCAAAGAAAAAGTCCTCCCGCGCGGGAGCGCGAACCCGACTGAGTCATACCTCGACGAAGCCGCGCGACAGATCGGGACCGATACCAGCAATGACTTCGTTTTCGGACCGCTGCACACCGCGATGCGCAAACGCCTATTTGACGGCATCAGCGCCGTCGCGTCCGCGCCGGGTCATGACGTGCTGACAGGCAAGTTCGGTGTATTGAACGACGCGCTCGATCTCGAAGCGCCGCTTGCCGTCACGTCGGCATCGCCACGGGCCGGCTTTTTTGGGCTGAACAAATTCAATGGTGTCCAGTTGCTGCTTCAGGCCGCGCGTGCCGCGCAAGGCGAGGCCCAGCAAGCGGGCGGAACGACGGACGATCAGGACGCAGTTAAGCGCCTCATGCTCGTGAGCAACGCGCACGTCACTCGGCTGGATCGCAGCGGCAACGCGATCACCGGAGTCTGGGCAAAAAGTCAAGGCGTCGAACGGCGCATTGAAGTGCCACCTGGCGGGAAAGTTTTTTTCGCTCTCGGCACGATTGAGAACACGCGGCTGGCGATGAACGCCGTGCCCGAAAAAAACCTCATCGGCCGCAACCTTATGGCGCATCTGCGATCGAACCTGACCTTTCGCGTCCCGCGAGCTGCGTTTGGACCGGATCTCGATCCGATCCTCCATCCCGAGACGCGCGAGCTTCAGATTTCCGCACTGTTCGTGAAAGGCATTCACACGCACCCGATCGACAACAGCAAAGGCCATTACCACTTTCAGATCACCGCGTCCGGCGTCGGCGAACTTGGCAAAAATTCAGAAGCCGAGTTGTTTCAAAAAATCCCGAACATCGACGAGCTCGACCAGTTCAAGGACCTCACGGACAAATGGGTCGTCATCACCGCGCGCGGCATCGGCGAGATGGTCGGCGACAAAAAATCCGCCGACCCGCAGAACCGGATCATCCCCGGCCCGCCCGACGGCAATGGCGTTCCGATGGCAAAAGTCCGCCTCGAAACGAACTGGTCGAATCCGACCGATCCGCGCAAGACCGATCCGAACGATCAGGGCCGAACCAAGGACAACGATCTGTGGAAAGCGATGCAGAACGCGAGCCTTAAAGTCGCGGAGATTTTCGCGAACAACGGCCTGATTCAGTATCTCTCCACGCCGAATAACCCGGGAAGCGCAACGTGGCAGAATACCCCGCCGGTGTTCTCGGCGTGCGCCGATACGCTCAGCTCGACGCACCACGAATCCGGCACACTCTGGATGGGTGAGTCGTCAGCGTCATCGGTCACAGACGAATGGGGCCGAATTTGGGAGACCGACAATCTTTACGTCGTAGGACCGGCGCTCCTACCGACGATGGGCTCGCCGAATCCGATGCTTTCCGGCGTCGCGCTCGCGCGGCGGCTCGGCGATCATCTCGTTCCGACGGCGCCGCCTCCCGCGACGGCCGAGCCCGGGTTTCAATATCTCTTCGATGGTACGAAAGCGCAGTTTGCAAACTGGCGCATGGCCGGCGGCGGGGGCCTCTCGCTGTTCGAGCGGATGATGATCGCGCAGCAGGATGGCCGAGGGATTGGCTTGTTTTTCTACGAGCCGCAGAAGTTCGAAAACTTCATCCTCCGGCTTGACTTCCTGCTCTCGTTCCCATTCGGGCCAAACAACGACAACTCCGGCGTGTTCGTTCGGTTCCGCGATCCGCGCCTGCCCGATCCCGCGCCGAATCCGATCGATCCCGCGGATAACGCCGCGTTCGTCGCCGTGCACACCGGCTTCGAAATCCAGATCGACGAGGAAGCCCGCCGCGATACGCGCTTTCCCGGTGAGCAGGATGGCGCGTTCTTCAGTCACACCGGCGCGATTTACAAGGTCAAGGAACTCGGGACGGCGCCGGGTCAGCAGCAGTATCAGAACAACCAGAAGCTAGCCGCGGGACAGTGGCATCATTACGAGATCGAAGTGAGCGGCCAGACTTACATCGTGCGATTGAACGGGCAGGAGACGACGCGCTTTACGCGGAGGAATGACGACAACATGCGCGGCAATCCGCCGAGCGTCGATCCGCAATCGGGGTTCATTGGAATGCAGACCCACACAGGCCGCGTGGCGTTCGCCAATATTCGGATCAAACCGCTCTGACCAGTGTCAGCACATACAGAACGTTCCAGGGAGGCACGCGATGCACGACGCGCGCGGTGAAAGGGGATGGAACCGGTCACGCCAAGGCGCGCAAACGAATCGCGACGTGGTGAACGCGCTTGCCCTCACGATCGAAAAGCAGCGCCACCAGTTCAGCCCAGCTGGATCCGCCGATCCGAATTTCAGACGCGTGTAAAACTCAGCGCGTGGGTAAAGAACATCGCTTACGCGAAGAACGTATGGTTTGACGCCCACGTTTTCGACGGCGGCAATCAACTCGTCCACGCTCAAACGCTGTCGTTGCACTACAAAGGAGGCGCAGGCGGCGGAGGCGATCTCTTCGAGTTCGACGATGTGTTGTATCACGGTTCGCGCGGTCAGCCCGGCTCCGTCTCGCCGCGACCCGACGCGCGACGCGTGCAACTGCGCCTCTATTTCGAAGCCAGCGGCCAGCTCTTCACCGACGGTATCCTCCATGGCCGCCAGTCGGTGGAAGATGGAGCGGTGCACTGAAGCTGGCCCAGGTTGTAACACAGGACTCACGAGGTGGCCGAGAATGTGCCCGGCGATTCCGCAGCGCGCCGGGACAATGTCCCACTTCCAGCGGAGCGTTCCGACAAGCGCTAGTACGCGTAGCGCGCAGTTGCATTCCATTTCGCCGTCTAAGTCAGCGCACGAACAACTGAATAAATTATGCCGCCTGCCATTGCGCTAACTGCCACCAAAGCAACATCCCGCTTCAGAAACGCGATAAGAAAAAAAGCAGCAGCCGCGATACCGACAGCGGGCCAGTCAACGAGCGCTTCGGGAATTAGATCGAGAGACACGACTGCTATGACACCAACAACTGCGGCACTCACGCCCGCGAGGAATGCCTGAATCCTGCGATTCTCGCGAACTTTTTCGATGTAATGCACACCGACGAGAACAAAGACGAACGAGGGGAAAAACACGAAGAAGGTGGCGAGTACTGCTCCAGCAATTCCGCTGACGAGATAGCCCACGAATGTGGTGAACAACATGAATGGTCCAGGCGTTGCAACGCTAAGAGCGACGCCGTCCAGCAACTGGCCATCTGAAAGCCAATGATATTGAGCGACTGCGCCGCGCTGTACGAAAACAAGCGACGCATAGGCGCCGCCAAAACTCAGGAGTCCTGTTTTGAAAAACAGCCACGCAACTTGAACTAATCGCGAATCTCCAAAAGGAACCAGCAGACCGATTCCGCCAATTGCCGCCGGCAGGCCGGGTCCAGTCTTTTTTAGCAGCGGCCAACCTTCCTCGATCAGCAGATTCAACAGACCTGCAATGAGGAGGATCAATAAGAAATTAATTCCGGCGAAACGCATTCCTACGAATGCGCCTACGAGCAGGACTGCTAGAAAAAAATTCCGAATGGAAGCGCGGCCGAGCTTGATGATGCCAGCGGCGATAATGCCTAGGACTGCCGGTTTGAGGACATAGAGGGCGTTATTAACTTGAGGCAGTTGGCCGTACTTAACGTACAACCAGCTCAAAACGATCATCACTACCGCACCCGGCAGAATGAAGGTCAGCCCGGCCAAAATGCCGCCCCAAAGTTTCCTTTTCAGATATCCGACATAGATCGCGAGTTGGAGTGCCTCAGGGCCAGGAAGCATGTGGCAGAAAGCCATGATCTTGACGAACCGGTCTTTGGACAACCACTGGCGCTTTTCCACCATGTGATTAAACATCATCGTGATCTGCGCGACTGGTCCGCCGACATTGACGAAGCCGAGGAACAAAAAGTAGAGAAACACTTCGCGCCACGACGGCATCTGATGGTCTGCGTCGGAATCACTCTGCTGACCTACCGTTACAATTTTCGATTCACGATTCATCGGCGCTGCAAGAATGCGTAGAGCGCGTCGAAACACTCGAAGCCCCGCCGCAAGATTTCTTTGTCGGGCAATCCTTCCTTGGCCCAGCCTTTGAGAACACGATCAATCCCGACCGCTTCCACCCGCTGGAATCTGGCGTCGTCCAGATCCGCGTCGTGGATCATCTCCCCAATCTTAGCCACCATTTTGTCGGAGATCGCAAAACGCCGGATGAGTGTCTCGAAAGTGCAGTAGTTGCCATGGTGCGAGAACTCAGCATCAAGCATGTCAAACGGGATCGCGGCGGGGACAGCATCTGAACTTGGCGCAAATACAAACTTCGGCTTCCGGTCAATGAAGTTGGAGATCAGCCACGCCGATCCAACTCGGTCGATCTCCGGGCATGGGCGCGTCAGCCACGTTTTGCCCTGGTATTGGTTTGCATCGAGCACTGCGAGTCGCGCGCGGCTGCTGCCTTCAGCGCGGCGAAGCAGCATCGCAATGTCGTGCCCGCGTGCACTGTCGAAGAAATCTACCTTGCGAATTTCACGGAATTGTCGCGTGAGGCGTTCCAGTTCTGGAGCTGCGGTTTCCGCATCCATTTTCTTGCGCCGCCCGATGAAACCCTGAAGAGATTTTCGTAGCTCGGCATAATCTTTGGCGCGGGCGTCATTAAATATCGCGATCACCTTCTGTTTGGTTAGACCCTCGATTTCCTGTGCCCGAACGAGCGTCGAATCACCTCCGTAATCACGGATCTGCTGTGCCAGCCATTGAAACTGCTCGTATTGCGCCGGCTCATCCGGGAGGAGATACGTCGATGTTTTGATCTGGGCCGCGCCCAGTTTTTTCAACCGTCGCCACACGGCCACGCGCTCGGTGTTGCGATTTGTCGGCAGACTAAACAGCAACAATAGCCACGAGGTTGGCGTGGTCACAGTTCATGCTGATCAAATGAAAGATGTATTGCAAATATTATTTGAACTTACATCTGGCCTGTTGTGTCTGTAAAGATTACAGCACAATCATCAACAGGGGGAGTTAATAAACAAAGATGAAGACAAGCACGAAGAATTTTTTGCTTCGCACAACAATTCTCCTCGGAATTATCTCAAGCGCGTTCGCTGCCGACCTCAATACGGCGCGGATCGATGAGGTCACCGGCCTCAAAGGAAAGATGAACGAGAAGGAAGGCGTTTACAAAGTCACTTTCCCGCGCAACGACGTGAAGGTCGTTGTCGATGGATGGACCATGCCGCCGTTCATGGGTCTCGGGACCTGGGCTGCGTTCACAAAAGGCGCGCACACCGAAGCCATGGTGATGGGCGACACCGTTCTATTCGAAGACGAAGTCAACTCAACGATGTCAGCTGCGCTCGACAACGGGCTCAGCGTTACCGCGCTGCATAATCATTTCTTCTTCGATCAGCCGAAAGTATTTTTCATGCACATCGAAGGCGAAGGCACTGTTGAAAAGTTAGCGAGCGCGGTTAAAAAAGTTTACGACACGACGAAGGCAATCAGGGGTCAAAACGCAAAACCAGCGGAATCGTTTTCGGCCGTTGGGCAACCATCGTTGCCGGAAAAAAATTCGATTACCGCCGGACCTCTTAACGAAATCTTCGGCATGCAAGGCGAGTCGAAGGACGGAATGGTCAAATTCACCATCGGCCGGCCGGCGAAAATGCACGGCGTCAAGATCGACAAGGACATGGGCGTGAACACGTGGGCGGCGTTTGCTGGGACCGATGATAACGCAGTTGTCGATGGAGACTTCGCAGTCACGGAAGATGAATTGCAGCCGGTCTTAAAATCGCTGCTCAAGGACAAGATCAACATCGTCGCCATCCATCAGCACATGACGCACGAAGAGCCGCGCATCATGTTTTTCCATTATTGGCGCAGAGGCGCGGCCAAAGATTTGGCACAAGCCCTAGAAGGCGGGTTTCTGGTCGGTGGACTGCTCAAGGTCAGTTCACCGTTACCGTAAGCCTTATATCAACCAGAAGGAAAACTATGAAAACATTAAGCTTAACGATAGTGGCAATGGCCATGGCAACAGGACTGGCCATCGCTGAGACAGTCAACTTTGACGACATGAAAGTCGGCGCCCTGCCTCCGGGCTGGACGGCAACACAAACCGGGAGGGGCTCGGCGAAATGGGCGATCGAAAAAGACGAATCGGCGCCGAGCAAACCGAATGTGTTAAAACAATCGGGCCAGGCGACGTTCCCCGTCTGTTTCAAGAACGACACCAACATCAAAGACGGTTTCGTTGAAGTGAAGTTCAAACCGGTCGCCGGGAAGGAAGACCAGGCGGGCGGCGTGATCTGGCGCGTGCAGGACGCAAACAACTACTACATATCGCGCGCGAACGCGCTGGAGGACAACGTCACGATCTATCACACGATCAATGGCAAGCGTGTAGCGTTTAAAAATATCAACACGAAGGTGACCTCCGGCGTCTGGCACACGCTCCGGGTGGACTTCGAGGGCAACAAATTCACCGTTACGTTTGACGGCAGCAAAGTAATCGAAGCGACTGATGCGAGCTTCGCGAACGCCGGAAAAGTGGGCATGTGGACGAAGGCTGATAGCGTGACGTTGTTCGACGATTTTACCTACGCTGGTAAATAACTTGAAGGTCTGGAGGGAAGCGAGAATTCCCTTGCCCTTGGACGAGAATCCAACGTCGGACGTTAATGATGAATATGTCTAAGCAGATTCATGTGGTTTTGATTCTATTGCTCGCGGTAGGCTTGAACTCCTGCCGAAGTGCGAGTTCAAAAGCTGTTGTCGTGTACGTGAGCGAGGACCAGGTTTTTTCGGAGCCGATCCTGAAGGACTTCGAGCGCGAGACCGGGATCACGGTGAAATCTGTCTTCGACACCGAAGAGTCCAAGAGTACCGGCGTGATGAACCGCCTCATTGCCGAGAAGGACAACCCACAGGCCGATGTCTATTGGGCTAACGAACCGGTGCGAGCGGACGCCCTTAAACAGCGCGGTGTATCCACCCCGTACGTTTCCCCTTCCGCGGAAGGGATTCCCGATCAGTTCAAAGATCCGGATCATTACTGGACCGGTTTCTCCGCGCGCGCTCGATTGCTGCTGGTGAATTCAAGATCGACAATCAAGCCTGCGAGCGTGACGGCCTACACGGAGCCTTCAGCAAAAGGGCGCGCAGCTATCGCGAATCCATTGTTTGGAACGACCACCGATTATGTTGCTGCCCTTTTCGCGATCTGGGGCGACGACCGCGCCAAAACTTTCATGAACGACATGAAAAACAATGGCGTGAAGACAACCACCAGCAACGGCGAAAGCGCGGACTTCGTCGCGGCCGGACAAGTGGACTTCTCTCTCGTTGATAGCGACGACGCGGTGAACAGGGAAAAACAAGGCAAGCCGGTCGAGATAGTTTACCCGGATCAAGATGCGAATGGTCTCGGTGTCCTGATTTTGCCGAACGCGGTCGCCCTGATCAAAGGAGGACCGCATCCGGAGAATGGTAAACAGCTCATCGATTACCTGCTCAGTAAGCCGACCGAACGCAAACTCGCGTTTGCTGACTGTGCCCAGATCCCGCTGCATAGCGGTGTCGACACACCTCCGGAGATCCGGCGCATCGAAGACATCAAAACAATGCGCGTCGGCTACGCGGACTTGGCGCGCAAGATGGAAAAAATCCAACCATTCCTCAAAGAATGGGCCGGCCAGTAAAAGCCGAAACCGTTGTTCTCTGGTTGTGTGTCGCACTTGTTGCGATTGCTGGCTTGGCGCCCATTGCAGCGATCGCTGTCGAAAGTTTTCGGCACAACGGGCACTTCAGTCTCAATTACTATCGCGAGTTGATCTCCGCGGCCCGCTTCTGGTCGTTGCTTGGCAATAGCATTCGGTTAGCGTTGGCAACCACGGCAGTTTGTGGATTGATCGGCGTCCCTGCGGGAATCCTGTTCGCGAAGTCGAACCTGCCACTGCGTTCCGGATTTATGTGGCTGCTCACAGTGCCATTCGTGTTGCCGCCGTATTTCGTTGCGCTCGGTTGGGCTCGCGTCGTCGCACGCATTGGACAAAGCGGGTCCGACTGGCTGTTCGGATTCGGCGGCTGCATCCTCGTGCTTTCGTCAGTCTTCCTTCCCATCGCCGTGCTTTTGACGTTTGCGTCGTCGTGCAATGTCGACCGCCGTCTCGAGGAGGCGGCCCGTCTTGTATCGGGATGGCCGGGAGTTCTTCGGCGAGTCACGCTGCCACTGAGCGCTCCAGGGATCGTGTTTTCCCTCGTCCTCGTGTTTCTTCTTGCGATGGGCGAGCTGAGCGTTGCGAGCTTTCTGCGTTACCCGGTATTGCCGGTGCTCAGCTTCACGCAATTTACGGCCTCGTATAACTTTCGTGCAGCTACCGCAGCCGCTGTTCCACTCGCTGCCATTGCGTTCGTAGGAGTTCTCGTGGAGTCCGCCTTCCTCCGCGACCGCGACTACAGGTTTCAAAGCACTGGCCGCACTCTATTCATCGCGCTGCGGCGTTGGAAGAATCCGTTGGCTGCGCTCATGGCGGCGTTTTGTTTCGCGCTCGTTATTCTTCCTTTGAGCGCTCTGTTCGCCGACGCGTTCTCGCCGGCCGCAATGCACGAAGCGATGCAACGCGCAGGGGCCAGCATCGTCAGAAGTGTGATGTATTCGGCTGTAGCCGCAACCGTCCTGATGGCTCTCGGATTTCTGCTCGGCCATGTGATGCTGCGGGACGCCCGGCAACCTATCCTGAATTTCCTGACGCTCGCGCTGTTTGCAATTCCGGGAACCGTGCTATCGATTGGACTGGTCCGCCTTTGGAATAGTCCGAGCACATGGTTCAAATACGCGACACCAGCTCTGTTGATTCTCGGGTACATCGCACAATACTGCGCCGTGACAATGAGGTTGTCGCTGGCGGGACTGATGCTGATTCCCATATCGTTGGATGAAGCGGGGCGACTCAGCGGTGCGATGTGGGCGCGGAGACTGTTCCGGATTTCGATTCCGCTCTCAGCCAGGACGCTCGTCTGCGCGTGGCTCGCTGCCTACATCTTGTGTCTGCGTGATGTTCCCATTGCCCTCCTGACAGCGCCACCCGGCGCTGATCCGCTATCCGCGCGTATTCTGACCCTCATGGCCAACGGCGCCCCACCCATGATAGCGAGTCTCTGCCTGATCATGGCGATTGCATCGCTAATTCCGCTCGCGATCCTGGCACGAGTGATTCCGTCCCGAGGCATAGTGAGGTGAGCTACATCGACGTTGATCACGTATCGAAGAGTTTCGGCACACGCGTCGCAATCAATCAACTATCTCTTCACATTGAGAGATCGGAGCGTCTCGTGCTATTCGGGCCATCGGGCTGCGGAAAGACGACGGTTCTGCGCCTTCTCGCCGGATTGGAAGTTCCAGAGCAAGGATCAATCCAAATCGATGGTCGAGTCGTTGCAAGCGCAGGAAAGAACCTCGTTTCCCCGGAGAAACGGGATCTGGGAATGGTGTTTCAAGATCTTGCGCTGTGGCCCCATATGACCGTGCAGCAAAACCTGGCTTTCGGTCTCAATGCTCGGGGCGTTCCAAAGCGCGAGGCTCACGTTCGCGTCCGCGAGATGGTACAGCGCGTTGGCCTCGAGCACCGAATCGACGCCAAGCCTCATCAGCTTTCCGGAGGCGAGCAGCAGCGAGTCGCGCTGGCGCGCGCCTTGGTCTCACGACCGTCGATCCTTCTGATGGATGAACCGCTCTCCAGTCTCGATGACGAACGCAAGCGCACGAT
>WNGE01006126.1_pt1 | contig 13449 bp, 11 predicted proteins | sample 5400651 | NCBI WGS metagenome assembly WNGE01 (sample SAMN13153370, study PRJNA577476) | soil metagenome | isolation source: 60 cm soil or saprolite under grassland replicate 2 | place: USA:California | collected 2016-06-15 | reverse complement strand
GCAGGCTCTCGTTGTCGAAGATGATGTGCGTGAGGTTGGGCGGGGCATATCGGGCCATCGTGCTGAGGCCTCCCAGGTTCATGAGTACCGATCCGTCCCCGTCGATCACCACGACCTTCCGTTCGGGCTGGGCGAGAGCGATCCCCAAGCCCATCGAAGATGCAAGGCCCATGGCATGCTCCAGGTAGAAGAAGTTCGCCCGGTGCCCCAACGAGTACAGCTCGGCGGCCACCGCCCCCATGATGGTGACCACCGCGCAGTGGGTCAGTTCCTCGTAGATCGCTTCGAGGCACTCGATCCGCTTCACGGCCGATCTTTCGAGTGGGTCACGCGGCCGGCTCCTCCCACATCAGGTCTCGCGAGAGGAGCAGGGCTACCGGCGAAAGCGATGCGTGGGCCAGCGTCATCGCCTTGGCTACTCTGCCCACGACCTCATCCGGATGCACGAGCTCGTCGCGCACGATCCCGAGGGCATCCAGCGTTCGCCTGGTGAACTTGCCGCCCTCGGTCTGCCAGGGGTCCCGCTCGCCGATGAAGCCGCGGTCGCTGATCAGCATGAGCAGAGGGATCTTGTACAGCATGGCCCCGGAGATGATCCCGTTGATCGCGGCGAAGAACCCATGGTTCTGCATGAGCATGGCAGTCTGCAGTCCGGCCAAGTGAGCCCCCATGGAGATCCCCACGCCCTCCTCCTCCTTGGCCAACCGGACCAGGGCCATCTCGGGGTCGTCCTCGGCCATCCGGATCAGGTGGACGAGCCAGGTCTCGGGCAGGGCGGATACGAGGCGAACCCTAGAGGCCTTGAGCGCCTCATAGACGACTTTCGAGCTGGATTCCGATACCGGCATGGCCTGCCGGCAAAGAAACCACGCTGACCGGCTGACGGTCAACGCGGAGGCGTGAGAGCAATCGGCTCACGGCCTATCGGCCCCCACCCCTTGCTCCCCAGCCGGTGCGGGCCCTACCGATAGACTGGGTGGAACCGAGGGAACGCTGGGAGGCTTGTGGAAATGGCCACGAAAACCGTCACCAAGTTCGTCTACGACTTCAACGAAGGCAACAGGGACATGAAGGACCTCCTCGGGGGGAAGGGGGCGAACCTCGCCGAGATGACCAATCTCGGGCTCCCCGTGCCGCCAGGTTTCACCATCAGCACCGAAGCGTGCTTGTCGTACCTGGCCAAGGGATCATTCCCCGATGGCCTGAAGGAGGAGTGTGAGGAGCACCTGCGCGGCCTCGAGAAGGCCATGGGAAAGACACTGGGGGACGACCGCGATCCGCTCCTCGTGTCGGTCCGGTCGGGTGCCAAGTTCTCCATGCCCGGGATGATGGACACGGTCCTGAACCTGGGGCTGAACGACAGATCGGTCCATGCGCTCGCCGAGCAGACCAGCAACGAGCGCTTCGCCTGGGACTCGTATCGCCGGTTCGTCCAGATGTTCGGGAAGATCGTGCTGGGGATCGACGCCGACAAGTTCGAGGAGAAGCTGGACGAGGCCAAGGCCACGAGGGGCGAGGACGCCAAGGACACCGATCTGGACGCAGGGGATTTGAAGAAGCTGACCGACGAGTTCAAGGAGATCGTCAAGACAGAGACGGGGGAGGCCTTCCCCCAGGATCCCCGGATGCAGCTCCAGAAGGCCATTGAGGCCGTCTTCAGGTCATGGAATGGCGCGAGGGCTGTGGCGTACCGCCGCCAGAACAAGATCTCCGACGACCTGGGCACGGCGGTGAACATCGTGGCCATGGTCTTCGGGAACATGGGTGAAGACTCGGGCACCGGTGTGGCCTTCACCCGCAACCCCGCCACAGGCGAGAAGGAGCCGTACGGGGACTACCTGCCCAACGCACAGGGCGAGGACGTCGTGGCGGGGATCCGCAACACCCTGAAACTCACGGAGCTGGGGGAGCTCGACCCGAAGTCGTGGGACGAGCTCCGTCGCGGGATGGACACGCTGGAGAAGCACTACCGCGACATGTGCGACATCGAGTTCACCATCGAGCGCGGCAAGCTGTGGTTCCTGCAGACCCGGGTCGGAAAGCGGACCTCGTTCGCCGAGTGGGTGATGGCCTATGACATGTGGATCGAAGGGCTCATCGGCAGGGAGGAGGGCCTGCTCAGGCTGGATCCGAACCGCCTGGAGCAGCTTTTCAAGAAGGTCATCAAGGCCGACCAGAAGTCGTCGGACAACCCGGCGACGAAGGGTCTGAACGCCTCGCCCGGAGCAGCGGTCGGAAGGGTCGTGTTTACCGCCGATGCCGCTGCGGAGTGGGCCGAGCGGGGAGAGATGGTCATCCTCGTCCGCCGGGAGACCACGCCGGACGACTACCACGGCATGATCCGCTCGCAGGGCATCCTGACCAGCGCCGGGGGGACGAACTCGCATGCCGCCGTGGTTGCCCGCGGCGAAGGGATCCCGGCCGTGTGCGGCGCCGATGGGATCCGGATCCAGCGCGGGGCCAAGGCGTTCTCCGTGAACGGCTCGAAGGTCCAAGAGGGCGACTGGATCACCATCGACGGGACCGACGGGACCGTCTACCTGAAGCGGCTCGACCTGGAGGATCCCCCGCTGGCGCGTGCGGTCGCGGGGGACTCGGAGGCGCGCCAGGAAAAGATCTGGAAGGCGTTCGAGGCATTCATGGAGCGGGCCGACGAGCTCCGGCGACTCCGGGTGCGAGCCAATGCGGACACGCCCGATCAAGCTTCCAACGCACGAGCCAGGGGCGCCGAGGGGATCGGGTTGTGCCGCACGGAGCATATGTTCCTGGGCGAAGAGCGCGTGGCTGCCGTCCGCAAGATGATCTTCGCCGACTCCGCTGAGGAGGAAGAGGACGCCTACGCCGCGCTGCTCCCGCTTCAGCAGGGCGACTTCGTCGGCATCCTGGAGGCGATGGATGGGTTGCCGGTCACCATCCGGCTGCTCGACCCCCCCTTGCATGAATTCCTTCCCAACCATGTCGACATGGCCGTAGCCGTGGCCCTGGCGGACGAGCGGGGCGACGACGAGGTCGTGGTTCGCGACGAGAAAATCCCATTGGACGAGGCTCGGGAGATCCTGCACAAGGTTGAGGAGCTGCACGAGGACAACCCGATGCTCGGACTGCGCGGCGTCCGCCTCGGCATCGTGAAGCCAGGGCTGTATGCGATGCAGGTGCGGGCCATCGTGGAGGCCGCGTGCGACCGGGTCGAGGCCAGGGGCCATCCCGAGGTGGAGATCATGATCCCGCTGGTCGCCACCCAGGAGGAGCTCCGGCAGATGCGCGAGGAGCTCGAGCCGGTCGCCGCGGAGATCCTGAAGCGCCGCAAGGTCGAGTTGCCTATCCACTGGGGTACGATGATCGAGCTGCCCAGGGCCTCGATCGTTGCCGGCGAGATCGCGGAGGTGGCCGACTTCTTCTCCTTCGGGACCAACGACCTGACGCAGACTGCCTTCGGGTTCTCCCGCGACGACATCGGGAAGTTCCTCGGGATGTATGAGGAGCGAAAACTGGTGCCTGCCAACCCTTTCGTGACGATCGACCGCGGTGGGGTGGGGCGGTTGATGCAGATGGCCGTTGGTGCAGGGAAGGCCGTGAAGCCCGAATTGCACCTGGGCATCTGCGGAGAGCACGGTGGGGATCCTGCCTCCGTGGTGTTCTGCCACGAGATCCTGCTCGACTACGTGTCGTGCTCTCCGTACCGGGTTGAGACGGCCCGTCTCGCGGCGGGACAGGCGGCGCTGGGCAACGCCGAGGTGGCCTCGAAGTAAAGCCTCGAGTAGGCCAGGCCGAAAGCGGCGGTCCCGTCTCAGGGCGCGGATTTCCCCCGCCCCGCAGTCAGATTCCCCCCGGCCGGGGGATACAAACATACGTTCGAATCGACTAGTCTGATCGCAAGGTCACGGCCCGCAGGCGTGTCTTCCCCGACCGCACCTTCTCCGGCACCTTCCCACCAGGGACCAGCCCTTCCCGAGGAGGTGTGCGGTGAAAAAAAGATGGAGGGTGCTGACCAGCTTGATGATGGTCGCACTGATCGCCGGGGTGATGCCGGGCCTGGCTCGGGCCGGGAGGCCGGCCGGGCGACGAGCCCCGAAAGACACCGTTCGGATGCTTCGGATCTATTACCAAGCCCCTGTCCTGGTGAAGGCGGGGGAGTCCGTCGCCATGCCAGTGCACGTGGTCTGCGTGACGGCCGGCGGGCGAGCGTGTGACGCGGAGCTCTCGCTCGGCGTCCGCGCCGGAACCGGCGACGCCTGGCGGTTCCAGACGGCTGTAGCGGAGCCCGGGCTCACGGTCGATCTGTCTGCCCCGGCCGCGAGAGCTTCGGCCTCCTCCGCCGATCAGTCGGTTTCCTTCTACCTCCAGGCACACGCGGGGATCGTCACCACGTCCCTCCCGGCGAGCGATGCCGGACCGCCCCTCAGGTTCTACGTGACTCGTCAGATCCATCTCGTGACTGTCCCCACCGTCCCCTTCGGACGGTCAAGGAGAGGACGCACGATCTTGTTCGCTCCATGGGGAAGCGGACCCGGACGGGCCGGTCTGGCGCTGGGGCGCGAATCCCCGACGCTCGGTCCGTCGGCCTTCGACGTGGATCGAGCCGGCCACGTCCATCTGCTGGACGCGCTGCAGGGCCGTCTCGCCGAGTTCAAGGGGAATCGACTTGTCCGGCAGAAGCCGGTGCAAGCTGAGTCGGCCGACGTCGCCGTGGCGGCCGACGGCACTGCCTACGTCGCCCACGTCCGCAAGGGGGTCGTCGGCGTGACACGCCTCAGTCGCTCTGGCAGAAATCTCGGTTCCGTGTCGCTTGGCTCGGGTGTCCTCTCACAGGTGAGGGCGGCCGGCTCCACCGCCTACGCGGAGATCCTGCCGCTCGATGCGTGGGTTCGCATCCCCGCGAGCCCTGGGCGCGCCGCTCAGCTCACTCCGATCTCGGGACGACCATTGGCTTCGGGCGAGCGAGTGCTGCGGGTTGGCACGGAGAGATCCGTCCGGCTCGGTATCGTCCGCGATGGCAGAGTGCATTCGGCGGTGGACCTTCGGTCTGCTCGCCGTTTCGGCGAAGTAACTCTGGCCGAGTCGGATGGGGGCGGCGGGTACGTGGTTGTCGTCAGGGTATGGCGGTCCAGGCCGAAGCCGGCCGACCACTTCCAGGTGATTCACCTCTCGAGAGGCCGCGTCGCGGAAACCTTCGCCGTGTCCAGCGGAGGCTTCGCGGATGCGCGGCCAATGTCGCGCTTCCGATTGGGGCCCGATGGCAGCCTCTACCAGTTGATCACCGGCTCCGCGGGCATTCGCATCGTTCGTTTCGAATTGAAGGGGGAATCATGAAGCGAGCTGTCAGGGGGGCCGTGGCAATGGCCGCGGTCCCCTCAATGGTGCTGATCTTCCTCGGCCTGACTGCCGGGCCAGCCCGGGCATCCTTCGTCAGCAACAATTGCCGGACGAACCATGCCTCCGACTATCACCACAGGCGCAAGGACGCCCTGGCATACGCGGTCGTGGCCAAGGGAGAGGGCTACGAGTGGGGCGGGGGTTGCTGGAACGACAACAACCGTGATGACACGCCCAACGCACCCGATTCCAATGGAGAGGGGCCCGACTGTTCGGGGCTGACCTTCAAGAGCTGGGAGTTACGGAAGCCTGGTGACAACGGGTACACGTATTACGACAAGCTCGAGAACGTCCACGGCCCATACACCACCTACGACTACCATTCGCCGGTCTCCACGGATCCGTTCATCAAGCTCCCGGACAAGAGTCGCAATAGGACCATATACATGGATGCGTTCGCCAAGAACGGCCACGTTGGATTGCTGTCCAACAGGGTCAGCCCGAGTTCGAACACCGACTACATCATCGAAGCGAAGGGTGACGCTTCCGGCACGGGCGAATGGCTGGAGAGCTATCGGTACAACTCGTCCTACGTGGGTGTGAGGCGAAAGAACTGGACGCCCGACTGCTATCCGCAGTGTCAGATGGGAGCCTCCCAACCGCGGGTGGTGACCGTTCCTTGAGGTGGTCGGGGGTGGCCATGGGTGCCGTCCTTGCGCTGGCCGCGAGCTGCACGGGCGATGGCCCTGTCGTGGTGCCGAGCATGGCCACCCCCACTACCTCTGTCCGCTCTTCCGCCCGACCATCGGCTTCGCCTGTCGTCTCCGAGCGGCTCGTCCTGACGGCAGGGCTTTCAGAGAGGCCTGCGAAGTGGCAGGAGCTCTTCTTCGTCCCGTTCGGCCGTCGAGCCGCCGAGCTTGGATTCAAGTTCTTCCACGAGTCCGTGAACAGCCAGCCTTCGTCGTTTGCCGTCGCCGCCGATGGCTCCGTCTGGATCGCGGACCGGTGGAAGGACCGGCTCGCCCACTACTCGTCGGTGGGGAAGTTCCTTGGTGCGGTCAAGGTGCCGAGACCTCCTCCGGGCGTATCGATTGGCCAAAATCGAAGCCGGATTCGCGACATCGTGCTGTCCGATGATCTGCTGTACGCGCTGTTCGATCCGACCGGAGGCCCGATCGCGCAGGTCAAGGCCGATGGAGATCTTGAATATCTGAGGCCGCAACTTCAGGGCCGAAACCTGTGGGTTGCGGAGATCTTCCCTTCCTGGGGTTCACTCATCATCCTCGTCGGAGGCCTTGTCAATCCGGATCAGGGCTTCGTGGACGACGGACCCACTGGCTTCTTCCAGTGGGTACCGCCCCGCCCGCCGGAACAGGTGCAAGGGCTTCCCAACGGAAAGGGTTCGTGGATCCAGCTCCAACGCCTCCCTTCAGGTACCGACCAGGACTTCGAGCTGCAGTACCTGGCTCCAGGCCGAGCTTTCGTTCAACCGTTCCATGTGGAGGTCCGAACCGCCGGGCGGCCGGGAGGCCGGTCGCTTCCTGCGGAAGTGGGGCCGGGCAACATGCTCACATCAGGGGACGACGTGCTCATGTATGTGATGCTCACGCCGTCGCGCCCCCGAGATGCAAGCCGTTACGGCGGGGGCCGTTGGCTTTTGCGATTGGGCCGGTCGCCGGTCTTGTGGGAACGACTCCCCGACCCTGGCATCAGCGATGAGGCTCAGAGCCGGCACCTAGCCCTGGGGCCAGACGGGGGCATCTACCTGATGGTTGCGGAGAGGGGAGGAATTTGGATCCTCCGCAGACCTTGACCGAGCCGAATTCGAGCCAGGCCAATGCGTGGGGCGCGACCCCAACGACTCCAATTGGGCCACTGTTGTTACATTCGCGTGGTGGGCTTTGTCCGGCACCATCGCCTCCTGACGGTCACCCTCATCATCCTCTTCACTCTGCTTGGGGTGCTGATTGCTGCCGGGGTGGCGGTGTGGCGCGCGGCCCACGTCGATGAGGCCCGCCGGGTCGGTCACGCCGACGTCATCCTGGTGTTGGGCGCAGCGGAGTACAACGGACGGCCATCCCGGACGTTCGAAGGACGGCTTCGGCAAGCCGCCAACCTCTTCCGGAAGGGCTTCTCCGATAACGTGGTGGTTCTCGGAGGAAAGAAGCCTGGCGATCGGACGACCGAGGGGGAGGCGGGGCGCTCATGGCTCGTGTCCGAGGGACTCCCCGAGGCGGACGTGTCCGCCGAACCGGTGGGGAGCAACACTCTGGAGAGTCTGAAGGCAGCCGCATCTTACATGCGCGAGCGGGGGATGAAGTCGGCGTTCCTTGTGTCCGACCCATGGCACAATCTCAGGATCCGCAAGATGGCCCGCGACCTCGGCATCCAAGCCTACGTGTCGGCAACCTGGCATTCGGCCGCGAGAAGCGAGGGAACTCGGCTCTCCGGCTATTCGCGAGAGACGTTCGCGTATCTCTACTACCGGGTCTTCGGAAAGTAGGGCGGACGTCGTCCGAAGAAGCCGGAATGGTGACCGCTTCGGGCCGCGACTCTAAGGAACGTCGGAGGGGGGTGCTACCCTGGGGCCGACGTGGGTTCCTCGAAGCTGATCGCGCGAGAGCGCACCGAAGAGATCGAGCGACAGACCCTCTCCGATAGAGCAGCACTTTCGTCGGAGACCAAGGGAAGAGAGCGAGAAGAAGAAGCCGACCCTCTGCGGGCCGCGTTCCAGCTGGATCGCGACCGCATCGTTCATTCGAAGGCCTTCCGGCGCCTCAAGGACAAGACACAGGTCTTCGTCTCTCCCGAGGGCGACCACTATCGCGTTCGGCTCACCCACACGCTCGAGGTGGCCCAGATCGCCAGGACTGCCGCCAGGGCCTTGCGGCTGAACGAGGACCTGACCGAGGCCATCGCGCTCGGGCACGATCTCGGGCACACGCCGTTCGGGCATCTCGGGGAAGAGGCGCTCACTCCCTTCCTCGGTCGACCCTTCCGCCATAACGAGCAGAGTCTTCGTGTTGTGGACCACTTGGAATTGGATGGCCGAGGCCTGAACCTGACCTGGGAGGTCAGGGACGGCATCCTGAACCACACCTGGTCGATGGCCCTGCCGTCCACCCTGGAGGGTCAGGTGGTCAGGTTCGCCGATCGGATCGCGTACGTGAATCACGACGTCGACGACGCCATCCGGGCGGGCCTGCTCGACCCGAGCGATGTCCCAAGGCAGGCAACCGATGTTCTCGGGTCGTTGCATGGCCGGCGTATCGACACTCTGGTGACCGATCTCGTTCGCAAGAGCGAGGAGTCAGGCGAGATCAGGCTCTCTCCCCGCGTACTCGTCGCCCTCGACGAACTGAGGGCTTTCTTGTTCCAACGGGTCTACCTGCGGCCCGAGGCCACGGACGAGCAGCGAAAGGCCATCGACCTGGTCAGGTCGCTCTTCTCGTACTACCTTGAACACGCAGAGGCCGTGCCGGCCGAATACCGCGCCACCCCGGACGACCTGCCCACCCAGGTGGCCGACTACATAGCGGGAATGACGGACCGGTTCGCCCTTCGTACATACGAGCAACTCTTCCTTCCCCAACGCTGGCTGCTGTAGCGGAGTGGGACAGGGAAGGAGCGGGATGGCGGGACTGATCCGCCAGGAGGACGTGGACGCGGTTCGGGAGCGAACCGACATCGTCCAGGCCATCTCTCAGCACCTCCAACTCAGGAAGGCCGGACGCGACTCGATGGTCGGCCTGTGCCCCTTTCACTCCGAGAAGACGCCTTCTCTTTCGGTGAGCCCCTCCAAGCAGGTCTACTACTGCTTCGGATGCGGCGAGGGGGGGAACGTCTTCAAGTTCCTGCAGAAGGTCGAGAACCTTTCTTTCGTCGAGGCGGTGGAACGATTGGCCGGCCCCGCGGGAATCACGCTCAGGTACGAGGGGCAATCGCCCACCGATCGCCGAGCGGCAGGTCGCCGGCAGGTTCTTCATCGTGCCATCTCGGACGCGGCTGGGGCCTACCACCGGATGCTGGTTGACGGCCGTGAAGCGGCCGAGGCCAGGGCATATCTGGCGGCTCGGGGGATCTCCGCCGAGAGCGTGCAGACATTCGGGCTGGGGTACGCCCCCGGCTATTCGGACTTCCTGCTCAAACGCCTGTCCAGGAGCTTCTCTCCGGAGCTTCTGGTGGAAGCCGGACTCGTGGCCAAGGACGCCGGTGGGGCGCTGCGGGACCGATTCCGCGGCCGGGTCATGTTCCCCATCCAAGACCTGTCCGGGAACCCCGTGGGCTTCGGTGGCAGGCTCCTCGCAGGGCCGAACGCGCCGCCTAATGCCGCCAAATACGTGAACTCGCCCGAGACCGTGGTCTATCACAAGGGCAACCTCCTCTATAACCTCAATCGGGCCAAGGCCGATATGACCCGCCTGGGGCGAGCGTTCCTGGTGGAGGGGTACACGGACGTGATCGCCCTGGACCAGGCAGGTATCCACGAGGCGGTGGCCACATGCGGGACGGCCGTTGGTGAGGACCACATTCGATTGTTGTCGAGGTTCGCTGAGAAGATCGTCCTGGCTTTCGACTCAGACGAGGCGGGGGCCCGGGCAGCCGAACGAGCATTCCAATTCTTCGAAGCTCATCCTGTCGAGCTGGCCGTCCTCGTTCTGCCGGAAGGCAAGGACCCGGCCGACTTCGTCCTGGCCGTCGGCGCCCAGGCGCGCGAGCAGCTTGAGGAGCTGTCGGACCGGGCAACCCCCCTCCTCGAGTACATGATCGATCGAGCGCTCCGTGGCCGGGATCTCACATCACCTGAGGAGCAGATGCGTGCCGTTCGAATCGTCATCGATCAGATCCTCAAACGGATCCGCGACCCGGTCCTCCGCGAGAAATACGCCGTGCTCACAGCCGACAAGGTGGGAAGGACCACCATCAGCGAGAATGCCGTCCTCTTCGAGCTCCAGGGATTGGTCGGCGGTGGGGGTGAGCCTGAACAAGAACCCAGAGGAACCCGCGTCCCCCCCTCACAGAAGGTGGAGAGAGAGAGCCTGAAGCTCCTGATCCAAGCGCCGGAGCTGTGCGCTGGTCGACTGCCTCAGCTGACCCCCGACCACTTCGCCACGGCCGGATATCGCTCGTGCTTCGAGCTCATCCGGACCGGGGCGGGCGCCGGGCCGGCCGCCCTTGTGGAAATGGCCCAGGACCGGAGCCGCGGCGAACAGATCGGGAAGCTGCTCGCTGCACTCACTGTCGAGCCGATCACCACGGTTGGCGACGTGACTTCCGAATATGTGGATCAGGTCTTTCTCCGGCTCGAAGAGTTCGCGTTGAAGCGCCAGGCGGAGGACATCCGCAAGCGGCTGGAGCGCCTCAACCCACTCAAAGCCTCCGAGGAGTACGACGTGCTGTACGAGCAGTTCGTCAGGCTGGAGGGGGCGCGCCGCCGCCTTCGGGTAGCGGGAGACGTGGGGACATCCTTCTAGATACCATCTGTTCGGCAACTTTCTCCTGGTTCTTGCCCCGAACGGGGCAGGAGCCGAATCATCTGGGAAACTGTTTGGCATCCTGATGCGAATCACGGCCATGGTTTCGGACGCCCGCACATATTCGCCCCGATAGTCTCTCTGAGCCCATGACGGAGGATCCCATCGCTGAAGACTCGATCGAGGAAGTGGTCCCCGATCCAGTCCAGACCATCAGCATCGACGAAGCCAAGGAAGTCATCGTCGCCCGTGGCCGCGAGCGCGGCGGCTTCGTCACCTCCGAGGACCTCCTGGAAGGGCTCCCGGTCGAGGACCTGAGTCCGGAGCAGGTCGAGGATTTCCTGACGCAGGTCGAGGAGCATCTTCGCCAGGAGGGCATCGAGGTCATCGAGGTCCCCGGCGAAGACGTGGAGACCGAGGGGGATCTCGTCGGGATCCGTCTGCCGCGGGACGACGACGTGCTGAAGGCCCCCACCAACGATCCCGTCCGGATGTACCTCAAGGAGATCGGCAAGGTCCCGCTCCTTACGGCGGCGCAAGAGGTCGACCTTGCCATGCGGATCGAGGGTGGCGAGTTCGCCACAGCGCTCCTGGTCTCACTCGACGGCAACGGAAAGGTCGACCAGAAGCAATTCCGCAGGGTGGTGGACTCGGTGGTGCGGATCCGGGAGCACCAGCTCGAGCCAGAGAAGCGCCTCCGCCATGAGGGTATAGGCCGGGAGAAGGTCAGCCGGAACTACCGGCCGAAGGCCCGAACCGAGACGATCGACTTCCTTCGTCGCGTCGAGCGCGACGGGCAGCTGGCAAAGAAGAAGCTGATCGAGGCAAACCTCAGGCTCGTGGTATCGATCGCCAAGCGGTACGTCGGGCGAGGGATGCTGTTCCTCGATCTGATCCAAGAGGGCAATCTCGGGCTGATCCGAGCCGTGGAGAAATTCGACTACTCGAAGGGCTACAAGTTCTCGACGTATGCCACGTGGTGGATCCGTCAGGCCATCACCAGGGCCATCGCCGACCAGGCCCGCACGATCCGGATCCCCGTGCACATGGTGGAGACGATCAACAAGCTGGTCCGGGTACAGCGCCAGCTCCTTCAGGACCTCGGGCGCGAGCCGCTCCCCGAGGAGATCGGCCAGCAGATGGGTGTGGCCGCCGAAAAGGTTCGCGAGATCCTCAAGGTGTCTCAGGAGCCGGTTTCCCTGGAGACCCCCATCGGGGAGGAAGAGGACTCGCACCTCGGTGATTTCATCGAGGATTCCGAGGCCATCGTGCCGATCGACGCGGCCAGCTTCATCCTCCTTCAGGAGCAGCTTGAATCCGTGCTGCACACCCTTTCCGAGCGGGAGAAGAAGGTCATCCAGCTCAGGTTCGGCCTGCTGGACGGCCATCCCCGAACGCTGGAGGAGGTCGGCCGGGAGTTCGGTGTAACCCGGGAACGGATCCGTCAGATCGAGTCGAAGACGCTGTCCAAGCTCCGGCATCCATCGAGGTCACAGAAGCTGCGCGACTACCTGGAGTAGTCAGGTCCTGGTTGAGCCTCGGAATGCATCCCTGGCCGTATCGGGACTCTGGTCAGGCGATCTGCCCGACTGGGATTCCAGCTGACTGACGAGAGGGTCGTTCGTGTCCGCAGTGTGAAGCCGAGTCTTTACCGCAGACCCCGCCTTCTCCACGCCACTCTGGACGACCCCCAGGCCGCGCTTGGAGGCGTCCGCTGCAACCGCCTTGGTGCGCTCGGCGACCCTGTGGACGGCCGGGGACTCCGAGATCTGACCCCACCACCGGCGGATGTCCTGGTAACGTTCCCGGCCCGCCTTCGCGCCCAGGACGTACCCGACGCCGAACCCGAGCACGAACCCGCTCTTGACACCCATCGAGCCCTCCTTTCGTCCGCTCCAGTTTCCTTGCCCCGAGGCCGACGCGTCGAAACAAACGGTAGCGGATGGGCACCTTGGTAGACTGGCCGACGGCCAATTCCGGCCGACATTCCGGGGTAGCTCAACCGGCAGAGCGGGGGCCTGTTAAGCCCAAGGTTGTGGGTTCGAGTCCCACCCCCGGAGCGATCCGTCTTTGGCGGGAGACCTGGAGGATCGCTTCACTCCACCCTTAGACTACGTTCGGTCGCGAAGCGGGGGCGGTAGCTCAGTTGGTCAGAGCAGCGGACTCATAATCCGCCGGTCGGAGGTTCGAGTCCTCCCCGCCCCACCCCTGAAAGCCCTGGTCGGAGGGCCTTTTCCGGCCGTTGAGCGGGAACGGGATCAGCTCTGGTCGCTTCCAGGTCGCTGTCTGGTCGCTCTGAGAGGAACGAAACGTCTGATCGAGCCGTTGGGCCATCGCGTCGACGTCGGAGGGGAAGAGGTGGCCGTAGCGGTCCAGGGTGACCGTGATGGATGAGTGGCCGAGGTGGTGCTGGATCATCTTCGGGTGCTCGCCCTGAGCGATGAGGATAGCCGCGCACGTGTGCCGGAGGTCGTGGATTCGTAGGTCGAGTGGGAGCTTCGCCGCTTTGAGGGCCGGGAGCCAGATTCGCTGAAGGAAGTTCGAGTGACGCAACGGCCCTGTGGGGCGCGAAAATCAGAGTTCGATGCTCGGGTGATGCGTTCCAGGTTGGCAGCTCTCAGCTAGGAGCCTCGGCGGGTGCATCGGCGATCGCGGCGGCCAA
>WNGE01006125.1_pt1 | contig 13450 bp, 10 predicted proteins | sample 5400651 | NCBI WGS metagenome assembly WNGE01 (sample SAMN13153370, study PRJNA577476) | soil metagenome | isolation source: 60 cm soil or saprolite under grassland replicate 2 | place: USA:California | collected 2016-06-15 | reverse complement strand
AGCGTCACCACCCAACTCGTCACGGGATCGTTCATGGACTACACCATGCCGCGCGCCGACGACATGCCGTCCTTCGACGTCGCCTCGCACGAGGTGCCGACCGCGGTGAACCCGCTCGGGGCCAAGGGAGTGGGCGAAGCGGGAACGGTGGGTGCCCTCCCCGCCCTCATGAACGCAGTGAACGACGCGCTCGCGCCGTTCGGCGTCCGCCACCTCGACATGCCGGTGACGCCGGAGCGCGTCTGGCACGCCATGCACTCCGCCTCCCCTCCCAAAGTGATACTCTCCGATCGAGCAAAAGGAGGAACGCCATGGCCGACCTGCAGGTGATCCGCCTCGCAAACACGGAAGTCGTCAAGTTCGGGCCGGATGCAACCTACCAACTCATCCTCGGCGACGACGAAGGCAGCACGCCGATACGGACGGGCATCCAGACCTCGCAGCCCGGCTACGTCGCGCCCGTGCACTCGCACCCGTACCTCGAGGTGCTCTACGTGCTCGAGGGCGTGGCCGAGGCCTGGATAGACGGGAAGGAGGACCGGACAGTCCGGCTGGAGAAGGGCGACACCGTCGCCCTGCCTCCCAACGTGCCCCACAGCTTCCGCGTGGTGGGCGACCAGGTGCTTCGGACTCTGGGCATTCATGCCTCGCCCACGCGCATCGCGAAGTACAAGGACGGGCGGGCCACCGACGCGCGGGGCTACCAGGTCAGCGAGAGCTGAGAACGGAGCGAGCATGACGAACAAGCCGCGCATCGGCATCCTGGGCATGGGCACCATGGGCGGGCCCATGGCGCGCCGCCTCGTCGAGAGCGGATTCGTGGTGACGGGCTACGAGCCGGACCAGGCGCGCGCCGCCAAGGCGAAAGCGGATGGTGTCGTGCTCGCCGCCTCACCGGCCCGCGTCGCCGAAGCCTCCGACGTGGTGCTCTCGAGCCTGCCCGACGTGGCCACGGTGCGGCGGGCCTACGAGGCCGCCGACGGCGCCATCGCGGGCGCGCGCGCGGGCATGACCTTCGTCGACGTGAGCACCACCGATCCCGAGAGCTGGCGCGAGGTGGCCAAGGCCGCGAAGAGCCGGGGCGTCGATTGCCTCGACGCGCCGGTGAGTGGCGGCCCCGCCGATGCGGGGAGCGGGAAGCTGATCTTCCTGGTCGGCGGCGACGAGGCGGTGCTGGAGCGCTGCCGCCCCGTGCTGAGCGTACTCGGCCAGGAGATCCACCACATCGGGTCTCTGGGCGCGGGCCAGATCCTGAAAATCGTCAACAACGTGATGTCGGTTGGCAACGTCGCGGTCGCGGCCGAGGCCATGGTACTCGGCGTGCGTGCCGGTCTGGACCCGCAGCGGCTGTTCGACATCCTCTCCACGAGCGGCGGACGCTCGCATCACTTCCTCAAGCGCTTCCCCAATGTCCTCGCCGGCGACTTCACGCCCTATTTCGGCATCGCGCTCTCGCGCAAGGACGTGGCCCTGGGTCTCGGCCTCGCGGCGAGCTTCGGTCTGCCCATGCCCGTGACCTCGGCCGTGCGTCAGGCCTACGAAGCCGCGCACGCCGAAGGCTTTGGCAATCTGGACATGGCGGGCGTGATCGCGCTCTACGAGAAGTGGGCGGGCGTGGCCGTGCGCGGGAAGGACGCGAAGAAGCCCGGCGGCCCTGGGGTCAGGTCTTGAAATGCGACATTGGACGCTGGCCATCAAGGGAGCCTGCCGCGGGAATGTCGCATTGCAAGACCTGACCCCCGCTTAGGTGCGCGGGTCGAGGAAGTCCCGGAGCGCGTCGCCCACCAGGTTCAGGGCGAGCACGATCACGAAGATGGCGAGCCCGGGCAACAACACCACGTGCGGGCTCAGGATCACGAACTGCCGTCCCGTGGCCAGCATGCTCCCCCAGTCGGCGGTGGGCGGCTGAGTGCCGAGACCGAGGAAGGACAGCCCCGCCGTGGCGAGGATCTTCGCTCCCACGTCGAGACTGAAGGCCACGATCACCGGCGAGAGAAGCTGGGGCACGATGTGGCGCACGAGGATCAGGTGGTCCGTGCTCCCGAGGGCGCGCGCGGCCTCCACGAACTCGCGCCCGCGCACCGAGAGCACGATGCCGCGCACGAGGCGCGTGTAGATGGGGAAGCCCACGATGGCGATGGCGATCATGGCATTGCGCAGCCCGGGGCCGAGCCCGGCCACGATGGCGATGGCGAGGAGAATGTAGGGGAAGGCCATGAGGATATCCGTGAGCCGCATGATGACCGTTTCCGGCCAGCCAGAGTAGTAGCCGCTCAGCACACCCAGCACCACGCCCACCAGCATGGCCGCGGCCGCGGTGGCCGCCCCCGCGAGCAGCGAGACGCGCGCGCCCCACACGAGGCGCGAGAGAAGATCGCGGCCGAACTCGTCGGTACCGAGCGGGTGACCGGGGGTGAGAAGTGGCCGGAGCCGGTTCGCGGTGTCGACGGTGTCGGGATCGGCGAGGGGCAGATGGGGGGCAAGGCATGCCGCGAGCACCACGCCCACCAGCACAAAGAGGGCGAGCAGCGCGAGCTGATTCCGGCCCGCGCCCTTATTCATACTGGATGCGCGGATCGAGATACGCGTAGAGGAGATCGACGGCGAGGTTGATGAGGACGAAGGTGAGGGCGATGACGAGCACGCATCCCTGCACGAGGGGGAAGTCGCGGGCGAGGATGCCCTGGACCATGAGGAGCCCCACCCCCGGCCACGCGAAGACCGTCTCCGTGAGCACGGCCCCGCCCAGCAGATAGCCCGCCTGCACGCCCACCACGGTCACGATGGGGATGAGAGCGTTCTTGAGGCCGTGGCGGAAGACCACGCGTCCTTCCACGAGGCCCTTGGCGCGGGCGGTGCGGATGTAGTCCTGGCTCAGGATGTCGAGCATGGTGCTGCGGGTGAGCCGGGCGATGATGGTGAGAGAGGCGGCGGCCAGGGTCACCGCGGGCAGGATGAGATGCGCGAGGAGATCGCGCAGGTCGCCGCCGCCATAGGGCGCCCACATGCCGGAGGCGGGCAGCCAGCCGAGCCACAGGGAGAAGATCACCATGAGAACGATGCCCAGCCAGAACACAGGCATGCTCGCGCCGAAGAGCGAGGTGACGGCGCTCGCCCGATCGAGGAGCGAGTGCGGGCGCACCGCCGAGGTCACGCCGAGGATGATGCCCCCGAGCGTGGAGAGCAAGAGCCCGCTCGCCGTGAGCACCAGGGTGGCCTTGTAGCGGTTGAGCACCTCGTCCAGCACCGGCCGCTTCATCCAGAGTGAGCGGCCGAGGTCACCGCGCGCCACATGCGTCACCCAGTGGAGATATTGGACGTGGAGCGGCTCGGTCAGCCCGAGCTCGCGACGCAGCCGGGCCAGGTCTTCCTGGGTGGCCTGCGAGCCCAGCATGATCTCCGCGGGGTCGCCCGGCGAGAGGTGCAGCACGAGAAAGACCACCACGGAGACGCCCAGCAGCACCGGTACGAGCAGGAGGAGCCGCCGCACGAGGTAGCTCCTCACCGGGCCGGGCTCACTTGAGGGAGATCGTCTCCACGCGCAGGTCGAAGCTCGGGTGGAGCTTGAAGCCCTGCACGCGCTTGGCGAAGGCGGCGATCTGGATCTCGTGGTCCACGAATACCCATGGCGCGTCGTCCACCAGGATGCGCTGGGCCTCGCGGTACAGGGCCGCCCGCTTCGCCTGGTCGGTGGTGATCCGCGCCTGCTGGAGCAGATCGTCGAAGCGTGCGTTCTTGTACTGGGCGCGGTTGGGACCCACGGGCGTCCACTGGCTCGAATGCAGGAGCGGGTACATGACCATGTCGGGGTCTTCATTCCCCGCCATCCAGGACAGCGCGAAGAGCTCCTGCTCCTTCGAGCGCAGCTTGGTGAGATAGGCGCCCCACTCCATCGTCTGGAGGGTCACGTTGACGCCCACCGCCTTGAGGTTCGACTGCATCACGGTGGACATGGCCACGGGCGCCTGCATGCCCGAGCCCGACTCCGGCACCCACATGGTGGTCGTGAAGCCGTTCGGATAGCCCGCCTCGGCGAGGAGCTTCTTCGCCTTCTCCGGATCGTAGGGATAGGCCTTGAGGCCGGCATCGGCGCCCCAGGTGCCCGGCAGCACGGGGCCCCTGGAGAGTGAGCCCGTGCCCTTCAGCACATCGCGCACGATGGCGTCTTTGTTGACCGCGTAGTTCAGCGCCTGACGCACGCGCTTGTCGTCGAAGGGCTTCTTCTGGTTGTTGATCCCGAGGTACCAGACGTGCGCCCCTGTCTGCCTGAGGACCGACACCTTCGGGTTCTGCTCGAGCTGGCTCACGAAATCGGCGGGCACGCCCACGATGAGATCGAGCCCGCCCGTGAGGAGCTCGGTGAGCCGCGCCTGGTCCTCCACGATGGGGCGATAGATCACGCGCTCGACCTTCACCGGATACTTCCAGTACGTCGGATTCTTCTCGAGAACGACGCGCTGGCCGCGGTCCCAGGACGCGAAGCGGAAGGGGCCGGTGCCCACGGGATGGCTCGGATAGTCGGGGCCCCACTTCATGGCCGCGGTGGGACTCACGACGGAGGCGGCCCCCGACGTGAGGATGGCGAGAAAGGACGCCCGCGGTTCCTTCAGGAGAAAGGCCACGCGCTCGGGGCTCAGTACCTCGACCGCCTTGACGTTGCCGAAGTTGTAGTTGGCGAATGGATACTTGCCCAGCTTGTAGGCGGGATGCTCCGGGTTGATCTGTCGCTCGATGGAGAATTTCACCGCCTCCGCGTTCAGGGGGGTGCCGTCGTGGAACTTGACGCCGCTCCGGAGCTTGAAGGTGTATTGAAGGCCGTCCTTCGATATCGTCCAGGATTCGGCGAGGCCCGGCACGATCTGCGTGCTCTCGTCGGGGAAGGCGACCAGCGCTTCGACCACGCGCCGGCCCACGCGGTTCGAGTTGAGATCGGTGACCTGGGCTGGGTCGAGATTGACCGGCTCGGCCACGAGCCCGACGAGGAGCGTGCCCGTGGGTTGGGCGGCCACGCCGGCCGCGCAAACGCTCAGAGCCAGCGCGGCGGCGACTATGGAAGTCAGGGTGCCACGAGCTGTCATGGGGAGCCTCCGTGCCGGATCTGGAACCAACGCGCGCCACCATACACCGCGCCTGCACCTCGCACAAGCGCGCCGCGCCTCAGGCGAAGGTGCGCAGTGTCCAGCCGTCGCCTTCCACCACGAGCGCGCCCAGGTAGCCGGGCCCGGGCACGATCTCCCGGAGACTCCAGCGCGAACACTCCGACGGATCGTCGAAGCAGGACGCGATGGCGCGCGTGGCCGCCGCTTCGAGCGGCACTTCGAAGCGATCGAGGGCCAGGGTGAGCCCGTCGCCGCGGGCCTTCACGTAGGCCTCCTTGCGCGTCCAGCAGCGGAAGAACGCCGTGGCGTACTCGTGGGGCGCGGCGGCGAGGGCTTCCACCTCGGCGGGAGCGAAGAAGCGGCGGGCGATATCCTCGCAGGCGAAGTCGGTCCGGATGCCCTCGACGTCTACTCCGACCCGGCGGCCGCGCGTGACCGCGATGAGCCCGCATCCGCCACTGTGGGACAGGTTGAATTCGAGCCCGAGATTTTCGAGCGCGGGCTTGCCGTGGGGGCCCAGAGCGAAGACGAGAGCCGCGGGCGCCCGATCGAGATAGGCGGCGAGGATTCTCCGCAACGCGGCCCGGCCGGCGATGAAGCGGTGTCGATCGCGCTCGAAGTGGAAACGCGCGGCGCGCGCCCGCTCGTCCTCGCTCAGGATGTCCGTGGCCTCCGCCTCGCCGCCCGCGGCGTCGAGGTCGAGGCGCCAGAGGTGCGCTTCGTCGACGCCCAGAGGCGGCGGCGTCGCCTGCACGACCCAGAGCATGCTGTCCCTCCGCGCGTCTGAGCCCGGGGCCGAGCTGGGGGAACGCGGAACGCTAGCGCTAGGCCGCGAGCCCCGCCTGGGCCATCTCGCGTGTCTTGGCGGTGCCGCCTTGATCGGGCGTGAGGGTCTTGCCGTCGCGGTAGATGCGACCCACTGCCGCCTCGAGACGCTGCGCCTCGGCGCCCATCCCCATGTGCTCCAGCATGAGCGCGGCCGAAAGTATGGTGGCGGTGGGATTGGCGATGCCCTTGCCCGCGATGTCCGGCGCCGAGCCGTGCACCGATTCGAAATAGGCCCAGCCGTTGTCGCCGAAGTTGCCGGAGGGCGCGAGGCCCAGGCCGCCCGCCGTCTCCGCCCCCAGATCCGACAGGATGTCGCCGTAGAGATTCATGCACAGGACGACGTCCATGGACTTGGGAAAGCGCACGAGCCGCCGCGCGGCGTCGTCGACGTGGAAATGCTCGAACTCGAGACCGGCCTCGCGCACGATGCGCTCGGCGGTCTGCTGATAGAGCCCGTCCGTGCGCGGGAGCACGTTCGACTTGGTGATGCAGGTGACCTTGCCGGGCTTGCCCCGGGCCTGGCGCTTCCGGGCGAGGTCGCAGGCGAAGCGCGCGATGCGCTCCGCGCCCTTGGGGGTGACGATCTTCACCGCGAAGCGCCCCTCGTCACCGAATTCCTTGATCTTCTTTCCCGTCCGGTCGCTCAGTTCCGGCATGACGTTGACGAGATCGGCCAGCTCGCCTTCGCGGCCTGGATAGAGACCCTCGCTGTTCTCGCGCAGCAGAATGTAGTCGATACCGTCGGGATCGGCGAGCGGCGAGCGCATGCCCGGGAAGAATCGTATCGGCCTCACGCCGGCCCACGCGCTCATTTCCCAGCGGAGCCACGACACCACGGGCGAGGTGGAGGGCCCGGCCGCGCCGAAGAGCACGCCGTCGGCCTCGCGGGCCGCCTTCTTGGTCTCGTCGGGCAGGGGAGAGCCTTGCCGCGGGGTGAGGATTTTGAGAGGCAGGCCGGTGCCCATGAGCAGCTCACAGGTGGCCTCCACGACTTCGAGGCCTATGCCCTCTCCCGGCAGGGCGACGACGGTCTTCATGGCCATACCAGGGACCCTCCTTTAAGTAGGGGCCATACCATAAACACGATGACGTTCGGGCAGAGAGGCTGAACTCCCGCCCGACGCTGGCGAGGAGATCGACCAGGGCCCAGTCTAGCAAAACTCTCTACGGTCGCAGCGTGACTGGGGAACGCGAACGGCCCGGGCACCTGCAGCGCCAGGTATACGAGGCGGGCGATCATTTCCGGCGGGGCGACAATGAACATCCCCGCGCGGCGGCGCGGGCTGGGGGGCGCGGGGCTCGGCGCGACGAGCGGCCCGCACGGTCCACGCGCGCGGGCGGCGCGCCTTCCAGCTCGATCCCGAACACCGCGGACAGCCGATCTTCGGCGATGCGCTTCCCCGCGGCTGGGCGGTGGCGCAACACGGCGCCGGCGGTGGCCGAGGTGAGCAGCTCCGCCTGGTCCACCTGGCGGAGGAGGAAGAACAGCTCCGGCCTGGCGTCGAGACGGATGCCCACCCCGTAGAGGACGGCGGCGACGTGCTTGCACACGTCCGTCCAGTCGGGGCAGGAGCAGTCGAGCGTCAGCTCGCGCGGCTGCGGGAACAGGCCGTCCCTGGCCTCGGTCAGCACGGACAGCACGTCGGCCGACAGCTCACCGCGCAGCAGACCGACGAGCGAACCGATCCGGCCGGTGCAGCGCGCGACGACGCGGCGCCACCGCGTCTTCGTCAGGGGGGTGATGGCGATCGTCACCTGGTACAGCTCGCTGCCGGCCACGAAGGCCTCGACGCGACCCGCGGTGAGGACAAGGTCCAGCACCGAGCCGTTTCTCAGATACGCGCGCCCGCGGGGAAGGCGGTTGGCGAGATCGGCGTAGCGCTCGAGGTTGTCGCACCACGCCTTGCCCCAGAAGGTGGCGGCCACCTGCCGTGTGCGCGGCGCGGCAACGGGCTCGGCCGCGCGCTTGCTCTTCTTCAAGAGCTTCGCGAGCGCCAGGCTGCCGCGCGCCTTCTTCTCGCCCACCGACACGTAGGGCGGGTAGAAGTCCCAGTCACTCCTGCCGTACCAGGCCATCGCGCTACCTTATCTCACATCTCGTGCCGTCGATCGCCTTCTCTCCTCTCACGCTTCGGCCGTTGCCCGCCGCAGGTCGAGGGCCACCATGGTCATCAGCTCCTCGTCGCTCATCTCGGTGAGCAGCGTCTCGCCGCCGCCCTGGAGCACCCCGCGCACCAGCGCCTGCTTGTCCTCAATGAGCCGGTCGATGCGCTCCTCGACGGTGCCGCGGCAGACGAGCTTGTGCACGAGCACGTTGCGATGCTGGCCGATGCGGTAGGCGCGGTCGGTCGCCTGGTCCTCGACGGCGGGATTCCACCAGCGATCGAAGTGCACCACGTGTGAGGCCGCGGTGAGGTTGAGGCCGGCGCCCCCGGCCTTCACGGACAGGACGAAGAACGGCACCGTCGGGTCCTCCTGGAAGCGCCGCACCAGCCCGCCCCGGGCCTTCACGGGCGTGCTGCCGTGGAGCACGAGCCCGGCGCGGCCGAACAGGCCCGCCAGGAAGGCGGCCAGGGGCTCGGTGGCCTCGCGGAATTGCGTGAACACGAGCACCTTCTCCTGCTTCGTCGCCACCGCCTCCACGATCTCGCGAAGGCGCGCGAGCTTGCCGCTGCCCGCCTCGTCCCAGGCCCCCTCGCCCAGCCAGTGCGCGGGGTGGTTGCAGATCTGCTTGAAGCGCATGAGATACGCGAGCACCAGGCCGCGCCGCTCCATTCCCTGGCCGAGCCCGCCGATGGCGTGGGCCAGCTCGTCGACCGTCTTCTGATAGAGCGCGGCTTGCCGCCCGGAGAGGAGACAGAAGGCCTTCACCTCGGTCTTGTCGGGCAGGTCGGGCACGATCGAGCGATCGGTCTTGAGCCGGCGCAGGAGATAGGGCTGGATGAGCCGGCGCAGCGGCGCGTAGCTCTCGTCCCGGCGACCGGCCAGCCGCTTGACGAAGGCGGAGAACTCGCGGGCGGAGCCCAGCAGGCCGGGATCGAGGAAATCGTAGATCGACCAGAGGTCGCCGAGACGGTTCTCCACCGGCGTGCCGGTGAGCGCGATGCGCGCGTGCGCCGTCAGCGTCTTCACGGCCTGTGTCTGCCGTGCCCCGGGGTTCTTGATCGCCTGCGCCTCGTCGAGGATGACCAGCGACCACTCGCGTGCCCGGAGCGCTTCCAGCCGCGCCAGCGTGCCGTACGTGGTGATGACGAGATCGGTGCCGGCAAGATCGGCGCTCCCCAGCTCGCCCAGCTCGCGCGCAGGCATGGCCGAGGGATGGGCGAGGAGGCTCGCCAGCGAGGGCGCGAAGCGGTCGATCTCGGCCTGCCAGTTGGCGAGCAGCGAGGCCGGCGCCACCAGGAGATGCGGCGGGCCTCCTCGCCCTCGCCGCTTGTGCAGGAGGAGGAGAGCGAGCACCTGGATGGTCTTGCCGAGCCCCATGTCGTCGGCGAGGCAGACGCCGAGCCGCAGGGACGAGGCGAAGGCGAGCCACGACACGCCGGTCTTCTGGTAGGGGCGCAGCGTGCCTCGAAGGTCAGCGCCCGGGTCGGCCGCCGCGAGCCCGCCCGGCCCGCGCAGCCCCTCGAGCGTTCGCCCGAGCCAGGTCCCGGCCTCGACGCGCGACCAGCCCTCGGCCGCCGCCACCGCCGTCGCGTCGTCCTCCGTAGAGGCGGCCCCCGCGAGCATCCGCATGCCCTCGAGGAACGAGAGCCCGCCGTCCGCGGCCTCGTCCCTCACGCGCTCCCAATGGGCGAGTACCTCGCGCAGCCGCTCGCGGTCCAGCTCGACCCATTGCCCGCGGAGGCGCACGAGCCCGTCGTGCGACGTCAGAAGCTGCCGCACCTCGGCGGCCGTGAGCTTCTCGTCGCCGAGGGCGACGGTCACGGAAAAGTCGAGGAGCGCGTCCGTGCCGACGGCGCTGGGTTTCTTCTCGCCGACGCGCACGGCCACCTCGGGCCGCGGCGGGCGCCGCGGGCGCCACCAGTCGGGGACGCGCACGACCAGCCCGGCCGTCTCCAGGTCCGGGATGGCGCGCAAGAAGCGGTGGGCCTCGGCGGGCGTCCAGGCCATCGCCTGATAGATCGCGCCCGAGTCGATCAGCTCCGTGAGCCAGGCGATCTGCTCCGCGGCGCGCTGTAGCGGCACCAGGAGGTGGAGTAGGGCCTGCCGGTCGCCGCGCGCGGAGGACTCCTCGAGCGCGCGCGCGAGCGGACGGTGCTGCACCTTGCCGCCGGCGCCTGCGCGCACGGCGTAGGTAGCCAGGAAGGCGAACGGGTGGGCGTCGTCGCCGCGGTTCTCGGCCAGGTGCAGACACACCTTGCCGACGACGTGCCACGAGGGGTGCCGCGCCCGCAGCCACTCGGCCACGGGGCCGCGGTGGGCACGAATCTCCTCGGCGAACGCGCGGTTGAGATCGGTCCAGCGCGCCGCGATCCAGTCGGCGTCGACGTACTCGCCGCCGTCCATGGGCGGGGCGGCGCCGGCGAGCCGGTTGCGCTCGTCCGGGGGACAGTCGACCTCGACGCGCTCGGGTCGATCCTCGAGGTCAGGCACGGCACAGAGGCGGGTGACGAACGTGCGGCCGAGGTCGCGCAGGAACGCCAGGGGAGGGGCGAGGGAAACGTCGAGCTCGGTCGCGCCCAGATCGAGCAGGGCGTATCCGGGCCCGCGCGCGAACGCGCGGAGAAGGCGAGCACGGGCGGGGGCCGACAGTCCGTCGCCCGTCTCGTCGTCGCCGGCTGCGGTGTCCGCGAGCAGCGCGCCGGACGGCAAGATGGCCACACGCATCGGACGGAATGTAAGCGCTGGCGGGGTCCGGCGCAACCGGGCGGCAGACCGCTCGCCGCATCAGTCTCAGCGCCCGCGCAGGTGCTCCAACTTTTTAGCCAGAGGCGCCGCGACGGAACCAAGCACGGCATCAACACCTTGAAGCGGAGCGGGGCGGGATCGATTATGATGGGCGCCACGCCAACCCAGGAGGGAGACGCCATGACCTTGACGCGGATCTCGGCCGACTGCCATATCGACATGCCCTGGATTCCCCCCGATCTCTTCACGGGCAATGCCAGGGCATCCCTGCGCGACCGCATGCCGTATGTCACGGACGGACCGGATGGCCCGACGTGGACCTCGAAGAACGGCGCCTCCTTCGGGCTGTGGGGCGGCGTGGGGCCGTCGGGGCAGAAATACATCCCCGGGCTTCACTATCGGGCGGACGTGATGGCCTCGACGGGGCTGTACGAAGACGGCAAGAAGGGCATTCGACGCCCCACCACTCCCGAGCTGCGCATCAAGGACATGGAGCGTGACGGCGTGCAGGCCGAGGTCATCTTCGGCATCCTGGGCGCGGCCACACGACTGAACGACCACGAGGCGGCGGGCGAGATGTTCCGCATCTACAACGACTGGCTGGTGGACTTCTGCCGCTACTATCCTGACCGGCACATCGGCCTCGCCTGCCTGCCCTACGGCGACATCGAGGCGGCCGTGGCCGAGATCCATCGTGTGGCGAAAATGGGTCTGCGCGGGCTCGAGCTGTCCTGCTCGTGGGACATGGATCCCATGTGGCATCCGGCGTGGGAGCCCCTCTGGAAGGCGGTGAACGAGGTCGACCTGCCGCTTCACTTCCACACCTTCCCCATCATGCCGCCCAGCGTGCGCGAGAAGGCCACCGGGCTTACCAAGCGCGCCGCGCTCTTCACCAGCGTGTCGGGCTTCCAGATGAACCTCATCAATATCCTGGCCGCGGTGATCGGCAGCGCGGTGCTCGAGCGCTATCCGAACATCCGCATCTCCTTCGGGGAGAGCGGCATCGGCTGGCTGCCCTATGCGCTCGATCGCATGGACTTCGAGTGGGAGGACCGCTTCCACGATCTCGGGCTCAAGATGAAGCCGAGCGACTACTGGCGCCGGCAGTGCAAGGCCACCTTCCAGTTCGACCGCATCGGCACCAAGCTCATCGACGACATCGGGGTGGAGACCCTCATGTGGGGCTCCGACTATCCCCACGGCGACGGGGTGTGGCCGGAGTCCTCCAAGTACATCGAGGAGCAGTTCGGTCATCTGCCCGCCGAGGTGACGCACAAGATCGTCTGCGAGAACGCGGGGAAGTTCTACGGCCTGATCAAGTAGCCGGATGGCCGACAGGTCGAGCCGCGGTCGTCTCCGGGCGATCGCGCGGCGGGTCATGGTGGAGCGGGGGCTCGAGGCGGATTTCTCTCCCGCCGCCAAGGCGGAGACGGGCGCCCTCACCGGTCCCGCGAAGGAAGCGGATTCGTCCGTCCGGGATCTGCGCAGTCGGGTCTGGTGCTCGATCGACAACGACGATTCCCGCGATCTCGACCAGCTCTCGGTGGCCGAGTCCTCGACGGGTGGAGCGGTGCGGATCCTCGTGGCCGTGGCCGACGTCGACGCCCTCGTCACGAAGGGTTCCGCCATCGACGGGCACGCACGGGCCAACACCACCTCCGTGTACACGGCCGCGGCCATCTTTCCCATGCTGCCGGAGCGGCTCTCCACGGATCTGACCTCGCTCAACGAGGACGAGGAGCGCCTGGCCCTCGTCATCGACATGACGGTGGCGCGCGACGGCCGCGTGACCGCGTCCGATATCTATCGTGCGATGGTCCAGAACAAGGCGCAGCTCGCCTACAACAGCGTGGGCGCCTGGCTCGAAGGCACCGCCCCCGCTCCCGCGAAGGTGACCGTCGTGGCCGGGCTCGAGGAGCAGCTCCGCACCCAGGACCGTGCCGCCCAGGCCATGAAGACCCTTCGTCACCAGCGGGGAGCCCTCAGCCTGGACACCATCGAGACCCGCGCCGTGTTCGACGGCGACGCGATCGCCGATCTCCGGCCCGACGAGAAGAATCGGCCAAGGAGCTGATCGAAGATTTCATGATCGGAGCCAACGGAGTGACGGCCAGGTATCTCGAGGGCCAAGGTCGATCGTCGCTCCGGCGCGTGCTGCGCTCACCGGAGCGCTGGGAGCGCATCGTGGAGCTGGCCGAGGGCTTGGGTGAGAAGCTGCCCGCGACGCCGAGCTGCCAGGCCCTCGAAGGGTTCCTCGCCGCGCGACACAAGGCGGATCCCGTGCGCTTTCCCGACCTCTCCCTCTCCGTCATCAAGCTCCTCGGCAAGGGCGAGTATGTCGTGGAGCGTCCGGGCGGGCAGACCGACGGCCACTTCGGCCTGGCCGTCCGGGATTACTCGCATTCCACGGCGCCCAACCGGCGCTTTCCCGATCTGCTCACCCACCGCTTGCTCAAGGCGGCCATGGCGGGCCGTCCCGCGCCCTACGACGATGGAGAGCTGAACGCCTTGGCCCAGCACTGCACGGCCCAGGAGGACAATGCGACCAAGGCGGAGCGGCAGGTGCAGAAGTCGGCGGCGGCGCTGCTCCTGTCGTCGCGAATCGGCCAGCGCTTCGACGCCATCGTGACCGGCGCCTCGTCGAAGCGGACGTGGGTCCGCATTTTCCGGCC
>WNGE01012482.1_pt1 | contig 13454 bp, 8 predicted proteins | sample 5400651 | NCBI WGS metagenome assembly WNGE01 (sample SAMN13153370, study PRJNA577476) | soil metagenome | isolation source: 60 cm soil or saprolite under grassland replicate 2 | place: USA:California | collected 2016-06-15 | reverse complement strand
TCTCCTCACGTGCTACGCATCCATGATTATGGGATTGATGGTACGCGTATCTATATAGCAACCGATCCACCACGTGGCATCACCTTGCAGCAGGTCATGGATAGCGAGAACATCGGCATCTATCGCGCTCTTGATCTGACGAAACAACTGGTAACAGGCCTGAAGACTTTCCACGAGCAGGGTGTGATAGGATTGGACCTACGCCCGCAGCTTATTACGGTAGATACTGTTGGTATAGATGATCGTATACAGATTGATGATATCGGGCTGCGTGCGTTGTTAAGTACCTGTGGCTATGTCAGCAGCCAGCAGGCCGACGACATAGGATATCTCGACCCACGTTATGCAGCGCCAGAATATATTCAGGGCAATCAGATCGGTTCCTGGAGCGATGTCTATCAGTTGGGCCTGCTCTTATTCACCCTGATCACCGGACGGCCTCCTTTCGTTGGGCGTAACCAGGCAGAAACAGGCGTGATGCAGGCGAATAGTCCAGTACCTCGTATGAGCCAGTTCTATCATGAGACGCCCGAGGTACTCCAGCAAATAGTAGAACACGCCCTGGCCAAGGATCACAGCCAGCGCTTTCCTGACGCAGGGACCTTGCTGAAGGCATTAGAGAGCGTTCAATTGCCACCATCACCTGTGCAACGCCAGGCCTTGCAACAGAGTGGCAAGCATCCAACGATAGCTGCTACCAATGAGATGTCACAATTAGATACAGACGATTTAAAGAGCCTTGCCAAAGAATTTATACAGACAGCGGCAGCGGAAGCAGAGGTCTATGCCTATCTCAGTTATGAACAGGACGGAGCAGAACTACAACGCATGGTAATGACGCAGAAAAGCGTCATCGTTGGACGTAGCGATCCCAAGCGTAGTTTCATTCCTGACATCGATCTAAGCCTGCTTGATCCAAGAAAGACTGTATCACGGCAGCACGCACGCCTTCACTTTGAGGAGACCTTTTTCTATATTGAGGACCTCAAGAGTCGCAATAAGACGCGCCTGGGCGAACTGCCGTTGGACCCATTGAAGCCCGAATTGATACAGCATGGAGATGTGGTGCACTTTGGCAGTGTTCGCATGCGTTTCGGGATACCTGGCATGGGCAAATTACCTGAGATCAAGAAAGGCAAATAGTAAGTTAGCTGCGTGTCTTCGCAATTGCGATAAGATCGGCAAGTAAACCCTGACCTGTTTCCAGCCGTCCAGCGCCAGGGCCAATAATGGTTACATCAGAGAGCGTATCGGTCTGGAAAGTGATCGCGTTTGTCACGCCATCTACGCGAGCCAGGGGATCACTCAGGGGCAGTGCTAATGGCTCGACGCGCACATCCAGGGGACATTCACCCATATCCGCAACCGCATGCAGCGAGGCAATCAACTTGATACGTTTCCCCTCGTTGTGGGCTTTGTGTATCTGCTCTTTCGTAATAGCGGTGATACCCTGCCGTACGACCTGGTCGGGAGTAATAGAATGGCCGAACACCAGAGCCGCCAGAATCAGCGTCTTCGCTACCGCATCATAGCCCTCAACGTCGGCAGTGGGATCGGCTTCCGCGTATCCCTGAGCCTGAGCTTCCTTGAGCACTTCGCTATAAGCGCGACCATTCGCCATAGCGGTGAGGATATAATTGGTGGTGCCATTGAGGATACCGCGGATAGCACGCACCCTGGTGCCCGCCATCCCCTCAAGGATAGAACTCAGCACAGGCGTACCGGCCATAACGCTAGATTCCATACGCAGATGGACATTATGCTGACGGGCCAGAGTTAAAAGTTCGACTGCCGCCAGCGCTCCCGGTCCTTTATTGGCCGTAATGACATGCATACCTTGCTCAAGCGCAGTACGAATATGACTTAAGCCGGGTTCAGCATCGCGCAGATTGGTCCCCGTCGCCTCGGCCAGCACATCACCACCAGTGGCGTGCAGGCCCTCCAACGCATTGTCCCAATGCTGAACGCCTGGATGGTGAGTAAGCGCTTCACCTTTAGCCGCCAGCCCCAACAGCGTAGGAATATCCAGTCCATCTGCATGGTAAATAAAGCCATGCCGCGAGTTCGCGACACTCACAAGCTTCGTCTCGAAGCCAAAATGATCGCGCAACAAATTGTGTCTTGTCGCCAGCAGTTCTACAAACCCCTGGCCCACAACGCCAAAACCAATGACAGAGAGACGAAGCTGTTTCATAATTACACCCTATATCCACGATAATTTAAAACGATCCAGGACGCGTTTGACTGGTCCCAGTTCCTCGATGCCGAGCAGACGTGAACCACGAATATAAACGAAGAGAGCAACGAACAACTCTATCGCCAGTTTGAATATAGCGGCAATCGTACCAAGCAGACCCAGGGACGGGGTTTGCGTCGTATCAAGGAGATGATCCAGGATAAAGCGTACAATCAGCACTGCCAGGCCCATAGCAAGCGTAGCAAGTAAGACGCGTCCAATAAAGACGCCGATCTCGCGTACAGGCAATTCAATGCGTTGGTGCAGCAGCCAGTACAGTACAGCGGCTTCCAGCAACGCGGCGATAGACGTAGAGAAGGCAAGGGCGCCCATACCCCATTGTGCCCCCCACACAGCAACGTCAATGAGCACCAGGCTCAGTGCGATCTTGAGTATAAACTGGGCAACGCTCACAATGACAGGCGTCTTACTATCGCGCAAGGCGTAAAAAGAGCGCGTCAGAATTTCAACAGCCGATAGCCCGGGCAATCCCAATGCAAAAAACGCCAGAGGAACCGCTGTAGATTGCGCCATGCTCAGGCTAAAACGACCATGTTGCAGTAACACCTGTATAACGGGCAGACCCACCACAATCAAGCCCATACCGGAAGGAACCGACATAAAGATAATGCTGCGCAACGTCTCCATAATCGTATTGCGTACCCGGTCCATGCGACCCTTTGCTACATTTTCGGCCAGCGTCGGGAAAGCAGCCGTAGAGATAGCCATACCGAAGATACCAAGTGGGAGCAACACCAGTTGCAGCGCCTGATAATACTGCGTAATCAAGCCAGCAATGCCAGCCAGACCCACTACGGCCACCAGGAGTTGAATCAGTCCCCGATCCACAAACGTCGAGAAATACAGCATCGCGGCATTCACGATACGCGGCACCATCTGGCGTCCGATCTGGATCACACCCGGATGGTGCCAGTCGAACGACTTGTAATCATAGTGCATACCAACCTTCCATAGGCCGGGTATCTGCACACCTACCTGTAACAAAGCTCCAATCACGACACCCCACGTCGCTGCATAGACCGCCAATGTATCGTTGCGACCGCCACGGAATGCCAACCATAGTCCAGGCAACAGTCCCAGGATCAGGCCCACGTTATACACCACAGTACCAATCGCAGGCAGGCGGAAATCCTGGCGCGCATTGAGCACAGCCGTCACAATCACACCAGCCCCCAGAGCAATCGATTGCAAGAGCATGATACGGGTCAGAGAAGCGATAAGATCAAGTTCAACCGGATCGTGCAGACCTGGATTATAGAGAGGGACGAGCTGGCGTGCAAAAATGATTGCCATCAGCGCGAGGAACATCATCACCCCAATCGCAAGATTCAGGGCAGAACTGGCGATGTGCCAGGCCGTGTTCTCATCCTTATCACCTATCATATATTTGGTGAAGACTGGAATAAACGCCGAACTGAGAGCGCCACCAGCTACAATATTGAAGATAAGATCGGGAATAAGGAAAGCCTGTAAATAGGCATCAGAGGTCACGCTTGTACCAAACACAAAGGCAAACATCGAGGTACGCACTAAGCCCAGGACGCGGCTTGCTATAAAGGCCACCGTCAGGATCATGGTCGCCCTTCCAATGCGGGCCTTCTGCAGCATGCCTGTATCTTGCGCGGGTGCGACTGCTGACTGGAGGCCATCAACTTTTGGTAACGGCTGCATTTGTGCCGGAGGCAGAGTTGACGACCGCACAGGCTCTACGCCGGGTGAGAACTGTTGTGGAGGCTGCGGCGGCATAACAGGTGGCGGCGCGCCCGGCCTCCATGGTGGTGCTGAAGGACGCACGATAGCATTCAAAGGAGGCTGTTTTGTTTTTTTTGTCCCCCAGGGAATTAGACCTGTAATATCGGGCCCGATACGCCGCTGTTGACGGCGCATACGCTCCTCACGCAATTGTTGCAGGCGCTCCTGCCGTAGCTGAGCTATTGGTTGTGATGGTTGAGGAGTATCAAAATACCGGTACTCCATCCCCTGTCCGTAGCCCAGCGAAGTCCCCATATCCTGAATAGGTTCCTGGTATTGAGGTCGTAGAGGAGGCTGGCGCACCCCCTGACCATTAGCCTGCTGCGGATAGGCAGGAGGCTGCACAGGAGGGGGTTGTGGTGGCTGAGGCGACTGCTGTTCATATGACCATACTGGTGATACGCCAGGAGGTTGCTGAGGCGCGCCCTCATCTGCACTATCCTGGTCATACTGCCAGCCATAATATCTTTGTTGTCCTGGTGCCTCCTGCCCGCCTGGAGGAGGCTGCTGTCCTTCGTTTCCCACGTTTTTCTCTAAATATGATTATAAAATATATGCAATAAGCGTAAATTTTTCCCGATAACATCCCTGTGTAGATGATACAGTTCTGTCAGTTCAGCATACCATACTCATACAATTCTGGCTAGTACGACAGTGCGAAGTCAGGGTGATTCAAAAGTCGCCGCAGGACCGTAGTGGCAGGCCTTGCGTCTGCCGAGTGCGTGGAGCCAGTGGCTCGCGGGCCACTCGGCAGACGCAAGGCCTGCCACTACGGGGACGTTTGAATCGCCCTAAGTGCGAAGTAGTCATCGCAGGCAGCCCCTGAATCTGAGTAGAGTCAGGCACGTTGCCAACAAAAGCTGCAAGAGTTTCCGCAGCCAATACGTTGCACCACCACGCATTTCCTGCTTTGAGATGCCTTCCACATTTGCCATGATATGCTGGTAGCTCACGGCTTGATGGATGGTTGCAAGCGTTTGGGAGAGTGGAAAGATCTCCTGCAGGCACTCTCTCGATGCGTAATCCGTCCACAGGGCAAGGTAGTTATCGCGCAAACGTTGTTGCCGGGCAGGGTCATCAACATTGTCCAGGAATGGGAGTGCATCGAAGAAAGGGTGAGCGATGCAGCTATCCGTCCAGTCGAAATAGATGTAGGTGTCGTTGTGTACAGCGATGTTTCCGGTATGCAGGTCACCATGTACCAGCGTCTGTGGGATGGCATAATTCCCCAGGTGGTGGCACATGGTCTTCAGGTATGGCCTCTGGGCGCGTAGTTGCATGATTTGACTGCTGCTCAGATCGGCTAAGATATCCTCATCGTCCAGCAGCGGGTCAATCTGGGTCTCCAGTATGTGCAAGCGTCGGTCGAGGCAACCTGCGGCCAGGAAGGTATCGATGCGTTGGGCGGCTGCAACTTGCATGTGGCCGTACACTTCAAGCGCCTTCTCCCATGCTGTCTGATCGGGATGAGCATACAGCTCCGTCCCAAATTCAGCGAGCAGCATCCAGCACCGCTCTCTCTCTACCGCCAACACTGTAGGCATGTTTTGTGGATACCACGCGGCCAGTGATTGGATAAGTATCGGCTCATGAGTAAAGAAGAGGGGTAATCTCTCAGAATTCTCAGAAGAGGGGATGGGACTGTTCTTCAGCATACAACTGGTTGGGATGGCTTTAAAGTAGACGTTGCCGTGGGTTGTTGGTACGCGCAGGACGCAGGAGATACCCCAGCTTCTCACCTGCTCAATGGGGGCAATTATGGTGGAGTTCAGGCGTGCGAGTTGCGTCTTTATCCAGGACTCGGTTTCGGCGAACCAGCCTCTTCTCGCCCAGGGTGGGCGTAATGGCGGTATCTCTTCAGCTTCGTGCAAACAGGTTGCCATGACGGTGCGCTGTTCTGGGAGCGTGAGTTCCAGGTGAGCCAGGGTGTCCTGTCCAACCCAGCGGGTACCCCTCGGGGGAATCCAGGAAGGATGACGGAGTTCGAGCACATAGATTATCTCCTTGCAGGCGTGTTCGCGATCAACATGCTGGGATGCGCAATAGAGGACAATGGCATCTACGCCCAGTTGTCGCTGCATTGCATCGATGATCTCGCTCAAATGAGTAGGCTCTTCCTTGTGAAAAGAGGGCAAGAACCAGCCATGTTGCGCGGGCAGCAACAGGATACGCGGCTCGGTTGGATGAAGGAGCATGAGGTGGTAATGAGATTGCCCTGCTGGGGATGGTGTACTCATCCGGGAACTCCATTCACTGTTGTGATCGGTGTATGTGCTATGGACTGACCACTAGCTTAACATGAAAAGGTTGTATGTACAATATCGAAAAGGTACTAAGAGTAGTAGCTCTGCATCAAACAACCTTCACACATCTCTCGTTTTGCCCCATTGCGTATTACTATAAAGAAATCTGAACCTGCCAAAAGCATTATTGAACATGTTTGCAATTGACACAAAGGGCAAAGGCTAATACAATCCCCACATCAATGCGTGAAGACCAGAGAGGATCTTCACATTGTAGACAAAGCAAGACACAACATTATGCATCTTGTGAGGAGTAAATATCTTAAAATGAAACATCTCAATGCCGTTATTCTGGCGGGTGGCAGTGGGACACGTCTATGGCCGCTCAGCACTCCAAATTTTCCAAAACAATTTCTTCCTTTGCCCAATGGTAAGAGTATGATTCAAGAGACGCTGGCACGTGTCGCACCGCTGACTACGCCCGCACAGTCCTGGGTAGTGACCGGACGCAAGATGGCGGATTTAGTGCACGAACACCTGCCATCGGTACCGGATGACCATATTCTACGCGAACCGTTTGGACGCAATTCAGCGCCTGCGATTGCCTGGGCAGCAGCGACGATCGCACGCCGAGATCCAAACGCGGTGATGGCAACATTCAGCGCCGATGCTGTGATTACCAATGTTGAAGGTCTGCGTCAGACGCTCTACCTGGCATACGAGCTGGCTGAACGGGGACATCTTGTTACGATAGGCATTAAACCCACTTCGCCAGAGACCGGCTACGGTTACATCCGTTTCGCCAACGAGGTCGGTGAAGGACATGGACACCAGGCATTTGCGGCAGAACGTTTCGTAGAGAAGCCAGATCTGGCAAAGGCGCAGAGCTATCTACGCGATGGCCACTACGTCTGGAATGCGGGCATCTTCATCTGGAAAGTGGAGACGATCCTGGCAGAATTGCGCGAGCACCTGCCCGAAGTGGCCCGTAAGATCAATGCAATCGTCGATGCTACAGGTACTCCCCAGGAGCAGAGCGCCCTTGACGAACTCTGGCCAACGATACAGGCCATTTCTATCGATTATGGCATCCTGGAAAAGACGAAGAACCTTGTGGTCATTCCCGCCGACCTGGGCTGGAACGACGTGGGCAACTGGGAACAGTACGGGGCGCTCTTCCCACCTGATGAGCAGGGTGTGAGAGGCGTCGGACCTCACGAAGGACTGGGTAGCCAGAACCTCGTAGTGTACAACAACACACAGCGGCAGATTTTCACGATCGGCCTGGAGGATCTGATTGTGGTTGAGATGGACAATACCACAGTGATCTGCCATAAAGATCAGGTGCAGCGCGTCAAAGAGCTGGCTGAACGGCAGCAAAAAAGGACTGAATAAATATGTGGGTGGCGAAGTTTGCGGCCCGGAGCCGCAAACTTCGCCACCCACATAAACTTGAATAGTTACTTCGAATGTTCTAATACATGCCCTTCGTGTTTCAATAACCATTGCTTGCGCTCTAACCCTCCTGCATAGCCAGTGAGAGATGCGTTTGTACCAACAACGCGATGGCAAGGAAGCACAATCGCTACCGGGTTGAGAGCATTGGTTCCTCCCACAGCACGATAGGCCGTCGGTTTTCCAAGCGTGGCTGCAAGTTCTCCATATGTCATCGTCGTCCCTACTGGAATCGAGCGCAATGTGGACCAGACTTGCTGCTGAAAGGCGGTCCCTCCAGTGTTGACTGGAATATTGTCCAGGGCATGGTAGTCACCTGCAAAGTAGTCACGAATACGACTACTGAAGCCGCAGGGATCTGCTGTTGGCACCAAATGAACCGGGCCATAGCGTCGCTCAAGCAAGGTCATCATCCGCTGCTCATAATCTGCAAAGTCCAGCGAACATAACTGCCCACTATCCACAGCAATCAAAATGGTCCCAACAGGAGAGTCTATACGATCAAACTGTAGTTCTTTCATCACGAGTTCCTTTCTGAAAATGTTCGCCTGTTCACATGCATATGATATACTATCAGTTGCATACTGTCTGGCGGTTTTCGGACATGGCCATCGTGAAGGTCTGCATTTTTGTTGTATTTGTTGTAAAGGATATAATATGGTGATGTCCGAAAACCGCCAGTTATTGAGAGAATTGTTGTGTATCATAAGCATATGGAAAAGACAGCAAACATCCACACAGATTTTGATCTTTGTTATCGAGCAATTTGCAGCCGCGATGCGCGCTTCGATGGACGGTTCTTTACGGCAGTCACTTCGACGGGCATTTATTGTCGGCCCATTTGCCCGGCACCAACGCCGCAGGCACCTCATGTGCGCTTTTATCCCTGCGCTGCGGCTGCGGAGGCTGCCGGATTTCGCGCCTGTCGCCGTTGCCATCCCGAGGCCAGCCCTGGCTCGCCAGATTGGAATGTACGGGCCGACCTGGTGGCGCGGGCGCTGCGCTTGATTGCTGAGGGCATCGTAGATAGCGAGGGTGTCAGCGGCCTGGCGCATCGTCTTGCTGTCAGTGAGCGGCATCTACATCGCGAACTGATGGCAGAGGTAGGCGCTGGTCCACTAGCTCTAGCTCGTAGCCGTCGTACCCAGACTGCCCGCCTGCTTATTGATCAGACAAATCTTTCGTTGACCGAGATCGCATTTACGGCAGGCTTTGCCAGTATTCGCCAGTTTAACGAGAGTATGCAGGAAGCATTCGGCTGTGCGCCTTCGGCATTGCGCCGTCGTGCACTACCAGGAGGCACAGGCGATGGACGGCTCACCTTGCGCCTGCAATATCGCCCCCCGTTCGATGCCGAAGCTCTGCTCACATTTCTTGGGCAGCGTGCACTACCCGGAGTCGAAGAAGTCAGTGCCGGACGATACCGGCGTACAGTTGCATTCCCGCGCTCGAAGGGAATTATCGAAATCGAGCCGATTGCTCGTATGCATGCCGTATTCATTCATCTCCAACTCAATGACCTGGGAGATCTCAGCCTGCTCGTCCAGCGCTGTCGGCACCTGTTCGATCTGGACGCCGATCCAGCGGCGGTTGCTTCCGTGTTGTCTACCGATCCCGTTCTTGCGCCATTGGTAGAAGCTCGCCCAGGGCTGCGCATTCCTGGTGCGATCAGTGGGTTTGAACTAGCGGTGCGTGCAATTGTGGGCCAACAGGTCTCTGTAAGCGGAGCGAGAACTCTGCTCGGGCGTCTGGTAAAAGCGCATGGAGAGCCGCTCACTGAACCGCGAGGCGCGCTTACGCATTTCTTTCCCACTCCACAACAGATCATACAAGCAGATCTGCAAGGATTGGGACTCACTCAGGCACGCGTAAACGCATTGCAAGCACTCGCTCGCGCCGTAGCTGAAGAAGGGCTCGTGCTCGACCGTGACGCTGACCGCGAGCAGACCCTGACACGGCTGCTCACGCTCCCCGGAGTAGGACCATGGACCGCATCTTACATAGCAATGCGCGCACTAGGTGACCCGGATGCATTGCCCGTCAGCGATCTGGGTTTACGTCGTGCCCTTGAACGGTACGGCGTTGCCGCCGATCCTAAAGGTATAATGATGCGTGCTGAGGCATGGCGTCCCTGGCGTGCATATGCCACAATCCATCTGTGGAATGCTCCTAAATGACCCGCCTTCTATGAAAAGGCGGGTCACAAGTAGTCAGAGCTATTCTTCGTCGTCTATTTCATCCAGGAGCAGGTCGTCGCGGTCACCCCATTTCTCCAGGAAGCGGTAGAAGTTGCGCTTTGCCAGGCGCACGCGTTCGGCGTCGGAGATACCTGTATCCTGTGCGTCGTGATGGCAGGTTACGGGCAGGTCTGGCGTCACGATGACCTGCGCACCCTGGTCGCGCATGGCAAAATTGAAATCGACATCCATGTACGGTGGATGGCGATATCGCTCGTCAAACAGACCGGACTTCTTGAGCAACTTACGCCTGAAAGCCATGCATTGACCGTCAATGACTTCAACCTCTGCCTGCTGACTCTCCGTGAAGTGGCGCAGGTCATCGGTGTGTAGTCCGTACAGTCCTGTAATGCCTACCTCGCCGTTTGCCAATGTCTGCTCCAGGGGCGTAAAGATGTCGCCTGTTAGCTCAACACTGGTATTAAGGAGCAGAATATACCGTCCGCGGCTCTGTTTGAGCCCTACGTTATACGCTTCTGCAACTCCCATTGTACGCGTGACACGCAGGAAGCGCAGACGTGGCTCCTGGTATGTGAGCGCTTCTGCCCATAGATCGATGCCATCCTTCGAGGCATTATCAACCAGGATCAGCTCGATCTCGCTCTCGTCGCAGAAACGCAAGACGCTCTCTACACAACGACGCGCCTGGTCATAGTTGTTCTGTGCCTGGATAACGACCGAGAAGGTGCAGGTATCAGGCTCGTCAAGCAGCGATGGCAGTTGGCGTGCCGTGCGGTAGACTTTGCCACCAACCTCGATACTGGGCAGAATAACCAGGTGCGCTCCATGAGGATTATCTTTGACGACGTAGCCAGCGTCCTCGATCTGTCGTTTCAATTCATCTGCACGCTCATATTGACCACGTCGGCGCATGAGATCTCGTTCGTGAGAGAGGGCCAGAATGTCTGCCGGGATGCCTGGGCGATAGGGACGGGTAGCCATACTCTTTTATCCTTCCTTACTACGTTTCTTAACTCTATCCACAAATGCCTGTTTTTCCATGAAGACACGTCGATGCATTGATAGATGGTGGGAATAGATCTCTGTAGAGGACTTGTTGAACGCATCTTTGCCTGTTAACCCCTGGCCTCAGACTATGGACGCGCCGCCCCTACGACTATATGCCCACTTAGCAGTCAGCATGCATCGTCGGAGCTCCACAGATGCTACCAGCCGAGCGCGAGTCCATCGCAGCCTGGGTCGGCAGCTTCTTCCAAATTATGTGTATCAGGATTGATGACAATCGCTTGTGCATGACCCATTCCATCCTCCCATGGTCCATGAATAAAGGTACGATGACCGATATTATTGTACCAGTATTTTACCTCAGGATGGTACCCATGACAATAACAACTGATTGCGAATCAGGGTCCTTCAAACGTCCCCGTAGAGGCAGGCCTTGCGTCTGCCTTGTAGCTCGCCATGCTCCGGTCCACCACCCGGCAGACGCAAGGCCTGCCTCTACGGGTCCATGCGGCGACTTTTCAATCGCCCTGGTTGCGAATGGTAGAGCTTGATTTTCTTCCTATACTCAAGGAAGAAGCTTATTTTTTATGCCAGGGAGAACAAACGCAAGACCAGCGAGGTGACACATGCTGCACTTTCCCCACACGAGAGAGCGACAGAACGATGCTCTGACACGTTCAGCGCACGTAAGTCTGGCACTCACAAGCATACTCATCCTACTCCTTTTCTGGACGACGTGGTCTCGTAATATTTTTGATGCGTATGGACTGGCACCGCATGGCTACTGTTTCCTCTGGAATACGCATCTGGTGATACTGCATGTGACCTCTGATTCTTTGATCGGACTCGCCTATGTCTTCATTTCGGGAATGCTGATCTACTTTGTGCGTACGATCTACCACGATCTGCCGTTTCGCTGGATCTTCGTTGCCTTCGGTGGTTTTATCATTGCTTGCGGCTTCACCCATTTTCTCGATATCTGGACCCTCTGGTATGCAACGTACTGGTTATCAGGGACCGTCAAACTGATTACGGCCATCGCATCGCTATCAACGGCAATCACTCTGCCGCCTTTATTGCCGAAGGTACGTGTCCTGATCGTGAATGCCAGAGCATCTGAAGAACGCAAACAACAACTGGAAAATGCACATGCTGAGCTTGAGAAGCTCTATGAGAAGGCACAAGAGCTTGATCAGCTCAAAACACAGTTCTTTGCCAATGTCAGTCATGAATTACGTACCCCACTCACGCTCATCCTCAGTTCCGTGAGCACGCTCGTCGCTGAACAATCCCACCCTGACCTCGAAGTAATACAACGCAACGCGTCCACCTTGCTGAAACAGATCAATGATCTGCTTGATTTTGCGAAAATGGAGGCGGGCAAGGCAACCATCAGCTACAGCCAGGTGGACATCGTACAACTGTTACGGGAGAGCATCGATCATTTTGAAGCATTGGCCCGAAAACGTCGGATCGCGGTGATCGTGGACGCGCCCCCATCTCTGCTCATCGAGGCAGATCTTGAGAAACTCCAGCGCATCTTCCTGAACATGCTTTCCAATGCATTTAAGTTTACTCCCCCCGATGGGAACATACACTGCATCCTCAATCGAGAGCGCGAGTGTGCCATTTTTCGCATCCAGGACAACGGCCCGGGTATTCCCTCAGAACTCCAGCAGACGATCTTTGAACCATTCAGACAGAGCGGGAAGAGTCCTCGCAGTTTTGGAGGCACTGGACTGGGGCTTGCCATCGTCAAAGAATTTGTTGCGCTACACTCTGGCACGATCGCTGTCAGTGAAAGCCCGGGCGGAGGGGCATGCTTCACCATACAGCTCCCCTTGCTTGCGCCATCAGGTATCTCTCTCGCTGACAACACGAGTGCCGTGTCTCCACGAGCAGAAGAGATCGCTCAGATCCCCAGCGAGCCATGGTCTGAGCTACAGGGTGCATCCCCTTCAGCAGATACGCAGAAGATCCAGGGTACAGGCCCACGCATCCTGATCATCGAGGACAATCCTGAAATGTCCCACTCCCTTGTGAACCTCCTTTCAGCAACATATCAGACGATCACCGCGTTCGACGGACTGGAGGGACTGACAAAGGTGCGCGAGTTGAAACCAGACCTTGTCCTCTGCGATATCATGATGCCAGTGATGGGCGGCGATCAATTCGTCAAGGAGTTGCGTACGCATCCAGAACTGAATACCATACCAGTTCTGATGCTCTCCGCACGCACCGACGACCAACTGCGTATACGGTTACTCCAGGAAGGGGCGCAGGACTATCTCATGAAGCCGTTCTTGCCGGAGGAACTGCATGCAAGAGTTGCAAACCTTTTGGCGATGAAACAGGCACGCGAGATCCTTCAGCAGGAATTAGCAAGTCAGAGCCAGGGTATCGTTTCCCTGACGAATGAAGTGATCGTGCGGAAGCATGAGCTTGAGATCACCAACGATCAGTTAACGCAGATGAACACCCTTCAGAAAGACTTTGTCTCTCTCGTGAGTCACGAGTTCCGTACCACCCTGACGGGGATTCAGG
>WNGE01013187.1_pt1 | contig 13455 bp, 14 predicted proteins | sample 5400651 | NCBI WGS metagenome assembly WNGE01 (sample SAMN13153370, study PRJNA577476) | soil metagenome | isolation source: 60 cm soil or saprolite under grassland replicate 2 | place: USA:California | collected 2016-06-15 | reverse complement strand
CCGGACATTTTCACTGGACAGCGACAGGGCCGCGTGGGCGGCGGCGGGGTGCGACGGCGGGGCCGGGGGAGCGCCGCTGGGTGGCAGAGGCGGCGCCGAGAGCGGAAGGGAGCGGATGGCCAGATCCCCGCGAAATCGCTCGCATCATCGCGCGACGATCAGCGTGAACGTCTGCGGGACGCTAATCGATCCGAATCTCCTCATGCTGGGGCCCCCGGGCTTGGGGCAAGACGATGCTCGCGCGCCGGCTCGGCACCATCCTGCCGGCTCTCGCGCTCGAGGAGGCGATCGAGATCACCGCCGTGTGGAGCGTGGCCGGACTCCTGCCCGCCGGGCACGGCCTCGTGCGCCAGCGACCCTTCCGCGCGCCGCATCACACGGCTTCGGGCGCAGGGCTGATCGGGGGCGGCAGTGTCCCGCGCCCGGGCGAGGCGAGCCTGGCGCATCTGGGCGTGCTCTTCCTCGACGAGCTGCCGGAGTTCTCCCGGCGCGTCCTGGAGTCGCTGCGCCAGCCTCTGGAGGACGGCAGCGTCGTCGTCTCGCGGGCGGCCGGCAGCGCCGCCTTTCCGGCGCGCTTCCAGCTCGTGGGCGCGGCCAATCCCTGCCGGCGCGGCTGCGCGTCGATCGAGGCGTGCGCCTGCACGCCGGGGGAAAAGCGCCAGTACCTGGCGAGGCTGTCGCGGCCGCTCCTCGACCGTATCGACCTTCACCTTGAGGTGCCCGCCGTCGCCTATGGCGAGCTGGCGGCCGGCGGGGGCGAGTCGTCGACGGCTGTGCGCGGGCGGGTCGAAGCCGCGCGGCGGCGCCAGGCCGAGAGGCTCGCCGGCTCCGGCGCGCGCGTCAACGCGCGGATGAGCGGGCGGCAGGTGCGGCGCTTCTGCTCGGTCTCCCAGGACGCCACGCGATTGCTCGGCCGGGCCGTCAGCAGCCTCGGGCTGTCCGCGCGCGGGCACGACAGGGTTCTCAAGGTCGCGCGCACTATTGCCGACCTGTCGGGATGTGAGAGGATAGCTCTGGAGCACGTATCCGAGGCCGTCCAGTACCGCGGCCTGGACCGGGGGATTTGAAGCTCTTGGTCTGGGCTTTCCGCACAGGGCCACGGCCGCACGCCTGGCTCCAAGGAGATTCGCATGGCAACGCCGCATCCGATGACGCTTCCCCGCGAAGGCACCGCCGTCCTGATCGTGGACGTGCAGGAGCGCCTCTTCCCGGCCATGGACGCCGACCACCGCGAAGAGGTCATGCGCAACATCAAGGTCCTCGCCGCGACGGCGCGGCGGCTGCGCCTGCCCGTGGTGGCGACCGAGCAGTACCCGAAAGGCCTCGGGCATACCTTGCACGAGCTGAGCGAGGCTCTCGGGCCCCAAGTCCAGCCGGTGCCGAAGGTCAGCTTCTCCTGCTGGGCCGCGGAAGACGTGCGCGCCCGGCTCAAAGCGGCCGGCACGCGCCGCGTGATCCTGGCGGGCATCGAGGCGCACGTGTGCGTCATGATCACCGCGCTCGACCTGATCGGCGAGGGGTTCGCCGTGCACGTGCCCGCCGACGCGGTCACCTCGCGCACGCAGGCCAACTGGCGGCTCGGCACGGAGCAGCTCAGACAGGCGGGCGCCGTGGTCACCGCCACCGAAACTCTCCTCTTCCAGCTCCTCGGCCAAGCCGACACGGACGACTTCCGGGAGCTCGCCCGCCTCGTCCGCTGATGCCGCGCTATTTCGACATCCGCTCGACCATCTTGATCGTCGTCGGCTACGGCATCCTGCCCGAAGAGGAAGATCGCCCGATCGCCTATGACCTGAAGCGCGCGATCGACTCGCGCGGCCTCGGCGCCGAGAGCCGGAGCGCCGTGGTCGTGACGGACATGTGGATGGTCAACCAGGAGATGGCCGAGCTGTTCCCCGCCATCGCCGTGGGAGGACCCGGCGTCAATGGCTTCGCGGCCCAGATCTACGAGGAGCTGCCCGTGGCGTTCACGCGTGATGAGCGGGTCTTCATCCAGATGAGCGAGGGCCCCGGCAAGCGCGCGGCGCTATGGGGCATGAGCCAGGACGCGACGCGGGAGGCGGCGGAGCGCTTCGTGAAGGACGGCCTGCTGGATCGCTTCCTCGATACGGTCTGGAAGCGGAACGCCTAGCGGATGGTCGGTCCGGACTTGCCCCGTGGGATGTTCGTGATGGTCACGGTCCCGTCGGCTTCCGTGTAGCGATAGACGACGCTTCGAACCCCGCCTCTGTCGCTCCCCACCCCGGTCGGCCCGAGGATCTTCTGGACGTACTGCTGCGTCTCCGCGTACGGCGGGATGCCGCCGTAGTAGTCCACGGCCTTCTCGCCGGCGTTGTACGCCGCCAGGGCGAGCGGCACGTTGCCCGGATACCGGTCGAGGAGGTAACGGAGGTGGCGCACGCCGCCCTCGATGTTCTCCCGCGGATCGAAGGCGTTGCGGACGCCGAGTGACGAGGCCGTGCGCGGCATGAGCTGCATCAGCCCCTGGGCGCCCTTGTTCGATACGGCTCGCGGGTTGAACGCGGACTCCACGCGAATCACCGCCTCGACGAGGTCGGCGGCCACGCCGTGGCGCGCGGCGACCTCGCGAATCTCGTCGCCGAAGCGCACCCGGACTCCCTCGGGCAGCCGGAGCCACCCCTGCGCCGTGCCTGACAGCGCCCCGATCCGCTTGAAGCGGGGATCCGTGGGCGCATTGGTGAAGTGGGAGACACCATCCTCATCCACCAAACGGTAGAGGCCCGACGCGAAGGCGGGAGGCGCCAGGATCGATATGAGGGTCAGGGAGGCGAGGAATGCTGAGACGAGCACAGTAAGACGACCATAGCGGAACAGGGGCCAATTTCGCAAACTGAAAACGGATGCCGGGAGTCCGGCATCCGTTTCCTTTTGTAGAACCGCTATTTGACTCTAGTTTCGGGACGACAGCAGGGCATCCCTAATCCTGCCGCCGCGCGGCAGGGCGTCTTCGAGAGCCAGGTCCAGCACTTCCGTCACCGAGTCCACGAGGTGGAAGGTCATCGTCTCCCGGAGCTTGCTGGGGACGTCCTCGAGCAGGTTCTTCTCGTTCCGCCTCGGCAGGATGACCGTGTTGACCCCTGCGCGCCTGGCGGCGAGGACCTTCTCCTTGATACCGCCCACGGCGAGGACGCGACCGGACAGCGTGACCTCGCCCGTCATGGCCAGACGCGGCTTGACGGCCCGCTGGCTCATCAGGGAGGCCAGCGCAGTCACCATGGTCACGCCGGCGGACGGTCCGTCCTTGGGGATCGCGCCCGCCGGGATGTGGACGTGTATGTCCGACGTCTCCCAGAAATCGGACCGGATACCGAGATCGGTCGCGTGCGACCGGACCCACGAGAGGGCGGCTTGCGCCGACTCTTTCATGACGTCGCCCAGCTGACCCGTGAGCGTGAGCGTCTTGCCCCCCTTCATGCGCGTCGCCTCGATGAAGAGGATGTCCCCGCCCGCCGCCGTCCAGGCCAGCCCCACCGCGACGCCGGGCACGCGGGTGCGCTCCTCCAGCTCCTCCACGAGGAAGCGCGGGGCGCCGAGGAGCTCGCCGACCAGCTCGGGCGTCACCTCGACGGGTTCCGTCACCCCTTCCACGCGGCGCTTGGCGACCTTGCGCGTGATCGCGGCGATCTCGCGCTCGAGGTTGCGGAGCCCGGCTTCGCGGGTGTAGTGGCGGACGAGCTCCGTGAGCGCGGCATCGGTCCAGCGGATCTGCTCGGCGTCAGAAACGCCGCCAAAGATCAAGCCGTGCTCCCGCGCCTGCTTGGGCACGAGGTGCTGGCGCGCGATGCGAACCTTTTCTTCCTCCGTATACCCGGGGAGCTCGATGATCTCCATCCGATCACGGAGCGCGGGCGGCACGGTGTCCAGGAGGTTGGCCGTCGTGATGAAGAGCACGCGCGAGAGATCGAACGGCACGTCGACATAGTGGTCCCGGAAGGCGAAGTTCTGCTCGGGATCGAGCACTTCGAGGAGCGCCGAGGCCGGGTCGCCGCGGAAGTCCATCCCGAGCTTGTCGATCTCGTCGAGCATGAGCACCGGGTTCTTGGACTCGGCGCGGCGCAGGCCCTGGACGATCTGTCCAGGCAGCGCGCCTATGTAGGTGCGCCGGTGGCCGCGGATCTCGGCCTCGTCCCGCATGCCGCCGAGCGAGATGCGGTGGAACTTGCGCCCGAGGGCGCGGGCGATCGAGCGTCCGAGCGAGGTCTTGCCGACGCCGGGCGGTCCCACGAAGCACAGGATGGGGTCCTTGCCGGCGGAAGGCCGCATGCTCTTGACCGCGAGGTACTCGAGGATCCGCTCCTTGACCTTGTCGAGCCCCGTGTGGTCCTCGTCCAGCACGGCGCGCGCGGCCGCCAGGTCGAGGGAGTCGTCGGTCTCCTTGGACCATGGAAGAGCCACGAGCCACTCGAGGTAGGTACGCGACACGGTGTACTCGGCGGCCGCGGGCGACATCCTCGAAAGCCTGTCGAGCTCCCTCAAGGCTTCCTTCTTGGCTTCGTCGGTCATCCCGGCGGCCTCGATCTTCTGGCGAAGCTCGTCGGTCTCCTGGGTGCGGTCATCCGTCTGGCCGAGCTCCTTCTGGATGGCCTTGAGCTGCTCCCGGAGATAGTAGTCGCGCTGGCTCTTGCCGACCTCGGACTCGACCTGTGACTGTATGCGGGAGCCGAGCTCGACCACTTCGGCTTCCTTGGTCAGGGCCGCCACCAGGCGCGCGAGGCGCGCCTTGACGTCGGCCGTGGCGAGCAGCTCCTGCTTGGTCTGGGTCGAGAGCGAAGGCAGGGAGGCCGCGATGGCGTCGGCGATGCGCCCCGGGTGCGTCAGCTGCTCGATCGCCTCGGTGATCTCGTCGGGCACGAGCGGCGAGAGCTCCGCGATCCGCCGGAAAAGGGCCATCGCGTTCCGCGCGAGGGCTTCGGCCTCGAGATCGCCAGGAGCCGGCATGATCTCCGGCACCTCCTCGACGCGGGCGCGCAGGAACGGGTGGGTCTGCACCACCTCGAGCAGGCGGATGCGCGCGAGCCCCTGCACCACCATGCGAACGGAGCCGTCCTGCTGCTTGAACACCTTGAAGATGGACGCCGACGTTCCGGTGCGCTGAAGATCGCCCTCCTGCGGCTGCTCGATGGTGGCGTCCAGCTGAGCGAACGTGCCTATGGCGGCCTTGGCGGCCACGGCATCGCTGATCAGGGCGACCGACGACGCGCGACCCGCCGCCAGCGGCAGCATCGCGTGTGGAAAGATGACCGCGTCCCGGAGCGGCAGCACCGAGATGATATCGGGCACAGCCACCGCGTCCCTCGCTCCGTCCGCCTTCAGTTCGTCAGCCATGTGGATCGATCCTTTCAGAGCCCGCTCAGAACAGATCGACGGGCTTCAATTGACTCGAGGCCGCCCGCACCAGCGCTTCGCTGCGTCCCCGGCTCTCAGCATCCGGCGCTCCACCCATCTCGTTGCTCACGTGGTTCGTGAGGTCCTCGACCTGGCGCTGCATGTCCAGCATGCGCCGTCTCATCTTTAGGATGATCTCGATGCCCGCGAGATTCACCCCGAGGTCCCGCGCCAGCCGGATGACCCTGGCGATCTCCTCGACGTCCTCGGACGAGTACATCCGCGTCCTTCCCTCGGTCCGGGAGGGGCGTATAAGACCCTTCTTCTCGTACATCCGGAGCGTCTGCGGATGAAGCTTCAGCATCTCCGCCACGACGCCGATCATGTACAGCGGCCGGCCTTTGTCCGTCATGCCCCCGCCTCCTGCCGTGGCGGCCCCGGCAAGAGCCGGCCGATCTCACGGAAGAGCTCCTGGGTGCGGGCGTCGATACCCCGCGGAATGGCCACGAGCACGGTGACGCGCAGATCACCCCGGCCCTCTCCGCTGAGTCGTGGCAGGCCCCTGCCCCGCAGCCGCAGGACCTGGCCTGCCTGAGTTCCGGGCGGCACGACAATGTCGCCTGCGCCTTCGAGCGTGGTCACGCGCGCGCGCGCGCCGAGTACGGCCTCGACCACGGAGATGGTCAGGTCGATGCAGAGGTTGTCGCCCCTTCGGGTGAACGCGACGTCCTCGTGCACGCGGGTGACGACGATCAGATCGCCGCGCGGTCCGCCGTATGGGCCCGCGTGCCCTTCGCCGGGCACGCGCACCTGCGCACCGGTGTCCACCCCGGCGGGAATGGTGACAGCCACCGCGGTGGTCTCGGGGCGGACGCCGCGGCCGCGGCACTCGGGACAGGGATCGCTGATCCTCTCGCCAGCTCCACCGCAGGCCGGGCAGGCCTGGGCAGCCATCGTGCCCCGCTCCGTCCAGATGGCGCCGGTGCCGCCGCAGTGGCTGCACGGAGAGGCGCTGGCCCCTGGACGGCTGCCCGTAGCCGCGCACGCGCGGCAGGGAGAGAGGCGTTCCACCGTCACGTCGATGGCGACGCCCGCCGCTGCCTGCTGGAACGACAATTCCACGGGGGCGTGGAAATCCCCGCCGCGACGGCCGGCCGCCTGCGCTTCTCTCGCCGTCTTTCCGCCCCGTTGCTCCGCTGCCGGCCCGCGGTCGTAGACGGTGCGCGTCGTCGGATCGCTCAAAACCCGGTAGGCCTCGACGATCTCGCGAAAGAGAGCTTCGGTGTCGCGGTCCCAGAAGTTGACGTCCGGCGAGTAGCGACGCGCCAGGCGCTGGTAGGCCTGTCGAATCTGGGCCGGCGTGGCGCCGACCCCGACTTCGAGAACCGAGTAGTAGTCGCGTGGCATAGTGCGGCTTCACGGGGGCGGCTCTCCCTTCGAGCCGCCCCCGCGGCTCCTTATTTCTTGTCGCCGAGATCCTTGAACTCGGCGTCGATCACGTCACTCTTCGGATCCTGGGCATGGGCGCCGTCGCCGGATCCCGGCTGGCCGCCCGGCTGTTGCGCCGAGGCCTGCGCCTCGCGGTACATCGCCTCTGCGAGCTTGTGCGAGGCCTTCGTCAGCGCCTCCTGGGCCCGCTTGATGCGGTCGAGGTCGTCGGCCTTCAGAGCCTCCCGCGCCTCGGCCATGGCGGCTTCGATAGCCTGCTTGTCCTCGGCCGGGATCTTGTCGCCGTGGTCGCGCAGGGTCCGCTCGGTCGAGTAGACCAGCGAGTCGCACTGGTTCTTGACCTCGATGACCTCCCTGCTCTTCGCGTCATCGGCGGCGTGAGCCTCGGCCTCCTTCTTCATCCGGTCGATCTCGTCCTTCGTGAGGCCGGACGAGGCGGTGATGGTGATGTTCTGCTGCTTGGACGTCGCCTTGTCGCGCGCCGACACGTTCAGGATGCCGTTGGCGTCGATGTCGAAAGTCACTTCGACCTGCGGCACGCCGCGCGGCGCCGGCGGGATGCCGTCCAGGTGGAACCGCCCGAGCGTCCGGTTGTCCCGGGCCATGGGCCGCTCGCCCTGAAGCACGTGCACTTCGACCGACGGCTGGCTGTCCGAGGCCGTCGTAAAGGTCTCGGTCTTCTTCGTCGGGATCGTGGTGTTGGCCTCGATGAGGCGCGTCATGACACCACCGAGAGTCTCGATGCCGAGCGACAGCGGTGTCACGTCGAGCAGCAGGAGGTCCTTGACCTCGCCGGTCAGAACCGCCGCCTGCACTGCGGCGCCGACGGCCACCACCTCGTCCGGGTTGACGGTCTTGTTCGGCTCCTTGCCGAAGAGCTTCTTGACCTCTTCCTGCACCTTCGGGGTCCGGGTCTGACCGCCGACGAGGATGACCTCGTCGAGATCGCCGGCGCTGACGCCCGCCTGGCGCATGGCCTCACGGCACGGGGTCAGGCTGCGCTCTATCAGATCCGCCACGAGGGACTCAAGCTTGGCGCGCGTGAGCGTGAGCACGAGATGCTTGGGCCCGGTCGCGTCCGCCGTGATGAACGGCAGGTTGATCTCCGTCTGGACCACGGTCGACAGCTCGCACTTCGCCTTCTCCGCCCCCTCCTTGAGACGCTGGAGGGCCATCCGGTCCTTCCGGAGGTCGATGCCGTGCTCCTTCTTGAACTCGTCGGCGATCCAATCGATGATTTTCTGATCGAAGTCGTCGCCCCCGAGGTGCGTGTCGCCGTTGGTGGCCTTGACCTCGACCACGCCCTCGCCGATCTCGAGGATGGAGATGTCGAACGTGCCGCCGCCCAAGTCGTAGACCGCGACCGTCTCGTCCTTCTTCTTGTCGAGGCCATAGGCGAGCGCCGCCGCCGTGGGCTCGTTGACGATCCGGAGGACTTCGAGCAGGTACGCCTCCGCGGCTTCCTTCAGCTTTCGCAGGATGAGAGCGGAAATCTCGGGCGGCGCGTACTCCTTGCCCCGCGCCTCGACGCGCACGTCCCCATTGGCGGCCTTGTTGATCTTGTAGGGAACCAGCTTCGCCTCCTGGAGCACTTCGTCATAGCGCCGCCCCATGAACCGCTTGATCGAAAAGATGGTGTTCTCGGGGTTCGTAATGGCCTGACGCTTCGCTACCTGCCCCACGAGGGTCTCGCCTTCCTTCGTGAATGCCACCACGGAGGGGGTGAGGCGGCTTCCTTCCTGGTTGGAGATGACGGTCGGGTCGCCGCCCTCCACCACCGCCACCACCGAGTTCGTCGTTCCGAGGTCGATACCGATCACCTTCGCCATGTCGTCACTCTCCTGTTTGGAAGTCTCGCGTCAGCGGCGCGCGCGGCGGGGCAGCGAGCCCCGCCGCCTGCCGGCTGCGTTACTGCACGTCGATCTTGATCTCCTTGGGCTTTACCGACTCCATCTTCGGCAACGTCACGGTGAGCACACCGTCGCGGTACGCCGCCCGAACCTTGTCCGCCTGTACGGGGATGGGGACCTGGAAGATTCGCTCCATGCGCCCGGTCCATCGCTCGGCGCCGAAGTACTGCTCGGGCTGCATGGCCTCGGGCTCTGCGCGCTGGCCCTTAAGGCTCAACAGGTCGCCGGTGATGGTCACCTGCACGTCCTTCTCGCTCATGCCCGGAAGGTCGGCCTTGATCACCAGCTCGTCCTTGGTCTCGTACATGTCCGCCGCCGGCGTCCAGGCGCGGTCCTGGCCTCTGCCGGATCGAGCGAAGAATGTATCGAACAGATGGCTGATCTCGGACTGCACCTCGCCAAGCTCTCGCGCCCCTTCCCACGGCTCCAGCACCTGCCTGGACGGATACCAATGCATTACAGCCATAACCGAGCCTCCTTGTAGTCCGGGGTCCCCGAGACCCTTGTCTGGGCACCCCTCTGATCTAAGTCTATCTAACGTATATATCCTGCGTGCTCTACTGTCAATATAGGGCCCGAACTTTTTCCAAACTACTGAAATATAGGCTGAGTGCTATGGTGAAACCCATATGAGGCTTGGGTGCGGCGGCTGCCTCTTCCTTCTGATAGGCGGCATCTTTCTGGTGGCCGTGGTCGGGGGCTTTTTCGTCCTGTCCGGGAATATGTTCGAGGAGCCCCGCTTCGAGGTTCTTGATTGGAGTCGGACCGACACCTCCGGAACCCGCTCCAAGCTCTACGAGATCGTCCAGCGGGATACCGGGCAGTCAGGGCGCCAGGATCCGATCCCCTTTACGGAGCGCGAGATCAACGCCTGGGTGGTCCGTTACGTGGCCGAGGCGGCGGGGCTTCGCTTCGATCCATTCGCCATGAGGCTAAGCCAAGGGCAGTTCGTCCTTCAGGGCCGGACGGTCCTACGCAGCCTCTTGCAGGGTCCGCCCTTTGCCCAGCTCGTCCCTTATCTGCCCGCGGCGCAGCTGAACCGGCCCATATGGATAACGGTCCGGGGATACGTCTCGGTCCAACCGGGAGTGCCCGGTGGCAAGTCGGGCCGTGGACGCGTGACCCTGACGGAGTTCAGTCTCGGCAAGCAGCCGATAGGCAGCTGGCCATTTTCGGTGGTCATGGGACCCGCGGGAAGTGATTTGCTCAGCTGGCCTGTGCCGGGAGCGGTGCGGGACATCGAGCTCGAGGACAGGCGCGTCGTAGTCCAAACACGCTAGGTCGCGTGCTGCCCCTTGGCCGCGCGGACGAAGCGCAGCTGGAGATCGTAGAGCACTTCCTCGAGGAGGTGGCTCTCTTGCTCGGTGCGATTGCCTTCGGTCTTCAGTCTGAGTAGCGCGAGGAGATCGATGGCTTCTTTGGCCTGCCCGAGATCCAGCACCCGCTCTCCGGTTTCCGGGTCGGCCGCTTCGCCGAGGTTCATCAGCGCCGAGCTCGCGAGCATGATGAAAAGCCCCTGGAGATCCGGACCGGCTGGAGCCGAGGGGGCCGGGCCAGGCGAAGCAGGGCCTGGGCTCGGCGCGCGGGAAGCGGGCGCTGCGGGCGGAGCCGGCGCCCCAGGGGCTTCCCCACTCTCGTCGCGGCGGCGCCTGTCAGTGACCTTGAATGTCTCTTCCTCAGCCATGGAAATCCATCATGCCAGGGAAATCCGTCATGGTAGGCGCGCTGAGCCTAGCACGCGGCTCCCAGACCTTCAAGGAGCCAACCCCCTTGTGTATAATGCTCAGGCGACTTCGAGATCGCTCATGGCCGACTCAGCCGGCGTTCTCTTCGAAGCACTGCTTTCCCTCATGGGCCGCCTCCGGGGCGACGGGGGCTGCCCATGGGATCGCGAGCAGACCCGCGCCTCACTCAAGCCCTACCTGATCGAAGAAACCTATGAAGCTCTCGAGGCCCTGGACCAAGGCCGGACGGACCATATCGTTGAGGAGCTCGGGGACGTCCTCTTCCAAGTGGTCTTCCACTGCCAGATAGCCCAAGAGCAGGGCGAGTTCACCATGGCAGAGGTCTTGCAAGCTCTACTCCGGAAGATGACCAGCCGGCACCCCCATGTCTTCGCGGATGCCCAGGTTGCTGACGCCCAGGAGGCGCTCCATCAGTGGGAGCAGATCAAAAGGGCCGAGGGTCATGGCGATGAGAGTCCCAGATCGGCGCTCGACGGCGTGCCGCGGAGCCTTCCATCGCTCCTGCGGGCGCAGCGACTGCAGGTAAAAGCCGGTCGCGTCGGCTTCGACTGGCGCACGTGGCAGGAGGCATGGAACAAGGTGCGCGAGGAATTGGCGGAGACCGACCAGGCCATGGCCGCGGGTGATGAAGCGCGGATCAAGAGCGAGATCGGCGACCTGCTCTTTTCCCTCGTAAATGTAGCCCGGCTACTCGGAATTGATGCCGAGGGCTCGCTTGGACAGGCAGCGGATACGTTCACTCGACGTTTCAAGGAGGTGGAGGCCGCCATGAGGGCCGAGGGCCGGCAGCTGGGCGAGACGTCCGCGGAAGATCTCGACCGCGAATGGAAAGCCGCGAAGTTACGCGAGATCCCCGGGCGGGGCGGAGCAGTCCTATGACGGGGCCGACGAAGGTCAAGATCGGCGGTACGACGCTGTCGATCGTGCGCGGCGATATCACCGAGGCCGAGGTCGACGCCGTCGTCAACGCGGCCAATGCCGAGCTCTGGATGGGCACCGGCGTGGCGGGCGCGATGAAGCGCAAGGGCGGCACCGTGATCGAAGAGGAAGCCGTGCGCCAGGGGCCGATCGAGCCAGGCGAGGCCGTGCTCACCGTCGCGGGCAACCTGCCTGCGACACACGTGATCCACGCGGCCGCCATGGGAAGCGACCTCAAGGCCGATCCCGAGAAGATCGCGGCCGCCACTCGATCGACGCTCGCGATAGCTGAGAAGCACCGCCTGCTGTCCATCGCGTTCCCCGCCCTGGGTTCAGGCGTCGGGGGCGTGCCCCCGGCGCAGTCCGCGGACACGATGGTCTCGGCCATCGTCGACCACGTGCGAACGGTCAAGACAAGCCTTCAGAAGATCATGTTCGTGCTCTACCAGGATGAAGCGTTCAAGGCGTTCTCGGACGCCTTGCGACGCTTGGCCGGAGCGAGTTGAAAGGCCCCGTGCCCCCAGGGGCGGAACCCGTGGCTGAGCCAAAGCTTGGACAACCGGTCAGCCGGCGTCTCGGCGATCTCCTCGTCCGCGAGGGGCTGATCGACAACGATCAGCTGGCGCGCGCGCTCCAGGAGCAGAAGGGCTCCAACGACAAGCTCGGCTCCATCCTCGTCAAGCTTAATTTCGTCACCGAAGAGAAGCTGATCGCGTTCCTCTCGCGCCAGTACGGCATTCAGTCGATCACGCTCTCCCAGCTGGACATCGACCCCGAGGTCCTCAAGCTCGTCGAGTTGGTCGATGGCGTAGAAGAGAGCAGCAACAAGGTCGACGTCTTCGAGCTGAAGGAGTCGGCGGACGAGGCGCCGGTCGTGCGCCTGATCAACATGATCCTGGTGGACGCGATCCGCCGGGGCGCCTCCGACATCCACCTCGAGCCCTACGAGAAGGTCTTTCGCGTGCGGTTCCGCGTCGACGGCGTGCTGCACGAGATCATGACGCCCCCGAAGCGGCTCGAGGCCGCGCTCACCTCTCGCGTCAAGATCATGTCGAGCCTCGACATCGCCGAGCGGCGCCTGCCGCAGGACGGCCGCATCAAGCTCCGCTTCAATCAGCGCGAGATCGACTTCCGCGTGTCCACGCTGCCGACGATCTTCGGCGAGAAGACCGTCATGCGCATCCTCGACAAGGACTCCCTCCAGCTCGACCTGACCATGCTGGGCTTCGATCCGTGGAGCCTCGAGCAGTTCACCAAGGCCATCCACAGCCCGTACGGCATGATCCTCATCACGGGGCCCACGGGCTCCGGGAAGACGACCACCCTCTACTCGGCCATTCACACCATCAACTCGCCCGATATCAACATCATGACGGCCGAGGATCCCGTCGAGTACAACCTCAAGGGGGTCAACCAGGTCCAGATCAACGACGAGATCGGACGTACGTTCGCCGGCGCGCTGCGCGCATTCCTGCGCCAGGATCCGGACGTGATCCTGGTCGGCGAGACGCGCGATCTCGAGACTGCCCAGATCGGCATCCGCGCCGCGCTGACGGGCCACCTGGTCCTGACAACGCTGCACACCAACGACTGCCCGTCCACCGTGGCACGCCTGCTCGACATGGGCATCCCGCCCTTCCTCGTCTCGTCCTCGCTGATGCTGATTCTCGCCCAGCGGCTCGGCCGCCGCGTCTGCAAGGAATGCAAGGAGCCGTACGAGGCCGACGAGGAGACGCTGGTGCCCTACGGGCACGTCCCGCAGGGCCTGGGCAAGGTCAACTTCTACAAAGGCAAGGGCTGCGCGACATGCAGCTTCACGGGCATGAAAGGCCGCGTGGCCATCTACGAGGTCATGCCGGCCACCCAGGAGATCCGAGACCTGATCATCCGAAACGCGCCGACCGTGGAGATCGGCGAGGCCGCGCAGGCCCAGGGGATGAAGACCCTCCGCCAGAACGCGCTGCAAAAGGTGCTCGACGGCATGATGACGGTGGAAGAGGTCCTTCGGGTTACCCTTGGATAGCACGAGACCAAGAGAGGGGAGCGTCTAGGCCATGGCCGCAACGATGCACGACCTGCTCACAATC
>WNGE01010564.1_pt1 | contig 13457 bp, 15 predicted proteins | sample 5400651 | NCBI WGS metagenome assembly WNGE01 (sample SAMN13153370, study PRJNA577476) | soil metagenome | isolation source: 60 cm soil or saprolite under grassland replicate 2 | place: USA:California | collected 2016-06-15 | reverse complement strand
CGCGTGGCTCGCGCGCGAAGCGCTGGCGGGTCGCGCGGCTAGCTTGCCTGCCGTCACCGGAGCGCGCGGATCGCGGGTGCTGGGAGCGATCTATCCGGCGTGATTGCCGAGCGGCCGGCGACACGCGGACCAGACATTCAACAGCGCGCCGCCAATAGGATAGAAATGCAAACGGGGGCATCAAAGCCCCCGTTGCGCCGAGAAATGGCGCGGCTTAAGCCGAGAACGACGAACCGCAGCCGCAGGTGGAAGTCGCGTTCGGATTCTTGATCACGAACTGCGCACCTTCCAGACCTTCCTGATAATCGATTTCCGCGCCGACGAGGTATTGGTAGCTCATCGGATCGATCAGCAGCGTCACTCCGTTCTTGTCCATCCTTGTATCGTCTTCGGCGACATCCTCGTCGAAGGTGAAGCCGTACTGGAAGCCGGAGCAGCCGCCGCCGGTGACGAATACCCGCAGCTTGAGCTCCGGATTGCCTTCCTCCTCGATCAGCGATTTCACCTTCGTCGCTGCCGCATCGGTGAAGACCAGCGGGGCGGGCATTTCGGTCATTGCATTCATTGCTAACTCCTCGGTTACTGCCAACTTAACAGACGGCGGGCAGTGAGGTCAACGCGGTTCAGCGGATGCTCATTCGCCGGTCGCACGCTTCAACTCTACGACCGCGGCGGATTCCTGCTCGGAATGCATGAGCTTTCCCTGCACCACTGCGCCGACGTGCATTTCCAGCGTTCGGTACACCACATCACCGTTGACCCGCGCCTTCGCCTGCAGTTCCAGGTAATCGTTGGCGGTCACGGGGCCGTTGACGGCCCCGTTGATAACCACGTGCGAAACGTGGACTTCACCCTCGACCCTCGCCTGCTCGCTCAGGACCAGCGTCGCCGGCTGGTTATCCACCGTCGCCACCTTGCCATGCACGGCGCCATCGATCCGTAGGCCGCCGGAAAAGGTGACGTCCCCCTCCACCGTGGTCCCGGCGCCGATCAAGCTATCGATCCGTTTCTGCGGAGGAGACTTCTTGCGTTCGAACATGGGACCTCCTACGAAAGATTCAAGCTCCGCGTCGCTTTCGGCGTCGCTTGGCCGGGCTCGACGACGCGGGCCTGCAGGCTTTTCAGCTGAGCTCCGTTGGGCACGCGGAACGTTCCCTCAACCCGCTGATAATACTTGAACTTGAGCAAGAGCGCCGGCGCGGTATCGGGCTGGTCATCAGGCAGCGTCAGTGTCGAGTTGTGCCCACCCGCTGCGACATTGGCGAGCAGCGTAAGCTGACCGGAAAATTCGTCGCTGGGATTGCCGCCGCGCACGACGAGCATGCTGAACCGATAGACGTCGTCGCGATCCTTCTCGGCCGTTAGGCGCTGAATGGTTATCGTGCCCGGCTTGCCCGTATCGCTGAAAAGCTTGCGCAGGAAGGCGAGCTCCTCCTTCATCTGGGTATTTTCGTTCTGCAGATCGAGCGCCTGGCGCGATAGCGTCGTTTGCGCGCCGTGGGTGACGTTGAGCTCGCTGTCGAGTTCGGCGAGCTTGGCGCGCAGCCGAATGTTCTCATCCTTGAGAGTGGCAGCGTCGGCCTCGAGCCTGGCCTGTTTCTCCGCGACGGCGCTGCGGTTGAAGCCGCCGAGAAACTGCCCGAAATCGAAACCCCACCACCACATGCCCGCGATCAACGCCAGACCGCCGAGCAGCGCAAAGGCGCGCCAGCGCCATGACAGGCGCGTGCGCACGGCCATTCGAGGCGCGCTGATGCCGAAGGTCTGGCGCAGCCGGCGGCCGAGGGCGTGCAGGGTTTGCGGCATCAGGGGACAACCGGTGGCGCGGTCAGGCCGGTTTCCTCGGGCAGGCCGAACATGAGGTTCATGTTCTGCACCGCTTGGCCGGCGGCGCCTTTGACCAGGTTGTCCACGACGGCGAGGATGACCGCGATGTCGCCTCCCTGCGGCCGGTGCACGGCGATCCGGCAGACGTTGGAAGCGCGCACCGACCGCGTATCGGGGTGGCTTCCCGGCGGCATGACGTCGACGAACGGCTCAGTTGCATAGCGCGTTTCGTAGAGCTGCTGCAGATCGACATCAGCCTTCGTCAGGCGCGCGTAGAGCGTAGCGTGGATACCGCGGATCATCGGCGTCAGATGCGGCGTGAAGACCAGCGTGACATGGCCCGGGCCGATGCCGTTCAGGCCCTGGACGATTTCGGAGTGATGACGGTGGCCGCCGACGTTGTACGCCCTGAAGTTGTCGGCGGCTTCGCTGAACATCAGTCCGAGCTCTGCCTTGCGGCCGGCGCCGGAGACGCCGGATTTGGCATCCGCGATCAGATGCGCCGGATCGACGACGCCCGCTTCCACCATTGGCAGGAAGCCGAGCTGGATCGCCGTCGGGTAGCAGCCCGGGTTGCCGACGATGCGCGCCTCACGGATCGCGTCCCGGTGCATCTCCGGGAGTCCGTAGACCGACTCGGCGAGCAGGTCGGGGCAGGCATGCGGCATCTTGTACCACTGCTCGAACTCCGCCGGATCCTTAAGCCGGAAATCGGCGGCGAGGTCGATGATCTTGACGCCGGCTCCGGTGAGCTCGCGGGCCTGAGCCATCGCGACCCCGTGCGGGGTCGCGAAGAAGACGACCTCGCAACCCTTCAGGTCGGCCTGCGCCGCGTCGCTGTACTTGAGCTCGGCGAGTTGCGACAGGCCGCGCAAGCTCGGGAACATCTCGGCGACCGGCGTCCCCGCCTCCTTGCGGGAGGTGATCGCACGCAGCTCCGCCTGCGGATGCACGGCGAGCAGGCGCAGCAGCTCGACGCCTGTATACCCGGTCCCGCCGACGATGCCGACCCTGATCATGATGCCCTCGCAGACGCCAGCCGATTCTATCATCCGGCCGGACCAATTATGACAATGGAATAAGATCCGCTGGCGATCGCTTAGTCGGCCTGCCCTGGAAAGCCGAGGGCCGCCTTGCGGCGGCCCCGGTATCCGATCAACGGCTCGAGCCGCTTAGCGCTTCGAGAACTGCTTGCGCCGGCGTGCCTTGTGCAGGCCTACCTTCTTGCGCTCGACTTCGCGCGCGTCGCGGGTCACCAGGCCGGCCTTCGACAACGTTGGCTTCAACTGGGCATCGTAGTCGATCAGCGCGCGCGTGATGCCGTGACGGACGGCACCGGCCTGCCCCGACTCGCCTCCGCCTTGAACGTTGACCATGATGTCAAAGGTCATTTCGTGATTGGCCAGCTTGAGCGGCTGGCGAACTACCATGCGGCCGGTTTCGCGGGTGAAAAACTCGTCGACAGGCTTGTCGTTGACCGTGAACTTGCCGGACCCCTGTTTGATGAATACGCGTGCCACGGCACTCTTGCGCCGCCCGGTACCATAGTGATAGTTGCCGATCATGGCGAGCCTTACAGTTCGAGGGTTTTCGGCTGCTGCGCCGCGTGGGGGTGGGAGGAACCGGCGTAACATTTAAGCTTCTTGAGCATGGCGTAGCCGAGCGGGCCCTTGGGGAGCATCCCCTTGACGGCATGTTCGAGCACGCGGCCTGGAAAGCGCTGCTGCATTTTGCCGAACGTCGTGGTCCGGATCCTGCCCGGGTAACCGCTGTGGCGATGATAGAGCTTGTCTTCCACCTTGTTGCCGGTCACCTTGATCTTCTCGACGTTGGTCACGACGATAAAGTCACCGGTGTCGATGTGCGGGGTATAGATCGGCTTGTGTTTGCCGCGCAAGCGGTGCGCGATCGCGCTCGCGAGCCGCCCGAGCACTCGGTCGCTGGCGTCGACCACGTACCAATCCCGCTGTACGTCCTGCGGCTTGGCCGAATAGGTTTTCATCCAAAACTCCGAGAAAGTCCGGGAAGTGCCGGACGGCGGCTCTTAAGTCCGCCGAGTCAAATTTTGCTAAGCCTTTAATGATAATGCGGATATGTCATTATTGTCAAACCGCCTCGCGGCAGCGCCAGGCCGTCCGCGTTGCAAAAAAGACGCGGCCGGGAGGCCGCGTAAACATTCCGCCATAGGAGGAGGATGGAGGAATGACCTGCGGCGGAACAACGGATGTTCGCGTCCGCAAGGGTAAAACGATCGTCGCATATTGCATTGCACAATGCAAGTGTCATGGCGGAAACCGGATTTTAATGCGGCAATGCCAGCGTTGACTTTTCCGCACAAGCGCACCCAACGGCGATTTCTGAAGAGGGGGACCGCCAGTGAAGGCAAGGATCAAGTGGAATGAGGGCGTCAGCTTCGTCGCTGAAACGGGGAGCGGTCACGCGATCGTCCTCGATGGCGCGACGGATGCCGGCGGCCGCAACCTGGGTCCCCGGCCGATGGAACTCGTGCTCGCGGGCACGGCCGCGTGCACCGCCTTCGATGTCGTCTGGATACTCAGGAAAGCGCGGCAAGTCGTATCCGATTGCGTCGTCGAAGCCGACGCCGAGCGCGCGGCGGATGATCCCAAGGTTTTTACCCGCATCCATCTCAAATATCGAGTGGCCGGCACAGGACTCAATCGCGCCCAGGTCGAGCGCGCCGTGAAGCTGTCGAAGGAAAAGTATTGCTCGGCAACCTTGATGCTGGCCAAAACCGCCGAGATCAGCTTCGAGATCGCGATCGACGAGGGCGCTACGTCCTGACGAGCGATTGCGGCGCACCGCGGTTTTGGAGACGGCTGGCTTCTCATGCCTTATCGCGCAGCAGGCGGATCAGGCTCGAAGTATCCCAGCGCCCACCTCCCCGTGCCTGGATGCGCGCATAGAACTGGTCGATGAGCGCCGTCATGGGCAGCGCCGCGCCGTTGCTTCGAGCCTCCGCGATCGCCATGGAAAGGTCCTTGCGCATCCAGTCGACCGCGAATCCGAAATCGAACTTGTCGGCCGCCATCGTCTTGCCGCGGTTGTCCATCTGCCACGACTGCGCCGCGCCCTTGCCGATGACGTCGAGCACGCGCTCGATGTCCAGTCCGGCGCGCATGCCGAAGTTGATGCCTTCGGAGAGCGCCTGCACCACGCCGGCAACGCTGATCTGGTTGACCATTTTAGTGAGCTGTCCGGCCCCCGGGCCGCCCATCAGCGTGACTGCGCGCGCATAACAAGCCAGCACGGGCTCAGCGAGCGCAAACGCATCGGCATCTCCTCCGACCATGATCGTGAGCTTGCCGTTTTCCGCGCCCGCCTGCCCGCCGGAGACCGGCGCGTCGAGAAAGCGTACACCGCGCGCCTTTGCTGCGGCGTAGACTTCGCGCGCGATGGTCGCCGATGCGGTCGTGTGATCGATCAGGATCGCGCCGGCCTTCATCCCGGATAGCGCGCCCTCGGGAGCGAGTGCGACCGAGCGTACGTCGTCGTCGTTACCGACGCATAGCATGACGAATTCCGCGGCCGTCACCGCGGCAGCGGGCGTCGGCGCTGATTTCCCCCCGTGTTTTTCCGTCCACTGAAGAACTTTCGCCGGCGTCCGATTGTAGACGGTGACATGGTGACCGGCGCGCGCAAGATGGCCTGCCATCGGAAAACCCATGACCCCAAGACCGATAAATGCCGTCTTTTTTGCATCCATGGTTCGCTCACTTCCGATTTGTCGACGATCCTCGCGCCGCATATGTCGGCGCGGTTAACGGCTCTCGCTTGCCCTCATGTACGGTCGAGCGCCGCTCGAGCAGCTTTGGCGGCGGCGCGCACCTGAGCCGGTGCGGTTCCACCGGGATGGTCGCGGCTCGCAACCGATCCTTCGAGCGTGAGCACGCGAAAGACGCCTTCGTCGACGAGAGGCGCGAATCTTTGCAGGTCGGACAGTGGGAGTCCTGCAAGATCGCATCCCTTCTGCTCCGCATGGCGCACTGCGCGCGCGACCACCTCGTGCGCATCGCGGAAGGGCATGCCCTTGCGCACCAGATAGTCCGCCAGATCCGTCGCAGTGGCGAAACCTTCGCTCGCGGCGGCGCGCATCCGTTCGGGAACGGGCGTGAGGCCGGTTTCGATGAGCTCGGTCAGGATGGCGAGGCAGTCGGCCAGCGTGTCGACGGTATCGAACAGCGGCTCCTTGTCTTCCTGATTGTCCTTGTTGTACGCCAACGGTTGCGCCTTCATCAGCACGAGCAGCGCGGTGAGATGGCCGATCACGCGGGCGGTCTTGCCGCGCACCAGCTCGGCCACGTCCGGGTTCCTCTTCTGCGGCATGATCGAGCTGCCGGTGCAGAATCGATCGGCGACGGTCACGAATCCGAATCGCGGGCTCGACCAGATGACGAGCTCCTCGGCGAAGCGCGAGAGATGGACCATGATCAGCGCCGCGGCGGCGGCGAATTCGACGGCGAAATCCCGATCCGACACGGCGTCGAGTGAATTCGAACACAGCGCCTCGAAACCAAGTTCCTCGGCGACACGTTGTCGATCGATCGGGTAGCTGGTGCCCGCCAGTGCGGCGCTGCCCAGCGGCAGGCGGTTGATCCGGCTCCGGCCGTCGGCGAGACGCTCGGCATCGCGGGCAAGCATCGCTTCATAAGCGAGCAGGTGATGACCGAAGGTCACCGGCTGCGCGACCTGCAGGTGAGTGAATCCCGGCATGATCGTGTCGGCATGCGTCTCGGCGAGGTCGATCAATGCTTTGCGCAGCGCGCGCAGCTGAACGGTCAGCGCATCGACCGCCTCGCGCAGCCACAGTCGCGTATCGGTTGCGACCTGATCGTTGCGTGAGCGCGCCGTGTGCAGGCGCTTGCCCGCGTCGCCCACGAGCGCGGTCAGCCGATGCTCGATATTGAGATGCACGTCCTCCAGCGCGCGGGTCCACACGAATTCGCCGCGCTCGATTTCGCCTTCGATCTCTTTCAAGCCGCGCTCGATCGCGGCGAGGTCGGCCGCGGAGAGGACGCCCGTCGCCGCGAGCATGCGCGCGTGCGCCAGCGAGCCGGTGATATCGGCGGAAGCCAGGCGGCGGTCGAAGTCCACCGAGGCGTTGAAACGCTGCATACGCTCGGACATCGGCTCGCCGAAGCGCCCCGACCAGCCGCGCGCGGGTAGCGCGCCTGCGTCTGGCTTGTCGCGGGACTTGATCTTAGACATGGCTTGCCTCGCCCGAGGCTCTTCCCCACAATAGCTTAGGCGGCGCCGATCCGATCACGCCGCCGCCGGCAGCGGAGGTTATTCGGGGGGATTCGGCGGGTCGACAGCAGCGAACGATGCGCGCGATTATAAATCAAAAGCCGGATTTACCTCGCCTGCCGGAGTTACGCAACCTCGGCACGGTCCTGCGCATCCTGCTCGCCGTGAACGGCCTCGCGCTCATCGCGGTATTCATTCGGGAGCCGCGTTGGGAAGCGCTTTCCGGTGCGTGGCTCGACGCCGCCGCGATCGTCGAGCCACAGCTGCTGGCGAACCTGCTTGTGCTCTACGCTCTCGCGCCGTGGCTCGAGCGCATGCAATACCGCTCTGGGGCGATCGTGATCCTGGCACTGACGCTGGTAGTCACGCTCGCAATCGACGCGCTCTTCGTCACGCTGGGGATTAATGAGGGGCCGGTGTTCGCACTGCGACACGCCATAGTCTCGCTGCTGACGGCAGGTGTGCTGCTGGGCTATTTTCATCTCCGCGCCAACGCGCTGTCGCCGGCGATCACGGAAGCGCGGCTGCAGGCGCTGCAGGCACGAATACGGCCGCATTTTCTGTTCAACAGCATCAACGCTGTGCTTTCGCTCGTGCGCAGCGAGCCGCGGCGCGCCGAGACGGCGCTGGAAGACCTTGCGGACCTGTTTCGGGTGCTGATGCGCGACAACCGGCAGCTCGCGCCGCTCGCGGATGAGATCAGGCTCTGCCGACAATATCTGGATCTGGAAAAGCTTCGCCTCGGCGATCGCCTCACGATCGAGTGGCACGTCGAGAATATGCCGCGCGACGCGCTCGTGCCGCCGCTCGTGCTGCAACCGCTGCTGGAGAACGCGGTGTATCACGGCATCGAGCCGTCGAGCTCGCCGGGAGTCATCGCGATCAACATTTTCCTGCGCCGCGGCGAAGTTCACGCAGTCCTGCGCAATCCTTACCGCTTCTCCGGCAGCCACCACGCCGGGAACAAGATGGCGATGGACAACATCCGGGAGCGTCTGGCGCTGCACTTCGACGCGGAGGCGAGCCTCGAAAGCCGCGCCGGCAAGGACAGCTACGAAGTGCACATCCGGATGCCGTACCGCGCGTCGACGCACGCGGAGGATGCGCATGTCTGAGACGCCGCTGAAGATACTCGTCGTCGACGACGAGGCGCCGGCGCGGCGCAGATTGCGCGAGCTGCTCGACGACTGCGCCGGCGCGCTGCCGCTGCTGGTCGTCGGCGAAGCGGGAAGCGGCCGCGAGGCGCTGGGCCTGCTCGGCAGCACGCCGGCGGACCTGGTGTTGAGCGACATTCACATGCCCGACATGGACGGTATCGAGCTGGCTCGCCATCTGCTCAAGCTGCCGCTTCCGCCCGTGCTGATTTTCACCACGGCCTACCACGAGCACGCAATCGCCGCGTTCGAGGTGCACGCCATCGACTATCTGATGAAACCGGTGCGGGTGCAGCGCCTCCTTGCGGCGCTGCAGAAGGTCCCGCGCCTCAAGCCTCTGTCGGGCGCGCGGCTCGATCGCCTGCCTGCGGCGGCGCGGCGTTTCCTGTCGGTCACCGAGCGTTCGCGCGTCGTGCTCGTGCCGGTCGAGGAAGTCATCTATCTCAAGGCGGAGCTCAAGTACATCACGATCCGGACGGCCGACCGCGAATATCTGCTCGAGGAATCGCTCACCAAGCTCGAGGAGGAATTCGGCTCGCGTTTCGTGCGCGTGCATCGAAATTGCCTCGTGGCGCGCGACGCAATTCGCGGCTTCGAGCGACACGTGAGCGCCGAGGGCGATGCGCACTGGGAAGTGCTCCTGCGCGACGTGCCCGAAGCGCTGCCGGTGTCGCGGCGCCAACAGTTCATCGTCCGCGAGATCGGCCGCGAGAACGATGCCTGATTTCGTCCGGTCCGCCCCGCGCACGCTCATCTGCGGGTCGCTCGCGCTCGACACCATCATGGTGTTTCCCGACCGTTTCGCCCGGCACATCCTGCCTACCGAGACGCACGTGCTCTCGGTCTCTTTTCAGATCCGCGAGATGCGGCGCGAATGGGGTGGCTGCGCCGGCAACATCGCGTACAACCTCAAGGGTCTGGGCGGCGAGCCGGTCGTGATGGCTACGGTGGGAGACGACGGCGTCGGCTACGTGGAGCGGCTGGCGGCGCAGGACGACGTCGCCGACATCGCGCTCGGCATCGTCGCGCCCGACGGCCGGGAGGGCATGCGCTCGCACGTGCGCGAATTCGCCGCCGCGCACGTTCCCTTCATCTTCGATCCGGGGCAGGGATTGCCGCTGTTCTCCGGCGCCGAGCTGATCGAAATGGTCGATTGCGCCGAATACGTCGCGGTCAATGATTACGAAGCGCGGCTGCTTGCCGAGCGCACCGGCCTATCGATCGAGGCGATCGCGGCGCGCGTCGACGCGCTGATTGTCACGCGTGGCGGCGAGGGCTCGCGCGTCTATACCGACGGCGCGGTGCTGGAGATTCCGGCGGTGAAGCCCGCCGCGCTGGTCGACCCGACCGGCTGCGGCGACGCCTACCGTGCGGGCCTGCTCTACGGGATCGGACAAGGATGGGATTGGGAGCGCACGGGCCGGCTCGCGTCGCTGCTGGGGTCGATGAAGATTGCTTCGCGCGGCGGTCAGAACCATGCGCTCGGCCGCGACGTGGTCGCGGCGCTGTACTGCGAGCGATTCGGTCAGTCGTTGTTCTGAATTGCAACGTTCATTCGAACGACTTCGGGACCGGCGGTGAGCGACTAGGAACCTGGAACACGCGAGCATCGTCGAGCCTGACGGCGGTGAGCGTCCCGCCCCAAAGGCAGCCCGAGTCGAGCATCATCACGTTCGGCGCAAACATGAGGTCGAGCGCCGACCAGTGCCCGCACAAAACCTTCACCCCGGCCGATTTGCGCTCGGGGTGCGCGAACCAGGGGGCGAAGCCCGCCGGCGCGTATTCCGGCCCCCGCTTTTCCTTGAGATTCATCGCGTCGTCCGCAGAGCAGAAACGCAATCGCGTGCAGGCATTGACGATGACGCGCAACCGGTCGTAGCCGGTGAGTTTGTCGTCCCATCGCGCGGGCTCGTCGCCGTAGAGGTGACGCAGGAAATCGTCGTGGGCGGCTGACGCCAGAGCCGTCTCGACCTCGCGCGAGAGCATAACCGCTCGCGCGGGCGTCCACGACGGAAGAAGCCCGGCGTGCACCATGAGCAGCTCGCCTTCGAGGACAACGAGCGGCTGCCGGCGCAGCCATGCGAGGAGCTCGTCGCGGTCGGGCGCCTCGAGAATCGGCGACAGCGTGTCGCGACCGTGCGCCGCACGATGCCCTGCCGCGACGATCAGCAGGTGGAGATCGTGATTGCCGAGCACGGTGGTGGCCGCCGCGCCGAGCGCCTTCACGGTGCGCAGGACCGATAGTGAATCGGGGCCGCGATTGACGAGATCTCCGACGACCCAGAGGCGGTCGCGCGCGCGATCGAACGCGATCATGTCGAGAAGCTGCGCGAATTCGGCGTAGCAGCCCTGAATGTCGCCGACGACGTAATGACTCATGGCGCGGGAATCGCGGAAGCCGATGCGGGCGCGCGCTCGGCGCGACGCGCTATTTCTTGAGCGCCAGGATCCAGCTCACCAGCGCCTTGATATCGTCGTCGGGCACCTGCGGATTCGGCGGCATCGGAACCTGGCCCCAGACGCCGGCGCCGCCGGCTTTGATCTTCTGCGCGAGCTTCGCCTGCGCGCCGGCATCGCCGTTGTATTTGGCGGCGACGTCCACGTAGGCCGGACCGACGATTTTCTTGTCGATGCCGTGACATGCTGCGCAACCGTCTTTCTGCATCAGCGCTTCGCCCGCCTTCAGATCGAGCGGCACGCCCGGTCTCGCGGCACCGGTAGCCGCGGGCGGTGCAGCGCCCGCCGTGACTGCCGCAGCCGGGGCCGTCGTGGCAACGGGCGCGGTGGACGTCGACGTCGTTGCGACGGCCGGCGCCGGAACCGCGGGCGGCTCATTGAAGCTCCCGCCCGATCGATTCGCCATGTAGACGACCCCGCGTTGCACGTCGATGTCGGCGAGATTGCGATTGCCGCCTTTGGGCGGCATCTGATCCTTGCCGTTGATCGCGCTGGCGTAGAGCGCGTCGATTCCGCGCTTGATGCGCGGCGCCCATGCCCCCTTGTCGCCCAACTTGGGCGCTCCGACGAGGCCCGCCTCGTGACAGGTCTTGCACACATCCTGATAAACCTGTTCACCCGTCATGCCAGCTTGCGGCGCGGTCGCGTCGGCGATGGTGACCTCGCCGACCGGCTTGATGCGGTTGAGCACGCCGGTTTGGTCATCCCGGTTCCCGGGCGAGCGCACGCCGGTGACGAGTTGCGATAGGAGCACGACAAGCGCAATCGTTATTGCGAACGCGAGACCGACGACGATCACCAGTTGTTTCGGCGTCTTGATGAAGGAGCTGTGCTTGTCGCTCATCGTCTTCCTGGCGAATTTCCTGCGGTGGCCGCGGCCCGCATGCTGCGAGACAAAGCGCGCATTATAACGCGCGGCTCCGAGCGCGGACTTAGGTGGACGCACTTTGCAGCGCCGAGGTAGAATCGCCGCGTGCGCCCGTAGCTCAGTTGGATAGAGTGTTGGTTTCCGAAGCCAAAGGTCACAGGTTCGACTCCTGTCGGGCGCGCCAATCGCTGCAAGCAGTCAGGTGTTCCTGCTTTCGCTGTCGATCGCCTGTAGCCCGTCCGCGGCCCACGCAACACGCTGGTAAAAATCTATTTTGACCCGGCCGTTCCCGGGGAAATGCTGCGATCCGACGCGGGCCGAAGAAAACTCGTGACCGCGGCCACGAACTCATCTGGCCGTTCAAGAGGCGGCAGATGCCCGCAACGTTCGATGATTTGCAGACGCGACCCGAGGATTTCCCTGTGGAATGCGCGCGCCATCGACAGCGGTGTGATGGCATCGTCTTCGCCCCAAAGGATCAGCGTGGGAACCCGAAGTCCGTCGAGCTTCCCGTCGAGCTTCTCCCATGGATTAGCGAGGGTTTCCAGCACGCTGCGGATGGTGTAACCGTCGCCTCGCTCGAGGTGCAGAGAGTAAGCGAGATCAACGAGCTCCTCAGTCACCATCTCCTCGTCGTGGAACATGCATTTGAACGCGTTGCGCAGGTTGGCGCGAGTGGAAATTTTCAGGTCGACCGGAATTGGGCACGCGCCATCGTCGATGCCCGCTGCATCATTCAGGACGAGTTGTTCGACCTTTTCCGGGAACCGCAAGGCGAACGCGGTGACGATCCAGCCGCCGAGCGAATGACCGAGGAGATGCGCGCGTGCAATTCCGATGTTGGTGAGGAATCGATCGAGCACCTCGACAAACCCGGCGATGCGGTAAACGATTAGCGGCTTGTCCGAGCGCCCGAAGCCGAGCAGATCGAGCGCGATGATCCGATGCGAGGCCGCAAGTGCATCGAAGCAGCAGGCCCACTGGTCCGCGTCCCCACCCACGCCGTGAACGAGGACGAGCGGCGGGCCCTGACCAATGTCGTAGTAGCAGATTTTCCGGGTGAACACCGTCGTCTCGCGTAGCTGTGGCAGCGTCGGCAGTACGAACGTGTGCGGTGGAGTCGACATACGGCTCACGATACCATTCGAGGGCTCGGCGGCGAAGGCGCCCAAAGGCTCATGGAGGCTTCTGCTTCGCGCCGGGCAACCGCGGCGGCGCAGTCAGTCGAACGACCGGCTGTAATAGATTCCCACGCCGCTGACCAGGCCCGCTTCCGCGCGCAGCGTGAGCCCACGCGAGAGCGCGTACTCGATCTTCAGCGCATTGTTCGCGACCGACAGTCCCTGCTCGTAGATGAGCGACAGGTTGTCGGTAAGGCGCTTGCTGACCGCGACGACTTGACTTGTTGCGCCGGACGTTGTCGCGCGCGAAGCGTCCGAGGAACGCACGCTGATGTCGTCGAACCCCAGCGTGCGCGCGACGCGCTGCCCGATCGGAGCGGCGTTCGGATCGGTTGCCGCAGCGAAGGCGATCTGCAGCGCCGACAGGTCGGCGTTGCTCGCGCGATCGAGCCCATGGCCGACGACGAGCCATGACAGCTTCTCGTTGTCGGGAACGGGCGGCGTCGAGGTAAGTTGCACGCGGGGGACGCGCACGGTGCCGGTGACTTCGACGCCCGCCTCGACCTGGAGATTCTTGCGCAGAGCCAGCACGTCCAGCCCCGGATTGTCGAGCGGCCCGTCGAAGTAAAGCTTGCCCCGTTCGATGGTCAGCCGCTGGCCGTACGCGGTGTACGTGCCGCGTTCAGCGTTGATAGCGCCCCGACCGGTCAGAGTGCCGTCGGCGGCGGTGACGACGTGAACCTTGCCCGCGACGATGGCGTCAAG
>WNGE01006509.1_pt1 | contig 13463 bp, 13 predicted proteins | sample 5400651 | NCBI WGS metagenome assembly WNGE01 (sample SAMN13153370, study PRJNA577476) | soil metagenome | isolation source: 60 cm soil or saprolite under grassland replicate 2 | place: USA:California | collected 2016-06-15 | reverse complement strand
CTCGGCGATCGTCGTCTACGTGGGCACCCTCAACGGCTGACGAGCGCGCGCGCTAGGCTGGACGCTCTGCGGCTGTGGGAGCCGGGGATGTGGTGAGGGAGCCGCAGCCCTGCCTGCCCCGGCTCCTATTTTTTTTCTGCCCCCTCGGTCGGTTCGCACCTATTCTTCGCGCGTGTTCGCCCAGGGGGACGCACAGCACGCACTGCGTCTGCAAGCCGTCAACGATGCCGCCTTCTCGCACCTCGACCTGGCCGATCTGCTCGCGGAGCTGCTGCACCGCATCCGCGCGATCCTGGAGGTCGACACCGCAGCGATCCTGCTGCTTGACAAGGAGACGGACGAGCTTGTCGCGCGCGCTGCCGTCGGCCTCGAAGAGGAGGTCGAGCGTGGCGTCCGCATCCCGCTCGGGCGCGGCTTCGCGGGCCGCGTCGCCGCCGAGCGCCGCCCGCTGCACCTGCCGGACGTCGACCACGCCGATGTGCTGAATCCGCTGCTGGAGCGCGAAGCACGCGGACGGCTCGAGCGCGTACAACTCGTTACGGACGCTGCGCTCGCGTATCTGGAGCTGGACGAGTTGCTGCCCGAGCTGCTTGCGCGGATTCAGCTCGGCCTCGAGGTGGATACGTGCGCGATCCTCCTGCTCGACCCGGAACGCAACGAGCTCGTCGCTCGCGCGGCCGTCGGCGTCGAGGAAGGAGAGGCGGAGCACGGCGTCCGTATTCCGGTCGGAGACGGTTTTGCCGGCCGTGTCGCTTTGGAGCGGCGGCCTGTGGTCCTCGCGGACGTCGACGACGCGACCGTGGTCGAGCCGTTCCTGCGTCGTCGGGGCGTCACGTCGCTCCTCGGCGTGCCTCTGGTCGCGCGGGACCGTGTGATCGGCGTGCTGCATGTCGGCAGTCTCGAACGGCGCGAGTTCACGGCCGACGACACGGAGCTGCTGCAGCTCGTAGCCGAGCGCGCGGCACTGGCGATCGAAAAGGCAAGCCTGCACGAGGAGATGGTGCGTCTCGACGAGCTCAAGCTCAACTTCGTCGCGATCGCGTCGCACGAGCTGCGCACCCCCGCGACGGCGATCTTCGGCGCACTGATGACGCTGCGTGCGCGAGGCGATTCGCTGCCACCCGAGCTACGCGACGAGCTCGAGGAGACGGCGTTTGTCCAGGCTGACCGGATGCGGCGGTTGATCGAGCAGCTGCTCGACCTCTCGCGGCTCGACTCCCGATCGATCGCGATCGAGCCGCAGCCGCTCGTCCTGCTGCAGGTGCTCTCCGATCTCGTCGCCGCCCACGACGTCGCATTGCACGTCGACCCGGGGCTCGCAGTGGTGGCCGACCCGCTGGTGATCGACCGCGTCGTCACGAACCTCGTCGCAAACGCACGGAGCTACGGCAGGCCGCCGATCCGGATCGATGCCGAGGAGCGCGACAGCTACCTGCGGATCACCGTCAGCGACGACGGCAAGATCCCCGACGACCTCGTGCCGCGGCTGTTCGAGCGGTTCGAGCGCGGGGACGACGGTGTAGGCAGCGGGCTCGGTCTCGCGATCGCACGCGCGTACGCCACCGCACACGGCGGCGACCTGCTGTATCACCCCGGCGAGCCGGGCACGCGCTTCGAGCTCATCCTGCCGCGCAGCTGATCCGCCGGTCGCCGCTCATTCGTCGTCTTCGGAGAAGCCGCACTCGAGACAGACGAAATGCGTCTCGTCGCCTTCGACGACCATCCCCATCGTCACGCCGCACGCAGGGCAGATCGGCGGGCGGTCGTCGTCTGAGCTCACAGGACGGTTACGAGGAACGTGGGCAGACGGCGCATGGTAATAGCCGCATGAAAACCCCACCGCCTGCCCATTTGAGTAGACGCCGTCGTCGACCGGAACCGACGGTCGATTTCTCAGTGCCGGCGGACGGCGAGCCAGGAGCTGAAGCCGGCGAGGTAGCCGCCGCCCGCCTGGTTGACGCTGATCGCGACGCGCAGCGTCGACCGCCCCCGTCGGAGCGTGGGATGGAAGACCGCCGACGAGCGGCCGTCCAAGCGGGCCCTCGCGATCGTCCGCCAGCGCCCGTCGAGGAGGTGCCGTTGGAGCTGCACGACGCGACCCGCGAACGAACGTCCCGCGATCACCCGGGTCGCGAACCGCTGCCGCGGGAGCGCACGCAGCGTGACCGCCGGCCGCACGGAGACGGCTACGGTCGAGCTCGTCAAGCCGTTCCAGGCGGCCTTGTAGGTCGTGCTGATCATCGGCTTGACCGTGAGGCTCCAGGTCCCGCCTGCGTCCGTCAGCACGGTGACGAGCACCGTGAACGACCCGCTCGCGAACCGCTGTGCGAACAGTGCGACGGTCTCGTCGGCGCGTCCGCTCAGCACCTTGCCGGAGAGGGTCACGCCCCGGCGTGCGATCACCGTCCCCGTCGAGGTCGCGAGCGTCACGGCGGGCCCGGCCGTCGTGAACGTGGTGTCGGCACTGTAGCTCGGCCCGATGCTGTTGATCGCCACGAGCCGGAAGTGGTACGTCTTCGCCGGCGTCAGGCTTCCGATCGCCTCCGAGACCGAGCGTGCGCCGCCGGAGCTCGCGCTGCGGGTCGGCGTCTGCAGGCCGTAGCTCGCGGTCAGCCCGTACTGGAAGTACCACGTGGCGGCATGCCCGTTCGGATCTACCGATCCCGTCAGCGTGGCAGTGTTCGAAGTCACGCCCGTCGCGGTCCCGGCGCGAACGACGGGTTGCCCGGTCGTCGTGAACGTCTGGTCGCTGCCGCTGTTCGTTCCTGTGGCGTTCGAGGCGACGACGCGAACGTGGTAGACGACACCTGGCAGGAGGCCCGTCACCGGGATGGACACGCTCGTCGAGCTCCGGCCGGAGCCGATGCTCTTCGCCGCCGACTTGGTGCCGTAGCTCGTGCTCGTCCCGTAGTCGAAGTACACCGTCGTGGACTGGCCGTTCGGATTCACGCTCGCGTTCAGCGTCGCGCTCGAGTCCTTCACGCTCGATGCGGCCTTCGTCGTGACCGTGGGCGGGGAGGAGGCCAGGAACGTCTGGTCGGCGCCGCGGCTCGTGCCGGCATCGCTCGTCGCGACGATGCGGAAGTGGTACGTGCGGCCGGTCGCCAGGCCGGTAACGGGTGCAGAGACGGTGACCGTGCTCGTACCGGAGCCCGCGTCCTTCGTCGCGGTCCTCGTCCCGTAGCTCGTGCTCGTTCCGTAGTCGAAGTACCAGTTCGTCGCGCGGCCGCCTGGATTGACCGTTCCGTTGAGCGTCGCCGACGTCGGTGTCACGCTGCTCGCACTGCCCGTCACGGCCTGCGGCGCCGAAGACGTGCCGAGGACGCCGTCGGCGCCTCGAGCCGTGCCGGCGCTGTTCGTCGCGACGACCCGGTAGTGGTAGCTCGTTCCCGCCTTGAGCCCCGTGAGCGTCGCGGAGACCGAGATGCTGCTCGTTCCGGACCCCGCGCCTGCCGACGACGTCTTCGAGCCGTAGCTCGTGCTCGTCCCGTACTCGACGTACCAGGTCGTTGCGGTGCCGTTCGGATTCACGCTGCCGGAGACAGTGGCCGTCGTCGGTCCGACGGCTGTCACGGGACCTGTCGTGGCGCTCGGCGCCGAGGCCGCCGCGGCTGTGCCGGCGCCAACCGAAACGGCGACGGCAAGGGCAGTGGCGCCCGCTAGGAGCAGCCGGAGCATCGTGCAGCGAGTGTTACCCGCAAAGGACCCTCAGCGTGTCGATCTGCTCCGCAGTTTTGCGCACCTTTTACACGCCGGATCGCCGACAGCTCTGAGAAGCTGTCGGCGTTGGCCCTTCGCGCTCTCCGGCGTTCGCCCGCGGTCCCGTTCTGGGTCGTCGTCGCAACACGAGTCGGGTGCTGGGCGGCGGTCCTTGTCGCGCTGCTCTGGGCTCCGCTCCGTTCGGGCTTCCCCGAGCCCAGGGCGTACGGCCCGCGCACGGATTTCATCTTCGGTGCCTTCGACCAGTGGGACGCAGGCTGGTTTCTGCGGATCGCTCAGCACGGATACGACACGAAGCAGAGCGCGAGCTTCTTTCCGCTGTACCCGTTGTTGACGCGCGCCCTCGGATTCGTGCTCCGATCGGACCTCGTCGCCGGCGTTGCCATCTCGCTCGTCGCCGCCGGCTTCGCAGGCGTTGCGGTGACGCGGATCGCTCGGCGATACGCGGGCGATCGCGTCGCCCAGGACTCGGTTTTCTTCCTCGCGCTGTATCCGATCAGCTTCGTCTTCACCGCCGTCTACTCCGACGGCCTGTTCCTCGCGCTCGCGGCCTGGGCATTCGTGTTTGCGCTCGACGGCCGGACGACGTTCGCGGCGCTGCTGGGAGCGCTGGCAGTGCTCACACGGCCGACGGGAATCGCGCTCCTACCTGCGCTGGTCTGGCTCCTCTGGCCGCAGCGACGCAGTTCCCGGTCTCTGTTTCGGCTGAGCCCGCTCTTGCTGCTGCCCGCGGCGCTCGCCGGCTACTGCGTCTACTTGCACGTGCACTTCGGCGACGCCTTCGCATTCGTGCATTCCGAGGGATCGTTCTGGCTCCGGCACGTCCCCTCGACCGGCCCGCTCGGCGGAGCCTGGGCGGCGCTGAAGTCGGGCAAAGAAGGGCTCGCGCAGCTCGTGCTGCATCTGCCGGCGGGAAGTGGTGCACCCTCCGGATTCGGAAAGCCGGAACAGTTCGCGATCTGGAATGTCGCGCAGCTCCTGCTGCTCATCGCAGCCTGCGTCCTCACTTGGCTCTGCTGGAAGAAGGTCGACCGCGCCGCTGCGCTCTACTCGGCGACGACGATCGTCCTCTTCCTGAGCGCGCCGGCCGCCGTCGTGCCACTGGTGAGCGAGCCCCGCTTCCTGCTCGGCGACTTCCCGCTCTTCGTGACGCTCGCCGTCCTGTCGGGAGAGCGCCCGCGTCTGCGCACGTTCGTCATCGCATCCTTCGCAGCCCTCGGCCTGCTCGCCGCCGCTGGCTTCGCGCACGGCGTCTGGGTCTCCTGACGTCTCAGCCCGCCGACGACCGCATCGCCCTGGACGCGGGCCCGCGCTTGCCGTCGAGGTTGTACGGGATCACGCGGTACCAGGTGCCGTTCGCCGCTGCGCCGACGTCGGCGTAGCCGTCGTCGACGTCCGTGACACACCGTTTGCAGAGCGTGACCCACGGTCCGCCCGCGCCGGCGGCCCGCTGGACGCTGTAGTTGTGTGCGCCCGCCGAGCCCTGCCAGTAGACACGCGTGCCGACCCGGCCGATGAAGCTCGTCGGGCCGTAGCGCGCCGCCGTGACGGTCGGTCTTGGAGGAATCGCGTGTGCCGGCACGCGAACGCCGCGCATCGCGTAGTTGTGAGAGCGGATCTCCTGGGCGCGGGCTTTCATGTCGGCCTCCGTGCTGACGAGCGTCTGGATCCCCGGGTAGTACAGGGCCCACCACTGTCCGCTCTCGAGTTGCGTCGCGGTTGTCGGGTCGCTGCTGTCCGCCGGGATCGGCATCCATCCGTGCCCGTCGTTGTGTGACTGCAGCGCCCAGAAGGCGTCGCCGGCGACCTCCGGCATGCGGCGCAGCGTCTCGAGGAAGCTGCGCAGGCCGCGGAGCGTCGGATAGTTCGTGCGGTCCCAGCCGTACTCGTAGGCGATGAACGGCTTTCCGGCGCGCTTGCACGTCGCGATCCAGCGCTTCACGACCGCGAGCGGCTGGAACCAGTGCGGGTAGATGAAGGCGACGCAGACGTCGACTCCGGGAACGCCCGCGTTGGCGTATCCGGAGAGGACGAGATGCCGCGTGTCGAGGTTGCGAACGAATCCCACGATCCGGCGCGTCCACTCGGTTGGGCTGCCGCCGCCGTTCAGCAGATCCCATCCGAGAATCGTCGGGTCGTCCTTGTACGCGACGTGCGTGTACACGTTGACGTGGTTGAGCAATGCGGCAATGTGCGCCTGAACGTCGCCGATCACCGCCGGGTCGGTCCAGAACGGCGCCATGTTGATCAGAGAGCAGTCGGGCTGTGAGATGCCGCGCCACCGGAGATAGACACATCCCGTTCCGCCCGCGCGCGCGTCGTCGCCGACGATCGTCGGGATGATCTTGATGCCGTTCCGACGCGCGGATGCGAGCGCGTAGTCGATGCGCTCGAACGCATCCTCGTTGAACCTGCCGAGCGCGGGCTCGATGCAGGCGTCGCAGCCGACCGAGTCGCCCATCGTCTGACTGCGGACGACCGTTGCGCCCAGCTCCCGGGCGGTGGCCATGGCGTCGTCGATCTCGTAGTGGCTCGGGAGATGGGGCCCGCTCGGGTCGAACGGCCCGTAGCCGGCGACGCCGAGCCATTCGATGTTGGCCCCGCCGAAGCGGAACTGCCGGCGGCCCCCGATGGCGAGCTGTAGCCCCGAGCGCGTGACGAACGAGTCCGCGAACGCCTGCGGTACCCGTTTCGCCGTGGCGCCGGACGAGGTGGCGGCGAGGAGCGCGGCGACCCCGAAGGCGAGGATGGCTCGGCTCACGCAGGCATCATCAGGCACGGTGCGCGCACGGGGTCGCAACGGGGCGGCATGGGCGGCGGCTGCCCTCGCGATTCTCGCCGCGGGTGCTTCCGGCCACCGAGCTCTCTCGGCTCCCTTCCCCGGCGTTTCATTCGACGCGCGTGCGACCGACCGGCTCGTGCTCGCGACGAAGGCGTACCGGCTCACGCTCAGCAAGAGGAACGGCAAGCTCCTCGGCCTCGTCGACCGGGCGAGCGGGCGGCGTCTCGCGCGGAACACGAACCGCTGCCTCTGGGGGGCGCTCCCGCACAACGACCTGAAATACGTCGGCGGGTGCTCGTTCGCACAGGGATCTTCGGCGCGACGCTTCTCCTACCGGTGGGATCCGGCCGCTGCGACGCTGACGCTTGCGTACCGCGGGTCGGCACGCGTGTCGGCCGTCGTCACCGTGCGCGCCCGGCCGACGATGCTCGACCTGCGCCTGCGCCTCGAGAACCACGGCGGTCCGCTGACCCGCGTGCCGTTCCCGGAAGGCCTCGTCGGCGACACGGCGACCGTGACGGCCGGATATGCGCCGACCGTCCTGCCCGGCGTGCGCCTGGAGCCGGCGTTCTTCTCGGGGGAGGGCCACGACGTCCAGCTCTACCCGTCGCGCTGGGCGTTCGCCGACTATCTCGCTCTCGACGTCGGCGAAGCGCACCTCTCCGTCTATTCGATCTCGAAGGGGCCGCTCTACCCGGTTCAGCTCGGCTTCCTCCACTCGTCGGCACTGTCGATCTGCTCGGGCTCGTCGTTCTGCATCGCGCACGAATTCCAGACGTGGATTCCGCGCGGTACGACGTGGACGAGCCCCGTCGTTCGGATTCGGGTCGGAGACACCGCCGAGCAATCGATCCTCGCGTACCGGCACGACAACGGGATCGACGAGTACCCGTCGCTGCAGAGGAAGCTCGGCGCTCGTCTGAACACGCTCGCCGAGGCTCCGTTGCTGAAGGCGAACCTGCGCCTGATCAGGCCGTTCCGCGCCTGGGAGCCGGAGCTGCAGCGGCTTCCGTCGCCGCTGCTCCTGCATCCGGTCGGCTTCCAAGTCGGCGGGCACGACGCGAACGACCCGGACTTCCTGCCTCCCGATCCGAGCATCGGCACGACCGCCGAGTTCAGCGCGATGATCGCGGCGGCCCGCCGCAGTGGCGACCTGGTGATGCCCTATGGGAACTGGAGCTGGTGGGACCCGATCTCGCCGACGATGAAGGCGCTGCCCGCAGGCGTCCAGACGAAAGACGTCGCCGTCCTCGACGAGCACGGCAATCCGGCGACCGTCTCGTACGGCGACCGCACCGGCGTGATCGTCTCCCCGTATGCGCCGCTCGTGCGTCAGCGGATCGCTCGCTACATGGACGACTGGCGGACGCAGGTTCCCGCCGACTGCGTGTTCCTGGACCAGCTGGGGGCACGACCCTGGCTTCGCGACTTCAACCCGGCGTCGCCGAGCGCGACGTCCTACGACGACGGCTGGCTGGCGGTGATGGCGCCCTACTCGGACCGGTGTCTGATGGTCGAGGACGGGTGGGACAGACTTGCCCGCGACTCCGTCGGCTTTCACGGCAGCCTGCTGATGATGTCGCGTGAGCTCGATCTGCCGAACACGTATTTCGGCGCCGGGAACTGGCAGCCGTACCCACTCGCCGTGTGGCTCCTCCACGACAAGGTTCTGCTCTATCAGCACGACCTTTACGACGGGACGATGGCGAACGACCGTGAGGTGCTGACGTGGAACATGGCGTTCGGGATGGTCAACTCGTACAGCTGGGATGCGCTCGGCCCGGCCGAGAACCCGCGGCTCGATCTCGTCTCGCGCCTGCAGCGCGACTTCGGCCCACACTACGCCGGCATCGCTCTCTCCGGCTACCGGACCCTCGCGCAAGACGTGAACGAGAGCACGTACGGCGACCTCCTCGTCGTGGCGAACAGGGATGCGGGGCGCGGATACTCCGTCGACGGCTACGACGTCGCGCCCGGTGGGTTCTTCGCACGGACCGCGACGAACGACCTGCTCGCAGGAGCGTTCGAGGGCTCGTTCGGCGGAGTCGCGCTCTCGGCGGGCGTGCACTACCTGATCGTGGAGCGCGACGCAGCCGGCATGACCGTACGCCAGCCTGTCGGAGCCGACTCCGAGGTCGCGGTCGTGCCGCCTGTCACGTGGAGCTCCGGCCGTACCCTCGAGGCGACGGCGATCGCGTCCGATGGAACGCGACTCGGGCCCGTTGAGGGCCGGCTGCAAGACGGGCGATTCGTCTTCCGGTATGCCGGAACGCTGAGCGGCCGAGCGGTCGAGGCGTACCGGGTCACCATCGGCGGGTGATTTGCAAAGCAGTGCTACCCTGTCCGTTGCAGCGCCTCAGCCAGTTGGCGCTGTCACTGCGCGGGTCGAGCAAGCGGCCTCGCGAACGGTCCGCCCTGAGCAAAGCGGGTTGGAGCAGTACCCGGCCGACGAAATGCCTCGGCCGGCGAGGACGCTTCGAGCCGCAGGAGGACCGATGGTGGAGATTCGCGTTGCACTTCCAGACGCAATCGGCGTGCACGGGCTGATGCGGAGCCTGGCAGGATTATTCGACCGGTCGTCCATCACGTTCGACAGGAAGCGCAACGAAGTCCGCGTCCGCGCGGAGTGGGAGTCGCGCTCGGTCGACCACGTCATCGACACCCTCGAGTCGTGGCTGGCCGCAGTCGGCGGGCGCTGGGCGAAGCTGTCGATCGGCGATCGCGCCTACACGATCGTCGGGACCGCGAAGGTCGAGAAGGCCTCTCGTGGCAAGTAGTCCGATTCAGACAGACGGCTCGGCGCGGCTCGGCGCCGGCGACAGAGTCTCGTTCAAGAACGGAGGCGAGTTTCTCCGCGACCTGCGCGCGGAAGTCGAACACCACTTGTCCGCCGGGCACGTTCGTCTTCGCGGCGCGATTCGTCTCTATTCGAAGGCGCCGGTCGCAGTTGGACTCATCGCTCTCTCCTGGGTCGTGCTCATGTTCGCGCGACCCGGCGCAGTCGGGATCGTGTTGTGCATCAGCGGCCTTGCCGCGGGCGCGATCCTGGTTGCCTTCTGCGTGCAGCACGACGCAAACCATGGTTCCTACTTCAAGAGCCGCCGCTACAACCACGCTGTCGGTTGGACGTCCGACGCGCTGCTGGGCTTCAGTAGCTACGCCTGGCGCACCAAGCACAACGTTGCGCACCACACCTACACGAACGTCGACGGCTACGACGACGACATCGAGCTGTCGCCGCTCGCGCGGTTCGCGCCGACGCAGCCGACACGGCCCTGGTACAGGTTCCAGCATCTCTACGTGTGGCTGGTGTACTCGCTGATGGGGCTCCGCTGGCAGACGACCGGCGACCTCGAGAGCCTCCTACGAGGCTCCTACGGAAAGACCACCCTGCGGTCTCCGTCCGGCTGGACGTGGGTCAGCCTTCTCGGCGGGAAGGCGTTCTTCGTCGGCTGGGCGGTCGTCGTTCCACTGCTCGTGTATCCGTGGTGGGCGGTGGCGACGGCGTACGTCGGGCTTACCATGGTGACCAGCATCGTGATGGCGACGACGTTTCAGCTCGCGCACTGTGTCGAGGAGGCGAGCTTCGCTGCGGCGGGAGATCTCGCGTCCGGCACGCGTCCATGGGCCGTGCACCAGGTCGAGACGACAGTCGACTTCTGCCCTCGCAACAAGTTCCTCACGTGGGTGCTGGGCGGCCTCAACTACCAGATCGAGCACCACCTCTTCCCGCGGCTTCCGCACACCTTCTATCCCGCGATCGCGCCGATCGTCGAGCGCAACTGCCTGCGCCACGGCGTGCGCTATACGGTCCAGCCGTCGCTTCGACTTGCGCTCCGCTCGCATGTCCGTCATCTTCGCGAGTTAGGTCGTGCGGGCCTCCGGGCAGAGCACGAGATGGGTTGACATGAACGGGCCGAGCGACGAGCAGGAAGAGATCCGAAAGAACGCACTCACCGCGTTCCTCGAGGAGCGCGTCGGCGAAGGCTTCCGGATCGAAACCCGTACGGACACGCATGCAATCATCGTCCCGGCCGACCGGGCCTGGTCGTTCCTCGACCGCTTCCGCAAGACGAAGGCTCCGGTGCGCCAGGTCATCTCCGTGGACGAGCACGGCGAGGTGACGATGACGCCCGCCGAGCCGCTGCGAGTCTAAATCACCAAACGCGGCGCGCTTCTGTTCCATCGCGCACGACGACCTTCCCCGAGGCCAGCCGCACCACCGCCTCCCACGGGACCGACTCGGCCGCCGTCCGCAGCTTCGAGCCTGGCTTCGCGTCCCCGATGCCGAGACCGAAGTGCTCGAGCAATGCACGCCGGCCGACGAGGACGGCGGTGATCAGCAGCCGGTCGCCCTTACGTTCCGCACGCACATCGTGAACGTGTCCGAGCTTCCGCCCGGACTCGGTGACGACCTCGCGGTGCAGGAGCTCGGAGAGGCGCATCAGGCTCTCGGCAGTCGCCGCACGATGCGCGCCGCCCGATCGTCGCCGCGTCCGAGGCGGAGCTCAACCGCCGTTCGCTTGAGCTTCACCACCGACGACACCTCGTCCACGTCGCTCCACGGTACGTGCACCGCGTTGCCGGAGAGCGCCGCCGCGATGCGCCCGAGAAAGCCACGTCCGCGCCACGCGTTGCCACCGACGAGAATCTCCGTCACCTCGGGCGCACCCTCTGCGACTCCGGCGATCACGAGGTCGTCGACGTTGCCGCAGTTGCGTCCGTCCCTGTCGACCAGCTGGTGGTCGAGAACACCGAGCCCGAGATCGAGCTCGCTCATCCCTTGCCACCGTTCGTGATGATCAGCAGCGGGATCGCCGAGGCGGAGATCGCAAGGATCAGGATGAAATAGGCGACGCCGAGCCCGTTCGCCAGAGGGCCGTTCCGATAGCGGCCCATGTAGGCGGGATCGTTCGCCACGAGCAGGATCGGCAGGAACGTGAGCGGCAGCGCGACGACCGAGAAGATCACCGAGTACTCCGTGATCTTCACCGGGTCGTAGCCCGTCATGACGATCCCGAGTGCGAGCGCGAAGATGGCGATCCACGACAGCGCGAAGCGAGGCGCCCTGCTCGGGCGTTCGCGCTTGCCCCATTGCCAGCCGAAGAACTGTGCGAGGTTGTAGGCACCGGAGAAGCTCGTCTCGATGGCGGCGCCTCCGACAGCGAACAAGATGCCGACGAGTGCGAGCAGCAGACCGGCCTTTCCGAGCGCATCCGCACCTCCGAGTGCGGGCGTGCCGAGGAGCTGCGGGTCGATCCCGCGTGGCAGGAACACCACCGCGGCGACGATCATCAGCGCGAACGACAGGAACGCGCCGAGCCCGTAGCCGACCATCGCTGTGATCTTGTTGATCCGCAGATCCTTCGGCCCCCAGCCGTCTTCGACGGCGCCCGACGAATAGAAGTACACCTCGTACGGCGTCAAGGCGGCGCCGAGAAGCCCAACGACGAAGTAGATGTAGACGGCGTGATTGTGCGTGTGCATGCCCGGCACGAAGCCGTGCGCCACGTGCCCCCAGTCAGGATGCACTTTGATCGCCGCAACGGCGAAGACGAGCAGGCAAAGCCCGACGTACCCGAAGAGGCGCTCGATCCATTCGAAGGGCAGCACCCACGAGATGACGACGATCCCGACGACGCCGAGCAGGATCAAAAACCGGTACGGCACACCCGAGAGGAGCTGCAGCGCGATCGCGACACCGCCGATTTCGGCTGCGCACGTCATCAGATTCACGATCTCCGAGGCGATGAGCGTGCCGAGCCCGGCGCTGAACCCGACTCGCTCGCGGACCAGGTCGAAGACCGGTCTCTTCGAAATCGCGGCAACGCGACCACACATCTCCGAGTAGACGATGATCCCGACCACGCCGATGACAACCACCCAGAGGAGCTGGAAGCCGAACGTCGCGCCCGCCTGGGTGTTGAACACGAGATCGCCGATGTCGACGAAGCCGCCGATCGCCGACAGGATTCCGAGCGCGATCTGCAGGAACTGTTTCAGCTCGTCCCCAGTTGCTCGACGCTCTGAGCGAGGCTCGACAGCTCGTCGGCGAGTCGCCCCTGCGCTGCGCGATCGGAGCCGGAGTGGGAGAGACGCCCGAGCTCATCGCGCACGCGGTCGGCCAGAGCCGTGAGCTGGTGCGCTTCCGCAGTCCGGCCCTTCGCGAGAGCGGCTGCTGCAGAACGCGCCGCATCGTGCAGATAGCCGCCGTGCACGCGGAGGAAGGGCCGCGTCGTATCGCCCCGTGCGGCGCCTTGCGCGAGGAGGCTGCCTTCCGCGGCGAGTGCCTGCAGGGTCGTCGCATCTTGCTGGAGTGCCTTTCCGCTGGGCGCGCCCCCGCCGCAGCCGGCGGTCGCGAGAGCGACCGCTCCTGCGAGCGAGAGCGCCGCGTTTCTGCACGACACGGAGCGAGGAGGCGTTCAGCTCTGGCGGCGGAGGGCCGCCACCAGCTCGTCCTTTGTCATCCCCTCGCGGCCCGGGATATCGGCCTGCTGTGCGCGCTCGTACAGCTCCTCTTTTGTCAGGTCGTCGAGGCTTCGCGGCGAGGTGCGACCCATCTTGAAGGCCGAGATCACGGCCTTGCGGATCTTCGGAACGCCGGCAACCGACGCGGCGGCCACGAGCATCACGGAGTTCCGCAGCTTGTGGCTCCGCTTTCTCGGCTTTCTCGCCCCCAGGCGGCGGTAGGCCCTTTGCAGGTCTGCGCCCGCTCTCTTCAGCTCGGCTGCGAGCTTTTCGTCGGTCGCGAGTCGCGTCGCCGCGCCCAGGAGGCCGAGGCTCCGCCGCGTCCTGCGGGCGGCCGCCGACCCGTGCGAAGCGGCCGAGATGACTTGCTTGCGGAACTTCTTGTCCTGCGCGAGCTGAAATGCGACGGCTGACGCATCTACAGCGCGCCCCTTGACCGCTTCCATCGTGCTTCGCCGGAACATGGCTTCCTCCCTTTCGCAGGCCGCTTTGT